>C687J35021_10000203_pt1 | contig 44307 bp, 42 predicted proteins | sample RifCSPhighO2_12_FD_35021 | JGI IMG/M metagenome (IMG submission 35021) | reverse complement strand
ATATGGAAGGGCCTATACAGCACGCTATCAACGGGTGGCCGCGCTCTCATCATCTCAACACCCAACGGCGTCGGGAACTTCTTCCATAAGCTGTGGGTCGATGCGCATGATGGGAGGAATGAGTTCCACCCCATTGAGCTGCCCTGGAACGTCCATCCTGAGCGCGACGAGGAGTGGTTCGAGCATGAGAAAGGAAACATGTCAGAGCAGCAGGTTAGTCAGGAATTGCTTTGTGACTTTTTGGCCTCAGGACGCACATACCTCGATGCATCTGACATAGCCTGGGTCGGGCAAGCAGTCAGCCCGCCCATCTATCGTGAGGGACCCGACAGAAACGTTTGGGTCTGGCAGGAGAGGATAAACGACCCGACGGTGAAATACATCATGCCTGCAGACGTCGGCCGCGGCGACGGAAACGACTACTCAGCGTTCCATGTGCTGTGCACGATGACGGGTGAGGTCGTAGCAGAGTTCAGGGGCAAGCTGCGTCCAGACATCTTCGCGCAGTTGCTGATTGAGTACGCGAAGAAGTATAACAACGCGCTCGTCTGTCCTGAGAAGAACACATACGGCAACCACGTAATCATTGAGATGATAAACAGGGGTTACAGCCACCTCTACTTCAAGAACCAGAGCATCGTGTTCGGAGACTACGTCCCGCCTGAGGCGATAAGCGACGCGGGCTTCGATACGCAGCGTGAGAGCAGGAAGAGGATAGTCTCAAAGCTTGAAGAGGTCATCCGAAACAAGCAGATAACTGTCCATTCAGCACGCCTGTATGATGAGCTGAAGACGTTCATCATCAAGAATGAGAAGCCTGAGGCACAGAGGAACTGCCACGACGACCTCGTCATGTCGCTTGCGATCGGTGTCTGGCTCTTTGACGTGGATGGTGTCCACAGCCAGTTTGCGTCGCAGCTGAACAACTCGATGCTATCAGGCTTCGGTGTGAGCTCAAACAAGTATGAGAACATGAAGGGCAACGGCAATGAGGTCCTGCCCTCCTGGATCGGGATGACGCCCTACATGGGAGGTCCTGGTGGTCCGCAGACGAACAGGGCGCGTGTGAGGCCTGAGAGTGGAAATCCGTTCAACACGGATTGGCTGTGGAAGTGATAACATGAAGCTGACACTAAAGCAACTGAGGAAGATGATCCGTGAGGCCGCAGGTGAGTGGGAGTGGGACAGCGAGTCGATGTCTGCCCGTCCAGGACGCCTTTCAAGGTGGAAGCTGTCGCCCAAGGAGAGGGAAGCGAACACGCTCAAGCGACGGAGCGTTGATAGCTACAACGACCAGCTACAGTCAGGCGTGGTCTCAGCCTTCCTTAGGAAGCACGACCTTGAGTACGAGCCTGTCGCTGCCCATGAGCTGCTTTCAACGAACGCTGCGTACGTCATGCTCGACACGCAGACGGGACGTGTCAGGCCTGTGACGGCAGACGAAAAGAGCAGGAAGTTCGCCCATCAGTTGGGCGCGCCCATCCTGCGGGCGTTGTTCTGAGTTTGACAGCAGGCATTCACATGCTTCATGCTGTGTGATACAATCAAGCGATGCAAGCAATCTCCCAGCTGCCCCAGCTAACGAGGAACCATGCCCAAGCGTAGAGACGACCTGTTCAAGAGGCTGACCCAGCTCTTCAAGGGTGGGCCCAGCATAAGGCGGAAGGTGAGGGCGTTCAGGACCCCGAGTGCCTCCACGGCTGTGGAGGTGTTCAAGAAGAGCTACTCCCAGGTGTACAGCAATGCGTTGAACGCATATGGGTCATACGATCGTATGAGCAGATATGCGGACTTTGCCGAGATGACGTATTGTCTTGCTGGCGATACAAAGATAGCTGTCCCTGGGGGCTACAAGACGCTTGAGGAGCTTTCATTCCAATATGGGCTTGATGAGGAGTTTTATGTCTACGCCTACGACCATGAGAAGCAGCAGATCGTTCCTGCACTTGGAAAGCAGGCGAGGCAGACAAGAGTAGACGATGCATGGAAGGTGACGTTTGACAGCGGAAAGTCGATAACGGGTTCTGCTAACCATCGTCTGATGCTTCGTGACGGGACATACAGACGCATAGATGAGCTGCGTGAGGGCGACAGCATGATGCCCTTCTATCGCCGAGATTTCTACAAGAACCTGCAGGAGGGCGAGGAGAAGGACAGCGGAGATGGTTATAGATGGGTCTATGTCACCAATCCAAGCGTGGGTCGAAAGGGCTGGGTCTCTGAGCATAGGCTCATCGCAGGTTGGGTCGCAGGACGAGACCTGAAGGAGAATGAGGTCGTCCATCACATCAACTTCGTGAAGCATGACAACAGGCCCGAGAACCTCCTCATCATGGACGAGCAGGACCACTTGAGCTACCATGCGCGGCTCAACAACGAGAAGAAGTGGAACAAGGAGAATGCAGAATGGATTGAGAGCTTCAAGAAGCGACAGTCAGAGTTCATGAAGGAGAACAATCCTGTTGCACGTCGTGACATCACGTTCGGCAGGATACTTGAGACATGTGAAGCGCTTGATTTCAACAGCGTGCTTGTTGCAGATGCGCTTGACACCAGCCAGAACCTTATTAAGACTCGCCTGCGTGAAGCAGGTTTTGAGAACTTTGAGACGTTTGCTAGAGCGTACAGGTCAGGCTGGAGAAACGCAAGCTGGGACAACAGGGGAAAGAAGAATCCTCGTTACGATGCATCCTTGACGTTTAAGCATGTAATCGATGCATATGAACCTGGAATGTGTGCGTTCGATCTAGTGAGAAAGCTGAACACGACGTACATGAGGGTTAGAAATCGCCTGAAGCATGAGGGCTATGTGTCCTTCAAAGAGTTTCAGGAGTCATTCAGCAACCACAAGATCATCTCCATTGAGCATGTGGGCGTCATTCCACTCTATGACCTGACTGTTGATGGCTACAAGAACTTCGCGACAGACAGCGTAATGTCGCACAATACTCCTGAGATCGCGAGCGCCCTCGAGATATTCGCGGAGGAGACTACGGCCTCTGACGACAAGGGACAATCACTTCACATATACTCAGACAACCCAAAGATCCATGAGCTGATTGAGACGCTGATGTACGACACGCTCAACCTTGAGCACAACCTCATTGCCTGGACGCAGAACCTTCTGAAGTACGGAGACCTGTTCCTCTTTCTCGATGTCCATCCAGAGATGGGCGTCATAAACGCCTTCCCCATGCCCGTCAATGAGGTTGAGCGTGACGAGGGCTGGGACCCAGAGGACCCGATGGCCGTCCGCTTCCGCTGGACGCAGCAGGGCAACCAGATCCTGGAGGCCTGGCAGGTGGCACACCTCAGGCTCATGGGCAATGACGCCTTCCTGCCCTACGGCTCATCCATCCTTGAGAGCGCCCGACGGATATGGCGCCAGCTGATCCTCATCGAGGATGCAATGCTTGTCTATAGGGTGGTGAGGTCACCAGAACGCAGGGTGTTCTACATCGACGTGGGCACGGTGCCGACTGAAGAGATACCCAACTACATGGAGGCCGCCCAGAGTAAATTGAAACGAGCGCAAGTAATTGATAAAAGCTCAGGCCGCGTCGATTTAAGATACAATCCGTTACCGATATCGAAACAATCATTGATACCTCTTTTGGATGGTCGAACGATAACGATTGAGCAGCTTGCGAATGAGTATGATTTAGGTAAAGAGAACTGGGTCTATTCTATCCAAGATGGGACACACAAAACTGTGCCTGGAAAAGTGGTGTGGTGTGGAAAGAACTATACGGCTGAGCGGCTCATAAGGGTCTGGCTTGATGATGGCACCTGGGTCACGACGGCTCCTGAGCATCCCTTCATGATGAGGGACGGCAGTAGGAGAAGGGCAGATGGGCTTCAACCTGATGACAGCCTGATGCCCTTCTACAGGAGGTTAAGCAGCAAGGAGAAGGGTGACTACAATACGGGTTATGAGGTCGTCTACCAGCCGGGTTCTAACAACTGGGTCCAGACGCACAAAGCCATCTCAAATGATAGCTGCGTTGACATGGACAGACAGATCGACGAGGGCGTTGTCATACATCATATGAATCACAGGAAGTGGGACAACAGACCTGTGAACCTCCAACGTATGGGTTGGTTTGAGCATAAAAACCACCATGCTGAGGCAAACAAAAGCCCTGAACATCGTGAGATGGTGGCGATGTATAACAGAAAGTATCAGAAGGCCCAGAAGATGGGTGCTGCATACAATGGGTCTGATCTGCACAAGGAACATAACGCGATTAGAAGCGACTCGATGACCAAATTTTGGTCTGATGAGGCACGTTCTGAGACGGCAAAGAAGAACATGCGCTGGGTCATTCCCGATGACGCACGTGACATCGTCTTTGAACACATAGGGCTAAATCCTAAGCTTAGTCGTGCTAAGGCAACGCAGTGGCTGCGCTCTAATGATGATCTGCGACAAAAGATGCAGGTTGCAAATTCTGCAAATAAACGCAACATTGATAAGCTGCATATAGGAACATTCGTGAACTGTGCGTACGAACTGAAGCTTATTGAAAGAGCTAATTATTGCGTCTTACGTGATACTTTGCATACAGTATGCAAGAATCATAAGGTATCAATGATTGAGACGGTTGAACGTTTTGATGATGTTTATTGCATGACCGTTGTGGGTCCTGATGGGCAGCATGATAGGCATAACTTTGCTCTCATTTCTGAGGGTGGAGACGGGTTTGCTTCTATTGAAGATGCTGTATGCGCTCCCGTTGAGTTTGATGAGAAAGGATGCATGAATACTCCGCAGCTGCGCGGAGGGATATTCATGTTCCAGAGCGTGGACGAGGACTATTTCATCCCGATACGTGGTAATGACTCAGGCACGAAGATCGATACATTGGCGGGAGGTCAGCACGTCTCAGATATCGCAGACGTCGAATACATTCAACGGAAATTATTCGCAGCATTAAAAGTTCCTAAAGCGTATCTCGGATATGATGAATCATTAAGTTCAAAGAGTACACTTGCCCAGATGGACATACGATTTTCTCGTTCCATCGCACGCATCCAGAAGGCCGTCCTCTCAGAGCTTGAGAAGGTCGCCATCATCCACCTGTTCGCGCACGGCTACGAGGGCGAGGACCTCGTGGACTTCAAGCTAAAGCTGTCGAACCCATCCAGCGTGGCGCAGCTGCAGAAGCTTGAGCTGTGGCGCACCAAGTTTGAGATCGCGGGCTCTGTCCCTGAGGGTCTCGTCGATCGTGCATTCATCAGGCGTGAGCTGTTTGAGCTGTCGGATGAGCAGATCGAGGAGATCGAGGAGGGCCTCAGGCACGACCACATCGTAGACCTTACACTTGAGCAAGAGGCCGATGAGTTCGGCGGCGCGGGTGGTGGAGGTGGAGGGGCCCTCGGCGGCCTCGGAGGGGGCGATGATCCTTTCGGCGGAGGCGACGACCTTGGGGGAGGGGATGACCTTGCTGTGGGCGGTGCTGAGGCAGGTGGATCCGAGTCCGGTGGGTCTGAGCCTGGGGGCGAAGAGGGGGGCGATGAGGACCTCTTTGCGGGCGATGATCCTGCAGATGATGCATCTGGCGATGATCAGAGGCTGCTGACGTCTGACGACGATGCGCTTGATGAGGATGATGCTGACGGCGCTGATGATGCAGCAGACGCTGATGATAGACCAGCAGGCACAGCAATCGCACGCACGCTGACGCGCCTGAACAGGAACCAACGACGTGATGGCAAGGGCAAGGGAGGTCCAGGTCCAGCACGCACGACGCCGTTGGCCAAGGCCCTCTACAACAGGGGCCGCAGGAGGACGCATGGGCCCAGGAAGACGCACATGCCTGACTTCCCTGCGATGGTCGCGCCCGACTATGATGTCTACGACGACAGGTTCTTCAAGGGCAGCCCGTTCAAGGAGGGCCGCTCGTTGCTGTCCTTGGTCGATGCCCCCGCCCGACGTGAGGGCGCACACCTGTCGGCTGAGATGAAATCTGTGCTGGCATCCCTCCAGCGGCGCCTAGATATCACTAGGCGCGGCAGCGCTGGGGTCCTCGTCGAGGCCGCAGACCTCGATGTGACCCTGGGCGGTGATATCGAGGTCGAGCTGGACCTGGAGGCCGTGGCTGCTGACGTCTTGGGTGCTGGTGTCGTTGATGATGATATTGTCATTGATGATGCTGTCATCGGTGATGATGAGGGTCCGATTTTAGAGTATGAGGACGAAGATGATGATGAGAGGGAATGACGCGCCCCCGGGCGGCCTAAGGCATAGGAAAAAGCGAAATACAGGCCTCCTGTATGAGTTCCTCGTGGGCTGCGCGTCGGAGGGCCTCGTTGATGATGACCATGCGCGGACGTCGCAGGCCCTCAGGCTGGTCCGGAAGCATTTCAGGTCCGGGACGCAGCTACAGAGGGAGTTTAGGCTGTTCCATGCGTTGTTGAACACACACGTCCCATCGCGTGAGACAGCCTGGCGCATCATTGAGAGCTGTCGCAACGCCTCACGCACGTATGACAGCAGCCAGCTCGATCGTGAGAAGTCGCTCCTAATCAGGGGCATCAACCACACGTTCAATGATGCGTCGTTCTACAACAGACGCGTTGAGAACTACAGGATGCTTGCGACAGTCCAGCTGCTGCTGAATGAGTGGCGTCTTCCCGCGGGACCCAGCGACATCGTCCGTGTGGCTGAGCTCGAGGAGGAGCTCGTCGGCCATCTCATGACGCCCAAGGGTCGCAACCTGCTCGATGAGGCATCGATGTCATCGACGCAGTCGGATGACCTTGTGGTGGGCCTGATGCTGAAGCGTACGGGTGAGAGGCACAGGGGTCTGTTGAACAAGGAGCAGCTTGCGTTGCTCGACGGCTACGTCTATGCCATGAGGACGAACGACAGCGCTGCCCTGCATGAGATGATCGATGGCCTTCGTGCATCCACGCTTGAAGCGCTTAATAGCATGGTGACAGAGGGCATGGAACCCGCGCGAACGCGCAGCATTGCAGCCGTAAAGGAGCTGATGCAGGGCCCTGTTGGACCCATCGATGACGCGTGCATCGCACGTTACCTCCGAGTCGCACAGCTGCGCCAGGAGCTGGAGAGTTGATGATGAAGAAAGACGCGCAGGGCTCAGGGCTACGATTGCTGCAGGAGTGGACGCCCCTTGAGGTCGACCAGAGCGTCATCGAGGAGGCTGCTGCGTCGAAGGGACCCCTGTTGTTGCGGGGCATCCTGCAGAAGGCTGACACGTTGAACCAGAACGGGCGTGTGTATCCAAGGGCTGTCTTGGAACGTGAGGTCAGGAACTACCAGAAGTTCATAAATGAGCGAAGGGCTGTCGGCCAGCTAGATCATCCTTCGAGCTCAGTTGTTGAGCTTGAGAAGGGCTCGCACGTCGTGACAGAGGCTGTGCTGCGTGATGATGGCACCGTCTACGGAACGATTGAGGTGCTTGATGAGCTGCCTATGGGGAAGATCCTTAGAGGTTACATCAGGCACGGCATCAAGGTGGGAATATCATCGAGAGGTGTGGGCTCAACCAAGGAAGAGAGGGACCACCAGAGGGTGAACGACGACTTCCAGCTGATCTGCTGGGACGTAGTGTGTGAACCATCGACGTCGGGGGCTTTCATGATGGCTGAAGGCAGGGTTATATACGATGAACAGGGAAACCCAGTCTTGGGCTACGAAAGAACGAACAGTGACCGCATCATAAGCTGCATAGACAGCATCCTTCTAGCTGAAGGATTGGAGCGATAATGAGCACACAGTGGCCCCAGGCGGGCGTCAATGACGTTGGAACGTACCTGATATCGGGCGTTCCCTTCGTCACCAACGGGACGGTCGGCGCTACTGCGACCAAGGTCAGCTTTCCGACGGTGACGAAGGACGTCAGCGTGAAGAACACTGCGACGGGCGGCGCGACCGTCCTTATCGTGGCCTTTACAGAGAATGGGTTGAACGACAACCCATCAGGGACCAACAGGCGGTTCTTCCTCCGTGAGGGAGAGCTCCGTGAGATGAACGTGAGGATAAAGGAGCTATGGCTCTCAGGGTCTGTGGGTGCGCCGACGTTCGATGTCATCGCAGGCCTGACGCACGTAATGCCGTCACAGCTGCCGACGATAACGGGCTCAATTCCATCGGGTTCGACGAACGCCCCGCCGCTGTTCCAGGGAGTGGGATGACATGAGGATGAAGAAGAGCGACCTAAAGAGGCTGCTGAAGCCGATAATCAGAGAGTGCCTGCAGGACATCATGGATGAGCAGCTCGATCCATCGGCGATGCATGAGGCCCTTGGCGGAGCGCCTGTGTCATCCAGGCATCGCGCGCCTCAGGCTGCACAATCGTTGGGCGACCAGCTGATCAACCCGATGGATGACAACCAGATGAGGATGCGACAGGAGATTGCATCGCAGCGTGGATTGCTTGCGCAGCAGATGCGCCGCCAGAGCGCAGCGTTCAACCAGGACCCGATGGGGCAGCCGATGCCTCCGCTGGACCAGCTGGCGGGCCTTGTGGATGACAGCCCTGAGACGTCAGCCCGACGCTACTACGTCGCTGAGGGCACGGGATACACAAACCCGTCGGACCGCGTGAGGATGAACAGCATGGCCCTGGCGCAGCAGCCCTATGGCGCCTACGGTGGTCGCTACGATCCGAGGCTTGACGCGCCCATGGGAGGGCACCATCACCAGGGTCAGCCTCACATGCAGCTCCAGAGGCCCCTCATGTTGGACCCAGGCCTCGACACACCGTTGGGTGGTGGTGACATAAGGCCCCCGGACCCGAACATCCTCAGGAGCATCTATGATGACACGCTGCGGACGACATATGTCCAGCAGGCCCGCCGCGGGCACGTGATGCCGGGTCACATGGGCGGTGGGGGACAGGGCGCGGACAGCTCCCCTCCTGCTGACAGGTATGCCGCGATCGTGGCCGACCATCGTCCTGAGGAGCTGTTTGAAGGCGCCCAAAACTGGGCGATGCTTGCATTGTCGTAAGCGTTACTCTTTTGAGAAAGAAACGAGGCTATGAGATATGTATGTCAAGCCTGATGGGGGTGCTGTGATATGCCAAAAGTCTACAAGATGACAGTTGATGGGCTCAGAAAGCTCATTGCAGAAGAGAGGGATGCCTTCCAGGAGGCAGCAAAGCTTGGCCAGGTCCGTGACGTTGAGAAGGTCGCGAAGCCGAAGGAGGTCGATGCTGACGGGTATGCAGACACCCTCGAGAAGGACATCGACCACTATAAGGCTGAGCGCATCAAGGAGGCCAAGCTCATAAAGGAGCTCAAGAGGCTTCGTGAGTCGATCAAGGTCCGCCAGCGTCGCATACAAGAGGCGCGTTCGGCAAAGAAGTAGCAGCCTGTTAAGAGGTGTGGGGGTCTAGCGATGGCCAAGATTGAGCTTGAGAAACGAACCGTTGGCACCCTCGGTGCCTCTGACACTGCTGCGCTTGGGGCTGCGTTCCCTGGGACGCCCAACCTTCCGACGGCACATCTGGGCCAACACACGAACAAGGAGGTCCTTGCGTTGATGCAGACGTTGACGAATGGGTTCCAGGACAAGAACCCAGACATCAAGGTCGACCTCGACTTCGGAAAGAACCTTCCAAGCGGTGATCCGAAGGCGGCCCCTGAGCTTGCTGATGTTGCTGTGGGCAGCGCAGGTCTGCCCGGCACGCCCTATTCACCGAACACTGCGAGCCCTGAGGCGAATAGCGGTCTCAATCCAACGACGCTTCCAAGTCCTCCTCCGCAGCTGTTTGGAGGCGACGGGCAGAATGGTAGCCTGACATCTCCCAAGAAGAGCTCTGATAAGCTGTCTGAGCAGCAAGAGGGTGGAGGCGTTGACCTAGACATCCAGCATGACATGGGCAGCTCAGGGTTCACACCCTAGCACAGATGCTGCATGAGGCAACAAGCCTCGTCGCCGGTGACGGCAACGTCGGACATGGCTACGGCACCCTCCACCGAGGTGGTGTTGGCTCAGAATACACGAAGGAACGTTCCTGGCCCTATAGGGGCCTGACTGATGTTGAGCTCGAGGTCCTCGATGATGAGGGCGATGAGGAGGAGCTTGATGCTGTCAGGCGCCAGAGGGGCGTCGTCGATGCCCTGGGTAGGCAGTCATATCGCACGCATTCGTTCGTCAATGGCGCGACACGCGGGTTGACTGGGATAATGTCAGGCGTTGAGCCGCGTGACATCCTTGAGCAGTTCATACTTGAGGTCGGGCTGCAGCTAGCACGTGGTGCTGGGGGCAAGAGCTACGATGTCATGGGTCCCTTTGATGCAAGGACGCGTCCTGGGCGAAGGACGGGCTCCAAGAAGGGATGGTTCTCTCCTCCTGCTCCCCATGACGATCCTGACAACGAGATGCCTGCGTATAGCCTCGAGGACATTGCCGACGATGAGGACCGTGCTATCAAGAGGGCCGTCATCAGGCGTCGTGATGCCACAAGGAATGCTGGGAAGGAGACGCTTGAGAGATACGTGTCGGCCGTAGTTGCGCCGCACGCATCGTCTCTTTAAAGAACATGGGACATTTACGTAACTGTAACGTATTTATCTGCATTGAACGAGCGAGGCTCGCATCTGATGGCTGACATCTACAACGAAGTCATAGCAGAGAAGAAGAAGCTCTTAGAGGTCGCTGAAGAGCGTGCTAAGAAAAAGATCATTGAGGCTGTCACACCACGTGTGAAGGAGCTGATGGAGCGCGCCCTGTTGGGTGAGATGCTTGATGAGCCCCTCGATGATGAGGACCTCCTGTTGGGCGATGAGGACCCACTCGCGGACCCTGCTGCGTCCGTCGACCCTGGAATGGACACAGACGACGGTATTGGGCTTCCTGATGGGTTGCCCCTGCCGCCCGTTGAGACGACACCTGAGATGACCCACGGGATTGAGAACGTGGGCGATGACCAGGCCGCCTTCACGCTCCCAGACCATGAGGGGAAGATCGTGCTTGACATGGATGCCATATCCATCAGGGACGGTGATGATGCGTATGACCTGACGCCTGAGTCGCTTCGCGTCCTTGGATCGTTGCTTGAGGGTCGCGTCGAGGTCGATGTTGATCGCGTCGTCCAGCGCGTCAGACGCATGCAGGAGCAGCTCGATAGGCTCGATGCTGTCAAGCCTGAGCAGCTCACAAGCGCCGACGGCGAGAGGATGAGGCAGCTTCGCATTGAGTGCAAGCGCATGTTTGCGTCGCTCCAGAGGTCATCGACCAACGGCCAAGCTCGCCAGCGCCTCAATGAGGACCTTGAGAAGACGTTCAAGCGTCTAGAGCGCTATGGTGCACCCACGCAGCTGAGATCGATCGTCAAAGAGATGAACGACATCAACTCACGTGCGGGAAGGCTGAACGCAAGGATGAAATCACAGAAGCTTGCTATAGCTGACGCTAGGTCGGCCATAGCTATGATGCAAGAGGCCATACGCTTGCATGCAGCCGTTGATGGGCTATGCAGGACCCTGGATGCTGATGACAGCATCGATGAGGCCACAGTTAGGCAGGTTGGTAGCAACATTGCGATGTTGTACACGGAGATGAGAAACATGGTGACCAAGAAGGGAAAGCTCAACGAGGCTGATGATGAAATGGGCCTCGGTGGGCCCGTTGATGATGCAGCAGGCCTCGATGACGGGGGCCTTGAGGGTGACGTAGACGTTGAGCAGATGCTTGTCACGTTCAAGATGCCTGCCACGTTGGCTGACATGCAGGCTGGTAGCTCTGCAGAGGTCGTTAGCGTTGAGCCCGCGGACGCAGAGATGGATGATGCCGCCCTTGCCGGCGATGAGGGCCTCGATGACGATGCGGGTCTCGATGACATGGGCCTGGACGCCGACGTTGCAGACGATGACCTAGACGATGATGTCGAGGAAGAGGCCGTTGGCTATGCCAATGAGAACAAGATGCGTAACGTGAAGTTGAATGATGATGACATCATTGAGATCGATGAGGCAGCCCTGATCGCCGAGATGGAGAAGATGGGGTTGCGTGAAGACAAATACCAGATACAGCACGGAGGCCACGGCCCCGGAAGCGATCTGAGCGACTTCGGAGGGGGCGACGATGAGGGAGACCTGTTCGTTGACGGCGAGGACCTGAACGCCCATGACCCCTCAGGAAGCGAAGGCTACCTCGATGAGAGCGTCCTCGATGAGAATGAGGATGAGAATGAGGATGAGGAAGAGTACGAGGTCAAGGAGGACTGGCACAGGAACGCCGGTCGAGCAAAGAAGGGCACCAATGAGAGCGCCCTCTTGAAGAAGAACAAGCAGCTTGCGGAGACCGTGAAGCGGGCCCGCGCAGAGTTGGCAGAGCAGAAGCTGTTCAGCACCAAGCTTGTGGCGTTGAGTAAGGTCCTACAGGTCCCTGGGTTGACCCAGGGCCAGAAGCAGAGGGTCGTTGAGACCCTTGAGAAGGGAAGGACTGTCGCCGATGTGGAAAGGCTGTACTCTCGGATCATGGAGACGCTCAAGAAGAAGCAGGCTCCAGTGAAGGAGTCAGTGGAGAGGTCGAAGCAGACCGGGGGTTCCCGGCCGATGACCTCATCATCTCCGTCAAGGGANGCAGAGACNGACCCTCTCTTTGAGAAGTGGAACCGGATCGCGTTCAACGATGGAAGGATCATCCAGGGCTAATGCAGCCCAAGGAGCTTAGGAGTTAACAGATGAGTAAGCAATTTACGTTGGAGTACCTCACAGAGGGCATCCAGCAGCGTGACATGGCGGCGATTGCCAACAGGCTGTGTGAGAAGTGGAACCGGACGGGCCTGCTTCGTGGTCTCGGTGGCGTCAAGAAGGAGAACATGTCCCGCCTGCTTGAGAACCAGGCAGCAGAGGTCCTGCGAGAGACGAACTCGCTGTCCACGGGAGCTGGCGCCCTTGCGTCGTCAGGCGACATCCGTGGCTTCTCAAACATCGCGTTCCCGATCGTTCGTCGTGTGTTTGGCGGCCTGATCGCGAATGAGCTCGTGTCCATCCAGCCGATGAGCCTGCCTTCGGGCCTGCTCTTCTACCTGGACTACACGTACGGAACGAATGTCGGCGGCGACAGCGTCCGCGCGACGGGTGCTGCAGGTGCTGCGAATGCGCAGACGTACGCTGCGGGTCGTTCCATCTACAACCAGCCCACTGGCAAGGGCGTCCGTTCTGGATCGCTCGCGACCGGTGGACAGTACGACCTGATCGGACAGAGCTTCACCAAGGTCCATGAGACGACCACGGGCAATGAACTGGCGTTGCTGGCATCTGGCGCATGGGGTCCCAATACTACATTTACTGCTGCAAGTTTGATGCATGCGACGGGAACAGACGGTCAGGTCTCCATGTTCGATCCGCAGATCGGCACGCTGATTGAGAATGATGTTGCGAACAATGCGTATGATAGCACGGGACGTTTTCAGTTCCTTGTGTTCAACCTGAACCAGATCGCGTCCGACATCGACCTGACTGAGTTTGAGAGCTTTGCTGTCTTCTCACAGACGGTCGCGCAGACGGGTCTTGCCGTCATTCCGCAGACGATCCAGGGCCAGGGCAACAACATCCTGAATGTCAGGCGGTTGAACCAGCTGGGAACCTTCGCAAACGGTGTGTTCACGCCCAATGCGATGGTGGGTCGAGCTGACACGAACGCAGCCATCCTGACGGTGGTCTCTGGCGTCTATGCGCCGACACGTGCTGGCGACACCACGGCTGCCGTGGGTCTGACGGGCTCATATGCAATCGGTGCTTCGTTGGACGTGGATAGCTCTGATGGAAGCACGCTGACGATCCCATCGTTTGAGAGCGACTTCAGCACGTCTGATGCCTCGCCGATCATCCCTGAGATCGACATCAAGATTGAGTCCATCTCTGTGACGGCCTCGACACGCAAGCTGCGTGCACGATGGAGCCCTGAGCTTGCCCAGGACCTCAACGCGTACCACAGCCTTGACGCCGAGGTTGAACTGACGCAGATCCTGTCTGAGCAGGTGGCGCTGGAGATCGACCGCGAGATCCTGTCCGACCTGCTGCGGGAGGCCAACGGTGCGAACTTCTACTGGAGCCGTGCTCCGGGCAAGTTCGTGAACAAGACCACAGGCGCAGAGGTGCTGATGAGCAGCACGCTGGCCCCGGGACCCACGTTCCAGGGCACCGTCCGTGAGTGGTACGAGACGCTCGTTGAGACGATCATCGACGTCGCGAACACCATCCACAAGAAGACGCTGCGTGGTTCTGCGAACTTCATCGTGACGAGCCCTGAGGTCGCCACGATCCTTGAGGCGTCCGTCGCCTGGAGGCCACTGATGAACGTTGATGCGAGCGGGCAGGTTGCGAACCCGTTCACGTTGGGCGCTGAGCCGGTGGGAACGCTGCAGAACAGGTTCACTGTCTACAAAGATCCCTACTTCCCTTCGAATAAGGTGCTCGTAGGATATAAGGGCAAGAACTACCTGGAGACGGGATATGTCTATGCTCCTTACGTTCCGCTGATTGTCACTCCGACGATCTTTGCTCCCGAAGATTTCACGCCTAGGAAGGGAGTAATGACCCGCTACGGAAAGAAGATGGTACGTAGCGATTTTTACGGTACAGTGACCGTGATGGATCTAAATATAATCTAACGATTATGTGAAAATTTGGACCTGGGCATGAGTGCCTAGGGTTTGGATGGGGCCGAAAGGCCCCGTCCGTGTCTGTACTGCATGCCCGTGTCAGCTTTCTTCAAAGAGAGTGATTATTAGTACTCAAAATTAACCATGTGAGCTTTGCTCGTGTATGTTATTATATGACATTGTTCACGATCAACTGCAAGGAATGTAACAAGGCTGTCGCTAATTCAAACAACGTCCTTGCACGACACCTACGAAATTTTCACAATATTGAATGGCCAGACTACATCGTCAAGCATGAACACGCTGGCATCTGGCCAATCTGTGCATGTGGATGCGGTGAAAAGCTGGAGTGGCAGAAGGGTGGGTTTGAAAGTAGCCCGTACAATCATAGACACGGTTATCGCGTTATCTCAAAAGGTGAGAAAAATCCCATGTATGGTAAGAAGGGTCCTGACAACCCAAACTACGGTAAAGTTCGAACAGAGGAACATAGGAAGAACTATTCAAGGGCAGCAGAGAAACGGTGGAAAGAAGAATATGATGAACGTGTAGCGATAATTCGAAGTCCTGAGGTGCGTAAGAAGAATTCAGACGCACAAAAAGTGTTATATGAAACGACTGATAAAGCAGCAAATAATTCACGGAAGATGCATGAATTATTCGTTCCAGGCAATCCCAAGGGTGATAAGCTTAGAAAAGAAGCTTCTGATCGAGCGAAAAAGCTTCTTGATGAGGGAAAGATAGGGCCTCAGGCGCCATTTAAAGCTGAGTGGAAGTTCAATCCTTTCACTAACAGAGATGAGTACATGCATTCTTCGTATGAGTCGCTGTTTCTAGATGAATGCATTGCTCGTGGTTATCCCGTGACGAAGAAGCATGAGATTTATCTCGAGTATATTGACGAAGACGGAATTAAAAGGGACTACGTTGCAGACTTCGTCAGCCTAGACGGTAAGAGGATGATTGAGTGCAAGGGTCGTGAGACGGCCGTTGACATTGTTAAAGCTGAGGCTGGTAGGCGTTATTGCGATGATAATGCGATGACGTACGTCTACGTCGATCGTGATGTCTTTGAGGGTGGCCAGCTATGTGAGTTCTTGGATGAGGTTAGAATATGATTGAAGAATTAGACGACGTAGAAGAGTACTCTGAAGATGAGCTAGAGTGTATCCGCGGCTTTGACGCTGGTGAGAGCTTCTGTAGAGAGCATCAGGGCTCACTGTTTGTCTGTCGAGTGAAAAATGAATTCCAACGAGCGTTTTATTCAATGGAGCGCGCTGCTGTCACCGGGACGTGGGATTTTATGCTAGAGCCGGGTTCATGCGTAATCTTGATGGGTCACTCGGCAGATGAGGGAGTAGACTTACCACTATGGTCATATGAGGTGCTTTATAATGACATGCTTGGAACTGTGTGTCGTGGAATGTATCCAGACGACTTTATGAAGTGTTTTACGCTAGAAAGTAGTTATGTTTCACAACAACATGAAATATGTGTGAAAGAGGAATAGAAATATGGTCTAGACTACATAGAGGGCGCGACATGGAATGATGTCGTGCAGGAGATAGTATCAAAACCGTATGTTGTCAAGCATGCTGTAAGGTGGGACACGGTCTGGACCCTGGAGAAGGGATGTCCGCATGGGTGCCTATTACGGTTGTGGGCGTGGTCGCATTGGTCGATCGTGAGAGGGAGGAAGGGAGCTCATAGAGCGTGAGCTGTGCGTCCCCCTCGTTCCGTTGTTCAGATGCCGCCCGTATCCTGACATAAGGTTTGTCGAGGTGGTATGATGGATGCATCATGTTATTAAGCCCGCTCCAACCCGGCGACCTCGTCCGAACAGTCAAGCCCTGGTTCTGGACCGAGGAGCTGCCCCCAGCGTCCATTGCTGCTGCCCTTGGAGCAAGCGTTGTGAGCTCAGGCTTCGTGTATACGCCCTACGTCCCGTTGGTCATCACGCCCACGGTTGTCGCCCCTCCGCCGGCATCATACACCGTCCAAAGCACAAGCGTGACGCACATACCGATATCAAGTCCGCCTAGCTTCTCCCAGACGTTCCCTAGGAATAGAACACGTTCAGGCTATGCAAAGAAGACAGTCAACCCAAGCAACTACACAACCGTTAGCCTGACGACGTCGTCACGAAGCGGACCCACGCCAGATGATCCGCTGCTTGTCCTGTCGTTTCAGGACACCACGCTTCGCATCATGATGGTCGACGGACGTATCTTTCGCGTCACGGCTGCGTGTCTGGACGACATAATGCGTGACTTTGAGCTGCTGGGCGCCTCAAGCGCGTGGGTGTGCGAGCAGGAGCCTGATTGATGCGGCCTGTGTAAACGTCACATGTGATGTGTTACGATGTGATGGATGCATAGCTGGGGAAGCAGCATCGCGAGGAGAGTGTTGGTGTTCGACGGCGATGACATCAGGGCCCATAATGGGCACAGACGCGTGTATGTCGGTGACCTGGTGCGAGGGGATTTGTTCACGACCGCAGTGGCAACTATGTCGACATTGACAGACAGCGGACACTTGACTGATAACTACATGGGAGAGCCGATGAAGCACCGGGCACTCATCTTTCTTGAACATGATGTCGCTGGAACGTATGAATTTCTTACAGAGACAGGCGCCCGCGGGTGGCGTTATGATGACTTTGTCATCCTCCTGCAGAGCGTTATTGAAGTTGTATGACGTTGATGTGGGTTGAACAATGATCGAATGTGCTGAATACATGAGGCCTGATGTTCGATGCAGCGACCTGTGTCCTGGCGACATGGTCTTCTTGAACGGTAGAGCACAGTTTATTGCCGATAACGGTCATCTCCTCTTAAAGACTGATCGTCATGGGCCAGGCGGGTCAATGCTCTATTTCATGCATAGAGACGGTGTAAAGTTCTGGTTCCTCCATGCCGACCTGCATTGCACCGCCTTCAGGGTCGAGCAGTCTGATCCACAGTTCTATCTTGTCGCCCGCGCAGCGGAGATGGTCATATGACAGATGTAACGCAGCAGCCTGAGCTATGGACCAAGGTCCGATGCAGCGACCTGCGTCCTGGTGACCTTGTCTCTACGCTGTTCAGGGTGGGCGTCAGTGAACATGGACACCTTACGGGCTTGCTCAACATTCCTACGGCGAAGTCTATCCTCCTGTTCACACATCATGAGCTGCATCCAGAGAGCCAGTGGGTGAGGTCATGGTTCCTGCATGGGACCACGGGCGTAGCATGCTTCAGGTATGAAGAGAGAGCGCCGCAGTTCTTCATTATCGCCCGATTGGAACACACGTTTGAGGCATCTGGAGACAGCGTATGCCAATGAGACCCATCACAGACCCGCTTGTGGGTCCTGCTGACCTGCTTGCGTCGATAGACATGATGTCTGACCAGATCGATGCCGGCCTCCCTGATGCGTTCAGGATGAATGGGGACATGGACGGCATCATCACACGTGAGCAGCTCGTTCGCATCAATGAGGTCGATCTGTTTCCGGGTGCTCCAGGTCGGACGTTCACAGAGCAGCGTTTGCTGCCCGTCGTCAGGCGGTTCTTCAGGTCGCATGTGAAGCGCTACGGTTGGTTCTATCCCACATTGGATGATGCAGTCCATGATGCTTTGGCCCAGGTTCGGGCGCATCAGTTTGATGCCTCAAGTGACCGCGTCTCATCCCTCGGTCACGCGGGCAGTAGGTATCTGAAGGCGCTGTTTAAGAGCTTCTGGGATGTCGATGGCGGTCCCTCCAAGCGCTTCTGGGACGATCGGAAGCTTGACGGTGTCCTACGCTATAGGCTGGGGCTTAACACATCACGCCCATACACATATGAGCTGCATGATGGCACATCTGTGACATGTCGCGAGACGTTCGACATCAACATCAAGAACGTGCGTTATGGCTTCATCGTGCAGAGGAGCTCTGTCAGCTGGTTCAAGCCCACGGCAGCGTATGAGGTCTACAGGAGGTTCCTCGGTGCTGTCAGGTCTCCTGTCGTCTGGGATCCGTCGTGTGGCTTCGGTGCGCGGTTGCTGGGCTTTGCTGCTGCATATCCTGAGGGGAGATACATCGGCACAGATCCGGCGACGCAGACGTTCAGGGACCTCCTGCGCCTTGCAGCAGAGCTGAGGCTGCAGCAGGGCACCATGGGCATCGACATGCGCTGTCATGGCTCAGAGGTCGGGCTTGCGGGCATCGATGACTGCTCTGTGGATCTTGTGTTCACGAGCCCGCCTTACTTTGACAAGGAGAAGTATTTCGATGAGCCCACGCAGTGCTGGAACGTGTTTGGGACGCACGATGCATGGACGGAGGGATACATGCTGCCAACGTTCAAGGAGGCTTTCCGCGTGCTGCGTCAGGGTGCGCCGATGGTCATCAACATCGATGATAAACACACATACATCGTGATTGAGGCTGCTGAACGTGCTGGGTTCAAGCGCGCGCCTGATGATGACCTAAGGTTGTCAATCGGACGTGACCACTTTGTCAAGCACACGCAGGGTGATGCAGCGCTCAAGGGAAAGTTTGAGCCCATCCTGGTGTTTAGGAAGTGATGATGGCCGACACATATGAGGACCTATCACGGGGTGACCTGCTGCTATTCACGATTGCTACGGCAGTCGATGAGAATGGGCATCTTAAGGATGCATCGTACCCCAGGACAAGTGTAAGCGATGCAACGCCGATGCTGTTCGTTGGGTTTGACGTAGATGATGGACAGAAGGTATGGTTCATCCATGGGACGTGCAGCCTGTGTTTCAGATATGCAGATGTGTATGAACAGAATACGTTTACGCTGGTTGGTCGGCTATCTGACTACAGTGAGCCGCTGGACATAGAGCAGGAGTAGTAGATGATAGAGTGGGAAGCAAGGCCGGGTAGGAGCCGCGACGATGTGTTTGAGGAGCTCATCTCAGATGCCATCGACTGGGATGACAGGGGCACACATGTCTGGGCAGCGAAGATGAACAACAGGGGGACGGTGTTGTTCTGCTATGAGCTAGAGCTGATAGAGCTCCATGACCGTCCAGGCGCACGCGCTTGGCATTTCAGGAGGCTGACTGAGGACATGGGTCCCATCCAGGATGACTGTCCGATCAGGCTGTTGGATGTCACGCGCCCATCGAATGTCTCTTGGCGTGCACGTGTCCAGGATAGATTGGGAAAGGGAGCCCAGGGCGTTGGGTGATGGATGCCTTGGATGAGGGGCAGACGATCCTGCTTGATATATGTGATGTCAGCGTCGCGTTGCATGATGCAACCACGCAGGAGCTGGGGATTGACCTGACGGGCAGGGAGATAACGCAGTGGGACATCTTCAACGTCCTCACGCTTGATGAGTGCTCCCGCGTCCTTAAGCTATGGGATGACCCAGAGTTCTGGCGTGCCCTTCCTCCAGTCTCAGGCGTCCATGAGGGCGTTGATGCATTGCGTTTGCAGGGGTTCAACATCCACTGGGTGACATCGCCCTGGCACACATGTGAGAACTGGGAGGGGATACGACGCACATGGATGCATGAGCAGGGCCTCGTGAGGGACATCGTGCATGACATCACTGTCACGACGCGGAAGCACGCGCAGGATGGGTTCATGTTCGTTGATGACAGGCCGAAGCACGTGAGGTTGTGGGGGACGCAGCATCCTGATAGGCGATCATGCATATTCGACACTCCCTTTAATCGCTGGCTCAAGTGGCATGATAGGGTGACGTGGGGACCCTCTGGGCTGGAGAGCATCGCTTGATCGGGTCGCTTGTGTCATTGGACCTGAGCAGGCACGGGCCGCTCGACACGTGCGTTCTTGATGCTGATAGCGTCATAATGGGCTACAGGCTCTTTCGAGAAGGCTTCTACGCGTTGGTTGTTGGGCTAGTCATGTCTTCACCCTTGGACAAGAAGGGAACATACGTTAGGTTGCTGCTTCCTGATGGAGACGTTGTTGAGTCGATCAGCGTTGTCGATCCGCTGCTGATACTTAGTGTTATCAGCAACATCAATGACATCTAGAAGCGACGCAAAGAGCCTAGAGTGCCTTGAGTGCGGTAAGCCTGCCGCAAACACCAACAACGTCCTCGCCAGACACATCAGGAAGGCGCATGGCCTCGAATGGCCTGCGTATGTGGTCAAACACCACCATGCTGGAGAGTGGCCCAGGTGTGCTTGTGGGTGCGGAGAGGGCCTGTCCTGGAAGAAGGGTGGGTTCGGTCGCTACGTTAAGGGCCATGAGGACGGTGACCAGGCGTCAAGCGCCCGAGGACGTGGCAGCCTAGATGCATTCATTGGGATTGCGTCATCGCTTCCTGGGCACGGGTGGGTTCCGAACCCATTCACGGGACGTGAGGAGTATGTCTCAAGTGAGGACCAGCTGGCGCTGCTGTTACAGTGCGCACGTCAGAACGATCCGGTGACGAGAGACCATTCATTACGTGTCCCTTGGGAGACGATCAGCGGAGAGGTGAAGCTAGCTGTCCCTGACTTCAAACACCTCCAGGAGCGTATCATCCTCGTCATCGATGCATTCTCTGATGATGTTGGTCCTAGGAGGATGTCAGGTTACAGGGGTTGGTGTGACCAGCATGCGTATGTGTTGCTAGCACTAAGGCGTTCAGGCGATGCGTTCGATGTTGTATACGGCTACGATGGACGTGCAAAAAAAGATGCTTGAATTGCTTGTTAGCTCCATGCCCAAGCCTCCAGGGCCACGTCCGCGGCGACCTCCATGTCCCAGGATGCCCAGGGTTGAACTTAAGCGCCTCGTCCGCGTCTGGTGCTCTGAGGACGGTGACGTGATGCTGGCAGATGTCCTCAGTCTCATTCCGTGTGATGTTAGGGCAGGCGACGTCATGTTGAGTGTGGATAGGAATGATGCTAACGGCTACCCTCACGTCTCCATCATCTATGAGCATTGTGTCGCTAATCCAAGGTACGACGAGCAGATGCATGAGTATGAGGAGAGGATGGCGTCGTACGTGGTCGAGATGGCCAGGTGGCAGCTCTTGGATGAGACGTGGCAGAGACGCAAGAAGGAGTATGACGCTCACGTCGTCGATGCATGCAGGCTGCTGGATGATGCATTCATTTCTCTGGATGACACCGTAGAAGCTGTGCTGTAGAACTAAGCTCTTTTTGCGTGCGTTGTAGCCGTCAACCAAGATAGTTATGGGTTGATGTCAGGTCCGCGTGCGAGCGTAAAACGTAAGCTAGCCATTCCTATCATGGGAGTTGTGGGGCATAGATGCCCGCACTGTAGCCAGGCCATCCACGAGAAGGCGCCTGGAAAGTGGGATGAGTCGCAGCGATGCTTCATCCACGCCTGTGGTGGGTCATATGCGATCAAGGACAGCACACCCTCAGGCAAGCAGGATGAGCGCCTGTTTAGGGGCTGGCTACCCACGGATGCTGGACATGGCATCCTGGACCCAGTCCGTGTAGCACTTGAGTCGTTGGTTCGCGATGTCGTAGATGACGCAGACGATGAGCAGACGACGGATGCTGACACTCTAGACGACGTGGTGGGCCTATCGACGAGGACGTACTCTGTCGGAAAGCATGGGGGCATTCGCATGAACCAGGGCGCGCCCTCCCTGACGAGGCGTGCATGATGGACGCAGCTGTCTCATGCGCTGCGTCATGTGAGTCCATCCTTGCATCGCTTAGGGTCATCTACGTCATGTATCAGTCAGCACACTGGACGTCAAGGGGAGAGTCGTTTTACGGTGACCACCTGTTACATCAGCGTGCGTATGAGGCCATAGCTGAGGAGGTTGACTCGATCGCTGAACGTGCTCTCGGCCTTGGTGCGTCTGATGGCATTCTCGATCCCAGCAGGCAGCTCATGATGATGGTGCGTGCCTCGCGCGTCCTCATGACATCCGGCAGCCCACTACAGGTCTTGCTGGCTGCAGAACGTGCGTTTCTAAAGCAGCTGGATGATGTTCTAGGCGCCGAAAATGCTCAGGGCATGCTGTCGGGTGGCCTTGAGGACCTCTTGCAGGGGATAGCATCGACGCATGAGACGCATGTCTATCTGCTGACACGTCGCATTGGAGAGTGCGTCGTGCATGCATGTGTCCATGAGGCATCGTCGAGGAAGAAGAAGCGAAAGAAGAAACGTACGTTTTGGTATGCTGGGCACATATCTAGCGGTCCTGGTGGTGAAGGAAGCTCAACGGGAGGCTGCGAATGATGCTCGAAGCGCGGAGGTTCTTCTATGACATGCTTGATGATGCAGCTGTGTCTGAGGGTGTGAAGCTGCAGCCCATGTCTGCGACGTACGTTGTTGATATGCTCATAGAGTTCATCAGAAGGGATGCATTGCATTGCATCGATGTTGATGAACGTGGTCCCCCAGCGCTTGTCTGGCTGTATAAGCAGTCGCAGGTGGGTGATCGGTGGCAACGCTATCATGGATTGAAGAGGCTTGGTGATGTCTCATTGTTCGTGCTGGGGATGTTCAATGACTACGTCAGCTCATCACAGCCTGGCGCGGGATACTACGTTGACATGGGTCGGTTGGGCTACAGCAACGCTGCTAGCATGGGCCCCCGGGGGAATGTCCTCTATGAGCTGTCGGACGGATTTGTGACGTTCGTCGGCCTGTTGTCCAGGGTGTCGGCCACAACGATGTTAACGAAGGGTGTTAAGGGTTCCAGCATGCATGATGGACTAGCGTCGTTTCATGGAATGCTTTCTGTGCCGAGCAGATGCACGGTCTTGAGTTGAGCGATGGAAGAGTATAAGAGACGAGCGTTAGTATTGTCAGGGGGAGGAGCCCGCGGCGCGTTCCAGGCAGGAGCCATCCTTCGTCTTCATGAGCTTGGAAACCGCTATGACGGTTACTTCGGCGTCAGTGTGGGTGCTATAAACGCAGTTCACATGGCCCAGTTCTCACAGGGGCATGAGCTGCTTGGAGCCCTTGAGCTGAAGGAGAAGTGGCATAGGTTCAGTAACAAGGACATCTGGAAGCATCACAACGCGTTCTTGAAGTGGTTGATAGTCCCGTGGAAGCTCAGTGCATTCGACACGACGCCTCTGCGTAGCTATCTTAGGCAGCACCTGAATGTGCAGCATGTTATCGACAGCGGGAAGAAGCTTGCTGTTGGCATGGTTGACATGACGACAGGGCAGTATACAGTCTATGACCATGCAGAGGCTGGTGCAGGTGCTGACAGTCTGCTTGATGCAGTCTACAGCAGTGCCGCATATCCGATAATGTTCGAGATGGGCCGTGTGCCCTCGCCTGAGGGTCATCACATGAGCGATGGAGGGCTGGTCCACGTGACGCCCCTCAGGAGCGCGATAAAGTGGGGCGCTGACCAGATCGATGTCATCACGCTTGACCCTCCGGGAATGAGCGCATGGCAGCCCAAGAACAGAAAGTGGTGGCAGCCAAAGCTGCAGGATGTTGCCATAAGGACGCTTGACATCATCATCCAGAACATAATCGAGCGCGACCTCGTTGAGTGCCAACGTGTGAACAGGCGTGTGAATGAGGGCAGGGGAGATGACGACCATAGGTTCATCACGCTGCGGATATTTCGACCGCTGTCACCCATTCCCATCGGCTCACTTGACTTTGACCCAGCAGACATGGCATTAGGTTCTCGCTTGGGCTATGAGCTCATAGACTCGCTGTTGGGAACACAAGCCTAAAGGGTTTGGAATGAGATGGTCAAGAAGCATGATGCTGACAGAGCTCTGTTTGTCCTAAGCAAGGACGCGTCTGGCAACATCCAGAAGATACGCGCTTCAGGCCTTCGGGGCGGTGAGCTCCTAGCGTCCATCCAGAAGACGAATGATGGCGTCAGCTACCTTGCTGCCGGTGCCAACGTCACGATAGCATCACAGTCAAATGGGCAGGTCACGATCAGTGCCACGACAGCTGCATCTGTCAATGCACAGTTCTTGGTGCTTGACTTTGATGCGACTTTGACTGAAGAACGAAGGTTTGTTGCAGGGACAGGCCTGTCAGCAGATGATGCCGGCGCAGGTGGTGACTACACTCTAAGCGTCAATGACAGCGTTGTCGCAACAGTCTCAGGAACAACGTTCACGGGCGCCACGCTGCATGATGCTGGTCTGTCTGGTTCGCTGACGAGGCTGTCTGACGGCACGAGCTACCTGATAGCTGGCTCTAACATCACGATTACAAGCGTCTCAAACGGTGCAGTGACGATCGCCTCAACAACTGGTGGCACAGGGGCTGACTCAGCAGCAAGCTTCGTCGTCATAGCAAATACAGCATCGCTTGCGAACGAACGTGCCCTAGCAGCGTCTGACGGCGTGTCACTCTTGGATGGCGGAGCTGACAACTCCGTGACGTTGAGTGCTGATGGGACTGTCGCCCGCATCTCTGGTTCACACTTCACTGGCAACATCACAGTCGTTGGGACTGGGTCGTTTGAGGGAGGAATAAGCGGAAGTCTGACGAGGCTTGTTGATGGGACGTCATACCTCATCGCGGGTTCAAACATCACGATTACCAGCGCTTCAAATGGAGCTGTCACGATCGCTTCAACGGCTGCTGGTGGTTCTGGCGCAGACAGTGCTGCTGCGTATGTCGTCCTCAATGCAACCAGCTCATTGTCCAATGAGCGTGTCCTGACTGGTTCTGACGGTATCGTTCTGTTAGACGGTGGTGCTGGGTCAGACGTCACGTTAAGCGTTGACGGAACTGTCGCTAGGATCAGCGGTAGTCACTTCACGGGAAACATCACAGTCGTCGGGACTGGAAGCTTTGAGGGAGGCATCAGCGGAAGTCTGACTCAGCTCACAGACGGCACGTCGTATTTGGTTGCGGGCGTCAATGTCACAGTTACATCTGCGTCAAATGGAGCGATAACAGTCTCAGTTCCGAATGTCGCACCATCTGCTGAAGCATTCGTCACGATAGGCAACAGCGCGAACCTTAGCGCGGAGCGAGCGCTTATACAGGGCACAGGCATTTTGTTCGTGGACGGAGGCGCGAACACAGGCGTTACAGCTAGCATCGATGATAGCATCGTGGCCACGGTCAGTGGCACGACATTTACGGGACAGACGAACCATACAGCTGGAATCTCAGGCTCAAACATCCAGCTGTCTGGGACTGGTTCATTTACAGGAGTGACGACCCATCTAGCAGGAATGTCTGGTTCGTTGACGCGTCTTACAGATGGTAGCAGCTACATCATCGCTGGTAGCAATGTCACTGTCACGTCAGCATCCAATGGCGCCGTGACGTTGTCTGCTCCCAACCTTGCATCATCAACTGAGGCATACATCACAATCGGGAACAGCTCAGGTTTGAGCGCCGAGCGCGCTCTTGTTGCAGGCACAGGCATCCTGTTTACTGACGGCGGAGCAAATACAGGCGTAACTGGAAGCATCGATGATAGCGTCGTCGCGACTGTGTCAGGCACGACATTCACGGGTGTTACGCTACATAATGCGGGATTGAGCGGTTCACTTACACGCTTGACAGACGGGACAAGCTACATTCAGGCAGGCACAAATGTCACTGTCACGTCTGCTAGCAACGGAGCAGTGACGATATCGGCTGCTAGCCTCGCAGCGTCAGATGAAGCATATGTCACAATCGGCAACACTGCAGGCTTGAGTGCAGAACGCGCGCTTATTGCTGGGGCAGGGATAGTCTTTGTAGACGGAGGAGCAAACACAGGAGTTACGGCAAGCATTGATGATAGCGTTGTCGCAACAGTCTCAGGAACGACGTTTACAGGACAGACCAACCACACAGCAGGCGTCTCAGGGTCGAACATCCAGCTGTCTGGAACGGGTTCATTCACAGGAGTGACGACGCATCTAGCAGGGATGTCAGGTTCTCTGACGCAGCTGACAGATGGTTCATCTTACATCATTGCAGGGTCAAACGTTAGTGTTGCTAGCGCCAGTAACGGTGCTGTAACCATTTCAGCTCCAAGCCTTGCATCGTCAGCTGAGGCCTTCATCACGGTGGGTAACAGTTCGGGTTTGAGTGCGGAGCGCGCTCTCATTGCTGGGACAGGCATCAACTTTGTCGATGGCGGCGCGAACACCGGGATGACAGCTAGCATCAACGACTCTGTTGTTGCGACGGTGTCTGGCACGACGTTCACAGGACAGACCAACCATACGGTTGGCATTTCAGGGTCGAACATCCAGCTGTCTGGAACAGGTTCATTCACAGGAGTGACGACACACCTAGCTGGCCTGAGTGGTTCACTCACGCGGTTATCAACAGGAGCGTCGTTCATTGAGGCGGGTGCTAACGTCACTGTTACATCCGCAAGCAATGGTGCCATCACAATCTCATCGACGACAGATGGCACAGTAGATGCTAGTTACCTTGTCCTTGGGCTAGATGGCGTTTTGACTGATGAACGCGTTTTCACTCCAGGTGATGGTCTGACGGCAACAGATGCTGGCGCCAATGGCAGCTACACGCTCGCAGCCGACGGGACGGTCGCAAGGGTCTCAGGAACGCACTTCACGGGCAACATCACTGTTGTAGGAACGGGTAGCTTTGAGGCTGGAATCTCAGGTTCCCTCACGCGGCTGATCGATGGGACAAGCTATCTGATAGCCGGCTCAAACGTGACCATCACGTCGGCAAGCAATGGCGCTGTCACGATTGCATCGTCAGATGTGACGGGCGCAGACAGTGCTGCTACGTATGTCGTCCTCAATGCAACCAGCTCGTTGTCCAATGAGCGTGTCTTGACGGGTTCTGATGGCATCACGCTTGTTGACGGTGGTGCTGGCGGAGATGTAACGCTGCGTGTTGATGGGACAGTTGCGCGCATCTCTGGCTCACATTTCACGGGTAACATCACGGTCGTTGGAACAGGCAGCTTTGAGGCTGGCGTCAGTGGTTCCCTGACACGCCTCATTGATGGAACCAGCTACCTGATAGCTGGCAGCAACATTGCTGTCACGTCTGCATCGAACGGCGGCGTAACCATCGCAGCATCAGGTTTGGCAGCATCCGATGAGGCATATGTCACCATCGGAAACAGCGCAAATCTCAGCGCTGAACGTGCTTTGGTCGCAGGCACAGGCATCAACTTCGTTGATGGAGGTGCCAACACAGGTGTCACTGCCTCGATCAATGACAGCGTTGTCGCAACAGTCTCAGGCACCACGTTCACAGGTGCGACAAAGCACAATGCTGGTCTCAGTGGGTCACTGACAAGGCTCACCGATGGGACGTCATACATCGCTGCTGGTGAGAACATCACAATCACGTCGTCATCGAATGGGCAGGTTATCATCTCATCGAATATGATAGCCCGTAGTCTGACGACATCTGACGCGACACCCTCATCGTTGTTTACGCAGGTGATGACATCGGGTGACGTTTTGTTCCTAAAGGGTCTTGTCAGGGCAAAGACAAGCGACGCTAGCATTCGAAATGGCTACGAGAGGTCCGTGACTGCGTGGTATACAGGAAGCGTCGCAAACACAGGAAGTGTGCAGGACGATTTTACGTTTGAGTCTGATACGGCGTTGAATGCGACGTGGATAGCCTCAGGTTCTGATGTCATCCTGCAGGTCACGGGAAAGGCGGGCACCACTGTCCTGTGGGTTGCGAATATCATCGTGACGGGATAGTTAGGATAACGAGGCGCATATATGTTTAGCACCATTCGCACAGCACGCATCTCTCTTACCAGCGCCATCAATGCTTTGGTGGAACTACAGAGTATCTACGGTCTGACATCATTAGCAGACCACGAGTTGCAGTGCAGGGATGTGCTGACGTTTGTTAGACGATTAGAACTAGCCCTGGGCAACAGTGAGGAGAAGGAGGCCTTAGAGAATGAAGCGAGGACTGTGATGGTTAGCGTGTATAGGACGGCAGCTGAGCAGGCTGAGGTAGTTGCAAGTCAGCCCGAAGCATCTGGATCTGTTGAGCCTCAAGCATCTGGATCGGTAGAGCCCGAAGCGTCTGGATCGAGATAACACTGAATGACACGAGTCAAGAAAAGGTATCCGATATATCGGCGCCGCCCGAGACAGTCAAGTGATGACTGCTGTCAGGACGCTTTAGACTTACAGCGTAATGCAGTCGCATACCCTTTGCTGGTTCGTGAGCTGAGGTCATCGGATGATTGCGAGGCAGACGGGTGCTTCTATGTCTTTGAGAGCGGTGCGTGTGCCGACTATGAGAGCGGTGCGTCTGTGGGATGCAATTCATGATGGCTGGAGTGTGATGTAGGATGACGCGTAAGACACTAACGCCCGGGCTTGGGATTGACATCACTGAGACTGCGACGCGCGGCACGGTTGCCGTTGATCTGATCGCGGGCGACAACATCACATTTGTCAGCTCAAGCGCAAGCGGGTCATTGACGATATCAGCTAACTCTGGCAGCAACAACACCCTAGACCAGGCCTATCGTCAGGGTGGAACAAGCGTAGGTCGCTTCATAACGGCCGACGGTGGACCTGTCCAGATTGAACAGCCCGGAGGGGATGAAGCGCTCGCAGTCTCAGGCACGATCATCCTAGACAAGTTCGGGTTAGGTAAGACCCGCATCGATGGAACACTGGAGGATGAGCTACTACGCATTGAAGAGTATCCCGTCACAGCAACATCAGCGCACTACATCTTCAACGAGGCTGATCTTAACGTTTCTGGAGCTGTCGTACGTGCGCAGTTAGGTTTCTCAGGATCGCTGACTAGGCTCTATGGTGGAACATCATATCTTGTCGCTGGTGCCAACATCACCGTTACAAGTGAGTCGAATGGTCAGGTAACTATCGCAAGCACCGCATCAGGTGGTGGTGGTGCAGATCCAGAGGCCAGCTACGTTGTGATGGGTCTCACGGGCTCATTGGCGAATGAACGCTCATTGGCAGCGTCTGATGGTGTGACATTGGCAGACGCTGGTACTGGAAGCACAGCGACCCTATCAGCTGATGGAACCGTGGCCCGGATCTCTGGTTCCCACTTTACAGGAAACATCACAGTCGTCGGGACCGGAAGCTTTGAGGCAGGCATCAGCGGCTCGTTGACGAGGTTGGTCGATGGAACAAGCTATCTGATTGCTGGGTCTAACATCACGGTGACATCAGCCTCAAGCGGTGCTATCACGATCGCATCGACTGCGACAGGTGGAGGCGGTTCGACAGACCCATCTGTCATCCATAGCAGCCAGGAGACGCCAGCTGCCACAACGATAGTGGATGCAGCCCTTGTGGCTGATCGTGCTTACTTCATGCCATTCCACCTGCATGCCTCAGAGACGATAAAGAGGATGACGATAGTCAATGGTCCTGTTCCGACTGGGACTGGGTCTGTGGCCCTATACAACCTGAATGGGACGCTGATAGTCTCAGCCAGCGCCGGTCTTGCAGGCGCAAGCGTGACACAGCTGTTTGAGATAAGCGATGCCTCTCTCGATCCAGGGAGATACTACATGGCGATACTATGCGATGATAATAGCAACGATGTGCGTGGGTGGGCTGATGCAGCATCGACGGGCATCCCAGCTTTGGCAGCGGGCATCAAGGTTGAGACAGACGCGTTGTCGTTTGCATTGACTGCATCATTCACAGACCCTGGAAACACAGACACGACGTTTCCTCTAATAACGTCGCTCTTGGAGTCGTAAGATGACGATCCTTTGGGCTGGGAATGAGGACATCTGCTTCCTAGAGTATGCTGTCACTGATGTCTCTACGTCGGTCGTGGGTCGTCCTACGTTCGCACGATGCTCCTTCAACATCGGACGTTTGTCTGCCGCGGATGCAACGGCGATGGAGGCTGCACACACGTTTAGCTCTGTCACTGAGGCCTGGCTTGGGTTCTCTGTCATGCCGCAAGGAAGCTCGTTCTCAGCCTCTCCTGAGAAGAGGTTATGCGGTCTGGCGACATCAGGGTCGCTGGCAGGCATCTTTGTGGGCGTCGCATCTGGTAAGTTGAAGCTTTGGACACGCGGCTCGGCAGGAACGCTGACAGAGGTCATGGTTGAGGCCACTGGAAGCCTCCCTCAGTCTACGACGACAGCACACAGGATAGATGTGCATCTTCTTGACATCGGTTCTACGACTGGATCAGCAGAGATATACAGGGAGAACAAACTCGTCTTGACTGGCTCAGGGCTAGATTTTGCCCCAGCTGGTCTGTCAAGCGTGAACGTCTTTCGGGCTCTTAAGGGTGGAGGAGGTTCATCAGCACACAACCTATACGTGAATGAGTTCATCGTTGCTGATGAACCTACGTTGCACAAATACGCATTCACGCTCTATCCCAATGCAGCGGGTGACTCGAATGATTGGAATGGAGCATATACAGCGGTGGATGAGATAGTGAACAGTGATGTTGACATCATCTCGTCAAGCGTGGATGACCAGGACTTCTTGGCGAACACGCCCAATCCCACAGCGACCGGCGCTTACTTTGTCTACAGCCTGACGCTTCATGCGCGTGCTAGCACAGACGGTGCAGGATCGAATGCTGTGAAGCTTGGGCTGAAGTCAGGGGGCACAGTTGATGTGGACTCATCGCACACGCTGACATCAGAGTATTCAAGAGAGATTAGGCACATGACGACGAACCCTGTGACAGCGGGCCAGTTCACACAGGATGATGTGAATGGGCATCAGATTGCCCTTCGTTCAGCGACAGTATGAGGTGATGCATGACGATTCTATGGTGTGGCGGTGAGGAGGTAGACTTCCCGAACAATAAGAACGCGGGCATAGCGAATGAGACAACTGTTGGTCTATACAGGAGCAATTTTTCTCGTGGAGCGTTGAACATCACCACACAGGACAGTGTCTCTCCGGGTGAGTCGAACTCATTCCCTGGAGGTGCGATAACGTCTGGGTGGTTCAGTGCGCAGTGGATTATAGACTTAGCTACAACATCAGCAAATGGAAAGAAGTGGGGACTCAAGAAGTCAGGAACATTGGGTGGCTTGTTCGTTGGGCTGTCAGCAACGAACAAGTTGGCCGTGTTCAAGCGTGATAGCGATGGAACACAGACGACTGTCATCTCTGAGACTGGGACGACAACGCTTGCAGACGTGTTGTATCATGTCGTCGTGCAGTTCACTGGGTTTGACACAGCGACTGGGACGATCAAGGTCTGGCGTTCAGGCACGCTCTTGATCGACTCTCCGACGAGCAATCCCTCTGGGCTAGACCTATCAGTGACGGGCCTGACGGAGCTTGATAGGTTCACGATGATCGGCGGCGGCACCGGAACGAGTGAGTGGTGGATATCTGAGTGTATAGTTGCTGACGAGGACATCAGGCTCGCGTCATTGAAGACGCTTGCGCCCAATGCTGCTGGCGACAGCAACACATTCACATCTGGTTCATACACTGAGATCGATGAGGTCTCACTTGACACGCAGGACGTGATAAACTCAACTGTAGCTGGACAGGAGTTTACGTGCAACCTGACGGGCATGCCAACTGGGCAGTTCGTTGTTCGNGCNGTCAAGACTGCGTTCTANNCTGCCCGAGGCACGTCTGGGATNGATGCCTTNGCCACCGGTGTGCGAACGTCAAGCACCAACCATTTTGACACAATGGCGATTGTGGATACGGGCTATGAGCTGCGTGAGAGGATGCTGAACACGAACCCTGTGACATCTGGCAGCTGGACGACGGATGAGATAGACGCGCTCCAGCTCATCTGTGAGACAGACGATCTGTAAATGACAGTCAATGTCTCCAAGGCTGTTGCAACAGCCGTCGTCGGGCATGAGGGCGTAATTGTCCCCAAGGCCTTAGCATACGCTGTCCTAAATTACGACGGTGCTGTTGTCTCAAAGGCAGTAGCATACGCTGTTCTGAATCCATCACCTGGGACCATCCTCTGGTGCGGAGGTGAGGAGACAGACCTTGTTACACGTGTGGAGCCGAACTACACTGATGCGGGCACAACGACTGGGACGACAGCTGGTAGATTCCGTGCCGACTACGCCCGTGGATGCATAGAGCACACGCAATCATCAGTAAGCGTTGAGCTTGGTCGCGGTGAGGTATTTGCCGGTGGGGGTGTAACATCATTTTGGGTGTCATTCTATGTCTACTCTGATCTTACAAGTGGAACGGCTGCGCATCCATTTAGGGTGATCAAGTCGGGTGTGACGACGAGCAGCATAGACATAGGCACAGACTTCTCAGAGACAAACATAAACCTGTATGGTTCAAATGGTAGTAGTATTAGAGGTCTAACTGGGACAGGCGTCGCTGATGCTTCTTTCCATCGCGTAGATGCGAGGATAGATAACTTTGGTTCTGTGGGATTTGCGCAGGTCTACGTGGATGGTGAGTCAAGGATAAGTGCGTCATTTGACATGTCTGACTCAGGTGCATCGGACCTTGACCAGTTTGCCCTGTTTACCGCGCCCAGCGGGTTGTGGAGCCTCAGTGAGATAATCATAGCGACGGGCGATACACGCACGATGTCACTACTCACACTTGCGCCTGAGGGCCCAGGGTTCAAGGATGAGTGGACGGGTGATGAGACTGCGTTCGACGAGGCTGTTGAGAACGATTCTGATTCAGCGTCGTCGTCTACGGCAGGGCAGGAGATAGCCGTGAAGCTGACGGACCTCCCATGACAGTGAACGTCTATAAGGCTTTCGGCTATGCTGTTCTAATCGGTGAGGGTGACGATCAGTGTGCCGCGATAAAGGTGGTCGCCCGTGCTGACTCCGACGGTGCCGGTGCGACAGATCTGAGCATAGGCGTCAGGGTCAATGGGGGTCGCTACCTTGATGGCCCTCGGGCGCAGACGACGACAAAGAGCAATGAGACGCTGCTGCTAAACACGAACCCTGTGACATCAGGCAGCTGGGCCCTGGCAGACGTCAACAACGTTCAATTATCGCTCTACTCTGACAGTCCTCCCGTTGCTGCACTTGCGCAGGACGAGGAGATAATATGGTCGAACCAGGAGCTGCTATATGCGAGGCAGACATTCACTGGTGAGAGCATAGGAACGCTATACATACCGTTTCATGTTGATCGTGAGATGACTGTGCGACGAATGGTCATCTGGAATGGAGCTCAGGTCGCGGGCAACATCTCTGTGGGCATCTACGACCGCACCACTGCGACACGTCTGACATGGTCAGACGTCGTCACGCAGGCCGGGACAGACAGGCTGCAGGCCATAGACATAACAGAGTATACGCTGACACCTGAGAGATACTACATGGGCATCGCAACCTCGTCGAACTCTGCACAGCTCAAGGTCTGGCGTGATGCAGCAGGATCGACGGTTCCTGTGCTCGCGTCGGGCGTGAAGACTGAGGGCGTGACAACACTCCCAATCGTTGCGACGATGGTGGATGAGGGCGCAGCGTCGCATCAGGTTCCCGTGATAGCGATCCTCTGACAGGATCGAGGAGGCATTTATGCATTGGCTTTTACTTGTTCCGTTCATCATCATCTCATTCTTCCTGTCGATTGTGCGGCATGAGCTGTCGCATGCAATCGTGGGTTGGCTGCATGGAGATGGCCTCACGCTGTATCTCTATCCCCACAGGTATGTTCAGGTGAGAGACAGATCGACGGGCATCGCTACATTCGCCCCGCGGTTTTCATTGCGGTTCTGGGAGGACAGCTTCTTCTGGGGTGCCGTTAGCGTCATGAGGCCGGGACGTGAGAAGTCGATGTTTATGCATGGGTTGATGGACATCCTTCCCTGTTTCACGGGCCTGTTCTTCTTTTCATTGGGCGTCGTGTTGTTGCAGACATTGTTGGTATCTGCATCATTCTCTGTGTGCCTGCTTGTGGCCGTTCTGTCTGTCTCACAGGGAGTTGATAGCGTGAAGATGCTGCTGCAGAGCTTTCAGCCCCAAAGGGTGTGGCTCGATGTGAACAAGGCGATCAGGCGATGGGACGTTCCAAGATGGGTGTTCCAGGTCACGGGCATGCTGTTGATGCTTGGGTTCTTGGCGACGATCTGGTTTTGGGTGTTGCCAGCTCTGGGCGTTGTCTTGTATTAGTTCTTTGAGCATGTGATTGCGAGCGATACTTAGTATGGGATGACAACGTTCGCAAACACGCTTAACGCAACTCCCTTCTCATTCTTTGACTCTGACACGTCATTCCAGACGGAGGCTGACAACATGGTCACCTTCGTGAAGCGTATGCTTGGCGACGATACGCTTGGCGTAGAGTTGACTAAAAAGCAGATATGGGCCTGCTTCGAACAGAGCATGCTTGAGTTCGGGGCCCTTATTAACCAATACCAGGCGATCTCACAGATCCATAGCTTCCTTGGGATATCGTCAGGCTCCCTGTCTGGGTCAGAGCAGAGGTATCCGCGTGAGACGCTTGAGTTTCTCATGCGGCAGGCTGAACCATACGCGATGTATGCGAACCTCGGAGGGTCGTACAATTCACAGTCTGGGTCAATCGCGCTTGAGGCCAATAGGCAGGACTACAACCTCTACACTGAGTTGCTGAACGACGACACGGGCGTTCCGCTGTCGACGTCATTCGCGTCGGGTTCCAAGATGAGGATTGGCGAGGTCTACCACTTCAGTCCGTCGTCAGCATTCAGGTTCTTTGATAGCACGTCTGCCATCAACTATCTCAACAATGAGTTCGGCTTTGAGTCGTTCACGCCTGAGACGATCTTCTACGTTCTGCCCGTCTTCGAGGACATCCTCCGTGCGGGCCAGATGGACGTCTCACAGCGTGTGAGGAGGTCGAACTACAGCTACCAGATTGTGGGTACGAACCTGCGTATCTTTCCAGCGCCTCAGGCATTCCAAAGGACGCCCCTGAAGCTGTGGATAAGGGTGTATAAGACGCCCGATCCGTTGTCATCAGACATCCCAGGCGACACATCGACGACGGGCGTGTCGAACCTGTCGAACATACCATTCGGAAGGCTGACATATTCACAGATAAACTCAGGCATCGCACACCAGTGGATACGTCAGATGACGCTTGCGCTCTGCAAGGAGGTCCTCGGTCGAGTCAGGAGCAAGATGCGCACCATTCCTCTGCTGGGCAAGGACGTTGAGCTTGATGGAGCGCGCCTGCTAGATGATGCTGAGAAGGACAAGACGCAGCTCAAGGAGAAGCTGTCGGAGACCCTAGAGAGCTTGACATACGAAAAAATTCTGGAACGTGAGGCGAACAAGTCAGACAACCTCCTGAAGCAGCTTCGGAACGTTCCCATGCCCAATGGCTATGCAATCGTTTTGAAGTAGCGCGTTGGTCATAGCTTAAGACCATCTCATATTGGGTTGATGTGCAGATGGTCTGTGCATTTCATCTGTTGCTTTCCCGGTGCCCGTTTCGTAGTTATTCTCGTGGCACGTCTCTTTATAGGACCGAGAGAGCAGGACTTTATCTCCGACATCGTGAAGGAGATAACTAAGGACGTAATCGGGCAGAAGATTTTCTATTACTCTATCAACGAGACAAAGACGCGTGTCCATGACGTCTACCTCGAGGCCCCCGACAAGGTGTTTGAGCAGCCGATTGAGCTTGATGCCCTTGTTGAGTTCAAGAAGGCCAGCGTGCGGACGGGCCAGTTTGGGTCAGAGACAGTCTTTGACATCTCTGCGTATGTCCAACGTCGTGACCTGCTGGACAAGGGCGTTCAGCTGGCTGAGGGAGACTTCTTCAGCTACGGTCGTGTCTTCTTTGAGATCGTGAAGCTCGTCTTCAATGATGTCATCTATGGTGAGGTTGAGTATCTGGACGGCTATGAGATACTGGGTAAAGAGGCCCGCCGGGCACAGTTCGTGACGAAGCTATTTGGGCCTACGGATGAGGCGTTCTCAGATCCAGATGCGACGCAGCAGACGTTTGTCCAGCAGCGAGGCTTTGCCGAAAACAAGAACGGACCCACGGGGGACGTCAGGGCCCTACATGAAAAGGGTGTGACTGAGAAGGGGCTGACGGGCCCGAAGGAGGTCTCACCGAGGGGTGGGGCAGGAGACGCTAGCACTGCGGGCAGCTCCTTCTATGATGAGTGATGGTGGTGCATAATGGGTAGGACAACACAGAGACCGACTGAACTTCCTGCGAGGACTGTGCAAGAGGTCCTCGACCGTGAGGGTGCGCTTCCGACAGGGACAGAGGGACAGAATGTTCCGACTGATTTCCATATCCCTGAGGCAGGTCTAGGTGATGTGGACCGCGCCGTGTTTGAGCTGTTTGAGGAGCGCCTAAGGCTTGAGGTGACCGTCAATGAGTCGAAGACGCGTGTGCCCACGCTGTTTGCAGGTGCTGAACGCGTTTTCCTTGTGAAGAAGAACCGGCCTCCCCGCGACAGGAACGGGCTTTTTGTCCTGCCGATCGTGTCGATCAGACGCACGGGCCTTGAGCAGAGTGAGTTGGGCGTGATCGTGGGCCGGGGCATGGGCCAGGACACGGGTGAGCTCGTGATACGCAAGCGTCTGTCAACACGTGATCCGAGATACCAGAACCTTGTGAACAAGCCCAACCTCAAGAACCAGGACAACGTCGCGTCGCCGTTGAACAGGCTGGGCACCTCTGCACCGCAGGGTGCAATACCTGGCCGCGTTGCCTCACGTCGGGCCCGTGTGGGCTCATTTAGCACGGCCAGCGGAGACATCCTGCGGCCCGATGTGGATAGGAACATCTTCGAGATCATCACGATGCCGTTTCCCCACTTCTACACAGCGTTGTATGAGGTGACGATCTGGACGCAGTATGTGCAGCACATGAATGAGGTCCTTGAGACGTTCATGACGTCATACGATGCGCAGGGGAACCAGTTCAGGCTCGACACAGACAAGGGCTACTGGTATGTCGCGTACGTTGACACAGACCTCATATCTGAGGATAACTTCACTGACTACACTGAGGATGAGAGGTTCGTTAGGTATAAGCTGACAATGCGCGTTCCAGCCTACCTCCATGCGTCACAGAGGAAGGGCTCAGGCATCCCATTCAGGAGGTTCCTATCGGCGCCCCAGCTATCGTTTGAGGCGCTGGAGGGAGCCATCCCTGCGTATGAGAGGAAGGATGCACCCGTGGGTTCAGGCGATGTTGACAAGTTCGCGTTGAGCGACATCACACGCCTCGACAAGCGTGGCAACCCGATCCAGGGGACACGTGAGTTCGTTAGGAACGTTGAGCTCCCAGACCCATTCTCTGACGGCAATGGGACGATGCTTCGACGCATCGCGGGTGGGAACCAGCGCAAGGGTGAGACGATGAACAGGAGGGTCTCACGACATGTGGATGACTTTAACGTCTAGGTGCTTCCACACAAATGGAAGTGCACGCAGTAATTATCAAGCAGCGTGAAGACAGTGCAGGAGTTGTAGAGAATGGCCAACGAGCAAACATTTCGATCACCGGGCTTCTTTGAGAGAGAGATCGACCTGTCACAGCGGGTCCAGGCGCCCCTTGGCACACCGGCGGGGTTCGTCGGGACGGCAGAGAAGGGTCCTGCATTCATACCCGTCACGGTTGGGTCATTCCCAGACTTCAAGACGCGCTTCGGGGGCCTCGATGCAAAGAGGTTTGGTCCCTACGCTGTCAATGAGTTCCTGAAGCACAGGTCAGCCGTCACATACCTACGTGTGCTGGGTGCTGGATCGAATGACACCTCAACACACATTGAGACGACACGCGTCCAGGGGACGGTGAGGAGTGCCGGCTTCGTCGTAGACGGCCAGGCTGCATCTCCACTTGCTCTCGGTGAACGAGAGACTGGAGGCGTCGTCTTCATCGCTGCGCTCCATAGCGACCGCGCCGGAGAGGCATTCGGCTTCCCAGTCTTCACTGACAATGACAGCTTCGGGGCCTCCACGACGTATATCGTGCGCGGCATGGTCATGCTTGCCAGCGGAACGAGGATGCTTGTCCTTGACGGTGATGAGAACGTGACCGCAGGCTTTCAGGACTCTGATGATGCTGCCACACCGAACGCTGACGGAAAGTTCAAGCTGCTCATCTCCTCGTCTGCGACGGGATATGCGACGTCAGATGGGTTCACAGGCCTCCGTATCTTCACGGCATCACTTAATCCAACAAATAGTGACTACATCGCGAAGGTGCTGAACACGAACCCGGACAGGTTCAACGTGGAGGAGCACCTTCTGTATGCCGACTTCTCTGTCGAGGATGAGCTAATGACGTTCTCGACAGCGTCTGGGTCTGTCATGCTGCTGTCTGGCTCCGGCCTCACGTCAGCGACATCGGGTGATACATCAGAAACATTCAGCGACCTCTTCGGCAGGTTCGACACACGTTTCACGACGCCAAAGACGACGAAGTTCATCTCACAGCCGTTCGGAGACAAGGAGTTCAACCTCTTCCACTTTGAGGCCATCTCAGACGGTGAGTGGGCCAACACAAGCGCGAAGGTGTCGATCGCGAACATCAGAAAGTCAACTGACGCGGCATACAAGTACGGGACGTTTGCTGTCCAGATTAGGAAGTTTGACGACACCGATCTGAAGCCTGAGATACTTGAGCAGTTCCCTGTCTGCTCGCTTGATCCGTCAAGTGAGAACTACATCGGCAGGGTCATAGGAGACGTGAAGGCGTCATTCAAGTTTGATGCAGACCAAGAGGACGAGCGCAGGATTGTCGTCTCAGGAAAGTTCCCGAATAGGTCATCGCTCGTTCGTGTTGTGATAGACAGGGCTGTTGAGGATCGTGCTGTCCCAGAGGAGACGCTTCCCTTCGGATTCAGGGGACCTGAGGTTTTGAACACGAGTGACAGGCTGGGTGATCCGAACGGCACCGTCAACACCCTTCTACCGCGCAGGTTGATCGGTTACATCACAGGTGACAATGCCGTGTCAGGCTCTGTCATTCCTCCTTTGCCATTCACGTTCAAGGTGACGCGTGGTGCTGTCAGCGACAGCCCAAGCATCGTGGGCACCCCCGGCATCCATGAGGTCGTTGACGGCAGGCTATACTGGGGCGTGAAGACCACGCGTGTGCCGCAGACTGGATCGCTGACGGATGCTGTCTTGAACCCGAACGTCTCATCCGTGACGAACCCGTTGGTGAAGTCATATACGAAGTTCCACGGCATCGCCAAACTCGACGCGCTTGTGACAGGGTCATGGACTGATGACTTCAACAATAACAAGTTCACGCTCGCCCGTGTCGCGCTTCCGCAGACGGCGGTAGCTGACATCACAGGCTCAGCTGCGCAGCACATGCGTGAGACCGCATACATCAGGAATGGTGATGTCAGCGGCAATGACTACACGATCGTTGATAGCCTGGGTGCGATCAGCCGCGTGACGCTGGGGACGCTGGTCAACCTGACGTCATCGGTTGAGTTCAACAGGTTCACTGAGTTCGCGAAGTTCACAAACATAATGTATGGGGGCTTCGACGGCGTAAACATCCTCGACACGAATGCATCACGCCTGAACGATCAGGCTGCTAGCAGCGATACGGGTGGTGGAGCCGCATCAGACTACACATCGCCCGGTCTCACAACGAATGTCGCAGGGACGGGCCTTGCCAATAACGCGATTGCCTCGCATAGGTCTGCTGTGCGGATAATGACGGATGAGATGACTGTGGATACGAACCTCTTTGCCATCCCGGGCATCAGGGACTCGTTTATCACCGACTATGCGGCTGAAAGGACACGTGACTATGGCCTAGCGATGTATGTCATGGACCCAGTTGAGTACGATGAGGATGGTAACAGGCTCTTCGATACAGACACGACAAAGCCCGATGTGAAGCAGACGTCTGAGGAGTTCGACAGCAGGGCGATAGACAACAGCTACGCTGCCACGTACTTCCCAGACGTGATAATCAGCGATGATGACAACAATGGTCGCAGGGTCAAGGTCCCTGGTTCTGTCGCTGCGTTGGGTGCGCTTGCGTTCAACGATCGCGTTGGGTTCCCGTGGTATGCCCCTGCGGGCTTCAACAGGGCCGGGCTCGACTTCGTCAGCAACGTGGATGTCAGGCTCAAGAGGGCGGATCGTGATACGCTGTATGATGCACGTCTGAACCCGATCGCCACGTTCCCAAGCCAGGGTGGTGGCTCACGGTTTGTCATATTTGGACAGAAGACGCTGAAGTCCGCGGCCTCGGCCCTTGACCGTGTGAATGTCCGCAGGATGCTCATTGAGGCAAAGCGTATCGTCGCGCGCATAACGCGCGAAGGGTTCGTCTTTGAGCAGAATACGCCTCAGACGCGGGCCCGCTGGGTGTCGCAGGTCACGCCTCGGTTGGCGCTGATCCAGGTGCAGGCGGGCATTGAGTCGTTCAGGGTTGTGATGGATGAGTCGAACAACACAGTCACAGATGTTGAGAACAACAGGCTGAGGGGTTCTATCAGGTTGGTGCCTACGCGCACGGTGGAATATATCGCGATTGATTTCATCGTGACGAGCACCGGCGTGAGTTTCTTGGAGTGATGATTGAAAGCTATGTCTGACAACTCTAATAGGTTCTTCGTATACGTCGATTACCGTGCCGACACAGGTGTCCCGTTCTATGTTGGGAAGGGAAATAAACGTCGCATCAGCGACGTCAGCTGCAGGAACGTTGTCTGGGGTAGGACAGTTGCAAAGCATGGGCTTGAACGGCGGATCATCCATGAGGGCCTAGATAACGCCACAGCGTTGGAAAGGGAGCGTGAGTTGATCTGTGAGCTAAAGACGCGAAATAGCCTTGGTGGAGCAAACCTGACGGATGGTGGTGAGGGAAGTGTGGGGTGGAACCCTTCTAAGACAACACGTGAGCGCATGGGGCTTGCAAAGCGTGGAAAGAAGCTTTCATGCGAACACTGCAAGAAACTGAGCGAGTCACACAAGCGTCGTTACAAGCGACCCGGTGAGTGTGAGAAGATCGGTCGCGCAATTAAAGCGCTTTGGGCCGATGCAACATTTTATGAGAAGATGTGTAGGGCCCGCTCAGGTGAGAAAAATGGCCGTGCTGTCTTAACATGGGATAACGTGGATGAGATTAGGGCTGCGTGGTCATTGTGTGATGCTAGTGTCTTTGGAACAGCAGCAAAGTTCTGTCGTGAATATGCCTCAAGGTTTGGTGTGACAACTGCATCGATCGGGGGCATAATCAGAGGGAAGTCGTGGCGTAGAATTCCTGCTGAGCGTCAAAAGAGTGATATTTTAACGTCATGCGATACTTAAGGGTCAAGGAAACAGGAGCTAACAGATGGTGATTTTGTCGGGACGCAGTGCAGGCGTCAGCATCAGAGAGATTGACCTATCGGGTCCCCAGCGCGTGTCACCTGTCGGTGTCCCAGCTGGCATCATCGGCACAGCGGAGCGCGGGCCTGCGTTCGTTCCGCTGACGTTCGCGACGCTGTCTGACTTCACGACGATGTTCGGTGGGTCTGACGGAACGAAGTTTGGACCCCTCGCAGTCGCAGAGTGGCTACGAAACGCACAGGCTGTGACATTCACGCGTGTCCTCGGTGTGGGCCGGGGTGAGAAGAAGACGTCATCAGGTGACAACTCAGGACGCGTCGAGTCCGCGGGCTTCGTTGTGGGCCAGAGGCTGCCACTGGATGACGGCTTTTTAGGGCACAACCCATACGCCAATGAGAATGGTGTCCTGGGTCGCACATACTTCCTTGGTTGCTACATGTCGCAGAGTGCCGGCTCGACCGTGTTCACCGACGCAGGCATCCAGATACCGGGCGACAACCTCGCGCACCCGATAATCAGGGGCGTCCTGATGGCGCCCTCAGGCGTGACGCTAACACTGTCGTCATCGTTCGCATCCGACTCATCTGCACCTGCAGCAAGCGCTGTAGCGACGGCTGCAGGACCTAACGGTGCCATCACGGGCACGGTTGACCTCTCAAGCGGTCGTCAGAACTTCGTCATGCTGCTGAACGGGCATAAGGGCAACGATGCCTCAAATCCCAACGTCATAACAGCATCGTTCGACCAGACGGCGCAGAACTTCTTTGGCAACGTGTTCAACTCTGACCCGCTGTCGATCCAGACTGCAGGTCACCTGCTCTATGCTAGGTTTGACGTGTATCCGACGCTTGCTGCTGTTACTGGGACGGGCATCATTCCACCTGGTGATGTTGAGCAACCAATAGCGTTCCTGACGTCAGGCGCCTTGGCGCGGAACGTGGGTTCAACGACAGTCCCAAGCTATGAGAACTTTGAGGAGAGATACACGACGCCTGCGTCACCGACAGTCATCTCACAGAAGTTCGGTGGAAAATACACGAACCTCTTTCGCGTGTTCGCGCTATCTGACGGCGCGAATGCGAATGAGAAGTATAAGATATCGATCAGGAACGTCGCCAAGTCTACAATCGACGACAACTCATATGGGACGTTCGACCTGTTGGTCCGCGACTTCAACGACAACGACAAGAATGAGGTCGTGTTTGAGAGCTTCTCTGGGCTAAACCTCGATCCTGAGAGTGACAACTACATTGCGCGGCGCATCGGTGACATGCATGCCTACTTCGACTTTGATAAGAACGAGGCAGGCCAACGTCTCGTCGTCGAGGGGAAGTATCCTAACGTCTCAGGTCTGATCAGGGTTGAGATGGACAATGATGTCGATGCCGGTGAGGTCGATGCGACAGCCCTGCCTGTGGGCTTCAGAGGTCCGTTCCACCTCGTGACGTCAGGGACAGCGCCTCTGACAGCTGTCGATGTTAGTGCCGACGCGATATCATCGGGCACAGCGCACCTGACCACTGCGGGCGATAACAGCATCAAGCGTGCTGTCCAGCCACCCGTGCCCTTTAGGTTGAACATCACGCAGGGTGACGATCCGAAGAAGACTGTCAACAAGCAGCTGTATTGGGGCGTCCAGTTTGAGAACCAGACGTCACTCGTTGAGCCAAACCTCTCGCAGGTCTCAAACAAGACCATACGTAGCCTGACGAAGTTCTTCCCGACACACCAGGCGTCATGGCGGAACTTTGCAGTGGGTGAGAACGCGGGAACAGCAGACAGCGGTGGGACTGTCCTCGACAGCGATCGCTTCAACAATAACCTGTTCGCCTTGGATCGCATCCAGGTGAGGACGGGCTCCAATGGCATTGTGGATGCTAAGGAGCTTGTCAGCATGTCCTACGTCAGGGACGGTAACATCACTGCGAATGAGGGGAACAAGACGCGCGCCTTGAGCGTTGAGCTTGACTTCGGGGACCTGACCGTCAGGCGCCTCGCGAAGTTCAGCTTCTACATGCAGGGTGGCTTCGATGGTGTAAACATCTTCAATAGCGATACGGCGAACCTGACGAACGCAGCTGTGAAGCAGGAGATGGATGACTCTGCCCGTGGTCAGAACCTCGGTCCGACTGTGAAGGCATACCAGAAGGCGCTCGATGTGATGGGTAACCCATCGGACGTTGACATCAAGGCGTTGGCCATCCCTGGGATGAGGCACTCGATCATCACCGACGACGCGATCAATACCGTGGCGTCTGACAGGTTCGATGCTATCTACATCATGGACGTTGAGGAGCGTGACACATTGAACTCTGTCGTCACGTCCTCGCTACAGGATGTGCATGTGGGTAACACTTCGACGCAGTTCTCGCTCAGGGGTCTCGACTCAAACTTTGCTGCAGCCTACTTCCCCGATGTCGTCGTGGAGAGCCCGTTCACAGGTCTGCCCACGTCCGTTCCTCCGTCGGTCGTTGTCATGGGAGCGTTGTCTCGGAACGATGCCGTAGCGTTTCCATGGTTTGCGCCTGCAGGCTATACCAGGGGCGCGCTGCAGTCAACTGAGAGCGTGGCGTTGAACCTGAACAGGGCGAACATGGACACGCTGCAGGATGCACGCATCAA
>C687J35021_10000196_pt1 | contig 44858 bp, 73 predicted proteins | sample RifCSPhighO2_12_FD_35021 | JGI IMG/M metagenome (IMG submission 35021) | reverse complement strand
GCCGAGGATCGAGCCGCCGTTCGGCGCGGTGCCGACGAGGTCGAACGGCGGCCGCGGCCGGAGCTCGCGGTTTTCCAGGTCGAGGAGGAAGTTGTTGCCGTCGGCGGCCTCGCGCTCGTGGATGTCGTCCTCGGCCGCGCGGGTGTGCAGTCCGCCGCCGAACTTGATCGTCAGATCGAATTCGTCCGGGCCGATCTTCGAGACCACATCAGCACCGCGGATTGTAGTGCGTGCGGACCTGTTGCTGCGTCAGGAAGCCAGCCGCCCGGCCGATGCTCGCCTTGAACAGGTCGCCGTCGAACTCGTTCCGCATCTCGCGCTTCCAGAGTTGCACCCAGGCCGGCACCATCCCCCGGAAGACGGCATCCGAGAATGGCACTGTGCTCGCGGCTGCAGTGAGCGAGACATCCTTGTCGTATTGGTAGGTGTAGACGCGGCTCGCCTCGACGGAGGTCGGCGCCCGGTCGAGAAAGAGCTTGCCGTCGGTCGGACGGATCGCGGCGCCGTAGGGGAGCCCGGTGTCGTCCTGCTCGGGATCGGCGAGGAGCATCTTGTTATAGCCGCCGGGATATTCCTTGAGGAATTGCGTGTTGGTCTTGTCGACCATCGGCCAGCGGATTTGCACGAGATCGGTGGCGAGCGTGTAGGCGCGGGTGCCGGCGACAAGTGTGATCGTGCTCTCGGCCTGCTCGTTGGGCGCCGCGACTGCCGCCGCAGAGTAGAGCGCGTCGATGCCTTCGTTGACCACCTGGACGGCGATGTCGATCGCGCGCTGGCGGGCCGAGTCGGTGAGCGTCGTCAGGAGCCCGGCGTCGCCCGCGATGATGCCGGTGCGCTTCAGGATTTCGTTCGTGGCATTAAGCAGCGATTTGGCCACCGAGCTTTTCTTTCAGGGTTTGCAGCGTGTCCTTGCGACCGCATTTGATCCCGCGCGCCTTGGCGAGCCGCATCAGCCGCGTGCGCTCGATCAGCGGACGCGGCGGTAAATCGGGCTTCGGCTTCGGCGGGGGCGCCTGCTCGGACGGCGCGGCGGAGGTCAGGTCGACGCCATACTGGCGGGCGAGATCGTCTTCCATGTCGATCTTCGGACCCTCGGCCGCAGCGTCGACCACGGCATCGGCCACCGGACCCGCCGTCGAGCCGAGCACGCGCTTGGGGATGGTGATCTGCGTCAGGTTGTGGCGGCGGAGAATGCGGCGAATCAGGATCGCCGGCATCTCGTCGTTGATCTCTTTCAGACCGTTCGCGTGGGCGAAGGCAACGAGTTCTCGACGGCGCGCCTTCTCGAGATTGTCCCGCGGGTCGGTGATCTTGAGAAGCTGGATCGACATGGGGTCTCCCTATGCGGAAAGGGCGGGGATCGTCCCCCGCCCTATTCACTATAGCGGATACCGGCCCCGAGAGGCTAGTTCGTCAGGTTCGTCGCGCCGGTGCGGAGCGCCCGCGACCAGTTGGCGTTGAGCACCGCCCCAGCGAAGAACGCTTTCCAGGCCAGCGTCGCGATCTCGTTGAAGGGATCGGAGATGCCGCCCGAGCCGCGCGGGTGGAAGATGATCTCGAATCCCTCGGTGTTTTCGCCGGCGAAGTAACTGCCGTCGGTGTGTCGCTTGCCGAGGCCGACCGAGCCGAAAGCATCCTTGCCGTAGACCACCGTCGTATAGAGGTCGACGAGCGAGGAGCTGGTCGTCCTCAGATCGGTGGTCGACAGGTTGTTGCCGGCGTTCGGATCGGAGCCGGCGTCTTCCGACTGGATGAACCGGATCGACCGGCCGGCGATCGAGTAGAGGCCGAATTCGCCCTGCGCCACCGCCACATGGCCGGCGTACTTCTCGACCGAAACGAAGCCGGTGAGCTTGGCGATGTCGTAGGCCACGTCGGGATGGCAGAGGCCCCAATAGCCCGGCAGGATCGGCACCGTGCCGATGTTGATCGAGCCGTTGGACATCGGCGAGAACATGCGTGCCGAGTTCTTGGTGAGTTCGTTGACGATGCGGTCGAAGTCGCCGACCGTCACCGCCGCGTCGACCACGCCATCGGAGGCGACATTGCCCGCGTACCGCTTGGTCGCGTTGTCCTCCATGATGTCGCGCATGAGCTGATTGAGCGAGCGCCCGGCCGATTCGCCGAGGACCGCGACCAGCTCGTCGGTCGTGCCGTTGGGGTTGTAGAGGTCGACTTCCTCGTTGACGATGTAGAACTGGCCGTACTTCGAGAGCGTGGCCAGAACGTCGGTGAAGGTCGGCGTGTCGGCGTCGCGGCCCTGCATGTAGGTCGATGCGCCGGTCAGCTCGGAGAGGGCCGCGGTCGACGGGGTTTCCTGCTCGATCCGGCGCCATTTGATCGTCGAGGTGCCCATCTGCCGGTTGATCTGCCCCGGCATGGTGCCGAGGAAGTACGGGCACATCTGTTGCGCGCGCCGCAAAAACGTCTGCTGAAAGACGACGTTTACGGGCTTCTGAAGTTCGGTGTCGGTTGCAGTGACGGTGAGGGCCATGATCGCTCCGAAGGGCTTGGCCTCCGAAGCGATCGCGTCTTATTCAGACGCTCGGCCGGTATCCGTAGCGTTTCTCGACATCCGACGCGAATTCACTGTTGGATGCGTTGCCGTAGGACGGGGGCCGATCTTCGGGGGCCTTGGTTGACGCTCCCCGAACCGCAGCCGTCACGGCCTCTCTGTCCTCGGTCGCCGATTTGTCGGGCAGGGAGGAAAACCGCTTCTTGAAGGAGTCGCTCAGGCCCTTCACCGTCCGACCCCACTTGCCGGGATCGTCGTGGCGATTGAGCCAGGCGGTTCGCAGCCTCGGGTCGTCGATCGCCCAGCCGTTGATCAGATTGGTGAGCTCCTTGTCGGTCAGCACCGTGTCCGGTATCTGATCGCGGAAGCTCGCCAGCACGGGGGCGATGTCGGACTTGAACTGCTGATCTTCAAGTCGGCGTTCCAGCCTCGCCAGACGATCGTCGCCATCGGACTTCGACTTGTCCGCGTCGGTCTTCTGTTCGGGCGTGGATTTGGACGGCTCGGTTGCGCTCGACTTCCATTCGTCGAGCAGACTGTCGAGATCGTCCTTGTCCCGTGCGTCGGTCGCCTCGGCACCAGTCTTTGACTGATCGTCGGTCGCCGTGACCACGGCTTGCTTCTCTTCTGGCATTTACGTCATTCCTCGTTTCTTGTCAAAACGTCGGCCGCCGGTCGGCCGGAAAGTGCCTCGATCCATTTCTCGTGCTGCGTCACCAGCCCGGACTCGAACACCCACCTCGCCTGCGCTTTTTCCGGCTCACCCGCTGACGAGATTTTGAAGCGCGAGAGTCGCGGCGCCGGCACCATTTCCAGCAACTCCTGTCGCGCCGGATGCTGCCTGATTACCACCAGAAGCTCCTGCAGCGCGGATGATGATGTCGACATCCTGCCAACCTCCCTCTCGGAGAACTTCCCGTTTCGCCGCAGCGAGATCGATGTCGGGCTGCTGGCCGAGCGAGGCGCCGACCTGATCCATCTGCAGCGCCAGCGCAAGGCTCTGAAGCTTCGCCTGCTGCCGCTGCGCCGCCTCGGCGGGGCCGCCGGCGCCGAACCACTCGAAGATCGCGTTCTCCGGCAAGCCTTCCCGGCTGAATTCGACGAAGCCGCCGTAGGCGTCGATGAACACGCTGAGCCGCCCGTCGAGCGAATCGCGGCCCATCCGATAGGCCATGTCGAGCCACCGCTCCATCGGATTGTCCTCGACCTCATCGACGTAATCGACGGTGCGGACGGCGCCGCGCTGCAGCTCGGCATCCTTGGCGAAGGCGGTCGTGTGCGAGACGGTCTGGGCGCCGAGCCTGGCGGGCAGGATGCCGGTCAGTTCGGCGTAGAAATTGATGGCCGTCGAGAAGATGCCGGCGAGCGCCGTCGGGTCGCCGCCGATCTTGTCGTAGACCTCGACCGGATCCATCGTGCCCCATTGGGCATAGGGGTGGATCACCGGCCCGCCTTCGGCGGCAAATTGCATGTTCGATTTGTCATAGCCGACCGGCGGCGCGTTCTTCAGCGCGGCCGAGTCGAGCAGCCGGTTGAGCGCCTGCACGGCCATGATCTGCACCGTCCGGCCCTTCATCAACGGGCTCGTCGGGTAGGCGTCGCTGGCGCTCTCGTAGTGGTAGGGGAAGAGCAGATAGCTCGAAAACGGGTATTTGCGGAAGCGGAAGCGAATGACCGAGCGGGTCACGGTGCCGGCCTTGTCGGGCGCGCCGACGGCGACCGTGACGATGGTGCCGGGAATGACGACGCTCCTGACCGTCTTCCGCGGCACGATGATGTCGCCCTCCATCTCGAGGAGCATCACGTAGCCGTCCTTATCGGCCTCGAGCTTCTTGACATTCGCCGGCATCCAGCCGCCGTCCTCGTCGTTCGGGTCGGTCGAGCCCCGGCTCGCGGCAACCTGAAGGTTGGCGAGCTTCAGCCAGTCCCGCGCGATGTGCGACTCGCCGAAGATCGTCGCCGAGTGCATCGAGGGCATCGGCTCGTCGAGATAGAGGTTTTTGATCGAGACCGGGACGAGGACCGGGATGCGCTGCTTTTCCTTCCGCACGCCGCGGGCCTCGTGGATGTAGACATTCTTGGTCTCCATGCGGCCGCGGCCGACGCCCATGCCGTAGCGGAAGGCTTCGGCATTGATGCGATCGCAGCGGCCCTTGAAGCCATATTGCCGGAAGAGATGGTTGAGGAAGCCTTCGGCGAGCTTGTCGGCGTTGTCCTGGGCGATCTTCGACGGGATGTCGTTCTCGTCGCCGACGATCCGCACGTCGGTCTGGGCCTTTTCCAGGTAGGCGTCGGTCGTCTCGACATGGGCGCGAAAGGCCGGCCCGGTGCGCGGGAACATCATGCGGCGGGCGTCGGCGGTGAGGACTTCGAGCGCCTGCGCCTGGAGCGGCAGCTCCATCTCCGACATCCACATCTTCTTGCTGTCGATCTCGCCGTTCGGCATCCGCTTGTGCGTGATGTCGGGCTCCATGTCGATCTGCCGATCGATCTCGGTCCATTGTTTCTCGCGGGTCGAGCGCTTCTTCCTGCGGGTCTCGTATTCGTCGATGACGAATTCGGCGATGGTGTCGAAGTCGCGGGCGTCGAAGCGGCGTTTCTTCTCGATCGAGCCGTCCCTGTCGATCTCGACCGCCGAACCGTCAGCCATGTGCGATCTCCGCCGGGATTGGGGTCCATTCGCCGTGGATCAGGCGAGCGTCGAATCCATAGTGCCGAATCTCAGTCACCTCGTATTCGGCTCTCGCGTTCTCAGCCGCGATCTCAAACCGCCGATTGCTCTCGATCCATTTGAAAGCAACATCGTCGGTGCGGGCGCGGCGCACCAGCGGGACAACGTTTTCGGGCAATTCGAGGAAAACATCGCTCATGCTTACGAGGTCCGGCCACGGCTCAGCGACGTAGATGGTCTTCCTGCCGTCGTCTTGCTTCACATAGACGATGATCGGCCGCGGCTCAGCCATTGAGCTTCACCTTTCGCAGTTGCGAAACGAACTGCTCGGCCGTCTTGATCGCGGTGTTGATCCTGGCGCGCTTCTTCGTCGCCATGTCGTATTCGGGATCGTGGAAGGCGTCGAAGACGCACCGGCCGCCGCCGTAGAGCCGGTCATCGCCCTTCATCAGCCACCAGACCGTGACATAGCAGCCGTTCTTGAACTCGTCGGCGTCGATGCCGAAGCGGCGATAGGCGAAGTGTGGCGGCAGCGAAAAGCCGTCCGAGATCAGGAGATCGTAGTCGCCGACGGTCAGGCGCTTTTCGGGGGTCGCGCGTGCCACCCGGCACATCGCCTCGATCTGATCCTTGGTGATCGGCTGCGGTGCGTTCAATGCTCGGTCTCGCTCGGAGGCAATCGAAACCCGAAGAACAGCTCAAGCAAATCAGAATCGCTGGCAAGTTCGTCCATCTTCGCCAGAAGTTCGTTCAAAGCCTCATCAATTTCTGGATTGTTTGCCAAGAATTCCTCGGCAAAACCTTCATCGACGGGTTTCGGCGGCGCGTTCATGTGTTCACTATAGAGGATACAAGGATTTCAGTCACTCAGAGCCTCGCGCTCGCGATCGGGTGCGCCGGCGCCGTCGAGTGGCGGTAGGCAAAGGACTCCGGCGCGACCGCGTATCGCTTCATCATCAGGGCGTAGAAAGTCGCCTTCAGCACGTCGTCGCGGCGATCGACGATCTTCCCGTCCTTGCGGTGATAGGACCGCTTTTCCTCAAAAAAGATCGACAGATTGGCGAATACCTTGAAGCGGCCTGTCACCATGCGCTCGAGCACCTCATCGACGATCGGCTCGACCGGCTGCGGCCCGCCCTTGTCGGTCTTCTCGCCCTTCGCCCGCGGATAGCGCGCCGACTTCGACAGCATGTTGACGCCGTGCAGCCGGTAGGCTTCGGCGAGCGTCCGCCCGCCCGCTTTCTCGCGGTTCATGCCGTCGTGCGGCCAGGCGACCGGGATCGCCTTGTTCGCCTTGTTGAACCACGCCGCGTGGTAGGGGGCGAGTTCCTGAGCCTTCCGATATGTGTCAACAATGTAAACAACATCCTGATCCCGATCCCAGGCGAGATCGACACCGGCGGCCGGATGATCGATGCCGAAGTCGCAGCCTTTGATCCGGGCGAAGTGATCGGGGATCTTGAACGGGTCGACGCGGATTTCGGCGTCGGACACCGGGAACACGGCGCCCTCGCCGAGCATCGGAATGCCTTGCGTGCGCGCGTCGACCTCGTGGGCGCGATAGGACTCGCGCATCCGCTTGCGATCGGCCTCGGCAAGGTGCGGGGCGTCGTCCCAGGTCGCGCCCTTGAGGTAGATGCCGCTGGTCGCCCGCGCCGCGCCGGCCTGGAAATGCTCGACGAGCTCGGTCACGCCGAGGAGCGGGGTGAAGGTGACGAGGATAATCCCGCGCGACGAGATGATGCGGGTCTGAGCCTCCGAATAGACCATGTAGTCGTTCGGCTCCTCGTCGAGCCACACGACATGCGGGGCACCGCCCTGAAACTTCTGCCAGCCCTGCTCGTAGGCTTTGAGGAAGCACACCGACACGCCGCCGGTGGCGTGGCGGACCTTGAAGGCGTCGATCACGTTGCGGACGCCCGCCTGCCGGATGGTCGGGTTGCCGATGATCTTGCTCTTGGGGATCCAGCCCGTGCCAAGCTCCTGGCCGAGCCCGCCGAGAAGCTCATGCTGCACGATGTCGCGCGAGGTCTCGGTCGTCGGCGAGCCGGTCCACATGATGATCGGGAAGGGGAACCGCTTGCCCTGCCAGTCGTCGGGATAGTTGCCGGTCAGGTGGTAGGTGCATTCGACCGCGGCGGACATAGTCTTTCCGGTGCGATTGGCTGCCATGAGCATCCTTTCTGGATACTCGGCACCGGCAGCGTGAAAATCGGTCTGCCACGGGTAGGGCTTGAAATACCCGATCCGGTTCTCCGCCATCAGGCGGTGGAACTGGCCGACGAGCTCGGTGAGGCGCTCGGCGTCGTCCGGGTTCGGAGCAATTGCTGCGGTCACGCTGTCCTCTATAGCGAATAGTTATCAACAGGTAAATTTTACACGCGGAACGTTCGGACCATCAGTTCGTGGTCCCACTCGGTCGGAATTCGGTAGGCGTGGGTGAAGGTGCTCTCGATCCAGCGAAGCCATTCCTTATGGCTCAACAGCGTGACGTGCGCGTTGCGGCCGTCGGGCAGTTTGGCCCGCGCCGGCTTGGTCGAGATGGTGAAAACCACGTTGCGGCTGTGGGCCTTAATCTCGCCGAAAATCTTGTCGACGTGCTCTATGGGGATGTGCTCCATCACGTCGAGGCACAAGACGAGATCGAAGCGCTTCTCGGGCATCGTGGCAAATCGCGGGATGGCGGGATCGTAGCGGGCGATCTCGCGCTCGCCGTCGCGCCAGAAGTGGGCGACGAGATCGCTCCGGCCGCATCCGTAATCGAGGATGCTTTTCGGCTGGACCGCCTGGACGATCTTCAGGATGGCGGCGCGGTGCAGCCACGCCGAATCCCCGTAGAAATTCTCGTGCAGCTTTTGATACTGCGCCAGCATGTCGTGATAGGTCGGCAGGTCGCGCTTGAAGGCGAAGCTGACGATGCTCTCGCGGCCGGCCGCGGTCTCGAAGCGCTGGGTTTCCACATGCCGCCAGCGGTAGAGCGCCATCCAGTCGACGAAACCCTGTTCGGTCCAATAATAGAGATGCTCGTTCGGGCGGTAATGCTTGGATGACCTGATCTTGTCGAGATCGGCGAAGATCGGCAGGCAGGTGAACAGCCACGTATTCGGCTCTATTCTGCGGAAATAGCTGTTTGGATCGGGGACATGCTCGATCACATCCCAGAAGGTGTATGCCTCAAATTTGTCGAAATGCCCGGTGAGCGCCCCGTTGTTGCGGAGCCAGTCGATCGCCGCCGGGTTGATGTCGTAGCCCTTGGTGTTCGGGCGCTTCTTGATGAACTCGCCAGAGCCGACCCCCACGTCGAGCACCATGCCGTCGCCGAAATGCTTTTTCACCAGCGCGATCCGGCCGGCGTTGATCTTCCTGGCGATCTCCTTGTCTTCGTAGGAGAGCAGTTTGTTGAAATAATCGCGGCCGTAGTCGACGATCCGGCTCATGTCGGCCTGATAGGCGATGCCGCGGTCGTCGCAGATCATCAGGTCGCCGTCGGGGCGCGCGCCGAAGCGCTGGATCAGGGGGTCCATAAGGCGAATCCATCGAGGTAGAAGACTTCATCCTGCGGCAGCGTCTTCACGAGATGGAAGACGTGGTTGCGATCGACGGCCGCGGTACCGTCGGTCAAATCGTGGAAGAGGACCGCGCCGCAGTGGTGCGCCCAGGCGAAGTCGGGCGCCACGTCCCACTTGCCGCCGTCGATGAAGGCGAGATCGAAGTCGAGCGCGCCGATGACCGCCCGCTTTTCCTTGTTGCCGGCGACGCGGTGAAGCTCGATCCGGTCGAGGACGTTCATCGCCCACCAAAAATATTCCCGGCTCGGCGTCAGCTCGCGCGCCTCGAAGGCGCCGGCGATCAGGTCGATCGTGTCGACGTGCTCGCAGTATTGAGCGAGGCAGGCGGCGCCGATGCCGCGGTAGGTGCCGATCTCAAGCGCGCGGGCGTAGGGCGGCCCCGACGACAGAACCCAATCCAGCACCTCGGCGTGGCCGGGGATGCTGATCACGCTCTTGCGGAGAAATTGGTCGCCGCATTTTTCCATGATCACTTCGCGGAGATCGACTATTTTCGTCGCCACAGGGCGTACTTCCCTTTCCGCCACGATGCCGGTCAGAGCGCCGACGGCTCGCACGACGGCTGGCTGCGCCTCCCAATATTCGTGAAAGAGCACGCGGCCGCAGCGCTGAATCCGACACAGGCGAAGGACCACGCGAGATCGCGCTCGGAGTGGATGACGTCGACGAAGCCTAGATCGGTAAAAAGCTGAGCGACGTCGGCCGGTCGCCATGCGTGCAAGTGTTTTCTATTCCACTGCGGCAGCCAATAAGTCATGTCGGGGTGCGGGAGATAGGCGAAAAGCACACCGCCGGGCCGCAGCCGCGTCTTCCAGTGCTCGATCGCCGCGACCGGGTTGGCGAGGTGCTCGATCGCGTGACTGGAAAATATGAAATCGAATTCGCCCTCGGGCAGGTTCATCGCGTCGCCGCCGTTGATCAGATCGACCGGGATCGCCCCCGGCAGCGGCCAGCGGCCGGCGCCCACGTCAAGGCCCGCGCCCTGGCAGAAGTGCAGCGCCGCCGGCGCGATGAACTGCATGGCGTTGCCGGTTTTCAGATAGGAGGGATATAGGCGGCCGCGGTAGGTGTAGATCATCGAAGATGATCCCGCCTACGATAGAAGCAATCCCACACTACGCGCAGTATGAGCAGATATGCGGCGAAGAGGCCCAAAAAGCCGACAATGATCGCCCCGCCGATTACACTATTTTTGTCCTTCTGAGGCATTTCCGAGAATGTGCGAACGCCAATGATGGACTGATCATTGATCATTTCGACGGCTTCGACACTGACAACAAATGTGTCCGCATCGACGGCAACGATTGGGACCAAGTAAAAGAAGATGGCCAAAAACATTCCGTTGATCATGCTGGCACCATCGCGGTTTTGAGCGCGCGCATCAGCGCCGGGTCGCCGGCGAGCGGGTGGCGCGACCAGTTTTCCGCCAGCCACGCGAGCTCGCGCTCGGGCATGTGGCCGATCGGATCATCGCTGTTCTTCGCGCGCCACGGCTCGTTGAGATTGTGGATGCCAGAGCGGAAGAAATCGAAGCCCGTGAGGTACAGGGATACCGGCTCGGCGAGCAGAATTTCATGGATGGCTGCGAAGCCCGTCGTCGGGATGTGCCGGCCGAGCGTCTCGAAGACCTTCAGAAAGTCGGCGAGCGTCGGGACATAGGTGTCGCAGAACCACCAATCGGCGCGGTCGTCGTAGATCCAGCGGAAGTCGACGCCCTCCATCTTGTTCCGCTCGCGGTGCCAGTCGGAGTCGATCGCGAGCGCGCACGGGCACTTCGCCATGCAGAGCGTCACGCCGTCGCCGCTGAGTTCGGCCGCCGTCTTGCGAACCGATTTGCCGAAGAATGAAAAAAACACGTCTGTCCGTGATCCGGTCGCCGCCGGCACGAGCTTGTAGTTATTGATCCGAACGACGACCTCGTGGCCGTCGATGAAGCCCGGCCCGTTATCCAGCGAGCCCGGCCCGCTCCCCACGATCGCCACTCGCTTCCCATTGAACACCGGCCGGATTTCGGATCGCGTCAAGAAATTCATCGATGGCTCTTTCGAGTTCCGCGTCGCTCGCGTTGTCGATGACGTGACGAGAGGACGGGGAGTGGAGGATTTTCTGAGGGCGGACGCGGCGGGTGTAGCTGTCGCGCGAGTCGAGGCCGCGCCGCGACCAGGCGAACAGCGCCGGCTTCTGGAAGCTCTCGGCGAGTGGCACCATGAAGCTGCAGTAGCCGAAAAAACCGTCGGCCAGCGATGACACGTCGAGAAGCTCGGCGATCGATGTCCGGTTGGCGAGATCGAGATCGAGGCCGCGGAAATACCAGCGTGGCGTCCCGCGGCCGATCTGCATCAGCCACGCGCGGCCCTTGAGCCGGTCGACCGCCCGCTGCATAAACTCGACATTCGGTAGCAGGTCGGCGCCGAGCGTCGCATTGCCTTCCTTGCCAAGCGGATTGCGCGGAAGCTGGACGGCGATCACCGGCTTGCCCTTCGGCGCGATCTTCTTCAGGTGCTCGCAGCCGACGATCTGCCAGTCGATTTTCATCTCGACATCTTCGGGGGGGAGCCGCGCCGAAATGCACACATCCTCGAACTGGTCGGTCGGAAGATCGCGCCGCTGCATGTAGTGGGCGACGATATCGACGGGGGTCCGGCGGTACATGACGACCTCGACGCGCGGGCGGAGCGGCCGGAACACGTCGTCCCAACTCGAGCAGATTTCGAGCTCCTCGCCCTTTATGACGAGATGGCGGGCGATCGACTGGACGTAGAGCGAGTCGCCGAGCCCGGAGCCGCCGCGGATCGAGCGCATCACCAGTTCTCCGGCGAGCCGAGCCACTCGCGCGTGCGCCCGCTCATCGACTTCAGCTTGCCGCCCCAGGCGTCGCGGGCGCGCAGCCAGTGCTTGTTCATGTTGCCCTTCTCGGTCGATGGCGCCTCGCGCGTGAAATTCGTGTGGCGCCAGGGCGGCTCGCCGTTATGCGGGCTTTCGTCGAGCGGCATCCCGACGATCACGGCTCGGTCGTAGCCGAGCATCTTGCCGACGAAGCAGCCGCCGAGCCCCGACGTGCCCCAGCCGCCCCACGGCCAGCGCCACTTCGCCCCCTTGTTGCAGGAGTGCGTGTGCGCCGGACCACCGAACTCCGTCCGGTATTCCTGCCGGCGGACCTCGACGAATTTCGGCAACGCGGCGCCGTCGTTGGAATAGGCGTGCTCGATGTTGCCCGGAAATGTCTCGACGATCTTGTTGATCGTCAGAAAATCCCAGCCGCTTTTCCCGACCTCGCCGCGGCGGTGACGAACGGCGCAGCCGAACTTTGCGAGATCGTCCCAGACGCAGAGGGCGTCGCCGACGATGACCAGGCTCTTGCCGGCGTAGCGGCCGGCGATCTCGGGCATGGCGAAGCCGGGGCCGCCGTATTCGTCGAGCCAGGACGGCTTACTGACCAAAAGCATAGCTGCCCCAATGCTTCAGGCGGACCTTCGGATCCATGATGATCTTGAAGCCGGCCTCGCGGGCGATCCGGCAGAAATGATAGTCCTCGCTCTCGAGCCCGCCGTTGTGGATCGGCGTCATGAAGAGGGCGGGGATGTCCTTCACGTCGTCGTCGAAGTGGGGAACGATCTCGGCGAGCGTCTCGAGGACCGCGCGCTTGATGAGCATGAAGCCGGTGCCGGCATAGTCGACCGGCGTTGGTCCCTTCCACCGATCGAGATCCTTGACCAGCGCGCCATCCTTCCAGGCGGCGAACCACTGCTCCTCGCGCTTTTTCATGGCGTAAACGCCGACGGCGATGTCGGCGGTGAGGTTCCACAGCGCCGCGATGTCGGCCGGCCCGTATTCGATGTCGGCGTCGATCCAGAAGAGGTGCGAGAATTCCTTCCGGTCGAGGAAGGTTTTTGCGATCTTCATCCTGGCGCGATGGACGAGGCTGTCGTTGTTCTCGGGGATGATCCAGTCGTTCGCGATGCCGGCCTTGGTGAGTTCCTCCATCGCGACGAGCGCCGATCGGCAGTAGGCCGCCGTGACCATGTTGCCGTAGGCCGGAGTGGCAAACAGGATTTTTTCAGTCATGCGCGAGGCAGGAGGGCGAAGAGCATGTATCCTCTATAGTGAATACTCGCGAAATAGAAAAGCTGGCGGGCTTCTTCTTCAACCGGCCGCTATCGTTCGGTCATGCAGCACTGGCACCCTGGACATCCGCGCTGGCACAAGAACGGCCGCGACATCCGCTATCCGCCCGGCTGGTGGATTTGGCCGGCTGGCTTCATCAGCCGTTCGGTTTGGGCTCAACGGGCACCGCTGTCGCGATCAGCGCCGCCAGTTCCATGATCGTCGGCACCTCGGCCAGTGCCACATTGCGGCGAGCCAGATCTATACACTGCATGATGTTGCCCCACTGGGCGTTGGTCGCAGTGACGACGCGGCGCTCGTTGGGATCGAGGGCGGGTGCGGCGGGTGCAGCTTCGGTCATGTCAGGTCCGCCGGTTCGGGGACGGCCTTCTTAGCCTGCTCGCGCTCCCAGTTCCGCACATTGTCGATAACGCCCTGCATCGTGCCATCGATGGCGGAGAGGACAGGTTCGGGGTTTGGGATGGTGGCGGGCACTGCCGGCTGTCCTTCCGGCGCCGGATAAGCAGGGTTCGGGACGGTGGCGTAGGCGGCAGCGGCCCATGCAGCGGCACGGGTGGCCGAGGCAGCACTGATATTCTTGGTTCGCGTCTTAGTGCCTATAGTGATTGTGAAGGCGACCATTGTGGGGGCTCCTTACGAAGTCGGCGGTGTGACCTTGATGTAGTGGATCGTCACGCGCACCCGTCCCGTGTTGTCGCCGGGCGTCAGGTCGGGCGTGATGCGGATGGTCTGTGCGGTCGCGTTGAGATACGGGCAGTTCTTCGTGCCGGCGTCCGTTGTACCAGCAGCCACCAAAACATTCGTTCCGGTTTGGAATGCCGTCGAGGACGTTGTGCCGATGACGGTGAAGTTCGCAGCGGTCGGGATGATCGTCGTCACCCGCACCGAGACACCAAGGACAATCGCATTGGCCGGAATTTGAATGGCCGTGTCGGTCGTCGCGGCGGCGGCAATTGTGGTCTCTTCCGTGACCTGCTCGAAGCCGATGAACTGTCCGTTGGTGTTGGCACCGGAACGAAGGTTCAGGCCCCAGCCGCCCGTAACTGTGGTCTCTGCAAGAGCAGCGTTGGTTGCCGCTGCGCCTCCAAACTGCAAGAGTGGACTTCTGAGTCCGGTGCCAAAATATCCCGTCCTCGGCCTACTCGCCCCGCTTGCGCCGATGTCTCGTGAGTTGTCAGTGCCAAACAGGAGCGGTCGCTGGACAATAAGATTACTAGATGCGTCGGACTCTAAATATGTACTTCCGTTGCTGGTGAGCTTCCAAAGTCGGGCTACACCAGTGCCAGCAATCTCATTACCGAACTCAAAGACATTCGATGCCCACCGCGCAAACCCGCGCTCGTAGTTGCTCCCATCCGTGTACGTGTTGTAGATGCGGAACGTCTGCGCCGCCGTCCCGTTGCGCTGGGCGAAAATGTTGGCGGCGTCGCGGTACAAGAAGAGGTCTGGCGTCGCAGCCGCCCAATTTGCCGACGAGTTCCACGACAGGGATGAGCCGGAGAGAAACTGCAATCCGACAGAAGAAAAACCGGTCGCACTGTTGTTTGTCGCGCCGAAGAGAAGCAGATCGGTACTTGATATCCTGTAGCCAACAAAAAACGGATTATTTATTCCTCTGTTGATATTGAAATACAGCGTCCCGAGCGTGCTGGTTTCGGAACCGTCGCCCATTGTAACGCTGCCGCTTTTATTCACGGCGAAGCGACTGGTCGCGCCGACCCGCAAATTCATCAACAAGCTTGCAGCGGCGCTCGCCGTGGCGGTGACGTTCAGATCGAAGGCGGTGAACGTCACCCCCGCATCGTTCCACGTCTGGGTCAGCGTGAACGGCGACGAAACCGTGAGCGTACCAGCCGCTAGGGTGGCGGTGGCGAGGAAGGCAGCAAGCACCGTGCCGCTAATCTTCCGGCTATTCGCGCCGACCTTGCCCATGAGCAGATCGGACGCGGCAAACGTCGTCGCAGCGGTCAGGGCCGTGAGGTTCTTGTCAGCCATCAGACCATATCCCCTTCAAGCAGCAGGAAATCACTGGCGTCGTCCGCCATATCGCCTTCGAGCAAGAGAAAATCCGCGGGATCGGCCGCCATGTCACCCTCCAACAACAGACCCGCCGTGGCACCAAACGGTCCCGCGCCGCCACTGCTGGCCGGAGGAAGCCCAAGGCCGAGGACCAGCCGCATCAGCTCGTCCCGTCGTAAACCGAAAGCTTCTCTCCCGATCGCACAGACCGGAAATACTCAACATCCGCGACGTATCTCGGATGATTGGCCGTCGCCGTCGGATCTGACCCAAAGGCGATATGGCAGTTCGCATCCGCCAGAATCCGGATGAACTCGCCGCCAAAGGCCGCGCTCTGCGCTGCGGTCGTGAACGTCACTACGGAAAAACCGGATGGCTCAGGAAAGACCGGAAGCGTCTCGCCGCCACCATCATCCCTCAAACTCGTCGCCTCCTCGATATACAATTTCGCCATCAGAGCCTCCTACAGAAAGCGTTCGCTATAACGGATACCCCAACAGCCACACCCCGTCAAAAACCAGCCACCGACGCTCCCTGCAAGCCGCAGCCCCTACGCGCGAGGCAATTCCTCGCCAATCAAAATCCGAGTGCACTTCGGGCAGCCACGATTGGCCGCCTCGACACAAGCATCAGCTTGCAGCAGGCAGGTCGGAGGACCAGCGCAGCAGATCAGCATCGCATCGTCGCCCGGCAGCAAATCCGCTTGGATTGCCTCGACTCCCGCCATCATCGCTTCCTCGCGCGTGCGAAAACCGCTCAGATCGTCTTTGCCGGACATGAACGCTTCTCCTCGCGCGCAGACCAGAACTCCGTAATCTCGCAACTCAGCCTCTCCATTGTGCGACGCACTCGATATCTCGCAACTGCGAAGGCCGATAACCCGACCCGGTTGCAGAGGGGGATTAGAACCCGAACGACAGGGCCTCGGGGGTGGCCTACCCCCTCCCTCCAGGCCGGAATGGCTGAAATCCGACACTCCTCGCAGCCGATCGACACCACGACAGCTTATGAAGCTGCCGACAATGACCTTGAAACCCGCAGAGATCAGCCAATCCGTTGCAACGCTGGCTGTTGCAAAGGCCCCGATCTGCCAGCCTCGCGCGCGGGCGTGGAGGCGTCGCAATGCGGAAACATTCGAGTCCCGAACTGCTCGTCATTCGCTTGGTGTGTCAGCGTAGTCGTCGTTCTGCTCGTCATCGAGATCGGCGGGCTGCCGGTTTGGCGTCATGTCGATGATTGGCGCGAACGGGATTGCGTAGGTCTCGGCGATGCGCTGGGCGATATCGGGATTGATGCGTCCGATCTCGGAGAGGATGGCGGCGGGATTGTTGATGGTGATCTCGGAACGATCGACGCGAAGGCCGGCGACGTGGCCGCGTTGGACTTCGGCACCGAGGGCAGTTTTCACGTCCTTCTGGTCGATGGCGAGTTCGCGAAGTCGCTCGAGTTCCCGCATGTGATTTTCGCGGGTGAGGATGGCTGATCCGAGGTGGGCTTGGCGAGCTGCGGAGAGCCAGACCGCAACTCTACTGTCAGCGCGAAGCTCGGAAGCGCGCGCCCAGATGGTCGGGTCGGCGCTGCCTGAGCAGTCGTATGCCTCGCGGTAGGCGTCGGCGCCGGTGAGGCCCTTGAGGAGGGCCTCGACGAACTTCATCTGCTTGTGAGTGAGCGGCGGGAGGTCGGTGTCGGGCTCTTCGACCAACTGAGCGGCGTCGCTTGGCGGCACGTCGCTTGCTCGCTTGCTCGCTGCGCTGGTCCTCGCTCGGCTAGTCGCCTCGCTGCGGAAGGAAAAGACGCGCGTGTTTGGTTGGCGCGTGGAGAATGCGCGTTTTTTTATGTGCTTGTCAATATCCTCGATAGCGAATGGCGGAATACTGCGGTTTGGCGGAAATGCTGGCCTGTTGACATCTATAGTGAACAATTTACATCCGTCAACATGATTGGCAGAAACAGGTTGAAGGCCCTCTCGATGTTGGAGCGAGGGCTGTTGACCTTGAGCGAGGCGGCGGAGCTGGCGTGTGTGTCTCGGCAGTCGCTTCATGCGTGGTGCCGGCGCCGCGGTGTCGATTGGAAGTCCGCTCGCTCGGCGCTGTTGCTGAAGCAATGGGAGAAGGCGGAGCGGCCGCGGAAGCGAAAGCCGAGCAAGGCGCGATTGAGGAAGCAGGCTGACGAGGCGAAGGTCGAGTGGGATCTCAATCATGAGCAACCGGAATTGGTCGAAAGACCGGCAGAGGTCGAGGCAGAGCGAGAGCCGGCGTGGTAGCGTGGCTTTCGGCACGCTCGACAACGATCAAATGCTCGCCGTGCTTGAGGCGCCGTCGAAGGCTGATCTGAGGGCTGAGGCTGCGGTGCTGACTGCCGGCGTGACGATCACGCGGCTCCCGACTGTGCGGCGCCTTCATTGTCGTTCGTGCGGTCATCAGGGCAAGGTCTCCCACCCTGCAGGTGCGGCGCCGACCTTTCGCTGCTCAAAGTGTGGCGCGAAGCTGTAATAATTCGTGATCAATGAGCTGTTGACGGGTCGCTAGTTGTTCGGTATGCTCCGCACAACATCAGGCAATCAGGCCGGATGTTTTCGCAGAGGCGAACACCATGAACGGCAATCTCACCCTCTACATCGATCAATACGGCGAGCGGCATTGGGCGCGCACGGTCACCGAGCTCCGGCAGAAGATTGGCGGCAAGGTGTCGAAGATGTACGTCGACAAGAAGGACGGCCGCACCGTGCAAATAGGCTACGTCGTCGGGCGCCTGTGGTGCACGGCCTATGCGCCTATCGAGCGGCCGGCCTAGGGGGAGGCGACGATGGAAACCCCCGAATCCGGGCAATACGGTCCGATCTATCCCAACCTCGGCACGAAGATCGCGAAGATGCGCGCGGTCAAGCATCCGACCCGTGAGCAGCGCCGGGCGCATGGTGAGGCCGTGCTCGAGGCCATCCGCTCGTTGCAGCGGCAGGAGCTGCAGCGCCAGTTTGTCGGCAGCCGTCCGAATTGTGCCAGCCGCACCGCTCACACGACCGGCAAGACGATCTTGAAGGCTATCCGCGATCGGCAGACACGGGCGCTTGAAGGCGCGCTGGCTGAGAGCTGGCGGTGCCGATCGGACGTCGATTTGGTCAATGCCTATGACGAGGCCATGAACGCGACGCGGATTGAGCGCGCCAAAGCCGCCGAGCATGCGGCACGGGCCGCCAAGGCAGAGGTTCGGGCCGCGGCTAAGGCGACCGTGGGCAAGGTCGAGGAATTCCTGAAGGCTGTACGCTGAGGCCGCCTGACGCAGCGCCCTGCCGGTCCCCGTGGCCGGCAGCACGAAGCGCCAGCTTCCCGCCGGGCATGGGGCCGGGCGGATCGATCGAGGATCGAGCCATGACCAAGTACGTCAACGACACCGCCGCCGGCCGTTCAATCTCCGCATGGATCGTGATGAAGGGAAAGCGCCCCATCGCGAAGGTGCAGGCCGCCTATACGCAGTCATCTTGCCTCGTCAACGTCTTCCACATGTCGGGCGATACGCCCTTCCAGTCCGGCAAGGCGACCGGCTACGGCTACGACCGCTTTCACGCCGCGCTGGCTGGTCTGACCATCGACGGCCACAAGATGACCGACCATTGCGAGGGGACGAAGTTGCCGCCGAAGGGCGGGCGCTGGCCCCACGGCTCCAAGGCTCCCCGCGGCTGGATCTTCGCGAACTATCTGCCGGCCGAGAAGGGCAAGCCCGCCGGATATATGAACTGCTACCGCGAGGCCGGACTCGCCTATCTGCAGGCCGTCGGCTACACCGTCATTCAAGCGATTTGAGGAACCTATGCCCGCGCCCTTTAAGCAGGCCGTGATCTCGCCCGATGCGCTCGCCCGCGTCGGGCGGGCACTCTACGGCGAAAACTGGAAAATGCCGCTCGCTCGGGATCTCGACATGTCCGATCGGTCGCTGCACTACATGGCCGACGGCTCGAGGGGCATCCACGCGGGCATCGTGGCCGACCTGCTCGCGATCATCGAGGCGCGCGAGACGGAATTGCACGAGATCGCGAAAGAGCTACGGCGCGCGCTTCGGTGAGCGCCTACTGCCTCGTCCTCTCGACCCAGACCTTGCCGACGACGTAGATGCCGATTGCGAGGCCGAGCCAGATGGCCCACGAGGCGGGCGGTCATTCTCGCCACCGCGATTGATCGACGAGGAAGATGCTCAGCACGAAGCTAAGCCCGAAGGCTGTCACGGCGCCGGCGAGAAAGGCGAGCACGTACCCGGTCATGTGCCCGCGTCCTCCGTTGGCACCGCGCGCCACTCCTGGCGGATGTCGACCACCGTCACGCGGTCCTCGGCGATGCCCTCGACCATCATGAGCTGCTCGAGCTTGCCGCCGTGCCACCGCAGCATCGGTGTCCGGTGGACGTGCTGCCAGACCTCGCGCCTGATCGGCACCACGCGGCCGTCGTCGCTCATCGCGATTCGCCTCGCAAAATAGTTTCGTCGTCGGAATGAAGGCTCATTCTGGGGCAAGCTTTCTGAGTGTCGCGAGGAGCTGCGGCGTCGGCGCCAATTCCTCGGCCGTCACCGGCGGCAGTTCCTTCATCGGACGCATGTCGAACCGAGTCGGCACGCGCTTTGTGGTGGGCCGCGGCTCCTCGATCGGGAAGCCGAGCAGCCGGCACGCCTTGACGTGCATCCAATGGCGGAGCGTGATCAGGCCATCGCCGAGCACGCCGGGATCCTCCTCGACCATCGCGTCGTTGCGATAGACCTTCGCCTTGATCACGCGCTCCTCGTCGAGCGCCGGCGCGCGGCCCGCCGTCGTGGTGAAATCGAGGAGCCCCGGCGCCCATCGCTCCTCGACAGCCCGGCGCGCGAGATCGGTACCGGCAAGCAGCCTGACCGCATCCGCCTCAGCCTTGTCCTCGGCCTGGCGCTTCGCGAGATAGTCGGCCGGCGTGTAGAGCCGCTTCGTACCGCCAACGATCGAAGCCGCCGGCGCGATGCCCTTGATCGCCGTGATCATCTCGCTCGCCGCAGGGAAGCTCTTGGCCTTGCGCGTCTGGATGATCCTGTCGGCGAGTCCGTCGAGACCCCCGACGGTCGCGTGCTCGGGGATGTGCTTGGCGAGCTCTGCGGCGAGTCCGTCGGCGCTCTTGACCTTACCGAACAGCGGCTCGAGGCGGCCGATCAGGTGCTCGCGGATTTCGGCGGTGGAGATCATGCGGCGTTCTCCAGAAACGGCTCCCAGCCGCGCTCGGTGATGAAGGTTGCGAGGTGCTTGGCGGGATAGTCGGCGCGCCTCTTGCGCTCATCGATCAGCCAGAGGACGTAGCTGATCAGGCCCGAATAGCAGGCCGTTCGGTCTTCGGGCGACAACTTCGAGAATCGCTTGAAGGCGGCGGCTTTCGAGGAGTTCGGTGAGCCGATGACGCGATACTCGTGCCACACCCCCTCGAAGTCGTCGGGATATTCTTGGTGGCTGGCGCCGTTGGCTTTCGGTGGAGGGTGCTCGTCCCCTGTCAGCGAAAACTCATCCTGCACACGCGCCGTCGGCGCAGCCGACAGTGTGCTTGTTCCCTTCCCTTCCAGTTCCCTTTCCCTTTCCCTTTCCCCACGTGCATGCACATGCATTTTACTGTCGCGTGGCTCACGCGTGCCTGACGCGTCAGCATCCTCTTGAAGTATCTCGCAATTGTCTGGGTCAGGGAGTTCGGAATCGCGCTCTCGCGGATTTATGACCTGATGCTTCCGCCAACTCGGGATGAAGCCAAAATCGTGCGCGCCGTTCTCATCAGTGACACGGTAGCGCACGAGAAAGCCACGCGTGGTCAACGCGTCGAGCACGCGTGAAAAATCGAGTTCATCGTAGGGCAGGCAATCGAGCTTCAGTTGCCGCGGTCGCCACGCAAAACGACCTTCGCGATCGCAGGTGGTCCAGAGGCCGGCGAAGGCGAGACGAAGGGGCAAGCCGCTTTCGCGCTCGGCCTCGAACAACCGTTCATGACGGAAGAATTCCGGCTTGATGGTGCGGATCCTCGCCATCACGTCGCGTCCTTGTGCTGGCCGTTGGCGAAGGCTGGCGCTGCCGGGTGATCGACGCGGTTGGTGGCGCGCATCCCGTTGTCGAGGACAGTGGTGACGTGGTTGTTCTGCAGGACGTAGGTGAAGCCGCCGGCCTTGAGATTGCGCCTGCCCCTGCCGCCGGCGATCGGCTTGACGGCCCGCTCGATCTTGCGTCGGACGGCCTCGATGTCGAGGCGCATGACGCGCTCCATGTAGCGGATGAGCGCGTGGTCGCTGACGATGATCGGCGGGGCGGCGGGCTGGTGGGTCATGCGTTGACCTCGGCGGGCGTCTCGCCGTTGAAGAACTCGGTCCAGTGCATCGGCCGGGCGTCGGGCTCGTGCCTGGTGCGCTTGACGAGGCCGCATCGGGCGCAGATGCGATCGGTGTGGTGCTCCAGGCGGAGCGGGTCACCCCATTTGTGGCGCTCGGTCATGCGGCCACCCGTTCGGCCGGCCGGAAGGTCGCGGCGATATGGCGGCTGAGCGGCAGCGGGATCTTCGCGATCATGGCAGAGGCGGCCTTGCGGGCGGACGATTTGCTTCCGGCGCGGCGCTGAGCAGAACAGTTTTGGCCTGCCCCAAACCAGTCAGCGCCGTTCTTGATGCCTGTGTGCTCAGCCGGATTGGTCGGGCGGCGCGTGTGGTCGTGGCCATCGCGACGATGAATGAGACGCCCGTCAGGATTTTGCCCGACGACCTTCTGTCCGGGTGAGCCGATGTTGAACCAGGAGCCGCCGTTGTTCTTGATGGCAACAACCGGCGGCATCAACGCCGGCACATCGCCCCACAGATGGAAGCTGCCGAAGTTCCAGCGCGATCGACCAACCCACGGCTGAGCGCCCTTGACGTTCTCGACCACCATTGGGATCTGCCGACCGGCCGCCTCGCAAGCCTCGCGCTGGATGCGAAAACAAACGTCGAACAGCGCGGTCAGTTGCTTCACGTTGCGCCTGCCGCTCCGGTAGTCGGCGGCCTTCGCCTTCGCCTTCGACCACGGCATCGCCATGTAGGAATATTCCTGGCAGGGCGGCGAGGCGACGATCAGGTCGGCGTTGCGGAACTGCGAGCCGTGCAGCGTGAGCACGTCCTGGATGACGAGTTGCGCCGGATAGCGATGGTCGCCGTATTCGTGCCGTTCGATGTCGAAGCCGATCACGTCATAGCCCTCGGCCATCAAGCCGTCGGTCCAGCCGCCGAGGCCGCAAAAAAGATCGATGGCGAGCGGCCGGATCAACTCAGCTTCTCCTCGTCGCCGATGTCGAGGAGGCCGATCGGCAGGATGAGGCGCGGACGGCGCACGCCGCGGCGGACGGCATGGTTGTCGACCATGACCGCGGCCATGAGCTCGCCGCGGGTGCCGAGGAGCGTCGACTGGACGATGCCCGACTTGCCCTTGTTGGCGCCGACGGTGACGGTGACGCGGCGCCGGTACAGCCGGTTCTTTGCGAGCGAGTAAGCATCCATGATCCGCGCGTTAAGTATTTCCAGCCCTTTGGCAGACATTTGACTAACTCCACAAAAGCAACGTGAACTATTCGGCGGCGACCTGTCCGGCCGGCTTGTCGGTGCCGTTCGGGACCGTGCGGGCGGGTACGACGGCCGGAGCGGGCCGTTTGCCACCCGTGAAATCGGGCTTGTCGGGCACCGGCTGCCGGCTGAAGCGGGCCGCGAGGTCGGCGATGTCCTTCTTGCCCTCGGGCGTGAGCACGCCGGTCATCAGCGTGCGGAGGACGCCCGCGCCGATCTCGGCACCGTCGGCCTGCTGGCGGTTGAGGCTCGCCATGTCCATGAGCCGCTCGATCGCGGTGTCGACGGCCGCGTTGGCCGCGTCTATGTGGTCGGTCTTCATGCTTGCCTCCTATGTTCGCCGCAGCCAGCCGAGCGTCGTGGCCGAGTACGGAGCGGTGAGATCCCAAACGAGCCAGCACCAATCGGACGAGCCGTTGCCCGCCTTGCCGCCAGCGGCGAGGTAATCGCCCGGCGGGCAGGAGACGCGCGGCGTCACGATCCAGATGCGGTGAGGTGGATGGTCGGCGAACAGCCCGTCAGCGCGCTCGGCGCCGGCGATAAACCGGATATCGACGAAGGCGGCGACCTTGCCGCACGCGACCGTCAGCGCGCGCCGGATGAAAGCCTCGGCGCCCTTCGCGCGAAAGAACGGCGGGTTCATCACAATGTTGAGGACGCCGACGAAATCGCATTCGGGCGCGAGAAAATCCTGCACACCTCCGAAGCCGCGATTGGCGATGTCCGACCCGTGCGCCTCGATGCCTGCCGCCTCCAGCGCCCTGACGATGTTGCCTTGGCCGCACGCTGGATCCCACACCGGCCCGACGAATCGCTCGACGGTCAGCAGCGCCTCAGTGGCGCGCGGCGGCTCGACGTACCAGTCGAGGACGTCGCGCTGCCAGACGTGCGCGTTGAGCGGTCGGGGCTCTTCGAGGGCAAGCATCGTCATGCTTCGGCCATGTGCTGCGACGGGAGGATGATGTCGGGGAAGCCGCTGAGATCGCGCGGACGGGCAGGCGCCTCGGTCAGCGTCCGGATCGTCACCGACAGGCCCGGACGGTCGCCCAGGCGCTTGTAGATGTGCGTGTCGGACACCCGCGCGTCGTCGGTCCACACGATCGCGTTGATCGCGTCCTCAACGATCTTGGCAACATTGGAGGCGTCAGGGCGGGTCGTCTTCAGGTTGGCGCCCGGACGCGCCCGCTTCTTCGGGCTTATCGACTTCGGCCAAAGCCACGTCGCCGTGATGGTGAGCTCGCAAGGCCCGTCGATCAGCGGCCGACCGGCCATTGCGTCGGCGGCGAGTTGCCGGATCATCGCCATGAAATTTCGCTGTGGCTTGGGCGTGAAGCGGAACGAGCCGCGCCCGCCCGCCCTGGCCCACGGGACGATATCGCCCGGAACGTCGAATTGAATGATCATCGCCCCGCCGCATCTGAATTTGGGGGCCGCCAATTCCGGTGGCGGCGGCCGGACTCGCGTGGCTACAAGTCAGGCGGTCGCGCCGGCGGCTTCCATCGCGGCCTGACCGAGCGGCATGTCGGCGATCAGTCCGAGCGCGTGCATGTACACGTCGCGGAGGTCTTCGCGCTCTTGCCGCTCCTTGGCGTCGAGCCGGCGAACCTTCACCATCTCGTTGATCATGGAGATGTCGAAGCCGTTGCCCTTCGCCTCCTGCTTGATCTCCTTGATGTCGGTGGCGATGGCCTTCTTCTCCTCCTCGAGCTTCTCGATCCGCTCGACGACCGACTTCAGTTGATCCTTCGCGATCCCGTTGATCGCGCTGTTGTGTCCGACACCGGCATTCCCGTCGTCTTTCTTCGCCATCGTGGCCTCCTCGTAGTCCGCCTAGGTAGTTGCCTCAGTTGCTTTGCGAATCGGTCTGTGCTTGAAAACGCGCCGGGTGCGGCCCCTCGGGGCGACGGCGGCTGTGTTTCAGGACTTTCACTGGAATGCCTCGGCGGGCGCTTTGGCGCGCGGCGTCGGGATGTGGCGCGGCCGTTCGCCGGCGCTGCGCTGCGCCATGAAGGCGCGCAAACGCCAGAGTGTCGGCAGCGTTACCGAACCGCCTTCCTCCAATCGCCTGATGAGTTCGGATTGGCCAACGGCAGCCTTGCCGAAGTACGCCGATCCCATGCCAGTCTCGGCGAGGAATTGGCTGATTTCTGCGAGCAACTCGTCGGTCACAGTCATTCGGCCGCTGCCGCAGGTTCGGACGCGGGCAGAAAATCGTTGGGTGTCACAGCGCCGCCGGTCGCTTCATGGATGCGCTTCAGGAGATCGAAAGAGGGCGATTGCTTGCCCTGCTCAAGCCGGATCACCGAAGCTGAACTGGACTCGATCATCCCGGCGAAAGCCGCCGCTGACAGACTGCGGGCTTCACGCCACTCCCGGAGCTTGGAATGATTTGCCATAGACAAACCACTACACCCGGTGCAAGGTAGGCGTCAAGAGCGGTGCTACGCCTAGGGGCCTAGGCGACCATGTTTGGCGTGTAGATGCTACACCTCATGAACGTGAGGCGGTTGAAAAAGGCCCATTTTATCAAGGAGTGGCGGAAGCATAGCGGGCTCAGCCTGCGGCGACTCGCCGATCGACTTGTCGACGCCGAGAGCGGCGATTCCCTGGTCTCCGATGCCAGCCTAAGCCGGATTGAGCGCGGATTGCAGCCGTATAGCCAGCCGCTACTCGAGGCTCTTGCCGAAGCTTTCAATTGTTCGCCTGCCGACCTCCTGATGCGGAACCCGAGCGACCCGGAAGCCCCCTGGACAATCTGGGAGACGCTGAAACCCGGGGAAAGGCGGCAGGCCGTCGAAATCATCAAGACGATCAAACGCGTCTCGGAGGCTGCCTGACATGCGCCGGGAGACGTGGCGGCATCGATTAAGCCAAGCCGTTGAAACCAGTGGCAAATCGATGCGGGAGATATCGCTGACGGCCGGCTACAATCCCGGCTACGTTTACGGCATCCTAGTCGACGAAAAAGACCCCACCATAGACAAGCTGCTCTCCGTTATCGCCGCAACCGATGTGAGCGCGGCGTGGGTGATCTTGGGGCTCGACCTTTCCGCCGAGGAGGAGCAGCGGTTCAAGGTTTTCGTTAGCCTCGACGCGAGCCAGCAGGCCGCCGTCATTCAACTGGCCAAGGCATTTCACTCAGCCGTCGTCTAGCACTACGCCGCGTTGCAGCAGATGCTTGCATGCACACCCCCAAGATGCATCATTAAATTTTTCATTGCTATGATCCGGCTAGCTATTTTCCGCACCTGTTGCCGCTAATGCAGCGCACAATGTAACGATCCGATTCCCTCTTTCGTCACAATTGCTGCACCCGGTGCAATTTCCGGCTTGACCCGCGTGCTACGCCGGGTGTAATGATTGTCCTCACGAATAGAGGACCGGGCAATGACCGACCGACCCCCAATGTACGCGGCTGATGCCTCGCCGGAAAACTGGACCATCGAGGCCAATGGCGACGGCTTTTGTCTCATCGATGCATTTGGCGAATGGGCAGAACCGTTCACGGTGTTTTCGTCTTGGGTTGGCGCTGAGCGCGCCCGCGACGAAGCCGCCCGCGAATTTTACGCCAATTACGAGCCTCCCGAAACCGGCGACGCTTGGACCGGCGGCTTTGCCGAGAACCACTAGTGAGCGCACCGTGAACAACAACCCCTCCATGGGCATGGAGGAATACACGCCGGAGAAGCGCGCCGCCGCCTCCCCCGGCCCGTGGCTCGACATTGCAAGCGCGCCGAAGGACGGGACGCATTTCCTTTGGGTCGGTGACAATGGCGAGTTCGCAAGACGCAGGTGGACCTTCAGCGTCATTTGGTGGCCGGAATTTGAGGACTGCTTCAATAGCGGTCACTGGCAACCGCTCCCCGCCCCTCCCGGCTCCGAAGCCCCCGTTCCCGACCTCCTCGCTGAGGCGGTGAAGGTGATGGAGCCGTTGGTTGATCACGCGCGCAACCGAGTGGCTGACGACCCGGCGTGGAGTGCGGACGATGCAGTCCAGATTTGGATCAACATCGGCGACCTCCGCGCCGCCGCCGACTTCCTCGCCAAGATGACGGACGAAGGCCGGGCCGCGCTCGTGTCCGGCTCCGAAGCCCCCGTTCCCGACGAGGTGAGGAAGGTGCTGGAGGACATTGACCGCGATTACGAGAACCAAGACATCAGCCATCACGACTTTCGCGTCAACACGAAGGTCGCCGTCGACGACCTCCTAGCGCGGTGGGGGAAGTGATGGGCGAGCGCGATTTTAAGCCGCTGACCGTCGACGAGTGGAAAGCGATGCTTCTGCTCTGGGCATTGATGCTGTGCTTGACCGTGCCGTTCGGAGCGGCTGGACCGCTCATCGCCATCTTTGCTTATCACGGGCTGCATTGGTGGATGGACAGGAGCCGTCGATGACCCTCTCCGTCGCCCTCACCGCGGCTTTCATATTCGCTTGCTTCTACGCCTCCCTGGCGGGGGCGGAACTCCTGATCATGGTGACGAGATGAACGTCGACCGGCAGACGCACGTCGCCGAGATCCTGCGGCTCGCCACGCCAGACGACTCGAACGTCGTCCTGGCGAACTGGATCAACGAGCATCCGCGCTTCCGGCTCTACCGCTCGAGGCTTTCTTACGCCGAGGGTCTGACGCTCGCCTATCGACAGATGTTCTCGCGCGACCTGAAGCTGGTCAACGAGGTCGTCACCGGCGGCTGCTTCTGGCCGCCCGAGGGCACGGTCGACGACCTCGCCACCGAGTGCCGGCGGCTGATCCATGATCAGAAGACGATGATCGAGCTCGACCTGATCCCGGCAGTCGATGTGCGCCGCTGCCAGATCGCCGCCGCGCACGGCGTGCTCAGCGATCTGACGCAAATCGAGACGCCCTCGAGGCAGGACTACGGGCCGGGCACCGACGTTTACACCTGCGACGCATGCAAGGCCTCGGCGCCTGACGACCTGCCGGCGTGCCCGCGGCCGACGATACGCGACTGCGACGTGACCTGCGAGACGGTGCGGTGACCTTCACCTTCACCGAGAAGCTTGAGGCCGTCGATCGCGAACTGAAATACCGGCGCCGCGTCTATCCGCGCTGGATCGAGGCCGAGAAGATGACGCAAGCCCTCGCCGACCGGCAGATCGCCGTCATGGAAGCGATCCGCGCCGACTACGCGATATGGGCGCAGAGGGAGAGACTGCTTTGACCTTCACGATCACGAGCCCCGGCATCTACACGGACGTGCCGACGGCGGACTATTTTGCTGACCCGACGCCAAGCCCCTCGCTCACTCAGTCGATCGCCAAGGTGCTGATCGAGCGGTCGCCGGCCCACGCATGGATCGAGCATCCGCGCCTCAATCCGAAATGGGAACCCGCCGACCCGACGAAATACGACATCGGCAACATCGCCCATGCTCTGCTTCTCGGCCGCGGCAAGGCGCTGCAGGTGATCGAGGGCTTCGACGACTGGCGAAAGAAGGACGCACAAGAGGCGCGCGAGATCGCCCAGGCCGAAGGCAAGCTCGGCGTGCTGGCGAAGCACTACGAGATCGGCCGGGAAATGGCTGCTGCGGCCGGCAAGCAACTTGCCGAGCGCGGCTTCGAGTGGGATTGGGCCGACGGCGACGCCGAGGCCGTGATCGTCGCCGAGCAGTCCGGCCTTTGGTATCGCGCGATGGTCGACTGGCTGGCGAAGGACCGGCGCCGCGTCTGGGATTTGAAAACGACGGCAGCCTCGGCGTCGCCCTATTCGCTCGACTGGCGGCTCGTCGAACAGGGGTGGGATGTCCAAGCCGCGATGCACGAGCGCATCCTTGATGCCATCGACCCCGACAACGCCGGCCGCCGCGAGCACCTCTTCGTCGTGCAGGAGAATTTCGAGCCCTACGCGCTGACGGTCGTTCGGCTTCCCGAATCCGTCCTCACGATGGGCAGAAAAAAACTCCACTACGCGATCGTGCTGTGGTCGACGTGCATGGCGGCAAACGAGTGGCCGGCCTATCCGCTTGAGACGGTGCTGCCGAGCTATCCCGGCGCCGCCGAGACCCGCTGGTTGTCCCGCGAGGTCGAGGAGAGCGAGCGGAAGCCGAGGCCTCCCATCAACATTCTAAGCGCAGGGTGAGAACGATGAAACCTCTTTGCATCTATCACGGGAATTGTGCGGATGGCTTCACGGCCGCGTGGGCGGTCTGGAAGGCGCTCGGCGATGAAGTCGAGTTTCATCCTGGCGTCTACCAGAACCCCCCGCCGGACTGTGCTGGCCGCGATGTTGTCATGGTGGACTTCTCCTACAAGCGGCCCGTCCTCAATGAGATTTTCCGCAAGGCAAACTCGCTCCTCATCCTCGACCATCATAAGACGGCGGCTGAAGACCTTGCCGGATTGCGCGCACCCTACGGGCCGGGTTGGCAGCGCCATCTCGACAACATCGCGCAAGATACGATGGAAAACTGCGCGCAGATTTACGCTCTGTTCGATATGGAGCGATCCGGCGCGCAGATCGCTTGGGATTTCTTCCACAAGGATACGCCTCGTCCCTCGCTGGTCGATTACGTCGGTGATCGCGACTTGTGGCGTTTCGAGCTTTCGTGGTCGCGCGAGATCAATGCCGTCGTCTTCTCGCATCCCTATGACTTCCAGGCTTGGGACCGCATCGAGAAGTTGATAACTATCGACTTCGACGACGTTGCGTCTCAGGGCGCAGCCATCGAGCGAAAGCATCACAAAGATATCGCCGAGCTGGTCGGCGTCATGAAGCGACGCATGACTATCGGCGGTCACAGCATCCCGGTTGCCAATCTGCCCTACACCCTGACCAGCGACGCCGGGCATCTGATGGCGCAAGGCGAGCCGTTCGCCGCCTGCTATTGGGATACGCCCGACGGGCGCGTGTTCTCGCTCCGGTCAACTGACGACGGCATGGACGTGAGCACCGTCGCTAAGAGCTACGGCGGCGGGGGGCATCCCCACGCATCGGGATTCCGAATGCCGCTCGGATGGGAAGGAGATGCCGCATGAACGCCCCGTCCGCCCGCAGCTTCGAGGCCAAGCCCGCTGTCCGCGAATCCGTCCCGCTTCTCGTCGGGCTCATGGGGCCGTCAGGCGGCGGCAAGACCTTCTCCGCGCTCCGCCTCGCGACCGGCATCCAGAAGATCCACGGCGGCGAAATCTACGGCATCGACACCGAAGCCCGCCGGATGCTGCACTACGCCGACCGCTTCAAGTTCCGGCACGTCCAGTTCGATGCGCCGTTCGGCTCGCTCGACTACCTGTCGGCGATCCGCCAGTGCGTGAAGGCCGGCGCCGGCGTGGTGATCATCGACTCGATGAGCCACGAGCACGACAACGTCGGCGGGCTCCTCGACTTCCACGACAAGGAACTCGACCGGCTCGCCGGCGACGACTACGGCAAGCGCGACCGTATGAAGATGCTCGCCTGGCAGAAGCCGAAAGCCGCCCGGCAGGCGATGATCTCGGGGATCCTGCAGCTGAACGCCAATTTCATCTTCTGCTTCCGCGCCAAGGAGAAGCTGAAGATCATCGCCGGCAAGCAGCCTATCCCGCAGGGCTTCATGCCGATCGCCGGCGACGAGCTTGTCTTCGAGATGACGGTCAACTGTCTGCTGCTGCCCCATGCCGACGGCGTGCCGACGTGGCGCTCCGATCAGGTCGGCGAGAAGATGATGATGAAGCTGCCCGAGCAGTTCCGCGGCATCTTTGAGAAGGAACAACCGCTGTCCGAGGCCATCGGCGAGAAGCTCGCCGCGTGGGCGAAGGGCGGCGCGGAGCCAGCCGGGGAGGCTGCGACCTCGCCCCCCTCGACCGACAGTCTCCCCGGCGATGCTGTCCCCAGCCTGCTCGACACCGCGCGAGCGAAGGCGTCCGAAGGCAAGTCGGCATTCTCGCTGTGGTTCAAGAAGCTCGACGACGACGACCAGGCGAAGGTCGATGCGATCAGCGATGATCTGCGCGAGCGATGGACGGCCGCCGCCGAAGCCTCGAGGCCCGCCCCATGACCGACCTTTCCGACCTTCGGAAGAGAGTAGAAGCGGCAAGCGGGCCGGATAGCGGATTGGACCGCGCGATATTTGAAGCGTGCGGCTTCAAGACGCATAAATCTGGCGCCCTCCTGTGGGCGCTCGACTATGTCGGTGACGTAGCAATCACCGACAACCTCAACGCTGCTCTCAGCCTCGTTGAAAATGTGCTGCCAGAATGGATTTGGGACGTGACCAGTACCGGCTCAGCGTGGGTCATGTCTCCTCGTGGGAAACAACACATTGCCAGACATTTTACGCCCCCATCACCGACCCTCGCCGTCCTGTCTGCTCTTCTCGCCGCTCTCGACTCCCGCGCCGCTTAGGAGGACGACCATGCCGAGTGATCGCCGCGAAGACGACGGCCGTACATGGTGCCGGCACCGGACGCCGTTCACAAGCGAGTTCAAGACCTGCAAGGCGCGCGTCGACTTCCATCTGTTTGAGATTCCCGGCACCCAGCCTTTCGAGAACATCGACGCCATGCCGTGCATCGGCCTCACGCCAGAGACGCGCGCCCGCTGTCCACACTATGCCAGCTGGACAGTTGAAGAGCTTGCCGAGCGAGACCAACGGATCGCCGCCAAGCTGGCCGAGATCACCCTGAAGCACGGCAACCGGGACTATAGCGGAGACTGCCGGAGAAGAAGGACAACAGCCGTGGATGATATCGTGGAACAACTGACAAGGATCGCCGCGATTGCACCGAACTATTGCGAGCCGCTTATGTTCGAAGCCGCAACCGGGTTCGACTGGCGTGACGCACTTATCGAGATAGCGAAAGAGCTAATCGCTCGCCTCGATGGCTCAGAGGGCCGTTTCGACCTCAACGGCGATCCGATGGCGCTCGCCTCACGACACTCGCATGAGATCATGCTGATGCGCGTTGCGCTAGGTCTGCCAATTGATGACGACTACCGCAGGGCCTATGCCACACGCTTCGGCGACCGTCTCGCCGCCGTCCCGCCTGCCTCCCCGGCTCCTCAGAGCGATGCGCTGGCCGAAATTGAAAATCTCGTCGAGGCCACACTGACACGCGGTGATCTGCAATATGGGCTTGGACAGATAGCGGATGTCGCCCGCCGCGCACGCAGGGGAGAGTAGCCATGGACCTACCCGTTTCGCATTTCGACCTTCATGGTCTCGAAGATTGGGAACTCGACCGGTTGACGGCCGCTGAGATTGCAATTGATGAAACCATAACACGGCTTGAGGCGCACGGCTTCGATGTCGGCACCCATCCTCTGCTGCTCGGCCTTCGCATGATGTCTAGGCTTTGCCATGACGTTCTGACACGACACGACGGCGCGGAGAGGCGGCGCGCTCGACTTGTCGACGTGCGGCAGAAAATGAACCGCGCATTTCCCGGTCCCCGCCCATGACCGAAGCGCGGGCGGTGGCGGAGCGGATTGCGCGGGAGATTTCAGAGCGCACCTACACCGAGATTATGCGTGCTCACGGCGATTGGATTCGTGGTGGTCCTGGCAAGTTCGATCATGGCGATGAGATTAGCATCTGGACACGCGCCATCACCGAAGCACTCACCACCGCCCATGCAGCCGGCCGCCACGCGATGCGAGAGGAAGCGGCAACGGCTGTGGAAGATGCGACTAGGGCGCCCCCACAAAGAAACGCCAAGGACCAGTGGATTGAACAAATAGGTCAACGCGCCGCCGCCGCTGTCCGAGCACTCAAGGTCGAGGAGGGGTAGGTGGGAGAGCGGACCTATCGTTGCCTCTCGATCCGCCAGCCGTGGGTGTGGGCGATCTTCCATGCCGGTAAGGATATTGAGAACCGGCAATGGCAGACGCGCGAGCGTGGGCGCATTCTTATTCACGCATCTGCAGGGATGACCCGAGCCGAGTACGAGAGCTTTCGCGAGTTCTTTGAGGAGCAAAGCTTCGGACATCCGGTAGCGACCGTTCCTGCAATGGCCGACCTGCCACACGGCTGCCTCTTCGGTGGTGTCACCATAGCCGATTGCGTGAGCGAACACGCCTCGCCGTGGTTCTTCGGCGATTACGGCTTTGTGCTCGCCGACCCAAAGCCGCTGGCGACACCAATACCCTACAAAGGCCATCTCAGCTTTTTCAACGTGCCGGCTTCCGTTCTCGTCGCCCTCGCCCTCCCCCGCGGTGCACCGTGAGCAGGCCGGACCTCACACAACGGTCGGGCCTCTACTGGACCGACAAGCAGATCGCCGCGGAGCTCGGCGTGTCCTACGACTATTGGCTGAAGCAGGCGCCGGGCCTCGAGCGCGCCGGGCTGCCGAAGCGAGATCCCAAGTTTGCAAACCGCCGCCGCTGGTCCGCCGTCAAGGCGTGGCTTGACCGGCACGACGGCATCGAAGCACCATCGGGGGCGGATGCGGCAGGTGGCCACAAATGGGAGGACGAGTTCACATGAGTGACGGGCTTCAGCGCGTCCGCAGGGCGGATGGTGCCTACAGCTTCTATTGGGTTGCGCGGCGGGTGTCGCGCCATGCCGCCGGCTACGAGATCAAGACGTGCCGGCTGTCCGACGACGCAGACGAGGCGCAGGCGCAGGCGCGGGTCCATGCTGCGAAACTGCGGGAATGGATCGCGGGCCGAGCGACGGCCTCGACGTTCAGCGGGACGATCGGCAGCCTGATCGACTGCTACCGGAGCGACGAGGACTCGCCCTATCGCGGCGTCAAATCGAACACGCGGCGCGAATATGACCAGAGCCTCGACCTCCTGAAGAAGTGGGTTGGGCACGGCGACGTAGCGACGCTGACGCGGAAGGATTTCGCTCACTGGCATCGCGCGTTCAAGGCGCCGAAGACGACGGGCGGGCCGGAGCGCGAGCGCCGCGCCTGGGGGTGCATGAAGCTGCTCAGGACGATCGCGAGCTACGGCGTGTCGATGCGCTACGAGGGCTGCCGGGACATGCGCGACATTCTGGCGGAGATGCGGTTCGAGATGCCGGCGGCTCGGGAGTCGTCGATGACGTTTGAGCAGGCGTCAGCGATCGTGGATCTTGCCCTGTCGCTCGGCAGCCGGTCGATCGCGCTGGCTCAGGCTTTGCAGTTCGAGACGACGCTGCGGCAGAAGGACGTGATCGGCGAGTGGACGTTCGAGCCTACCTCAAATGAGAATGCAAAAAGTTACGAGGGTGGCATCGCCTCGCACGGCTCCCGCTGGTCCGGCGGCGTGCTCTGGTCCGACCTCTCGCCCGACATGATCTTGCGGAAGAAGACGACCAAGACAAGGGCCAGCTCGGCGTGGAACCTGACGCTTTGCCCGCTGGTCCTGAAGGTGCTCGCCACGATCCCGGCGGAGGAGCGCATCGGCCCGATGGTCGTATGCGAGACGACCGGCCGGCCGTACCGCGCCGATCCCTTCCGCCTCGCCTGGCGCAAGATCGCCGACGCTGCGGGCGTGCCCAAGGACGTGTGGAACATGGATAGCCGGTCGGGTGGGCTGACGGAGGCGGACGCGGCCGGCGCCGACCGGAACGACATCCAGCGGCAGGCCACGCACAAAGACCCGCGCATGACCGACCGCTACATCCGCGGCGACAATCTCAAGGCGAACGAGCGGGTGGCGACGTTCAGGGTCGCCAGTCGGAAAAAGGGGCAGGACGATGGGTGAGTTGGGAACGATCTGGACGAACGAGATCGACCGGATGGTGGTCAAGCCGACGCTGCGCTACCGACTGTGGCGCTGGATACGCTGGCGGGTCTTCCGACAAGCGACCTTCCATTTCACATGCGACTTCGGGCCGGAAGAGGGCGTGGCAATTTATGCGCTCCGATGGAAGGGCGGCCAAATCGAGATCATGGACGTACAGCCGGCGAGCAGGAAGAAGGACGAGGCGAAATGAGGACTATGATCGCGGTCTTATTTTGGTCATCCGGCTTGGTTGCCGGCCGCGCTGTTTCATTGCTCTACGCGCCCGATGTGGATTATTTGGCGGTAGCGTTTTATTTGGCCGCGTCACTGATCGGGACCATCGCCTCGATCATTTTGATGAGCAGAACATAAGTAGAAAAGAGCGTTGCAAAAGCGTTGCAAAGATATAGACAGAAATGGCGGAATGCGGGTGTAGTTCAATGGCAGAACGGCAGCTTCCCAAGCTTCCCGAAGTCTTTGATTTCATTGGGCGCGACCCCAAACAAAACCGTTCTCTATAGTGAACAGCCCGGTTTAGACACGTCGAGCGTTACAACGCAAATCGCAACGCATTTTTTTCACGATCCTATCCAAATAGCACCGGCCCCGTGAGGCATCACCACGGGGCCGGCACATCAGCGCGTGCATCTTGGGAGGATAGACGCGCGCCGATCGGATGGTCGGCCGGCCCCGAGGGTTGCAGTCAGGGGCCGGCCTACGCCGCGCTGGACGTTGGGCGCACCACGCGGCGATCACATATCCATTCCGGGCGCGCCGAGTTCCTTCATCTTGTCCGATGGCTCGCCGAAGCTGTCGCCAATGTTGATCATGCAGAACTCGTTAGGGCCTTTTGCCGCGAACATCGTCCATGTCCCGGTTTTCAGATTGGCCGTCATCAGCACCACGAGCCCGTTGAAGAAGCTCCGGAACACCGCCTGCGGCTTTTCCTGATACTTGTCGGCGACGTGTTGGATGGCTTCCTTAATAGACGGATAGCATCCGATCGGTTGCTCATCTGCCTCTGCCCCTGATACCAGCATGACGGCGAGAGCCGCGAGGATAAGCCGGGTCATGGCTCGACCTGCGGAAAACGGGTGCGGTTCTCGCTGGCCTGCCGCTCGATAAGCCGGTCGACCTTGTTCTCAATCCGGTCAAGACGCCCCATGACCTCGACGCGGAGCGAGTAGGTGTCGGCCTCGACTTTGAGGAACCGATCGACGATCGGCGTCCGAGCCTGAAGTGTGTTTTCCACTACCTGGATGCGGCTTTCGGTCTTCGCGATCCACCATATTGCCGCCCCGGTTTGCGCCGCTATGGCGAAGATCAGGGCAATAGGGACGCGGCGGTCGAGATGCCAGCCTGTTTGCATGTCCGGCCCAACAGCGCTCACTTCCGCTTGACGATGCGCGTCACCTTCTCAGCCGTCCGCCCGAGGAAATACCCGCCGATCACTAGCATCATGATATCGCTGAGTTCCGGCGATAGCGCGTCGGTCGATCCGCCGGTCCACGCGGCCAACACCTTGTCCCAGATAACCAGCTTCCAGATGTAGATCACGAAGGGCAGAGCAAAGAGCGGGCGGATCCACGATGCCGGCCCGCCGCTTGCCGACTCCGCGACCAGTACATCGCGCTTAGCCTCGAGCATCTTGATCCGCTCATCGGCGGCGATGCGCTCCTGTTCGGTCGTCGCGTTCTGTTTCGCCGTGTAGGCTTCCGCGATCTGGCCGACGATAGAGCCGATGCCGATCTTGGCGAGGAAGGCGAACATCAGAGGTTCTTTTCGCGCGATCGGCGCGCCATTTCGGTGATCAGGCCGGACGCGAGCACATAGTAGGCCAGGTACTCAGCCGGGACGATCGGGGCGAGGTTCGCCGCCATCAGCGTGCCAAGCAGCACCTGAAGCCGACCCCAGAACAGCGTCTCGGAATCCTTGAACCACGGCTTGATATAGTCCCATGCCAGATAGGCGACGGCCGTGATGACGGCCATGCCGCCGACGATCCAGGCGATATTAGACATCTCAGCGTCTCCCGAAGATCAGTTTGAGGATGGCGATCAGAAGGCCCGCGAGGCTGCTCTGGCGACTCGCCGGCGCGGCCGGGACGCGCTCGGCAAGCACCTCGTCAGCAGGGCGCTGTGGGGCCTGGACGGGCGGTTCCGGCGCGTTAAGGCCGGGATCGGGGCGGACGGCCGGGGTGATCTCGCCGGCGTCCTGACCGGGCGTCCAAGGGGTGTCCTTGATCTTCGCCCACTTCTGATAGGCCGAGTGCATCCGGCCATCGTAGTTGTGCGTCTTGTAGCCGGGGCCGTTGTAGACGCGGGCGATGGTCGCCCAGTGATGCGCGCGGAGATCGTCGTCGATGCCGGCTGAGATCAGGAAGTCAACCATGCCATCGACGTGCTTCTCCTCGTCATCCATGAAGGCGAGGACCATCGCCTGCGGCGTCTCGTAGCCGAGCATCTTGTGGTTCTCGCCAAGCACCTGGCCGAGGCCCCAGCTGGCCGCCTTCAAAGCAGCTGTTTCATCGATCTCGATCGCCTTCTCGAGACGCGGATAGCTGTCCTTGGGATAATTGCCGGCCTTCCACTTCGCATAGGCGAGGCCGTTCTGGACGGCGGCGGCGCGCTTCGATCCGGTCAGGTTCCGATAGAAAACATGCGGCTCGAAAAGCATCTTCGGCCGGCCCTGGCCGTCGAAGCCGGATCCAGCCGCCTCGACTTCCATGAAGGCGTGCAGCTCGTCCTCGCCGACGCCGATGCGCGCACCGATGCGCGGTAGATCAACATCATCGAGTTTCTTCGCGCGTCCCTTGAAGCCGTTGAAATCAGTCATGACCGCATCCTGTTCACTATAGAGGATACGGCGCACGGTGGCTCGCCATGCAATCGGAGATTACGCATCGTCACATCCGCGTCCGCAGCGTCATGCCGGACTGCGTGATCAACGGAGCGCCGCCGTCTCCATACCAAGTCGTCGTGCTGGCCGCGACCGAATATTCAAGCTCCTGCAAGAAGTGCAGCCCAATTCCCGGCAGAGCATTGTACTTCGCGACTAACGAATTGGGACCGGCGCTGTCGCCTATCGCCAAGCTGCCAGTAACCGAGCCGGCCGCAATTGCCGAGGTGGAATCTAATCCGACGCCAACAAGAAACCGAACACCAGTCCCGGCCGCACTATTGCTTCCAAGCGCATTGTATTCAGCCGACACCGGCTCTTCATCGAGCCCGCGCACCAAGGCAATCCGATTGGCGACGCCGCTCGCAGCCGCAGCATTCGCAGCGCGCAGCGTGGCAGTCGTATAGGTCCACGTGTCCGTCGAATCCCGGCAGACGCTCGCCACGTCGACCCGGTTGTACATGTTCCATACGTCGAGCCGGTTCGCTGAGCCGCCCGCCGCCGCCGCCGGCGCGAACATCATCGCGAGCTGCGTCGAGCCGTTGGTCGCGATCGTGCCGACGTAGACCCCGCGCTGAGCCGCCGGGCCGTTCGAGATCGCGTTGGCGTTCATCAGGACGCCATTCGTGCGGGCGAGTTCAGTGGTGCCCGCGCCGGTGCCGCGGTCGGTGGCGCTCGACCAGGCCGGGCCGCGCGTGCAGCGCAACGTGCCGGAATCGTTCCAGACGAACATGTCATAGACCGAATCGGCAGCCGCCGCGGCCGGGCTCTTGGTCGTGTCGGAAAGCGCCTGCGAGAGCTCGGAGAAGGAATGCGACACCCATCGGGTGCCGTCGTAGAGCATGATCGAATTGCCGTTGTACGGCGTGTAGTAGACCGTCGCTTGGGCGGTCACGTCGGCAGAGAGCACCGGCGAGCCGCTCGTCAGCGTCAGCCGCCCCGTCGGAGGAAACAACGCGATCGGCCGCACAACCCAATTCTGGCCGTGCGTCTTCCAGTTCGAGCCGTCGGTTTCGATGATGACGCCGCAGCCCGAGGGGATGGTGACGTTCGCCGCGCCGTCGATGGTCTCCGAGGCATTGCCTTCCAGCGTCAGATCACCGCTCGAATTGTTGAGCACGCCGAAGCGGAAGGGGGATGCGGCCGTGGCCGCAGCGAGCGTGGTGATCGTCTTCGCCGCGACCGTCTCGACAATCAGCTTGCCCTGATCCGAGGCGAGGACCGTGTAGTCGTCCGAGACGCTGGTGATGCCGCCGGCGAGCTTGTCGACCGCCGAGCCGACATTCGTGTTGATCGATTCGAGCGCCGTCTTGACCGGATCGGCGAGCTTCGTTTTGACGCCCGCCCATGTGCCCTGATTGCTCGGCACCGCCGAGCCGTCATCCGCCGGCGGATTGAGGTTGTAATCGGTGACGGTGACTGAGGTATAGGGGTCGGCCATGTCGCGTCCCGCCGCAAAGCGAAGGCGGCAGAATACGCGACATATCCTCTATAGTGAATAGGCCCACTACTGCGCGGTGACGCCGAGGCTTTCCGCCGTCACGCGGGTGCGCTGGCGCTCTTGCACCTCGCCGACCTCTTCCCGCGACTGCAGCAGGTTCTCGAACAGCTTGCCGAGAATGGCCCGCTTCTGGGCGGCCGGCGTGCTTTGCACGAGGACGCGGCGCATGGCCTCCAACTGGATCGGGCTCGACAGGATGCGCCCGCCGTAGCGAAGGAGGAGCCCGACGCCGACCATACTGAGGACGCCTTCGCCGGCGAGCGAGGTCATCGTCACCGCGGCCGCCGCCGATTTCAGCCCGCCGAGCGCGGCGCGCCTGGCGATGAACGTGTTCACGTCCTTCGGCACCTCGATCTTGCTGGCGACGCTGATCAGATCCTCGACCTGCTTCATGTTGATGCCGGACTGGCTGATGAGCTCGCGCAAGCCTTGCGCCTTGTCGGCCTGCGCGAGGGCGCGCGGCGCGGTCAGGCCGATGTTCTTGCGAAACTGCTCCCAATTGATGCCGGTGATCTGCCCGTCCTTGAAGATCAGCGAGTCGTCCCAGGCGCGCTCGACATGCACCCGCGCTGCCTTGCCCATGTTCTCCTTGCCAACGAGGGTCGCGAGATCGCGGACGGCCTGCGGGCTCTTGAGGTTGAGCGCCACGCTGGCGAGTTCGTCTTCATTCAGGCTGCCTGGCTTGTCGGGGCCGAACTTGAAGATGTTCTTATCGACGCGACCGAACTTCTGCGCCGTCGAGGTCTGGAAAGTCGCGATGCCCTTGGCAAAGAAGTTGTCGGCGGCCTTCTTGGCGCCGCTGATCGCGTCGGCTTCGGCCTTCGGCAGGCCGCTCAACTGAAGGTTCGAGATCGCTTCCTCGATGCCCTTCTTGAACTCGACGAAGCGCGAGATGTCGAAGCCCTCGGCACGGGCCGCGTCGGCGATCTGCTTCAAAAGGTTCGCCTGGCCCTGCATCTGATCGACCGTGATGAACTCGGGAAGTTTCTGCCAGCGGGCGAGAAGGCCGCTCATCTGATCGGCGGCGGCGCCCTCGAGCACCTCGTCGCCGAGATCGATCCGCTCGCGCCCCGCCTGGATATCCGCGGCCGCAGCGCGGGCTTTGAGCGGCGCCGTCGGGACGATATTGCCGGCCGGGCGGGCCAGCGAGCGGAAATTTTCGTAGAGCCGGCCGGCGGTCGAGCGGAATTCCTGCTGCGAGTTGCGCGCCGCGCGCACCATGTCGACGCCGAGATCGTCGGCCATCGTCGCCGTCGGCGCCATCGCATTGAGCGTGTCGTTCACCCGATCGATGACGACGGCGGCCTTCTCGGTTGCTGCCTTGCGGAACGGCGAGCCGATGAACGGGAAGATGCCGAGCACTTTTGAGGCGCCCCGCGCCACCCGGCCCTTGCCGCCCTGCATCACATCGACGGCGCCGAGTGCCGGCACGCCGCCCGTCGTCAGGCCGGCATTCTTGGCCTGCAGCACGATCGCGTCGACCTCCGGGCCGCGGACGCCGAGGATCTTGCCGAGCAGCGGCTTCGCGCTCCGGAACATCTGACCGAGGATCATGCCGGCGCCGGCGCCGGTAACGTCCATGGCGCCGGCCTTGCCCGCCGCGATCAGGCTGCCCGTCAACTTCTCGCCCGTCGTCTGCCTCTTCGGGTCGAGGACGCCGAGAAATTCGAGAAACCCCTCGATATTGTCGAAGGCGAGCGAGCCCCCGGCCGCGCCGAGTGCGCCACCCGCCAGCGTGCCGGGAAGACCTAGCCCGCTTCCGGCGATGCCGCCCGCCACGCCGCCGGCCGCCTCAAAGGCGCCGCGCGTGACCAGCCCGCCCGTCAGCTCCGGGAGCGATGTCGGCTGCTTGTCGCCGGCGGCGGCCTTCAGCTTCTTGAGCGTCGCGACGGCGGTCTCGGGCGTATCGGCCTCGACCTCGAAGGTGCCCGACGGGTCTTCCAGCTCGAAAACGGCCATCTACTTCCGCCTGATCTTGACGCCATCGATTGTCAGCCAGTCGTTCTCTTTCTTCGCCGGCTGGTCCGTTCGCGGCGAGGAGCCGCCCTTCTCGGCCGGCGGGCTGATCTCGGGCGCCACGCGTGGCGTCGTAGCCGTGCCGGTGACGCCCTGCTCCATGCGGCGCTGAAGGTCCGCGCCCTGCGTTTGCAGGATGGACTTGATCGCCTGCAATTGCTCGGCGACCTGCCGCGAGCCACGGGCGCCGGTGATCTTCACCATGTCGTTCGCCTGCTCGATCGTGCTGGCAAGCAGCCGGCCTTCCGGTTGCAGCGCACGCGCGAGCGAATAGGTGAGCGCCTGGGCGTACACGTCGCTCGCCCGCGTGGTGGTCGGCTTCAGGACGCCGATGACGTTTTCCGGCGTGCCGGCCTCGCGCTCGAACTGGATCACGTTGTCGATCCAACCGCTCAACTGGCCGGCATCGATGCCGAGCACCGACAATCCGGTCTTGGCGACATCCTCGGCGATGCCCTTCACGGACTCGACGCCGCGCCGCACCGTGCCGACGGCGCCGAACTTGCTCGGGTCTTTCTCGATCTCGCCGAGGAGCGCGTCGATCGCCTTGGTGCCGAAATCGATTGCCGACTGCGCGGCGCGCAATTCGTCGAGCTGTGGGCCGCCGAGAAGCATCTTGTTCGGCACGGCGCCAGTCTCGCCGCCCTGGCTGACCGACACGCTGCCGTCGGCGCCGACCTCGACGCTGAAGCCGGATTCCGGCCCGCTCAGCCGATTGATGCGGCCGCGGATGAACTCGAATTCCGGCGAGCCCGGCGGCGCAGCCTTGAGCGCGTCGATGAGGCCGAGGAACTCGCCCTTCTTGTCGCCGGGGAAAAGCTGGCCGATCACGGCTTGATTGGCCGCGTCGCCCGTCAGGCCGGCCGACTGCACAAGGGTTTCCGCCTCGGCGATCTTCTTCATCGCGTCGGCGCGGCCTTCGCCCAGCGCCTTGTCGAGCGCCGTCGGCGTCGACAGGACCATGGCCTGCACCTGCTTTTCGATGTCGGTCGTGTCGATGCCGGCCTTTTGGCCCAAGCTCCTGATCTCGTCGATGAACGGCTTGACTCCGGCGGCGATCTTGCGAACCGGGACTTCCTTGGTCGCCTGCATGAACCGCCGCACATACTCGAGGCCGGTCACGCCATTGAGATCGGCGAGCGCCCCACCTTCGGCGAGCTGCTTGCCGGTGAACCACATCGAGGCGGCATCCGCGGTGCTGCCGGTCTGCTCGACATATTGGCCGAACTTCGCCTTGAAGACGGCATCCTGCGCCGCCGGATTGGCGAGGAATTCCTGCGGCGACATCGACTTGCCGAACACTTCCTGCGTCCAGGCCGGGATGTTGGCGCCCATCACCTGAAATTTGCCGTAGGCGCGGTCGCCGGTCTTTGTGGTCGGCCCGATCGCCTGATAGCCGCCGCTGCCGGCGCTCTCGATCGAGGCGATGGCGTCGGCGTAGAGGTCGATGCCGCCCACGTCCAGTTGCGTGCTCTTGTAGCCTTCGATCACGCCGCTCGCGAGTTCCATGGTCGACTTGATCGCGCTCTGCGCCTGGCCGCGGAGATCGAGATCGATCCGCTTCTGCTCCATGTCGAGCGCGCGGCGTTGCAGGCCGAGATCCTGCTCCGACTGAAGGCCAGCCGCGACGCCACCGAGCATGAGGCCGAGATTTGCCATCAGAACATTCCTACCGATGCCGGGATCAGGCTCGCCCCACCCGTTGCCGGAGCAAGAGCAAAACCAAGCAGTTTGCCAAGGAATTGACCAGTGCCTGCCGCATTCTTGGCATCGAGTTCCGCCTTCAACCGGGCGTTGGCGCCGAGTTGCGACGTGGCGGCGGTCGCGAGTTTCGTCGCAATGTCGGCCTGCAGGTTCAATTCGTCGATCGTCGTCTGAAACTCGCCGCGCCGCGCCTCGAATTCCTCGGTCGCGATCATGTGGCTCAGTTCAAGCTCCTGCAGGAAGGACTCGGCTTCAACCTTGTCCTTCTCCTGCTGGAATTCGAGATTGGCGCGGGTGAGGGCGTCCTGGGCGAAGCTCGAGCCAAGGACGCGGCGCTGCGACAGGTTCTCGCGGAGATCGCCGACGGCCCGGCTCCGCGAGCCTTCAAGGCCGGCAAGGCGCGACGCCCGCAAGGCGCTGACGCCGGGGGAAACCTTGGACCGCAGCCCGGCGAGGAAATTCGCCTGTTCGGGGAAAGTGGCTGCGATCCGGCCGACCAAGCCCTGCCGCAGGGGCGAACTCTCCGCCGAGATCGTCTTCTGCCCGCTCGTGGTGATGCCGCCGGCGCTGATGTTCGCACTCGACGGCATCTTCGATTTGCTGCCCTTGCCGAAAATGCTGCCCATCAGTTTTCGAGCCTTGTCTCGTAGACCATCGCCTGCTCGTCCTCAAAGACGGTGAACGATGTCCCGACGCGCCGCAGCATACCATGTCGAAGCAGGGCAACAAAAAACACCTCATCTTCCGGTCGAGCGAAGCCAATCATCGGGATTTCATGGCGGACCTTGACGAAGAAGTTGACGGCGCTCTCGATCCGATTGCGGGTGCTCGCCCACGGGAACCAGACCAGCCGGTCGAGCACCATTGTCCGCGCCTTCGGGTGCGACCAGAAGCCGAGCGCCAAACCGACCGGCTGCATCTTCCCCTTGGCCTGCGCGAATATCGTCCAGGCCGCGTCGTAGTTGGTGAGGATCATTTCCTCGAACGTCGCCTTGAAGCCGGCCGCCGCCAGATCGAGCGGAATGCCGGGAAACTCGACGCCCTTCTTGTAGGCCGCCCACACATAGGCCAAGTCGTCGGCCTCGATCGGCCGGAACTCGGGCTTCCTGCCGAGCGTCTTGCGGACGCTCCACCGCGCCGTTTTAGCCGGCAGCGCGGAAACGGAGGCCGATTTCGTTGATGGCGAAATCTTCCGTTCCGTTGACCTTGACCCGGACCTGGAATTCGTTGCCTTGGCCGGGCGGGAAGATCGGCTGACGCGCGAGCTTTCCTGAGATTGATCCATAGTAGAAGCTTCCACCCCAATACATCTCACCGCCCCAATACCAGCCGCCCTCGGCTGCGGGCAAGGTGAGCGTGATCGACTGGCTGAAGATGTTCTCGCCGGCATACTCGAAGATGATCTCGACCGTCGAAGCCGTCTCGATCTTCCGATACTTGATGTAGCCTTCAATTTCAAAGCTTTGCGCGTTGAGCGGGACCGAGAACAGCTTCGACAGGAACTCGACGGCGATGTTCGTCGTGCCGCCATCGCCGTCCGTGCCGGTGCCTTCGAGCCGGAACACGTTGCCGCTCGAATTGCCCATGAAGACATATTCGAGGCCATCCGACGGATCGAGCATCGAGGCGACGAACGTCGGCTGGAAGGCGAGCGCGTGCGCGGTCTTCCAACGCATCCACGGCGACACCTCGCCGCCGAGCATGGCGGTGTCGAAAACCCAGACTTCCGAGATGCCCTCGGGGAAGAGATAGACCCGATTGAGCCGCGAATTGTAGACGACGGTCCAGCCGGGATAGGTCTTCACCGTGTCGGCGATCAGCCGGCTCAGATCGTCGGATTCCGAGTCGCCGAAGCGGTCGGTGTCGCGAACGCTCTCGATCCGCCCGCGGCGTCCGTAGATGATGTCGTTGCCGACGAAGGACATCGACTCGTCGCCGATCGCCGCCGACCCGGCGTAGAAATCGTCGAAGGCGAAATCCTTCGCGCTCGCCCCGGTCAGGTCGTAAATCTGCCCCTGCTCGGTCGAGATGATCGTCGAGCCGAACGCCTCGACCAGCGCATTGATCGGCTTCAGATCGGGCGCCAGCAGGAAGAACGGATCGTCCTCGGCCAAGGACGACGACGGCCGGTCTGAAACCGAAATCTTCGTGTAATCGCCGCGCTGCGAGCCGACGATCATGTGCCGGCTCGTGGCGCCCGCATCCTTCACATGCGCGAAGACGGCCCGCTCGTTGGAGATGAGCATGTATTTGGCGAAGAAGTTGCCAAAGGCTGCCGACGCCCCCGACAGGAAGGTCACATCGGCCCAGGTCGTGCCGTCCCATTCCTTGACCACCTCGGCAAGAGCGAGGTCGGTGATCAGGATCTTGTCGGCGAGCGCCCAGGCGTGGGAGTGGAAATGCGCCCGCAGCTTGGCGCTGGCGCTCACCGTGTCGAGGAGCGGCGACGCCTGAAAATCCGTGCCGTCCCATTGATAGACGTTGGTCCCGGCCTGAAAGAAGGCTTTGACCGTGCCGTCGGTCTTCAGCAGCGAGCCGCCGCCGAGGATCGAGCCGCCGTTCGGCGCGGTGCCGACGAGGTCGAACGGCGGCCGCGGCCGGAGCTCGCGGTTTTCCAGGTC
>C687J35021_10000194_pt1 | contig 44902 bp, 68 predicted proteins | sample RifCSPhighO2_12_FD_35021 | JGI IMG/M metagenome (IMG submission 35021) | reverse complement strand
CGTCACGGCTCTCCTAGAATTGACCAGATCATCATCGGCGGGGAGAGCGGTCCGAAGGCACGACCATTCGATTTGCAATGGGCGCGAGATACCATTGCGCAGTGTCGGGCGAGTGGAACAGCTTGCTTCGTGAAACAGATCGGCTCCCATGTTCATTACCACGATGCCTTCAACCGCCCGTTTTGCGATCAGGGTTCTAGGTGTATGCAGGCATGGCAGACCTGCAAAAGATTCAAATATCCAAAGGGCGGGGATTGGTCGGAGTGGCCGGAAGACTTAAAAACTCGGGAATTCCACGATGGCAAAACCTAAAAAAAAGGAACACACGCGATGGTGTTCGCTCGATTTAGACCACAAAGGAGGCTGTCGGCACCTTTGGGCTGATGGCACAAGACCGGAGGAACTAAAGCCTAAGATGGTAATCAAGAAGTCTAAGCTGCCGGAGCCAAGCGAGCGTGAGGCGTAGATGAAGGTGAAGAAACCCAGCGACACGCTAAAGGAAACGGAAATCACCAAGGCCACATCCTTGGAACATTCACGAACGCCAAAGAAGCTGGCAAGGCAGTCCAGGAATTTCTCAGCAAAGAAGATTTTGTCGGCCAGCATCTCCGAACAACAGATCAAGAAGCAGATCATGGAGTATCTACGACTGCATAACATTTTTGCGTGGGTTTCAAATACAGGCGGGGCTGCCTATCAGGACGGCAAAGGCGGATTCCGGCACGTCAAGTTTGGCTTTTCTGGGGTGTCTGACATCATTGGGATTATTCCATTTATGCCAACAACTATTTATACTCGCTTATTCCCAGATAATTACAAAATAGGCCGCTTCCTTGCTATCGAGTGCAAGCGGCATGGGAAGAGGCTTACCGCTGGCCAGGAAGCCTTCAAGATAGCCGTGGAAGAGGCTGGGGGGTTGTTTATCTTGGCGTACAGCGTGGAGGATGTGAAAAAGACTCTGGGATAAGGAGAATATAGAACTATGGCTACGAAGTGCACAAAGTGGGATTTTGGAGTTATGTCTAAAGAAGATTGGAAAACGGCAGATGCGTCCGGTTGGGCCGTAGTAGAGCAACTTCAAGCGTTGAATGAGTTTCTCGCTGAAAACCAAGTTCTTCGATGTTCCACGCGGATAACCTTGGACCGAATTCTGCGCGAGTTGGAAGGGTTGCGAAGAGATTTACGTCAAAAACGAGCGGGGAAAACTAGATGACCGTTCCTACCACCTGCCTTCTATGCCCGCAGCAAGCTGGCCGGGGCCGTCTGTGCCGTCAGCATCGTAAGATGTATCACAAGGCCGCTGAAAAGAATGGCAGTTTGACGGTTCAGGAGTGGGTTGAGCGCAACATCCAGAAGCGACTAGAAACAGCAAAGAGGGTGGAAGCGTGAGCCTGCCAGAGCCTTACTACCACGATCCTGTTGCTGGCATCGCCATTTTCTGCGGTGATTGCCGCGAGATTCTGCCGCTGCTGCCTGACAAGAGCGTGGACTTGGTGCTCACCGATCCGCCGTATGGGATGAATTACAAGCCAGCATCTGTGCATGAGAATACCATCGCATTTGATTCGGTTATTGGAGATGCGGAGTCGTTTGAACCAGCGTTCCTTCTTCGCAAGTGGGCGCTTATCCTGTGGGGAGCAAACTACTATGCCAGCCGTCTACCAGACTCTGGCAAGTGGATTGCTTGGGACAAGAGAACTATCAGCGGCATGAAGGTCCGTTCTTCTGAGGCAGAGTTTGCTTGGACCAATTGCATTCCGAGTCCCAAGATTTTCAGGTTCATGTGGGCTGGCGCATTCCGGGATGGTGAAGGGCGCAACCTGCACATCCATCCGACCCAGAAGCCTGTTGAATTGATGGCGTGGTGTATTCATTTATCGGGAACCCCGCAGACCGTCCTCGACCCCTTCATGGGCAGCGGGACCACGCTTGTAGCGGCGAAACAATTAGGCCGTAAGGCCATCGGCATCGAAATCGAAGAGAAATACTGCGAGATCGCCGTCAAGCGGCTTGCGCAGATACAACTACCATTCCCTGATAGCCAACCTAAGCGCGAATTAGCCAATCTGCAAAAGTTATGGGACGAGGGTCATCCCGACCAGGAGGGCATCAAACAGGGTATGGCGGATTGGATTGTGCAGGATGCGATTGACGAGGTGGAAGAAGGCGGAGTTGTTGCGGATGAACAGGAGGAGCCATGAGAGAGCCACGGATGACCGAAGCGCGGATTGCGGCTTGTAAATCCTTTTTCGCAGAGGGAGAAGAAGTTTACGGCAGTGAAATTGGTGCAGAATGCGTCAATGAGATTGAAGCTCTCCGCACCGACCTCGCAGCCGCCCAAGCCGAGATTGAAAGGCTCAATAATCGCCCCGGTCTTGTGGCGGATATTCAAAGGTTTCAAGGAATCATCCGCAATCACGAACAGGTTATCCGGCAGTTGGAGGATGAGAAGAAAGCCTGCGTTATGCTGGTAAAGGAGGGACATGATGAGTAGAATTTGGGTCGTAGAGCACAATATTGATGGCAAGTGGTATGTCACAACTCAGCACAGTCTCCGCGACGATGCAGAAAAGCACATGGAGTACCTGAACGGTAAATGGGGTATGCCTCGACGGGTTGTTGCCTACGAGCGTGTCGAGCCGAAGCCCAGGTGCGTCCCGAAGAGGAGGGGAAAGTGACTACGCCTATGCCTGGAATGTTCACCTATAAGCTTGGTGAGGCAATGAGCACACCCACTACGACTTCACCGAAAGCATATACGGTCGAGGATTTTCTTAACGCTTTGCGGGCTTCTTTTATAGAGGCGTTGCAGCATGGCGGTTATTCTTCAAAGGAGTTCGACACATTGTTGGATCACTTTGACTCGGCTGCCAATGTTGCCCGCCGCGAACTCTGCGAGAACCTGCCGATTGGAGGCAAACCATGACTCCCGCAAACCGCCAACGGCTCGCTGAGGTGGAGGAGCAGTTGGCGGCTATTCCGCACGACGGATTACCGTTTGCAACATTTGACCGGCGCGACCTCGAATGGGCCGTGGGGCTGCTCAAGGAGCAGGCGGACGCCATTCGTGTAGCTGAATGGGCCATACTTTCATGTTATGACGAGGACGACGGCGAGTGTAACAACTGTAGTGGGCTCAGATTCCAACACAGGGACGATTGCCCTCTACTCGCCGACGAAATGTACCAACTAGCTGAGAGTGTACTAGCCCGCGCACGCGAGGCGGGGATCGGAGACGGGGAATGAAAACCCTTACTGAACGCCGCGCTGAATTTGTCTATGATGCGGCGAGACTTGCGGCAATTGCAGCGAATGCTCCGGTAGTCCCGGTGCCCTGGTGTGAACGCGAGCAGGCTTTCCAGCAGCAGTTTCTACCCGTGATTGAACGTCAGTGCGGAGAGCAACGCTCAACTTCCCCGGAGGAATTGCGCCGCACCATTATGGCTGTGAGTGTTGGGAGTGTGTCAAAGTTTATTGGAGCTTAAAATGACCGTTGACCTGAGCGATGCGGGAATTTTGAGACTGCGGGAGCTTGTGCAATGGGCCATCAATGAACTAGCGCCTGACATGGACGTGCCGGGGTGTAGATGTTCGTGGTGTCATACCGACCTTACTGTTGAGAAATCCACCGACGATTTTTACAGATTTGTAGGACATGCCCCTGCCTGTCCGTGGGATAACTTCCGCATGGCTATGCTCGCCTTCCTCGATGCGCTGGAAAGGGGGGGGATTCAGCCGTGAAGGAAAAGATTCGCCACATGGGATCGTCGGTGAACACAAAAGGCGAAGTCTCGGCGCTTTGCTTCAAGAAACCCCATGCGATCAAACTGGCGAAAGAGGGCTGGGTACTGCGTTGGATTGCGGTTACATGCCCCAAGTGCCTATAGCGGAAACTATAAAGCGCGGCTATGCAAAGGAGAACGGAAAATGAAACAATCAGAGTACCAAACGCTTTCTGCTTATTGGGCCTGCGTTCACTCGCTCAAAAGCCAGATTGAGCAAGTCGAAAAGCTCATCACTGCTATCGAAACTCGCAGTACAAACAGCGGAAACTTGAGTCTCTACGTTAGCCTTAAAGAGAAAGGCTACCGCGACCAGGGAACACACGTGGACTTGCCGGTTTATCTTGCCAAGGATGCTGTGCTCCCTCCGCTTTATGATTCCCTGCGCAGTTTACAGGCCGATTTTAAGGCTCTACCACCAGCAAAATGTGAATAGAAAAAACCATGGGCACTATCCGCCTGAAAAATGACAGAAACCGAGGAATTTCGAGCCGCACATGAGCACACAGGAACTAGATGACCGCGCCTTCGAGCAAGCCGCCGCGCGCGCCGACGATTGCGCTAGGATCAGAAAGGAGCGGCCCGTGGTGCGCTGTCCAGGATGCCACAGGAGGATGTATCAAAGGCGGAATGGCCTTTGCCCTTGGTGTGAACGGCCATTTATAATTGTGATGCCTCCACAAAAAACATGGTCATTCTCTGTTATTCAAGATGCCCAAAATTTCAACGTTCAAGACGCCCAAGATTTCACGCTATCAGCAATGCCCCGCGTGCCAGAGCGCGGTTATGAGCTTGGAGCCGCCATCAGCGCCGTCAGAAAGGCAGCGGGTATAAAGGGTTGCGATTTATCATACCAGGTGGGGCTTGGCAGGGCTTATTATGGGCCAGCCGTTATTTGCGCGATAGAAAAAGGCGGAAAAATTCCAAATTTGGAAACTGCGGAAAAGATCGCGGCCGTGTTTGGCCTTGGGGTCTTGGACTTGCTACAAGGTCCGGAGCACGCGGAGATCATCTATCGCTTTGGGAGACTCACACCTGAGCAGAGAGTGGAAGTCTGCGAGAAAGTGAAAGGGATGATTCTATGACATTGCTGGTTTGCGGCTCACGTTCATGGACCGACAAAGCCACTATTCAGAGAGAGATCGAGGCTTACAAACCAGCATTGGTAATTCACGGCGGCGCAAGGGGAGCGGATCATCTAGCTGGCTTGGTATGTGCCGATTTGCATATCACTTGTAACGTATTTGTGGCTCACTGGAAGAAAGGAATTTCTGCTGGATATGTGCGCAATTATGCGATGCTTAAAGAAGGCAAACCAGATGAAGTATTAGCTTTTTGGGATGGGAGAAGCCGTGGCACGGCTCACATGATAAGCCTTGCAAAGAAAGCGGGCCTGCCGGTGCGCGTAGTAGAACAGAAAGGAGAGTTAAATACAGATGCCATGTGATCGTTGCCATGACACAAAGGAAATCCACGCGGACGTAGGGCACTCGATACAGGTAATGTCTTGCCCGGAATGCTGCCCACCTTTAACTTCCTGCAAAAAGAATCATATCAACATCAGCGGCTACTGGTTTGCCTGCCCGCTGTGTGTTGCGTTGGCCTTGCTGCGAACATACCGGGTAATGGAAAGGCCGAATCCAAGATTGAAAACCGATGCTGTAGGAAGCGTACAATCCAAGGTTACAATCGCGGAGGAAAAACCATGAACCACTTTCTCGCTAAAGATTGGGTGCGCAAGGATGAGGAGAGCCGAGGAGTGCGCCCTAAGCGGCTGCGCACGGTCAAGCGGCTGATCGAAGGTCAGTGGTGTAAGGTTTCGGTCTATGAGAGTTATCAGGCGGCGGTGGCAAGAAAAGAGCGGAAGGGAAATAGGAAAGCTGTCAAAAAATGAAAGAACAACCCGTTTGCCCGCGTTGCTTCTCTGACGTTTTCAAAAGAGGCAAGCGATGGTGGTGCTATACCTGCCCAGGATGGTGTGTTCCGCAGTGGTGGACATAGCTTTGGTCATCTATCCCTGTCCCATCAGTTCCTCGGTAAGATGTGTGATAGGCTTCTCGTGAAATGCTTTTGGGTCTCTATAGAATCGTAGTCCTCCAATATCTATTGTGTGATCGAAATATTTAGTCCAAAATGGAGGCTTGGAATCCATAGACTTGTCGTGGTAATGCGTGGACCTCCGCGTGTTGTCTTGCGCAGTTCCGAACAAAATGCTTTGAGCAATCTCCAAACATTCCCCCCAAACTTCCGGCTTGGCCCATTCCAAAGGCACAAGCAATTTAGGCCGATTTACGTCAGCCTCATTAAAGCAAGAAAATTGCTTGTTGGCTAGAATGACTTGCGGCCAGTCCGAGCCGCCATACCGCCCCGCCAGGACGCGGTTCCTAACGACGTTTGCAACAGCAAGTTTCGCCACGGCGGTCTCTCCCCTTGCTTCCCCGAACAATAACATCGCCAATAGAATATCATGGGGCTGATTATTAAGCGGCACAGCAGGGTCAGGGATTTTTGGGTTCTGGTTTTCCATTGGCGTTTTTCCGTTCTGCCTTCCAAGCCCGGTTTACGCTGGCCCATCGGAGCAAGTTATAGAGGCGTGTGTACCAAAGAGGGGTATGTTTCAGAAGAAGGATTTTCTCAGCATCCTCTGGGGTAGGAATAAATTTTACGAGCCAGCTACATAAAGTGCAAATCACTGAATACCAAATGAGGACCGGCAAAAGCAGTTGGATAATTTCAGCCTCGGTCATTTAGCCCTCCCTATAAACTCCCTGATGCAATCCGTGTTTGACTGAATGGCCTTGGTATTGTCCTGGACGATGTTCTTGAAATCTTGCGCGTAGGTTACAAATTGGTCCTGCACCAGCTTCGCTCGACAGGAGGATGCTTGCCGGTCTTGGCGGTAAAAGTGGAACACGATGGCGGCTAATATTCCTCCCGGTCCCATCGCAATCAGAGCATCAATCAGCTTGTCGGCATAACTGACAGTTTGCAAAAACATGAGAAGTGGAAGCATTCAACAGAGTCCTCCAAGTCGAAGTTTATGGCGCGTGAGTGAAATTGTATCTCAGGCCGCCCGTCACGCGGGCTTGCCATCCGTCAATCAGCGGCGCGGCGACCGCTTCTCCTGATGGTTATTTGAGTGTAAGGCCGGGTATCCCCTGTACCGCTGATGTACTGCAAGACCCCAGACGACCGAGGCGCGCTCGACGGTTCAAAGGCCGCTCCGATGCCTAATGAATAGTTCTGCCCCTGCAACTGGCTCGCTTATTATCGTATGAGGCGTTGGATTGTACTTCCACCATTCGCTCGGCGCGATGCAAGGTTTTACCGCGAGAGGTTCGCCAGGCTCGACATCTTTATCAAGTTCCGTCAATCGTATCGAAATTTCCTTGATTCTCTTTTCTATTCGGTATTTTTCCGCAATGAGTTCTTTAGCTTCCAAGACTTGTTTGACGCGACGAGTGCCTTGCGCATATTTTGTCTCTTGCCGGAAAAGAACCGTTGCCTCTTCGGACACGGATTGTTGCGCCCACAGTGGGTAGGCAGAGCAGATGAGCGAGACGAGCAAAAGCAAAATCAATCGTTTCATGGTTTTTATCTCCTTTCTTCCTCGTGGGCCTTCTGGTCGCGGGCCACAATGAAACCCCACCCTACACCTAATCCCGCAAGCAAGATTTTCAAGTCAACTGTTGTGGCTGGGTCGCCGTCCAAAATAGTGACTCCGGCATTTGCCACCACCCCTAAAATCATCAATACCCCAACTAGCGTTGTTCTCCAGCTTCTCGGCATTTTCAAGACCTCCTTGTCCAACTGTTTGATGGCCCGTCCGATCAAGAACCTTTGCAGCCAACTCATCATTGTCTCACAACCATCCCATTCCAGCCCGTTACTAATTCGTCGTCGAACCCCAGGAAACCATCTGTGGTAAAGACTTCATGGCGGTTAAAGAGATGCTTCTCGCCGCTGGGCAATGAGCCGGTAGACAGATCGCCGTCCACCGTCTCTGTCCAAACTTCCAGAATATCCAAGCGCCCAAAAAGAAGAAACCCGATGACATCATATTCCCAAGCGCCTGCGCCTGAAATCGGGCCGTCCGGCATTTCCCGCCACGTCCAGCGGCCCCGCGTTTGGTAATGCCACTTTTCCCCTTCCGCAATGGTGGGCGGAGCATATTGGGCGATGCCTTGGTATTCCTGGCGGGCAATCTCATCGCTTGCCAGAAATGCTCTCACGGGATCATCCTTGCGCAGCGTGCGCTCGTTGATTGGGCATAAAATACCGTTGATCTCTTCATATACGCTTTGGAGGCAGTTCTTGTTTTCCTTATCTATGGTGAGCCGATAGAAGCCACCACGTCCTTCGTAGGTCCACGCCCTGTCCTCCACGGAGCAAACAAATTCCCGCGTGTCCTGACGGACAAATTTATAATCCGTCAACGGGTGAAACAAAAGGTCAGTGGTTCTCATTTTTGTTCCTACTGCACGAATGTAAAACTCCCCCCACTTCCGCCAGCGGGTTCCTGCCGTTGGACTGCGCCTACATCAAGATAACCAGTCGAAGTAGCTCCCTGAAATGCTCCTGGGAACCCTGCTGCTTTCAAGGCTGTTCCAATAGAGAAATCCCCACTAGCAGCATTCGTGAACGCAGGATCAACACCTAAATCGTTCGGCCCAGCATCTATAAACTGACGGTTTGTGGTGTTGTTGAAAAAGTCATTGTAATCCGCGAAGGTAGATTGGACGTTCGCGTTAAAGCTGATTCCAGTAACCCAACCGTAAAAAATGTTTCCGATTAGAGTAGTATTGGTTGATTGTGTAGCTGCCGCGCTCATGCCGGTCCCTGCCGGTGTTTCTGCTCCATAAATAGTGTTGAACAAAAATTTATTGCTTTCGGAAGCACTGCCCAACGCAATACCCGCCGTACTACAAGTATCTATGCTATTGAACGATACCACATTAAAGTCATTCCCTGGCATGTTCAAGCAAGTAACAGAGTCATGGATGTAATTCCCATGAAAAATAGCATTACTGCCATTTCCGGTAATGGCATTTCCATTTGTAGATATGAACTCCGAATCGAAAACCTTGCCAGCAGTATTAATACTGAGCGCCGGTCTCCCTGCCGTTACGCTGCTGTTTGTGATCTTGACATTCCTGAATACGCTGCCTATCCCAGAGGTAAATCCAGTCGCGGAGGTAACCGTAAAAATAAGGTTGCTGAAATTGAAGTAGTCTCCTGTCATTGTAAAGGACTGCGCGGCTATGTCTATTACGGGCCGATTCGCTCCGGTGGGATTATCCCCACGGGTTGTATTGTAGCCATTGATCGAGATTACCGTGGTGGAGGTCGCATCTGCGACCACGCTGACCGCTTCTCCTACTGCGTGGGCACTGGCATTATACAGGAACCATCCGGTGTTCCCGGCCACCATTGCCTCAAAGTAGTCATCGGCATTAGTACTATTGAGAAGAGCCGCTCCACCGACTCGATATGTTCCCCCTGTGCTCCCCGTCGTTCCAACCGCGCTGCTGAGAGTAGCAGCATTGGCGGATGTGTCTGTAATGACGTACCAACCGACCGTGAAGCCGGTCCCTGCTGATACGCGAACACAGTTTCCCTCATCGGCGGCCACGAAGTTATGGGTTGCCGAGGTAACTTTTGTGTTGTCCACACCGTCAATCACCAAGTCCGTGCCGTTGTATTGGCTAGATGCTTGAGGGAATGAGTAATCTGTTCCTGGTACAGCGACCGAACCGTCAAAGCAGGAACCGTTGTTTAGGTCTCCCGCATCAGTACGAAACTCCCAAACAGTTGTAGCCGTAACTGCGGCGTGGCCCTGAGAAATCAGCAGGAACAAAAATGAAGCGAGATAGAAGAGTTTTCGCATTGTATTAGAACTCGGTCAAAGGTTTCTCTGTTTCCACTATGGGTTCCTCTACTACAATTAGGGGAGGCGGCGCGGTAATCGTGTCAATCTTGTCTCGAAGTATGGAGATAAGCAACTGGTTCTTTTTAATCTGCGCTTCCAAGTCGGCAATATCACGCAAGCAGGCTTTCACCAACTGGATTTTGAGTTCATCAGGATCAATAGACGTAGGTGAAAGCAACCTTTTTTCCGCTTCCGCAATGACTTCCGCTTTCTCCATATTTATTCTCCTTTATGTTCTTGTGCATTTCAAACTTAGATGAACCCGCGTTACTGTCGTGGCTGAATCCACCTTAAATCCCAAAATGTCCCCTGCCGTTACTGAAGTTGTCCATCCCGTCAGAGTGGAATCCTGGGCCTTGGTCGCCGCTGAGATTGTCGGTTTGGCGCTGGCGGTTATTGTGTTCGCTACCGTTGGAGGATAATTTGCATAGGTATCTTTCCAGACATCAATCACAACCGATCCGGATTGGTCCGCCAGCGTCGTAGCTCTATTGATCGCGCAGGCAAATGGGACTTCCAAGTATCCCTTAATGCCTGTCGTAATTGCAGAACCGCCGCCGTCAATCGTGATCCCCAACGTTGAGATTTTCAGGTTATCTTTGACGGTAACTACGTTGCTGCCGGAGGTAGTCGCATCCCCACTCAATTCCGCAGCCGTCATCGCCGTCGCGCTGCCCCGTACCAAGCCAGTAAGCGTGCTGGAAGTTCCCGTCCCACCGACCGCAACTTCCAGTGTCCCGGATGAAAAGAAACTCGTGGCCGAATCGCCCGCGTTGGCCGTCGTTGCAGTCGTCGCGGTATCCGCATTGCCCGTCAGCGCCCCTACAAAAGTTGTTGCCGCAATCCGCTCAGAAGAATCCCCCGTAATGCAAAAGTCCGTCCCAGGCGGTGACGCTTCCCAGCAAATTGTCTCCCCGTTTGCCAGCCGTAAAATGCCCGTATCGGCAGGATCGGCGGTCGTCGTGCTGAATATCGGACTGAGGGCGCTGGTGGTAAATGTGGGTGATCCGACCAAGGCAACGGCCCCGCTCCCGCTGGTTCCATTGGAAAGATCGGAAGCGGCAGGCTGCGTACAAGTCGGAGCGGCATCGGCGTTCAGCGTCGAGATCCAATTACTTGCTGCACAAGCCCCTACGCCGCTGGCCGACCCGGTGGAGATCACCACGTCAGACCCGTCCGACTTGGCGTACTTCCCGGCTGTTGCTGCACCTAGCGCAAGTTTGGTCCAGGCCGGTGTCAAGTTGGCAATAATGAGGTCTCCGCGAACGGGAGAAGCCGAAACCGTGTCCGAGTGCGTAGCAGAAAAAAGATTATGTGCCGCGCCAGCACCGTTCACGATCCATTCAAGCCCCGTTGCCGTAGCCGAATTCGCTCCCAAAACAAGACCATTGGCCCCTACCGGCAGGCGAGCATCCAGCGTTGTGTAGGTAAAAATGTCGCCCTTGGTAGTAAGAGGACTAGCCGTAGTCGTCATTGTCCAGGTAGAATCTACTACGGAACAGGCTAGACTGCCCGTGCAATTCACTATAAAAGGGGAGGCAAAATATCCAATTAGAGCGCCTGCTTGTTGTACTTCGATTGAGTTGATTTTGCTGAACTGTGCATTGGCGGAGCGTGCTGCCATGACCCAGAGAGTGAGCAAAATCAGCGCCTTGATGATTAAAGAGGCCCACTCTATTTGACTTGTTGCGTTTTTTCCTTTTGCTGGAATTGGGGCTGGCGGTGATGGTGACAGGGAAGGTTTTTCCTGGTTGACTTGCATAGCATGGCTGCTTTTTCTCTCCCGTCTCCAAATGATGTGCCCAATAACTTTTTCGTGGAGTTTTTCTTTCGTGGCATTAGGAAAGGAATTAGCACACCGCTGAAGGATTTCACTGTATTCTTCATCGGAAAGATTTACGGTTGCTGGGATTTCGGGTTCAGTAAGTCCAATCGCTAAACAATATCTTCGATCAGCTTCCGTTAATTGAAATGTTTTCATATTGACCAACTTTCAATCTGACGCATACTGATTGATCCCGCAGCCGTCTTGACTCTGCCAACAATTGTATTCTTGGTAAAATTCCCGTCGTGTTGTGGAGTAAATATAAATGGAGTTCCTTTTGCAACTCGCACATCCTCGGCTCCCATTGGAGCCTGGGCTAAGAAATCCTGCGTAGGAGTATTGGTGCTGTTGTAATTTTCTTCCACCAAAATTCGGCGGCAATAGTCGCTGCGACATACAACATCAACGTAGTCGGTGCTGCTAACCGCCAAAATTGTTGTTTGTGGTGATGCCATTTTGCGCTTCTCCTAGTTCACTTCGGAAAGTGTTCCTTCCCGGAAAATCTGTCCGAAGCCAACACTTCCAGACAGCAACAATCCGCAGATCAAAAGTAGTAGTTTCCTCACGTTAGTCTCCTTTCACTTGTTGTTCAGTAACAGTCCTAGAAAGAATAGCTGCCCCAAGTATTTTTGCCGCCGGATTTATAATGGGAACTTTTATTCCTTCCGCCAAAAGCCTAGCCCCGTCAGGAGAAGTAAGTATCCTTGCTAACTTAGTCCCAGACAGAAGAATTGCAGTGCCAGTAATAGGATGTCGCAAGGTATAAAAACCAGTCACCAGTACACTTCCAACTGTGGCACTTTGGCTCGGATTGATCTGCTCAGTCATCATCTTCCCCAAACGAAAATAATTATCCAGTTCACTTACCATTTGCGGATTGTCAGCGAACAGAATTTTCTTAGTTTGTGGTCCCAATTTTTCCCACCTTGCAAGCGCACCGGCCCCTTTTTTGAATCCCCCTTCTACCGTTGATGGAGAAAGAATTCCTTCGACCGTTGCCCGTGCCACGGCTGAAATATCTCCAGGATCTATTTTGGCAACCGTGCCGAGCAATTGAGCACTGGCATCATCATTCTGAACAAGACGGCTGAATAAACGAACAGGCTCCTTGGTGTTTAATTGCTTTCTTAGGAGATCACCAACTTGATATTTAGCAATAGTAGCTTTTCTGCCGTTTGCAATGGCTGCTTCTGCTTCTGGTCCAAGTGCTTTCACAGCAACGGAAATATCAGCTTGCAACTTTGGGATCATCGAGGCTGCAATGCCCTGTGAGCGCGTTCTGAGTTCTGGAATTTCCGAATGAGCAATAGTTTTGATCTTGGAAAGGTTCTGGTCAGCCGTAGCAATATCCACAATATCATCCGCATTGGTAATTTCGCGTAATGCTCGATAGCCAGGACTCGCCTCTAATTGAGCCAATGGGATTGTTTTCTCAAGCTGCTCACGAAGCGGCTGAAATGCTTTTTTCGCTGCCGTCATGGACACTGGACCTGAGAAATATTCCCTCACTGGAACTGTTCGAGATGGAAGATTCATTGCCTTTAGACTTGCAGTGTGTTGAGGGGCGGATTCAATCCTAGTGCCAATTTGAACAGGAGATGCCTTTTCCATAGCAATTTCCCTCAACCTATTGTAAGCATCATCGGCCTGCTTGTTGAATACGCCTACAGTATCATCGAGAGTTCCCCTGACTTTAGCTCCAGCCGTCAACTTAGTAGCAGGAATTGTGGAGATTTCCGATTTCAAAGTTTCCCCTGTTTTTGCCAATGCCTCTTGAACGGCAATATCCGCCTTTTGAATGATAGGAGCAGCAAAGGGTTGTTTTTCTAAGATTGCCTTTATGGATCGTAGAAAAGGATCACCTGTGGCCGTGGGAAGATCAACAGGAATATTGCGTTTCTCTGCGAATTCAACGGCGGCAACTTGCGAAGGAGAAAGGGTTGATTTTGGGAAAACTTTTAATTTCGCTCCTTCAAATAATTTCCCACCAAGTATCAAGGCTCCTAATTTACCAACCGCCTTTCCATAATCCCCACGTCCAACATCGTCTGCTATATCTGTAATTCCAGCCCCCACAATTGGAATCCCCGCTGGAATACCGCGAGCAATCCTTTCCATTAAACCAGGAGCAGTAGCCGCTTTCTTATATTGCTCTCCTATAGAAGAAATGATTTCCTTGCCAGTTTCAATAGGAGAGGCAAGTACTTGGACTGCCGAAACAGGATTGATACCTTCAATAAAACCACCAATAGCTTCTCCGGTTTGTTCTCTTGCTTTTTCAATTATGGTAGGTTCATCCTCTTTCATAACTTCATAAAGTTGTGAAAGAGCGTTTGCCACACTCTTTGTCTGTGCCGGGTTTAATCTCCCGCTTGTCTGCGCCATTACAAGTTGCTGGCGCATATTCTCTCGTTCACTGACAATGTATTGCGAGAATGGATTTTCAGGCATTTTTACTTACCGCCCGGAGGTGGAAATTCAATTGTGCCGTCAGGATGAATCTTTAGGCCGCTCCCTTGCTGTCCTCCCGCTGGCGCGGTCTGCACACCACCACCGTAAGCCTTAATACTTGCATCACGGATGGAGGTATACAAACTACGCAGTTGTTCTAATTTACGATTTGCTATCTCAACAGTATCACCGGTACTTGGCAAGGCATTGATTATTCTCTGGACATCCTGGGTCGTTAAAACGCCCTTTTCCCCGGCTGCCCGTGTCAACATCGAAGCAAAAGCATCCCTGGTAGCCAGATAAACAGCAGCATCAGGGTTGGCCCTGGTAATAGCCCCAAGCGTTGCTCCTACATATTGAGATGGCACTCCAGTCCAACCTTTTGCCGTGACAACTTTCTTTGCGGCTTCTTCGATAGTGTCCAACATGCTATCGGCGGCAGCAAAAGAAGATTTTGCTTCTGCTATTTTACCGGCAAACGTAGGAGTTATATTTCCCGGAGGGGCTTTCTCTAATCTTCCCTGCAATGGATACCATTCACCAAGTTCCCCCGTAGAAGGATCAATTACTTGGCGACCACGAGTTGCTCCATAAGCACGCGCCTTAATCCCCATAGAATCTTCCAGGGTTCCCTTATATCCCTGTTTCTTTAATTCCTCATAAATTTCGATGTCAGCTGGGGTAGCACCAAGATTTTTAGGGGCAATCGCCGCTGCCGTCTCCTGCATGGTTAGTGGAGTTGGATCTCCAGATTCCCGCTTCTTTTCTAATGCCGCATCGAGCTTGGCTTGGTCTGAAAAACTTGGTTTTGCTCCTCCTTTATACATATTCATTGCGGCAGTTTCAGTGAGATGTTTAGCCACAAATCCCTTCGCAGTCGGGTATAGATCAGGAGTCCATTCGACCGGGAAAATTTGATTGATAAAGTTCTCATATCCCGCGCTTTGTTCCGGGTCATCCATTGAATCTTTAATCCTTAGCAAATCTCCCCGGTAAGCCTCATAAGCCGCTTGTTGACTTTCTTTTGGTTCCTTATCTTCCACTGCTTTCAAGAGAGCAAGACCGGATGGCGTAGTGCTTTCAAATAGTTTCCTTTTTTCATTCCGAGCTTGCCGGTCAAGCAATTCATTGTTCTTTCGGGTTATTGTCGCTTGTTGCTGGACCTTGAAAGCCTCGTCCGCATATCTAGCTTGAATAAGTCCGTCTTGGATCGCCTCCACATTTTGTTTCAATTGCCCCGTTTTCTGATCTATGGTTGTATGTTTTATAACTAGATCATCGTACAATTTCTGCACTTCTGAAGCACGTTCCGCTTGTTTGAGGTTTAAACCTTGGATTTTAATAGCCTGCGTGCGCTGCTCTGTTTCCAATGGCAATAGTTGTTCCTGCCTTTGTTCTCTCCGCGCTTCTCTGGCCCGCTGCATGGCTTGATCTTCTATCGCCAGTTGTTCCATTCTCTGTCTCCGCTGCTCTTGTGGGATAGCGGTTGCCATAGCAGCAAACTGTTTCATCACATTTTGCCAAACCTGTGAACCTTCCTGTATTCCAGCCGCCCGCATCCGCGCAATCGCCATCTGAATATCACCGAGATTTGATGCGGTTCGCATGGAAATATCGCCTACCTGCGATGTTAGGTTCGCGCCCGCCGAACGCATACCTGAACTGCCTGGAAATGCGAATGGCATGATTATTGCCCCCCTCCAACACCAGCAATAGTCTCAAGCAAATCACGTCTTTTTCCCTGCTGCGATTCAAACAGGGCCCACCGTTTAAAGTATTCGTCAAATGCTCGATTGTAGGCATCCTGGGCCTGCTGATAGTCTAGCCCCTGCTCACCCTTTGCCCGAATATAGGCATCCTTGGTTTGGCCGGTGTTGCGCTCAAACTCCTGTGTAGCCCTAGTATAAGCCTTATCCGTCTGGGCTTCGGACAGCCCGAATTCACTGCGCATCCTAGTATAATTTTCCTGCTCCGCAGCCCTATCTAACTCAAACTCTCCGCGTGCCCGTCCATAAGCATTAGCATATTCTTGGGCCGCAGTTCCTTGAGAAAATCTCGTAAGGTCTTTGAAGGTTCTACCGCTCGATAACATCCCTCTCGCTGCCGCTGATCGCTCGATGGCCTTTTCCCCTTCACTTAAACGAAATCGGTAGCCAGGGTCTTTTAAAAGGTCAGCCTCGTCAAACTCAAATTTTTCATTCGGTCTCTGGAAACCTCCTTCTGTCGGATCATAAGCAAACTGCTCATTGAACGGTTTGTAACCCGCAGCGGCGGGGTCAAAGGCGAATCGTTCGTTGAATGGCTGATAGCCTTGTGTCTTGGGATCAAAAGTGAATCCTCCCGGAAATGGCCGATAGCCTGGTGTTCCTGGGCCATAGGAAAACGGCGGCTCTGAAAATGGCTCTGTCAACTCACCAAGATCAAGTGGTCCCGATGTCATTTTTCCAGTTGCCGGATCAAAAATTTTATTTTCCTTGTCATTGATGAACTTACCATCTTTGGTCCAATGTCCAGTTGCCCCGGTTCCTGGATGCGTCCAATTACCTTGAGCGTCTTTTACCCAGCCATATCCCTGAATGCGCTCTGCTCCACCTGCCGGGGGCGCGTACCGCTGATTTACTGGAATTTCGGGAGGCCGCTCTTGCTCTGGATGCGCCTTATACCAAGCATCCTCGGACTCTTTTTTGATTCTTGCCTGTTCCTCCGGGGTCTGTAGAGCAAAGAATTCAGCATCAAGTTCTTCTTGTGTTTTAGGTGGTGGTTCCGCTCCACCATCTCCACCATCTCCACCATCAAGGTCCAGCTTATTGAATTTGTTAGTTTGCGATGCTCCTGGCAGTCTGAATCCCCCAGGCGCAGGCGCACCCCCACCTGGCAGTGTCGCAGAGACACGACCAATGCCCGTTGCTCCTCTTAATGCTGCTGCTATGGGGTCAAACCTGAATCCCCCAGGCTGTGCAACGGGCTGTGCAACATCAGTCAATGCCTCCGTTGCTGGATTCCATGACTTTCCCGCTGTTTCGTTGATAAACTGTCCTTCGGGAGTCCAGCGTCCCGTCGCTTTAGTTTCAGGATGCGTCCATTGACCAGTCTTTGCATCCTGCACCCAGCCCCATCCCTGAATACGTGCTGGTGCTGTGCCTGAATAATCCTTCAATCCCTTTCCTGGAGGAAGAATTGCAGTTCCACCACCAGGTATTGAAACCTTTGCTCCTGGTACTCCAAGGGCACTATAGTTACCAGACGGACCAGCATATTGAGCTTTCGCAAATTCAGGTGAATCTGTGGCAACCAACGTCCCCCCATACGATACATATCCTTGCGGAATTTGCGAAGATGCAGTTCCGGTAAATCCTGGCATTATTTTGTTTGTAGGAAGCTGATATACCTCCTTCCCGCCAAAATAGCTTTTTGGTACTCCGGGAGGGGCTGTTCCATAAACATAACCAGGAGCCAGACCTTCAACTGGTCCGCCTTCTTGACGAGGTATCGGCTTGGACATTCCAGCCTCGCTAATGGCAATCGCAATGGCTTGTGCCCTGGACGTTACTTTACGCCCAGAACTTGACCGCAGGTTCCCGCTCTTGAATTCACTCATAACCTTATGAATTTTGGATTGCCCACGAACCGGCCCGCCTCTTGCTCTCGGAACCAAACCTGGCATCTGGAATCCGCCTCTGGAATATTCCCCATCCGTCATTCTGTCCATCGGAATAATATTCCCATCTTCCGGGGGAATAAAAATCTGCGGACCATTCTCTCCCACTATATCGTATGGAGGACCTGGGGGATTGGGATCGTAAAATTCAGGGGCTTCTTCTCCAACTAGATAGGTTTGCGACGGCATCGTGAATCCACCGCCGCGTCTGGCATAGACCGGCCCACCATACCGGCGTCCAGGTGGTCGCAGTTGCCGTTGTCCCCACAAGGCAAGCATCGGATCAACCCAAGAGCCGATTGTTTGCCGTGCTCCCGGCCCCGCCCGCCCAAAGTCATTTGTCAGTCCGTAAAACTGGTTTTTGAGAGTAGATACCTGGTTAATTGCATCTTGCCAGTCCTGGTCTGTAGCTGCACCAGAAGATTGCTTTGCGGATAAGGCTTCCTCGATCCGCCCGATTCGTTCTGTCAAGGCGTTTTGGTATGGAACAATCTGATTAGCTTCCCTACGGCCCCGGCCAAAAGCACTTGTAAGCAAGCCGATTTCCGCCCCACCCGCCGCTCCAACGGCAGCACCCAATGGCCCCCCAAATTGAAAACCTAAACTGCCACCAGCTAAGGCTCCCTTCCCCATAGTGGAAGCAACCCCACGTCCAGGTTTCAAAGTTGCGTCTGCCGATAACAACGAAGAACTTAAATCCCCAGGCCCACCACCCACCCCAGGAAATCCAGTCTGCCCCGGCCTGCGAAACGGCCCAAGCTCAACCGGCTTATCAGGTACGTCAAACGTGCTTTCGGGAACATCAATTCCAGCCCCCCGCGTCAGTTGTTTAAGTGCTTCAACCCCTGTCCTATAACGCGGATATTCTAATGCAATATCTCGATTGTAAATCTGCCGAAGAAGCTCAAGCCGCTCCTCTGCCGTCATCGCTTGCAATTCAGCAGCATAATTCGCTCCCTCTACTCCTAATTCCGTAGCTTTCCCGGCAGCGCGGGAACCCATCACGCCACTGGCAAGAGTCGTGCCACCACTAATGATGTAAGGAAGAAGAGTTCTCCAATCTAAACCACCCGCCACTATCGGTGGTGGTACTTGTCCAATTGTAATATCTGGTATTGGCATAAGTTCTCCTAATTCGTTTTACTTCACCAGCGGCGTCAAGGCAGTCAGCCCCCCACTGTTTACATTCGCTATAGCCAAAGTCCCCGTTGCATTACCCGTAGAACCGCCAGCAACGTCTTCGCCATCCGCGCCGGAAACCGATGGATAGCCTGCTCCACCCCCAGTGTTATCAAACCGCTCCGTAAAAGTTGCTGGGTCGGTGGCTGCTTGAGCAGAGGAAGCTACCGGACCAGCGCTGTGCATTGAAAATACGGTAAGGCAACCAGGAATACTCGGAGTGATGGCGGCAGCCGTGCAGGTCGCAGACGACGCATTATGCTGAAGGCTGCTGGTATTGATGGGACTTCCCGTAGCCACGCAATCTCGATAGACTGCTACGTTGGCTACGATTTGACCGCCTGCGGTGTGGGTAATTACAAAAGCGGCTTCTGCACCCGTACAGCGTTTCCAGGCCAGTGTCGAGCGCAGCCCCGCCGTGTTGTTGCCTTCCTGATAGATCGTCCAACCTGCCGGAAACGATAAAGCCACGTTGTCGGCGGTTGAAACCGCACAGATCATAATGTCATTGGTCTGTGTAGTTGGAGGGGTAACGGTCAAGTTCCCGCTGGCAGCGTTCACACTCGCCGATGCTCCAACGTAGGTAATCGTGATTCGCCCTCCAAACGTATCCAGAGCAAACGAGGGGGTGAGAAGGCGTCCGGAATTTTCCAAGAATACAGCGGTTGCCGGAAGCGGAAACGCTGACGTTTTCTCAAAACCCCCAAAAAGCCGGTTATAGTAGCCAGTTTCCGTGCATCCCATCCCTTGAAACACAGTGTTATTTACTGCCATGCTCATATAGTAGCGACCTGGATCAAGCGTCCGGTTTACTATATTGACAGCTTGAACAACCGAACTGCCCATTGCGGGCACTGAACCGGAAGAAACCAAACGGACTTTATTCAAGTCATAAATTCCAAAATCCATGTTCCCGGAATGCACAATGACGGGGACCAAAATACGTTTAACCGTTCGCTGCTCATAGACTGTAAACGGAACATGGAAAGCCAAATTAGCGACCGGCCAAGCAACGGCGGCATGATCCCCGCCTGGCGGAAGTTCGTCAAATGAATGGATGATGGTTTTTTGCTTCATTTCGGAAATTAGCCTAACTTCTTCACGCAACCGCGCATACCATGCTTGCCACGACGGGGATATGTGTGTTACAAGCGGATTCCCTTCACGATCAACCGTAACAGTCGAGTGTGGCGTGCGCAATGGGGCTGGCGCAAGCGGCATCAGCTAACTCCTTAATTTGACGTAAGCATCCGTCAAAACCCATTTCACAGAATCCTCCACCATCAATTCAACCACACCGTCTCTCTGGTTTCTCAATCGCCTCCAAATTGCCCGATTGCGGTAATACTGCGTTTCGATAGTCAGTGTGAAGGTGGCCCCAGTCCCCGTCCCGCCAGTAACCGATACCGGATTAGTCGGATTGACTGTGTAGGAGCCGGGGGTTTCCACCTCGACTGTGGCAATGACCCCTGCGGCTACCGTGAGAACTCGAATTGTTGTTGCCGTGCCGGTCCCGCCTACCACCGTCAAAAGGTCGCTTGCCGTATATACAGTCCCGCCACCAACAATGGCTGCTACGGTTGCCCCGCTGCCACGTCCACCGGCTGTCCCTACGTCCACTGTTTTGTAATCTTTGAATGTTTTGCCGCCATCATAGGACCACCGCACCTTCAACCGCTGCTGTGCAGCTAACCCAAATTCCCCGTCAATTTGAAGAGATTGCAAAGGAATCTTCTCCCCTTCACTGAAAATATGGGGAGATCGCCGGATGCGTCGGATGGTATTTCCGAAGTCGTCTAAGTTGTCCATTCGAAGCGTGTAGATTCGTCCATTTGCCCGGTCACCGATAAAGTGCTGTGCGGTTGCGGCATTTACCCCACCGGCAAAACAATGACATCGGCCACGCCACGCTTCTTCCGTCGAGCCATTCAGGTACATCCGCTCATGCCACATATTTTCCTTCGCATCATAAACCCAAGTAAGGTTATCGTCCGGGTAGGTCAATACATAGAATGAATGCCCGAATTGCTGGTAGCCAAAAGCTATCGGGGAAATTCCTGTAACCGTTTTCTGTTGCATGGATTGTTCTACAGCATAAGTGCTGATCCTTACAGGCTGATAACCTTCGGAACGGTAAACGATCTCTGCCCCGTTTTTCGCTCGACCCACCCAATACATCGCATTGTCCAACGCTACAATGGAGAATTGATAGGCAAGCCCGCTTTGAATTGTTTGTCCTTCTATCGGCTCAAACGGAAAGTCCTCATTGCCGGAATTAAACCACGGCTCAATGCTCTCTGTCCCAAATTGCCAAAGCTCCCCGTGATCCGCCTTAATCATTTTAGTACGATCAGGAGATGACTCCGCTTCCGCCACATCTAGGGCATCCCAAGTTCCTCCATCCAACAATGCCGAAATATAAAACTTCCCATTTGCATCCAGGGCAATGAAATACTGGTCAAGAAAATCTCCCCAAATCGGCTCGCCATTGCCCACGCTGGCCGTTACATTCGTCAGCACGTTTGTAGCAAGCATGAATGAAAAAGCGGCAAAATAACTTTCGGCTCCTTCGACGATAAATAGTTCTAATCCATTGGAACTAATGGAAACCGGGTTGCTTCCCGCAGTGGCGGCTTTGATCTCTCCCCGATCAGTCTGCCCGCCAGCCAAGGTAAATTCAATTAGGCGACTCGTGGTATCCGTCATGCGAACCGCTGCAAACAACCGCGATGTAAGCGGTTCGTAGAATTCTGCCTTGACCTTTGCCCCAAACAGCAACGTGAAAGTTGCTCCGGTCCCTGTGCCTCCGGTCACGGATACAGGGCTGGTGGGGAATACTGAATAGAACCCTCCCGTGGTAACGGTAATGGCGGTGATGACCCCTGCGGCTACAGTAGATACCGTCAAAGTAGCTGCCGTGCCGGTCCCGCCTACCACCGTCAAAACATCCCCCGCCGTGTAGATTGTGCCTCCTCCCACAATGGAAGCAATCATCAGGGTCAAATGATTTGCCAGTCCCGGCGTTCCAAAAAGCGAATAGTCGTTTTTCCCTTTTCCTGATTCGACACGCTCCGGGTAGAAATTTGCAGTGCGTTGAGTTTCAACACTGGTCGAATACGGAGTATAGGAAGGTCCAATTAGGCCGATTCGAGGCATGGTTATTTTCTGTCGTAATCAAGCGTCTTGATTTCGTAAGCCCTTAAAAACACAATCAGCGCAGTTCTGAATTTCTCGTGAGCCAGAAGTTCCGCAACCTTCCAATTTCCGGAGAGAGCATCTAACTCAAGCAGGTAATCGGCTGGTGTAGGACCAATTATCATAATATTTTGGTCCCATTCACGGTCATCCATCGCTTCCCAAGTGTAATGATAAAGGGATGGATTTACAGGGTCTCTTGTGGCATCTAGTTTTTTAACTGTTACCGCCACATCAAAATTCACAAAAGATGACGAAAGGGCGATAATTGATTTATCGGTTTTAAGCAGTTCCAGATCAGCCCTGACTTTTAGCTTTGAATGCTCATCTTCCAGGGCAACATCCCAAGGGGGCGGAGGTGGCGGCATTATTCTTCCTCTTCCTCTTCCTCGTCATCCCCATCGCCATAGAGGTCATCGAGCAAATCAGCTACTTTGTCCCAATTCTCAAAGACCTTCTTGCTGGTCTCGTAACTCGCACATACCGGCCCATCACCGTCATTTTCATGCTTCGTTTGATACTCGCACTCGACAATGAATCCACCATTATCGGATTCCTGGATCGTAACGCGCTTCAATTCTTTTTCGCCGCCCTTTCCGGAATGCTTTGATCCGCGCTCATAGGCTTCTCTCATTGAGTTCATTTGGTTCTCCTTTGCTCCTACCGTTAATCCCAACCGCTGAGAATATCTCCGCGACCTCTACGCCTGCCGCCAATTCCAACCGCTGTATTGCGCAGGACGGGTACTTGTACGTTCAAAATCTTGATTCTAGCAAGTGATTCTTGTGCAATTTTCTCCGCTATAGCCGTCAATTGCCCAAATCCTCCGGCTACAAGTCTCCTTGCCAGATTGTAGTCAAATGCTTCCTCATAACCATCCGGCAGAGCTATTGTGGTTCCAACGGTTGCGATAGCGGAGAGCGGCGGAGTCCAACGATAGAGCACAAGCGTATTGGCTGCATTGGGGACCGGGGCAAGGTAGATTTTCCCCAATGGAAATGCTGCATCGTAATACAACATGGTGGGGATACCGGACTCGGTTACTTTGTCTAGCACCCGCGCATATTCTCCCGAGGAAAATACAACGACGATTGGGTATTCCGCATCTTGCCCAGAAACGATCAATCCGGCGTTTTCAATTTTTACTGGGCGGTCTGTGTCAAAATTCCCGCCACTTCCAATTGTGTGTGGATTTGTACTGGCAATCAGGGTGTGGGTAGTGCGCTTAATCGAGTAGATCATCAACCTCTCAGCACCCCAGGAATTAAGCATCTGATTGCCGATAGCTAGGCCGTCAGTCTGCTCTTCCGTGGTCGGGGTTTCCCCCGATTCTAATGCTCCAGTAATTCTCAGGGCCGCTTTAAGGCGATCTAGGAAGGTAGCCAAGTTAGATCACCTTGCGAGGTCGCCCAGGTCCACGGCGCGGTTCTTCCTCTTCGTTCGTATCTTCCGCCTCTGGTTTTGGCTCTGACAATTGCGAAGGATGTTCACCCCAGCCTTCCAGTTTGGCAGCTTCATGCTCCTGCTCGTTTTCCACTAGCAGATTTTCCAGGGTTCCTCCTGTTTTGCGATACAGGAAATTTGGATAGGTTTGATATTTTTCTAACATCCCGATTCCTTTCTATTTAGGCGCTGCCGATTTCGGCTCGCACATCCTGCGGTCCAGATCGTATTTGCAACCAAAAACATTGTCTAAAGTTTTCTGTAAATCAACCCTAGATTTCTCCCACAGGGAAATATCTGACTGGAAAGCCTTTTGCTCGGCTCGCAGCCAATCAGCCCTAATCTCCAGGCTCTTTCGTTGTTCTAACAACAAGTCCAGTTGCAGGTTTGCTATTTTGGTCAGATCAGCCAGAACTGCACTGGCCCCGGCTAACTCTTTCTTTGGTTCTGCTTCTTGAGCTAAAGCAAGCTGGCCGCACAGCAAAAGTAGCGCGGCCAGCCCGTAAAACAGTTGCTTCATGCTGGTTTACCTTTTACGGAGCATCCGAATAAACAAGCAGGTAGCCAGCATCAAAGGTTCCATTGTTGTCCGGGTCCCATAGAATCTTAAGTGCCCCGGATTCAGTGTCACCACTGCCGGTGTCGGAGGTCCAGGCCACGTTAGAAGCGCCGGTCAGTTTAAACAAAGCATCCCAATCCTGCGAGTTGGTCTGAGCCTCTGCCTTTTCAACCTTGAACGGAACCATGTGCCCGGTTACGGTTGTGGCCGAAAAAGCGGCCCTGAATCGCAACCCAACAACGTCTCCGCTTACCGTATTCGTGGCAGCATCATCAGTAACAAGCTCGATTTGCTGCCCGCGCACATTACCGGAAATGGTCCTGGCCGTGGTTCCACGAAGGTAAGTGTCAACGTGAAGTCCGATGATGTTTGCAGTGGTGAAAGTGTTATTGATTCGAGGAGTAATTTCACCGCCGATAATCGAGCCGGTAGTTGTAGCGTTTTGGGCCGGGGCAACGTGGAATCCAATAGAACTTCCACTCGTTTGTGTGAAGTTCCGGCTATTGAGTTCAACCTGGCGGCCATCGGAAGTTGTTTTGAGGTCTAAATCGAGGTCGAGCTTCGCTTCCAAACCTCCGACGTTTAATTCCTGCGCCCACTCCGAATTCGTACAGCGGAAAATGTCTCCGGAAGCCGGATCAATTCTCGGTAGTACTAATTCATTTGCAGAGGTACAGGAACCAAACGGAATGCCGGTCCCGGATGGGTCAAGGCCAAAATAGTTTCCGAGATCAACATAAATGACTTCCCCGGAGGTATGGCCGCTGATGTTGCTCCGGCGATTGACGGTCAGCCTAGTGCCGCTGATTGCAGATACAGTGCCGGATTCTTTATCAACAAGATACGTCATGCCCACCGTAATACCTGTCGCACTGGCTACTGTGAGAGTAGTATCCGTTAGGCTTACCGCAGCAGAAAGCGTGGTAGAGCGCATGGTTGCTTGACTCCAAGCAATCGGCGCAGAAATGACGGCCAAGCAGACCGCCAACCAAATGTTCTTCAAAAAGTTTTTCATAGTCGTAGTTTCTCCTATTGGGGAGCGGCGTCCGCTCCCCTTGAATTTTGGTTATGGCCTTTCAGCCGTTTTAGGCTCCGAGTACCTGGCAAATCCACTCTGGATGTCTCACCAACGCTCCGAAAAGCACGTCAATGCGCGTGGTGATTAAGTCATCCTTAATGGTCGGATCGCGCCAGATTCGCATTGCCACGCCTGTTTTGGGGTCTTGCCGCATAGCTCCGTAATCCGGGTTCTTCGGAAGATACTTTGGAGCCATCGCCCAAACCATCGCATCTGGGTGCAAAGCAAGATTGCACGCTGAAACCTTTGCTGCATAGGAACTGGCGTGTCCGTAAACCTGAACTGTTGCATTGTTAGCAACCGAATGGTTCACGTTCTTGTAAGCTCCCGCAGCAATGATTGGAGGATCAATCGGGATGGTCGCAGTCCCGGTGCCGCTCGAATCAACATCTGCCGTAACCGTAAATACTTGCAGGAACGACAGCGTTTCTCCATTCGCCGGATTAACTCCGCGAACTCCGCCATCCGAATCAGTCAACGCTCCAAGCGTGATCTTGTCACCCTTCTTGAGCAACCCAGTGACAGAAACGGTCCAGGCATCCGTCAAAATGCTTGCCCCGGTCTGCGCTCCATCCACAAGCGGAGCTGCTCCGCCCAAAGTTCCAATGGTATGCCGATAGACGTTCTGGCTCATGTGCCAGTTCCATCCATTCGCCCTCATCATGTTTCCGTCCTCATACTGCCGGGCGATTTCTTTCTGCGAATTGAACAAACCCTGCGCCAGCGTTGTGGCTTCCACCTGCGTTTGCGGATCAATCACCATAATCAAGTCCCTGCCCGGAGGGGAGGAATAACTCTCGATTCTGGCTCTCGCATCCCCAAACGTGCGGAACGCCGCAACCGCAGTTGCGGGAGTCCCAACAAAGTTTGTGGCGGCCTGGGCTGCCAGCTTCATCAAATAAACATCTACCTTGTTGGCAAGTTTTTCGGCGGCTGGCTTGCCGTATTTCTCCATCCACTGATCCACTTCCAAGGTTTCCTCTATTGCATCCCATTCCCAAGAAACATTCGGGTCTTGATCCAGGCGCAAGAAACGGGTTTTTTCCTCGATGCTCTGCGGAGTCACTGTATTCCCGGAGCCTGAAACAAGTTGTACTTGGTCGGTGATTTCAATGGAGCGGCCAACTTTTGCACCGGTTTTACCAAAACGGCCGTCATATTCATGCTTAATCAGTCGTCCCAAGCCCAACTGATTTTTGAATTCCAGCAAGACTTTGTTGACAACAACTTCTGCTGTATTTTTGAAAATATTTGCCATGTCTTATCTCCTGTTTTCTCGCTCCCGCCTGGCTGTTTCCATCCTTTCCCATCTCGGAAAATCCCTCACAACTGCCGGGTCGTCAATATCTGAAATCATGGCAGGCGAGTTTCCACTTCCAAGCGGGACAATGGGTTCTGGTTTTGGGGAGCCGTTCGGTCGTGTTTTTGTTTCAGGAGTCTCTTTTACTTTCTTGGAGAATTGAGCGTCAATCTTGACCAGTTCGCGTATCCACTGAACTTGAGGAAGCACCGCAAGCCGCGCAAGTTCACCGGGCTTGGAAGAAACAAAATAGGCAGTCTCTCCGGGATTTTCCAGACCATAAGCAATATAATCCGCCATAGGTCTAGAAATGTGTTTTCCGGGACCGTGAAATACAACATCGTCAAAATCTTCATGTATTTCACAGGACTCATCTACAGACCTAGCCCATCCTTTTTCCAGTTTAGTCTGCGCTTCCATCACTTGCCGCTGTTGCTCTTCCCTAGTCTCCATCTCCAATTGTTGTCTGATGGATGCTTGAAAAGCAGTTATCCCGCTGCGGTGAATTTGTTCAGAATCAAATCGAGAAACAGCCCTGAGATAGGCAATGGTATCTCCGTTGAAATCAGCTTCTTGAGGTTCAACGGGTGCTGCTGGCTCTTTTTCTGGAATCGCGGCGGCAGGCTCCGCAGTTCTTTTCGCTGCCAATTTTTTCTGAAGAGCAGCAATCTCTTCTCTGGCCTCTTTAATCTCGCGTTTTCTCTGCTTTTCAAGTTTTCGAAACCATGCAGGCGCATGATCTCCCTGTGGCTCTTTTCCTGACTCCTTAGATTTAGCCGCTTCCGGTTCGGCGTTAGCTTCAACCTTCTCTGGCGGTTCGCCAGTAGGTTCGGAAGCAATCTCTTCTGGTTTCTCTGTGGGAATTGCCGCAGGCGCGGCCTCTTCCACAGGCGTTACTGATTCATACGAATTTTCTCCGGCATTTTCCGCAGTTTCCCATGCTTGAAAATCTGTGGAGTCCGGGATGGTTGCGACCGAAGCCGCTTTCTTTTCTGCCATTGGCTTTTCCTCCAAGTAGGATTTTCCGGGCCTATCTGCCGACCCGTGGGCAAAATAAAAGGCCGAAGAATGAACTCCGACCTCTTTGTCCCTCAAAACTATAAGGGCGTTTCGTGTTATGAAAATCTACGGAACCGCTACAGGCTCTCTTTCTTCTGCGGGCTGATTATCTTCGCGCAACCGATCAATATTTGCCTGAAGCGCAGCCTCTTCCCGATCCAATTGGGACATCGCCTCGCTGCTTTTCAGTTTCGATAACTCCGCAGCAGCCTCAACACGGATTTCAAACTTTTTGACTTCCGCGTTGATAGCAGCAATTCGTTCCTGGGATTCATCGTGCGTCCGCTCGATATTTTCCCTGGACTGCAACTCAGCGGTATTGGCTATCTCGCGGTCTTTTGCTTTTTGTAATTCCTGGGCCATCAGTTGAAGCTGTTGATCCATTGCCTGCATCTGCTGCTGGACTTCTGGAGGAATAGCTTGGCCTTCTTTCAGCGGCCCAAGAAGTTTTTCAATTTTTTCCGCTATTTCCTTCCCACCGGGAATGTCAACATTTTTGAGCAAGCCCATTACCAATACCTGCATGGCCGGGGGCGGCATGGTTGCTCCCCACGTTTTGATGATCTCACTCAGTTTCGCCACACTCTCTTGCCGCTGTGTAGCATAGTTTTGCTCGACTGAAATTGTTACATCGTAGCGACCTGCCGTGATGTTGTAACGAGGTATTGTTTCCTGTGCCGCTGCTTCTCTCTCTTCTCTCAGAAGGTTGTGATCCAGTATAATCGTCTGCTGCTTGTCGTCCTTCCCCATGATCTGCAACACGGTCTGGTCATCGTAAGTCTTGGGGATTAAATCTAAAATAATCCTCTCGGTATGCCAGATAGACCGTTCAGCATTAGATTGAAAATGAAATGTCGCTTGGTTCCCCTGCGCCTCTCGTGTCTGTATGGCAAGCCCTGATTTTTCTCCGCTTGGCTCTCCGAGCGACGATCCATACATTCCCTGTGTTGCCTTGAGGGTATATTGGAAGTGGCTAATCATGCTCAGAATAGCCATAATTGCCGGTTCGTAGGTATTTCTTTGCGGTGGCGGAGCGAGTTGGTCGCCAATCGAAACTGGACGGTACGGCAGAGCAACAAAATTTCTTTTGTTGGCAAGCGCCCAGAGTTCTCCAAATTGTTCGATTTGACCGGCAGCATAAATATAAGGGGCCTTTGGGACCAAGCCGATAGCTCCCACGGCGGCAGAAAACATGTAGTCCAAGCCGCGTTGCGCATCCTTCGCATTTCGAATCATCCCATAGCGAATCAATTTCCCGTCAAGATTGTATTCAGAACCGTAAATGGGGATGACTGGAATATATTTTCCGGGCCAGTCCGTGCGCTCCAAAATCTCCTTGCCGTTCGTTTTGATCCAATGAAGAGTGCGGGTGTCTATCATTCGTTCCTTCACCACTGTTGCCCGCACACCATCTTCTCCAGGGGGCAATCCTGCAAAGCCATATTTCTTTACATTGCCGTCCAGGACGCTTTGCAGCACCACGTCTCCATTGGACAGAAGCACCGCTTTTTCGTCTTTGTGTTTCGCGTAGAAATATTCCGCAACTCTGGCACTTTCCCCATTCAACCATCCAATAGGAAGAGTTGTGCCGACAGAGGCCCAGTCCGACAGATTGGCCAGTTCGGTATTTTTATATTTCCTGCGATAAACTTTTTCCGGCACGTCTATTGCGATTGTGCATCGCTCCCAATCAGAACCATCCGGTTCTTCCCCTGTCGAATCGCCCAAAACAGTAAACGGGTTTTTGACTGTTTTTATTTCGATGTGTTGCGCCTTGAATTCCTGCTCAGTTTTGGGATTGTCGTAAGTATATTTGGTTATAACACGCCAGAAACCGAATCCTCCCTTAACAGCAAAATCAAATCCAGTTTCATACGCCACAGAAGCATGGCTTGTTTGCTTGATCGAATTGCTGATCCCTTGGAGCACTTCGGCGGTTGCGGGGTCTGCGTCGTTGTCTACAGGATGGATATGACCGTCCAGGCGCATCTGCCTGAATTCATTGACTACTTGTTTTGGAAATTGCGAAAGATGATCGAGCGTCAAGGTTGGCTCATCATCTTTTTCTCGTTGTGTTTGTTGCTCTTCCGTCCAATGAGTGCTGTATCCGTTTTCGTCAAACGCCGCTTCAAACTTCAAGTCATCAAGAGATAAAGTTCTAGTGGCAGATTCAGCCTCCGCATCCATTTTGTAGTTCTCCAGCATCTCTTCGAGAAGCAATTCGTCTTGTTTGGAAGGTTCCGCCATTCTATCCGTTCATCCAGCTTGTGCTGGAATGTCTCCTGGAATTATTTCCCCCCAGAAGCATGTCGTAAAAAGAGGAATGGTTCGGCTGTTCTCGCGTTTTCATCAGTTCAATCCCGCTCATCACGAAATAGCGCACCAAGTCCATAAAATGATCGTGCTTCTTTACGATCCTCCCGGCTTCGTTTTCATTTGCTTCGCGGCGGTAAATTCTTATTTCGTCCCAAAACGGTTGAACGCTGGCAAAAACTTTCAGCATTCCGCCGACAAACAATTTCCAAACTTCTACAATTCCAGTGGTTACGGAATTGTCAGCTTTAGTTAAATTCAATCCATAGCCACCTTCGGAAACCGGCTTGGTATAGAGCGAAAATAATTGCTTGCCGTCAATCTGGGAGCGCCCATCTGAGCGCGGATCAATTACCCCTGGTATCCATGGACCCCTCGCTTTAATCGCCTCCGCATGAACAGCGGGAAGTTCTCCCCCCTGGTAGTGATAATCGTGACAGTAGATGATCTTTGTTTCCGGGTTCTGCGCAAACCACCCAACCGCCGTGCGGTTCCAGCCAACGTCCATTGCAAATCCGCGTGGAAAAATGTCTTTGATCGGAAAATCGGGAACCTTGATCTCATCTTCCGGTATCGGATAAATCAAACCGCTGCCGAGTACCGGAATCCCCTTAGTCCGCGCATCCCGTAAATACGGCGGGATGCCAGCATAAAGCGAATCCTTGACCTCCTGGGTCAAATGAGGCGCTGAATCCTCCCATGTTCCGGTGATGATTTTGACTGACATTTACCAGCTACCAGCCCAGTTCGTTCGAGTTCACTGCTCTTCGTTTGAGTTCCATAATCAGAGGCGTTAGCCCAGACATCGGCGTATAGGTTAAAAAAATGATCCCATTCCGCTTGTCCCCCTGCGGCCCTTCCGTATTGGCAACTCTCATCTGGCATTCCGAATAAATTTCCAGGGGGCATCCTTCGTCAAGCCAAATTCCACCTGTAATTTTGACGGAGGAAAATTCCGCCCAACCCTGTTCATAGCTTTTGAACTGGCAGCTTGAAATTCCTCCGGTTACATGACGCACCCGGAAGGATTCATACCCAAATTTGATGTGAGGATTTTTATCAGGTTCCCCAACTATCAAGTGCGCCGGGATAGCGCCGGTTCCAAGCAAGTCCAGCCGGTCGGGCTGGCCGAGCAATTCAAGCTGGTTTACATCTCGAACCTTTTTCCAACTTTCGTTGACAGCCCACCAATTTGTTGCTGTTTTGAATCTGCGCCCCTTCCACCAATGGGGATACAGGCCGGTCATGTGATAGGCTACTTCATCTGCCGCCGCTCTGGATTTTCCCATGCGGTTCGCCATAATAGCTGCGCGTTCATCATGTTCCGCCCCGGAATCAAAAAAATCCATAATTCTCGGATAAAGCTCCCGGCGCAATGGCCCTTCGTCTGGAAAATCGTAAAGAATCCTGTTTTTGGCTCGATGGTTGGCTTCCGCAATTTCTCGTTCCTCTGGCGGCAAACTGACCAACTGGCGGTCTAATTGTTGTCTCACGCGGTCCCGAAGTTTCCGGAGAGCTTCAGTCTTGCGATCCATAGTGGATGTGCTCATTGCCTCACCAAGCTCATCTGCGCAATGCCTGTTTTAACACCAAACCGATTGATTCCAGTAATCTTACGCCAAATAAATGCTTGCTTGAGCATCAGGCAGGGATAGCCGTCTTGGTGGCCGTAATAGTCAGCCACACCATCGGAAAGAAGTTTTTCGGCTTCTGACGCCCTTACGAGGCGTTCTTTGCCGTTCCGTTGGATTACTTTGATCCAGCGCGGTAGGGACATTTCTGGTATGAGATTGAATCCGCCCAGTTTATCGAGTGCGCGGGCCTCGTCCGTCAGAAAACCTCAAAAGTGTCTTTCAGGGAAGGTGTAACACTCAGGCGGGAAATTTGTCAAGGGGAAATTTTTCGGGGTCGTGTTAAGCGGGCACAAAAACTCGCAGCGGCTATGTATCCCCAATCAACCTCTGTATAATCCGAAGAAGAACCACGATTCCCGTCAAAATCATTACACAGGTCAATAGACTGATGGCCCTGCCCAGCTTTTCAAAAGCCTCTTGTAATTCTTCCAGGCGATTCATGATCCCACCAAATCAACTCTTTCAATGTAACTCCCGCTAAAAAGATCAAACGCTTTGATATGCCGAATGGGAACCCCTCCGATTTTAAAAAGCTCCGACGGCCAACAGTCCTTTACATGGGGAAGTTCCTTAAATTTAGTGATCCCGCGTAATTTTGCTTCAGCAAGTAGATGTTGGATGGCATCTTGAACAAAGTTCGGGGAAATCTCCGATGGCTCCCATGCAACAGAAAGTCTAATTTCTCTAAATGCTGGCGGGACAAAAATCTTCTTCTCTCCCGGAATCCAGAGCAGGCAGTCCAGGTCGAATCCAGGCAGCAGCGTGGCAGCAGAAGTCATCCCCCCGGCCAAGCCAATCAATTCAAGAAAGCGGCGGCGGTTCATGGCTTCTCCTCTGGCGGCAGTATTCGCGGGCCGATCTCTGCGATTTGGGAATGCCCGGCTGGTTCTTTCCTCCCAATGATTAGCCAAAACATTTCAGGCTCATCACTTGCGGTCTTGCCATACGGCTGCTGTTTAGGAACTTCCGCAATACTCCAATCAGAAACCCCTCGGAATATTGGATTAGTCTTCCACTTCACCCAATAGACCCCAGGCTCCGGGTAGGGCAACGCCTTGTTCGCCCAAACTTTGGCAAGAATCATTTTATCAATTTCATCGGCAAGGCACTGCGCCTTTTTATTAAGAATTTCTAACGGTTCAGGCCAGCCATCCCAGCCATCGTTTTCAGGCATACGCCAATCTTTCCGCCTCCGTCCGTTGCGCGTTCGTTACCGCAGCATAGACCATTGTGTTCTGAATGTTTCGATGCCCAAGCCAGTCCTGCACCGCCGTGATCGCTACGCCCTTGTCGAGCAGACGCGTCGCAATGGAGTGCTTTAAAATGTGAGGGTGGCACTTCTCCAATGGCAAGCCCGCCAGCTTTCCATACTTTTGCACAAGCACGTGGACCATCCCGCGCTTTATCCCAGACTGTCCTTCCCGCGAAGGAAACAACGGCCCAGATTCAAACCCGCGCACTTTAAGCCAAGACTTGAGAGCCTTTACTTCATCGGGAGACAGGTGATATTCCCCGCCCAAGCTTCCTTTCAGCCGCCTCACCCGCAACCGGCAAGCCTTCATATCCAGGTCCGCCAGTATGAGCAAGCCAAGCTCTGAGGCCCGCAGCCCGCGCCAATAGGCTACTGTCAGCATCGCCCGGTCCCGTGGAGAATCCACTACGCCAATGAATTCCTTCCACTCACGGTCTGTTAAGTATTCCATCAATTTCCTCCTTTCGCGCCGGGAATCTCCCTACCGATGTTTGGAGTTGATAAAAGACCATCTCCCAAAATTTTCCTCTTTTCTCTTTTGGCAACTTATCAGCCTGTTCTTTAACAGCGGCATGAAGTTTTTTTGCAAATTCTTCTGACGATGTAAATTTATTCTTGCCCATTTTTTGTTGCCTTCGCCACAGCTACCACATCAACCCCAGCTTCCAGAGTGCCCGGATCAATCCCGGCAAGGCGGTCTTGTGGAATCATGGTGAACCAATCCTTCCCCGTTCAATATTTTCCAGCACCCTGATCCGAGTTTTCAGAGACTCAACATCACATTCCGAGTTGAGAGAACGAATCTCAGTCTCTATAAATTTCCGCTGCAATTCCGTGATTGCGTTCGTGTGCAGTGGAATATTGTCAAGTCTCTTCTCGTAGCCCATGGGTTGCTCCTTGCCTGAATCTCCGGCTCGGATGCTATATCTTGATGTCCCTCGTTTCTTGTATTCCAGAGAGAAAGCAAAATCATCCCTCCTAATTAAGTCTGAAACAGGGGAAGCGCCTCTCTTCTTGTATTCCAATAGGGAAATTTCCGATAATTCATCGCCTTTCCTTATTGGAATAATGGCAACCTTTTCTAACACCATATCAGCTTCGTCTATACAAGGTTTTTGCTCAATCATCGGATGCACCGTCAGGGTTTCCAGGTCCAGGATGCGGAAATCTTCAGTCCCAGATAGATGCTGTCCAAACAGAACCCTCGCTTGATCCAATGTTGGAAACTCCTGTGTGACGCCGCCTTTTATGACTCCCCACCCAAAGTCATGCTTAAACTGAATCTGGAACATTTATCCCTCCGTTTTCCACTTCTTTTCCTTTAAAATAGAAAGAAGCTCTTCTGCGGCTTGTCTGGACGACATAAGCTTCTTCACTATACGCACCCTGGACTCATCAATGAGCGGAACTGGACTACGATCACCGCTCTCTTGGGCTAATCTAAGCCTGCGAACATAATCCTCTTCCAAGCTTCTGTAATCTTCCATTCAGATACCTCCCTACATCTCTACTGCTATGAATGCCTTGCGCAACCATGCAAGGGCATCATCCACCTTGTCGCGCTCGAATTCTTTCTTGTTCCACCTGGCCATTACACTGTCATACCATTCCGCAACAAGCGAGTCTCCTGTTCTCTCAAGTCTAATTTCCATGCAAGGGAAATATCCCATCAAAGTTCCTCCTCTTTCTGAAATTCAATCTTCCGCTTTATTTAGCCAGAATATCTTCCTGTATAAGAAGCAACCGCTTCAGGTCTAGGGCGATCTCGCAAAGCAACCGCTCCTTGCCTGGAAGAGAACTTTCCCCAAACATTTCGTCCAACTTCTGCCGATATTTCTCCAACTCCTCAATCGTCATGGCTTCTTCTCTTTCTTCACCGCCCGCTTTTGCCACACTACGTTGGAGGGGAATGGACAGGGTTTCCCCTCTGCATAATCTTTCAATCCATCAAGAATCCCAGCGCGCACTTCTTGGAATGGAAGTCTATCACTAATGTATATTTCTATTTCATTCTTTTTCTTCCGAGCTTTCCGCGCCTTCTCCAAGTTCTCCACCTGCGCCCGCTGCTTCTTCGGCGTCTGCATTGAGCCAGTCCGCGTCAAATGCTCACATAGGGTCGGCCCCGTAGTGTAAGGATCACACCCCAATAACGAAACTTTGACAACTTCGCCTTCCTTCCCAATTTCGTTAATTGTTATTTTTACCGGTTCTGGCTTGGGCCGCCTATTGAACTGCTTTGTCATACCCCCCCCCTGCTACCCAGTCCGATTCAACTTTACCCGGATTCCGCAGATATTCTTGTAATAAACATTTATATTCCAGGAAATTTTCCCTTGACATCGGCTTGAATTGTCCCTCTTCAACAGTGATGTTTTCCTGTTTGTGTAGTTCAGCCATCCGCCTCAAAAGAAAAATTTCCCGGAATACATAATAAAAATCATGCTCTGGCGTCAAATGGTATTTTTTTGCGTTCTGTTCCCATTCTTTCTGCGCCGATAATCTTCTCTCCCCCATGATTCACACTTATCCCTTCGCAGCCCGCATCGTTGGCATAGGGTAAAAAACATTGCGCTCTATCTCCTTTTTTCTCCCCCATTTTTCTTCTTTGCCTCCCGCGCCTTCACTGTGTCATCCAACGAGAAAAATTCGATGGCCTGCACTATCCGGTCCCGACTTGGAAAACCTGATGCCTCCGCCACTTCCCCCAATTCCTTAATCACCAGCCCGCGCAATGTTCCTCGCCGCTGCGCCGCCATAATATTCAAAGCAAATAAAAGCTCCTCCGGGAAATTGCGAATGTTTAATGATGCCATGTTTTTAGTGTAACAGAAGTTACGGGCGTGTCAAGAAAATAATGCAGTACCCCTAGTCCCGTTTTTCGGTAGGTCTGCAACCTGGTACTGCTGCACGGGGAATTGGCCGCTGTAGTGTAATCGGCAGCGCGGCTGAGATTTTGCAGGAAATCCAAGCGGAAGGCCCCGCTAACTGGCTGGTAAACGGTCTTGAAAACCGTGGCAGGGTTATACCTGGGGGTTCGATTCCTCAACCTTCCGCCAATACCCCCCCCTTAGCCGGAACTGCCACTCTTGAAATCCCAAAATCCCCCCAGGCTGATCTATCATAGACGGTGCGGGTCGCCCGTCCGCACGCCCCCCCCCCTGGTTTGGCTTCGCACCTATCTCCCAGAGTCAGCACCATGCCGTCCTGCTGGCCCGCGGCTGCGTTGCTGGGCCGTCGGAGGTGGTCTAGTACCCCTAAATACAACCTGGGGCAAGTGCGCGCCATTGCACAGTATAGCCATACTGTCTAACTCGATAGCCAACTGTTGTGTGTATTCAATAGGTTAGGTGGGTTGTAATTGCCCTGGAAATCACTGTAAAGTCTAACTGGCAAGGGTATCATCCGATGGCGGTATGAATTGCTCCTCGGTCTGCTCCGACTGCGCGCTTTTACTCCCCTCGGTAAGCTGCCTAGCCTCTATAGCACTGTCAATCTCGCTCAAGAGGCTATAAAGATCATCGGCGCTTGCATGGCGGAGGTCTTGAATACCTAGAATCTTGCGATCAACGAACATCCCTAGCTCTTTCCCGATAAGTTCCAAACCGCGATTTACTACGCTCCCATCGTACCTATACTCCCCCGTTCTATTGCCTTTAGAATCAATAATTTCTACGGATTGTAAAGCCCTTTCCACGTTGTCTCTCAGGTTTTGCAGCACCCAACACTTACTAAGTGCAACCCGCTCAATTGCGCTATTTGTCGTTCGTGATCGGATATTATTGATTCTGTCTTGTATAACTGGCCTATGCACCATCTGGCAACCCTGGGCACCAGCACGTAATGGGCTGTATCCTGCAAGGATTGCGGATTGACCTTGAGTCTCCCCGCGAGCTATAGCGTGGCAGAAGGCTTCCCATTTTTCATTGGGAAACGGTTTTAGGGGATCTAGCTTACGTATTTTGCGGGCCGGTTTAGGTTTAGGTTGCGGTTGCGGTTCCATAGACAGATATTACGCTAAGTTTACGGAAATTAGCAAGGGGGGAGAAGCAGGGACTCTAGGGGAACCGCTACGGCTATGCCTACGCTCGGGCCGCCTACGGCAGTGAGGAAAGCGACTTTATGGAGGCGGTTTTCATTTTTTCGTCAAAGAGCAAGGAACGGCGAGCAATGGCAGTGGTCAGCAGGGTAAAGTCGGCAAACCTGCCCGGACCTGTGCGCTGGCGCGCAGTATCGCGTTTTCGGATCGAGTGCTGCCCCGTCCTAACGTGCTGTTTGATGGTTTAGATTCCATCTGATATTCTCGCAGCGCCGATTAGGAAAGCCGTGAGGGGGCGCCGCACTGTCTGGGCGACCTGCATTACGCCCCTCAGATGTTTTCCTTCTTCGACATTCCTAGAATCAGCGAAGCAAAAGGCGATGTCAAGTCTTTTTTGTTAGGGAGCTATGGCGGAAACGAAATTCTCGCAGTGATAGCGGTCATTGGCAAGGGAATTCCCGTTGTTATTGCGGATATGCCAGCTTTGGAGTTGTCCGCAACTGGCACAAAGCGCCGGTGTCGAGGCTGGGGGTGGAGTCTTGCCAGGGGCCGAGTCCGTGGGATAAGGCAGTTGGGAGCGGGGCGGTTTTTGGGGGTCAGCCTGGGCTTTGAGGGAAAGATGGTCATACTGCTGGCGGAATTTTGCCATGCTCAGGATAACAGAAGCCCAGCCTTGCCAGTCGCTATGATTGCGCGGGGTCACGACGTCATGCTGGGCCCAGGCCATAAGTTCGGCTGAATCTTTTGGATCTCTGCCATCGCGCCTGAACATGAGATCGGCTTCTCGGGTCCAGGCGATTAGCTGGGAATCCGAGATCCGGGCGGCGGGGTTATTTTCGAGGATACCGGCTTTGAGTTGGAGTGCAAGGTTGCGGGCATCATCGGAAAAGAAGATGGTTTTGCGGGCGCGTCCGGTTATGAGTTTCCCGCGCTTTGGGTTTGGATTTATAGAAAACACCTCCGAACCGGCAGTTTGGTTCGGAGAAAAAGGCGGTACGTTTGTAAGCACGTGTTCGCATTCGCTTACGTCTGCGCTCGGAGCTTCGTCTACGTATACGAGGGAATCTGCTTGCGGCTGCAAACATTTGTTAGGGTCCGGGTACTTTGAAGCCTTTGCCCGCGTCTGTTGGTGTTTACCCCAACTAACGAAGAAACCATACAGTTGTCCGTTGCTAACATATGTTTGCACGTGTTTGCACGACTCTAATTCAGCGTACCACTTTGAAATATCCGTTAAATCATAGATTTTTACCCGCAAAGGAAAGCACTTAGCCAAAAGTAGGACCGGCTCAGCCTCAAAGCGGCCAAAATCGTCTGCAACCGTGATGAGCCGCCAGAACAGGCGCTCGGCTTCGGCGGAGATATGGTCAAGGGATTTACTGGTCTTGCAAGAGTCACGGATGATGCGGTTCGCCATTATTCCTCACCTCTGATTTTCTTCCAGCAGATTCCGCAAAAATATCTTACGGGGTCTCTGGGTTTCATTTGATAGGCCAGATTCCAAGCCTCTAAGATTTCTTCTTTAGGAAGCCTGTCAAGAAAGGTAGAAAGCGTGGATACCTTGAACTGTTCGGTTAATTGCCACTCTGGATAAAGAAGAGAATAGCGGCGAGCAATTTCGTTTATCTCCCGTCTTTTGCGGGCGAGAATTCTTTTGGTAAGTTTATTGTATTCAGAGACTTGCAATTAACGTTCCTTTTCTAGAACCACGGCTGGCGGAGTACGTCCGCAATAGCCGCAATGGAATGAATCTCTCTTGAAAACCTCAAAGCGAACGGTTTTGGAAATTGCCAATGTGAGCCTCCAGACAGGCGGGCCGGGCGGGGTAATTGGTCTGGCAATCGCCCCGCCCAGATCGCAGGGTTTCCCAGCACGGGGCCGGGTCTGTTTCAATCTATGGAATGCGGGGAACAAAAGCAACCATCTTGCCGTACATTAAAAAGATTTTACTTGCCCGGCGGCAGTTAATTATGTTAGGATAAATTCATGCTTAAACAAACTTCCTACACTAGAGGCATGATTCAAAGCGCGCTTGTTCTTCGTCTAGACGGTAAAACATACCGCCAAATTGGGACCGCTTTGGGCGTTTCCAGACAGCGAATACAGCAAATTTTGATGCCCCGGCCAGCGGTTTGGAATGCAGTCAAAAACAGAGCCAACGGGAGGTGTGAAAGGTGTGGATTGGCGGGGGAATCTCACCACGTTCACCATCGCGGGGCAGGTAAAGATCAAGCGGACACGTTTAACGACCTTGAAAATTTGCAATATCTGTGCGTTTTTTGCCATCGCCGTATTCATGCCGACGCAACTCGCAAGCCGCCTATCCCCCGCAAAGTCAGGATATTTTTACCATCGCGCGCGGAATGCAAAGAGAAAGGGATTTGCGCACATTGCCGCAAAGTCCCCGCAAAATCAGAAAGAGCTTCTTGCCAGGATTGTTTGAATAAAATCTCCGCGTGCGTAAAAAGTCTATATATCCCAAGGCTAAGACAGAAGCGACCATTCTGTAAAGCTGGACATTCCACTATTCCAGAGAACCGAAATGCTCAAGGTGTTTGTAAATTGTGTAAACAGATACGCAACCGTACTTACTATTTGAGAAATGCCGTGGCGGAGAAAGCGAAACGAAACGCTCGTCGTCTAAGGTCTAAACAAAAAACCACCGCCCCGCATTTTTTAGTGAAGCGTAACGATTTTTCCTGGTTGCACCATAACCGGGCAGTCGATTATTAACAAACGCCGACTATTCAATAGTTTACAGGCTCCGGCTTTTTCAGTTTTAACTGTTTAGAGACGTGCCTTTCGAGTGACTCCGCACAACTGGTAGTGGTTAGCTAGGAGTGTTACCCACCATATTTTGTGGCTTGACTATGCCCAATACCGTGATATTGTCTAAGCATGGAGGGAATGAACATGTACACGTCAAACGGCAACCAGGTTCTTTACGACAATATGGTGGTGGCAATCTGTGATGAGGCAGGCAAGGCAGCGGACTTAATCAATAAGTCTGACCGCCTCAACGATTCCAGGAAATACACCGCCTCCGCGCGGATGATGTACCAAGCGCAGCGATTACCAGGTTTCCACTGGACGGAACTAGCGTTTGCAAGCGAGTCTATCACGTACAACGAGGCGAATTCAAGCGTGAGCGGGGATAATTACTAACCATGCCAAAACCACTCAAGCTCGTCACACTAACCTGTAACCAGTGCGGACACGTTTGGACGCCCCGGACAGCGGATGTTCGGGTCTGCCCGAAGTGCCACAGGGTTACGTGGGACCGGGCGAAACAACCGATACTGAGGGAGGGAGTGAAATGACGATACGCGAAAAAGTGATCTGGCTAGATAAAAACCGGCCAGACTTGAGAAACGCGCAGATAGAGGCGGTGGAGATTGTAGACAAGGCCGCATATCAGATTCTATGTCCCTATATCAGGGACCCCGGACCGTTTTCTACATTCGATGAGCCACCCGAAGCGGAGCGGGGAGCTTTAGAAATACTCCGTCATGCCAAGAAGTATCTACATGAAACGCTTCTGGCGGCTGTCCCAAACGCCTGAGCCTTGAATCTAAATAGGCGGAATGGAAGCGACACGATAGGGAGAAGAAGGGAGACTGAAACATGGAAACGCCACACACGGAAATGGTGCAGAATGCCTCTGGGTGGGCACTCCGCATTAACGGGAAGGAATGGTTTAGCAATGAAAGCTATCAAGTTCTTTCCAATATCGAGCACGCTTTAAGGACTAGTGCGCAGGGAACCACAGAAGCCGACGAGGTCGCTGGAAATATCCTGCTAGTGTTAGCACGGAAACGGCCAGAATCGCTTTCCACACTTTAGCGGAAGTTTGAGCCTTGCGCTGGGCCCACTTGCTTGCGGAGCGGGCCGCGTGGAGGGCTTGCGATCCCGGTTTCCGTGCCCGCGTGACGGGCGGCGGGTTATTCCGGGGGAAAGCGACAGGATCAACTGGCGAGCTGTGGCGTCAGCCAGAATCCGGTGAGTACACTCAAGCTCCTCCCGCACGGCTAGGGTAGCCCCCGAAAAGCCGCAATCCCTAACGGCCTGCCGTGCGGTCCCTATAGGGAAATCGAGAAGGGAGTAGAAAAACCCATGCGTGAAATTACTCGTTACAGAATTGACCCGCCGAGATCTATCAGTCGGCACTCTCGCCGAGAATATGAATATCCAAACCGGAAGATCATCGCCACCATCGTGCTGGATCGCACTTGCGATGCTATCCCGCGATTCTTTACGGCGTATTTGGTGCAGCCCGGAGTTAATTTCCCACCCTGTATTCCGATAGGCGGGGAGAATAATTGGGGGGAGGGTTTCTCTTGGAAACGGGCGGAAGCATTACTGGCAAAGGCGGTGCAACGTGATGCCTGAAACCTACCGGAATATCCGCAACGGAAAGCGGACTGTGATCCATCGTAAACCGAAGCCCTTGCATGATTGGGTTGAGTACCCGGACTATGAGGGTATTTTCTCCGGCAGTTCCCAACTACTGACTACCGATTTAGAAAGGTGGATTAGAGAAGATGTAGAGCGGGGGATTTTGGAGACTGTGACGGGAAGTGAAAGCTACTCTAAATCTCCTCAAAGCTCTAACGGGGGAAAAGCCGACTGAAGAGCAAGTGGCACAGGCCACCACGCTATAGGAGCTAACTAACATGAGCAAAATGAAACATGCGTCGGGATATACAGTTCGGGGGGACATTGCCTATGGTGTCTATCACGCCATGCTTCGGCTCAAGCCAAAAACGGGGGAAGCCGACAAGCAAGCTCTGGCCGATTTCAAGGCGATGCTGCGGAGCCACACGAATCTGCTCACCGCTGCAAAGGCCGCACGGAAAGCAATGCGGGGCGATCCATCATTCCATGAAAAATGCGGAGAGGGGCTGCTATATTGCCCGTGCCCAAGTGGGCAGGCGTACCGCTCTTTAGAGACCGCCATCGCCCAAGCTGAGGGAAGGGTGAGAATATAGCTAAGGGGAAGTGATGGCAAAACATGAATGCCTATCAACCTGCGACCGCCCATCGTGCCCAGCGTGCGATGTGCTAGAGGCCCAGGCCGCAGCGGGCCGGGAGCTTGCGGAGGCTATAATGTCAGCAAAGTACAAAGGCCAATTCCCAAATTGCTGCCCTTGGCATGAAAAGAAATGGAAAGAGTTTGTTGGTCTAGCCAAAAAGGTTCGAGGGAAAAGGAGTAGGGGAAATGAAATTTGATTTTGCTGGGTTAGCTAAACAGATTCGTGATGCCTGCCGTGAAGAATGCCTACAAGGTCATTGCTTGTGTACCACTAGCGAAGAGCACGAGGAAAATTTGAAAAAAGGGTCTCAGGAAAGGAGAGCCGATGGACACGAAGCCGATCCGGGAACTGATTGAGGCGGCTAGAAAAGCCCACAGTGTAATTTCTGCCGCGAAGATAAGACATGCGGATTCCGACCCAGCGAACATTCGGGAATTGTTGGCGTCGAAGATCGTTGCCGCCGAGAGGGCCCTGGCCGAAGTGGAGAAGCCATATCGTGATCCCATATTTCACCTCGATCCGAGCACTCATATCATTACCGCCCTTCCGGTAGAGATCAGGGAGACCCAGCGGCTCGCGGATGAGTTGAGCCGGGTTGTACTAACAAAGATTTATGGCAAAGAGGACCAACGGATACTGGCCCTTGCCTACCGCAAAAAGCGGGGATTGGAGACAGTAGAACCATGCGAATCGTAACCAAACTTGAGGCGCAACAAAGTAGGGGGCACATCAACCCCTGTACCGTATTGGATACCGGAGACGTGATCCTCAGCGCCGAAGAATGGAAAATCATCCTTCGTTTTGCTATTGCCGTGTCTCGTTCTACACAAAAGGTCGGCACTTATATTAGAGAGGACGCCCGCTGCGTCGAGGCGATGGCCGGGAAGGGGGAAGAAAAAGAATGGAAAGTTTGGGGATAGAAAAGGAGCGGAAAATGAAAAGCATCCTATCTGACAAACAGGAAGTAGTCGGCGCGGGCGAGATCGTCGTTGTCGGCGCGGACGGAGTGGTCTGGCGCGTGGACGCAGGTGGAGTAGTACAGCACGTGGAGAACCGTCGCAAACTGAATGACGCACGCGCCATGATTGAGAACCAAGTTCAGTCTATGCGCGCCAGCAAAACCCCAGAGAAGGAAATCCGACTCTATCTGGCGGGCGTGCGACTTGGCGCATCGCTCATGGCAGGACAGAAGGCTAGTACCTTAGAAGGCAAGGCCCGGTAGTATTGGGCCGCAGGAAAATAAATCTTTGGGGGGATGTACGATTCCTCTTGACAAGGTTTGAAAAGGTTTGCACAATATTGCCATGAACCTAAGAACTTGCAAGGGTTGTCGAACTCAATTTGAACCAAGCAACAATAGGCAGCGATACTGCGATCTTTCATGTTTGCAGCGCGCCGCCCAAAGACGCAGACAACGCAAGGTAAAAGAGGGACTGCACTTATTGAAATTAAAACGAAAAGAGCAATCGAAATGAGCCATTGTGAAATCCCGCTCACTAAAGGGTATTACGCCATCGTGGACGCCTCCGATTATGAGAAAGTAAATGCCTTTAAGTGGTACGCTGCGGAGCGCCGGACAGGCACCGGACGATTGACTGTCTATGCTGGACGTGGACATGGATGTATTCTCATGCACAGATTTATTCTCGGTGATTCTGCCGCTGAGATTGACCATAAAAACGGAGACGGCTTGGACAATCGCCGCTCTAATATACGCCCAGCGTCTCGCACTCAAAATAACGCTAACATGAAAAAACGATTAGGCGCGGCCTCGCGCTTCAAGGGAGTGTCTTTCCATCCCGGAACTGGAAAGTGGCGGGCGGTAATTTGGAGTTCTGGGACTCGAAAACACTTAGGACTTTTTGTCCGTGAATGGGATGCTGCTGTTGCTTATAATCACGCAGCCCTGGAAACTTTTGGAGAATTTGCGAAGATAAATAAGCTGAAAATGGAGGTGTAGCTTGGCCGTAGACTTTACCGACAAAAGCGCGTACACGCGCACCAGCGAGTACGTCTATGATCCGGCTTGTCTTGCACTCAGCCCTGAATTGAATGGGCGACAGGACTTGCCGAATATTGATGGGCTTGTTGCCAGCATCGCCAAAATCGGCCAGCTTCAGCCGGTCGTGATTCGCAACAATGGCGGGGTTCCAACTCTCATTGTTGGGATCTCGCGCTGGCGGGCAATCCTCAAAATCAACAAGGAGAAATTGACGCCGCTGCCCCTGAAAATTCGTTGTGTCTATTTCCAGACCAACGAGAACGACGGGTTTTTAGCGGGCATCGCCGAAAACCACTTCCGCAACGCCACCACGCCGCTTGATGATGCGTACAACTGCGACCGGCTCCAAAAATGGGGGCAGACAATCGAGCAGATCGCAGAGACCTATAACGAAAGTGCAGCATGGGTGCGGGGCCGGTTGAAACTTGTTACCCTTGACCCGGAAGCGAAGGCTGCGGTGAAGGAAGGGCGGCTCAAGCCCACCGCCGCCGCCCACATCTCTAAACTCTCCGCTGAACAGCAGCGCGAAGCCGTCAAGGGTAAAGGGAAGGTCAAAGGAAAAGATGTCGCCAAGCCTGGGGGCCGCTCCCTCAAGCAACTGGTCAACGCCATGCTCAAGGGCATAGATGCTGAGGCGCTGACGAACAAAGAATTTGAGTATGTAGACGCACCCCGCAAAGCGGTTTTGGCCTTGGCGGAGGCAGTGAAATGACAGACCGACGACATGGACCGTGGGACCGAAGAGCTTTTATAACGCTTCCAAGCGGAGAACTTGATCCGTGCCACCGCCCGGAGCGCCGCCAGGAAAAGAACGCAAATCTGCGGGAAGAGTGGCTTGAACTTGTGGAGGCAACCAAAAAAGCCCATTGGGATAAAGGGTTGCAGGTTTACCTAGATAGCCTGGAATCCGGCATCCGGGCCGGTTTGAGGCATCGCAAATGAGTAAACAGAGAGCCAAACCCGGATGCGGTGTGCGTGCGGCCTACAAAGCACGGTGGTATCGCTTGAACAGGTCTAGGCTTGCGGCCCGCCAGCGCCGCTATCAGCAGGCGCATCGGGAGGAGCTTGCGGCCTACCAGCGCAAGCGCAGAGGTTTTAAACCGTGGCGCAAGGGGGGATGTGGAAGGGCACCAATCCAGCGGGAAAAGGAGTGCGGCAAATGAGCTTCTTTGGC
>C687J35021_10000189_pt1 | contig 45266 bp, 79 predicted proteins | sample RifCSPhighO2_12_FD_35021 | JGI IMG/M metagenome (IMG submission 35021) | reverse complement strand
ATTTCCTCAAAAGTTTTGTCTTTCATTTTCATAAAAATTCCCTATTTTCTTGAAGTAATTTAGCTTGAAACAGAGGATAAGAGACAAAGAGTGGGAGCATTGCACTCCGTCAGTTCTGCTTTCGTTTTTTTCCTCTTTAGCATTCCAGCCTTGGCAATTGCAATAAAACCTGTTGTTTTTGTTTTCAATAAGATAAGTTTTTGAATTATAATTATGCTCGTAAGGAAGCTTTGGATACCAAGTGCCTTCATAATTTACAGAGTCATCTTGATTAAGCGGAAGGCAAATAAACTTATTGTTTCCTATATATTTTATACATCTGTTTGCCAAAAACTTTTTTGACTTTTCAAGAAAGCCCTCTCCTTTAAGCTCTTTTGCGTGCTCACTCCAATACATCACATTGTTTATTGTGATTTCTCTCGGGCCTTCAGAAATTTCAATATGCCTTTCTTTTATTTCCATTATTCCACCAAAAACTCAACTTTTACGGTATTTGCTGAATTGAGCCATCTGAATTTTTCATAAAGTTTTCTTCTTTCCTTGTCGCTGAATTTTCTCGGTTTGCTCTGGATAAACTTAATATCAACAATAAATCCGAGATTTTTCACGCAGATTAAATCAAATGGCGAATGGCTTCCCGCAGTCCTGCAAACTATATATTCCAATTTCTCATATTTTTTCTTTAATCTGTATTCCTTATTTCTGCCTCGCTGATAGTTTGTTATCATATTCTTATTATATTTTCCCTGATTTTTTCAAAAACTGCCAATACATAAGAGCATAAAAGATTTGGATAAATTGCCTTTACCGAATGATGTTTGCAGTCGCAATTGTAATAAGTCCCTGATTCGTCTGTTTTTATTCTAATGATTGGAGTTTCCTTTTCTATGGTCTTATTTCCATCACACATTATGCAGGTTTCTTTTTTTCCTTTAAGATTTTCAACTTCTCCTTCTCCATTGCAATGTTCGCAAAGCAAGTCTATCTTAAAAGTATATTCTGTCCAGCCTCTTGCAGAGCCTAATTCAATTATTTTATCTTTCAGCTTAATTGCTTTTTTAAAAATTGAAATTCTCATCCAAACACCTTTTGATTAGCTGTTTTGCTTCTTTCAAACCTTCCAAATGCCCTTCATCAAAAGAATCTCCAGCTATTTTAATCTCGGATTTTAATAAATCTATTTTTTCATAAATCTCTTTCTCAAACTGATTCAGCTTGTCAGCGAGAAATTCTTTAAAATCATCTAAAACCAATTTAATTGCTTCTTCTTTTCCGCTTGCCGAAAAATCTCCTTTTCTCCAAGTTTCTTCCAGTACCCTTAAATTAATGTCTTTTGGTTTATACATTAAACACCAGCTCCTTTCCATTCCATTCCTTACATTTACAGATTTTCTTATGGATTTTTTCAAGCTGTGGCTTGTATTTGATGTATGCTTCCCACCACTTCTGGTCTGCTTCCCCTTCTATTCTGCATATCTCAACAAAATCCTTTGGAAGCATGGCAACTTCTTTCTTTGTTAATATCCTTAAAAGCCTTTTTCTTGTTGCTCTTTCGTGTTTAGGCTTTGTGTCAATAACCTTAATTCTTTCTTTTAAGCCCCAGCACCATTTAAACAAAATATCATGGTTTACATGAAGTGCCATTCCTGAGTTTTTTGTTTGATTCATTATATCATCTCCATCAATATATGATTATAGACTTGTTCTATCTCTTCTGGTTTAGCTTCTTGAACTTCCAATAGTTGTTTTATTCTTTCTTTCAATCTTCCAAAGCATTTTCCATTTGATTGTTTTTCTCCTATAATCACAATAGACAATTCTTTCATTGCATCATTAACTATTTTAGAATATCCCCCACCGCCATCTTTATACATAAATCCTTTAATGCAAATTTCAGCAACAGCACAACCTACTTCCCTTGATTCCAGATATTTTAATGTCCTCTTTGCATTATTGCTTAAAGTTGAAATATCAGATAAAATTTTTTCTTTTGCTTCTTTCAAAAAGTCTTTCTTTATCTTTTCAAGAGGGGAAACTTCATAAGTTACACTTCCAGCTTGTTTAGGAACTCTTGCCAAAACCTTGCTTATGATGGATTCCTCATTAATATTTCCATTACTTTGGCTTAATGGAATTTTTTGAATAACTTTTCTAACTATAATATCTTCATCTAACTCAACTGGCTTTTGCTCTGTCTTTAATTTGTAAATTTCAGTATAAACTTTGTTTATTTGCTCCTGAATTTCACCAATCTTATTAAAAAAATCTGTGGACATTTCATTCAGTTCTTTCTGAAATCTTTTTGATGTTTCAGAGAAATCTATTGTAGGTTGCTGTGTTATTGTTTCTTGTTTTATTGCTATTTTAAAAGGTGTTATTGTTTCAGGTGCATCAAGTTCTTCTATTTTTAATTTACCCAAAGCAACTCTTTTAGCTCTATCATCATCCAACCAGAATGGCTGGACATAAGCCTTTATTGTCTTATCTCTTGTGGCAAGATAAAAAATTCCAGTTCCTAATCTCATTATGTCTTCTGCCTTTGGCTTTTGCGCCTTTGGTAAAGGTATCTGTTCCAATGTATGCTTGACTTCATTTATTTCAGATTGATAGCCTAAAATCCATTCAGTTATCTGCTTTAGGGGATTTTTATCAACATTCGCCATATCCTGCGAATCAATCCAGATAAAATTCTCATTTGTAGCTCCTTGCCTTATAAATTCCTCTACAATTAACTTGCAAGGATTGCCCCTTCCTTGAGGTATAAATTTCCAAGCCTCTGGAATAACAACAATAACATTCTTGAATTTGTAAAGAATTTCCTCAAGAACGCTTCTTATAATGAGGCTTTGGACTTCGCTATCCCTTGCAAACCTTTCCAAATCAATAATATTTAATCCTTCAACAAGTTCTAATTCATTTGAAAAATTTATTGATTGCAATTTTGGCAAAACAATTTCTAAGTAAGCCTGTAAATTTGTTAAAATATCTTTTTCAAATCCCCTTAATTTTGGATTTAAAAGCTTTTCATCTGTTTTCTTTTTGAAATCTAAAAGGCTATTGCCTCCTGTTTCCTTGCTTAATCTTATTATTGTAGCCCTATCCCATCCTTTCAGCTTTTCTTTCATTGTGGCTTCCACTAATCCTTGTATAAATTGCCAATCACTTCTGTCTTTGAAATAAGGGGGAATTATTGTTCCCTGTAAGAAAGATTTTTCACCTATTTTGGTTCTGAAAACTATTGCCCTTTTTTTGCTTCTTTTTATCAGAGATTCTAAAGTGGTTGTTTTTCCAGCTTTTTGAGTTAATCCCGTAACTATTAAATGAGAAGGCTCAATTAAAATTTCCTCTCCTGTTTTTATTTCATATCCAAGTTTAATTTTTTTCATTCTTCAGCCTCTTTCTGGAGTTCTTTTCCTAAATCCCCTATTTTAAGCTGAATAGATTGTATCCATTCATCATTACAAGCTTCATAAATTTCTTGAATTTTCTTGAGATATTCCCCTGCAAGTTGTTTTCTGCCTGATTTAATGCCTTCTGCTAAAATTAATGATTTAACTTTATTAAAGTAAAATAATTGTGAATCTATATCTTTTGAATTATTTAGTTCCTCAATAATTTCTTTTTCTTTCATTTTTCCTTTTCTCTTAAAAATACTTCAAGCGTATTAAACCAAAATTCTATTCTTTCCATTGTCGGCTTGTTTTCCGCTATTGCAAGAGCTACTGAATTATTGGCAATCATTCCAATTCTTTGCCCGTTTCTGTAGGAATCATAAGAACTGCTTTTGACTTCTTCCGCATTAGTTCCAGATATAACTTTATTTTCCGAATCATCAGCCTTTACAAAGCATTTGACATTCCAGTACTTATTTTCTTCATCTGTGGATTCTTCATAGACTTTGTAAGTTTCTCCTTCTTTGATTTTCTCATTTCCTATGTAAAATTTATCTTCAACTTTTTTCTTAAAGGATTCCAAGTCGTTTGCTGTTCCGCTAATATTGCAGTAGCTTCCATCTTCTAATTTAATTCCCCAACTAAAGACTTTATAATCTCCTTTGTCCGCCATTTCTTTTGGCTCTCCATATATTCTTTTAATTTTAACAATCCTGTCTCTAACCTTTGCATCTGCCATTTTTTATTCACCTTTTAATGCTTTTAATATTCTTTTTTCTTCTTTTTCTCCGTATTTTAAAACAGGAGAGATAAAATCATTAACTGCAATAATATCTTTGAATTTTATGTCCATTCCTACTGGACTTGATTCAAGACGCTTTCTAATCAAGTCCATCCATTTTAAGGTTAATTTGCCTTTTTTCATTTTACGCCTCTCATTTGTTTAATTATCAAAGTCTGGCTCTGGAAATGGCTCTCCATCTTCTTCATCTTCAAAACTCAAGCTAATTGGCATATTATGGCTTATGTATTCAATCATTTTTTATCACCTTTTGCATTTATTTGCTTTTTATGAAGTTTGCCTTCTTTATGCAGTTTCATATTATATTCTACCTGCTCTATTGTTGAGCCGCTAATCCACATTCCGCAATAACATACTTTGCTTATCATAGGGTATAGGGTAGTAGCCTATCTATATAAATGTTTTGGTGTTTTTGGTAGAAAAATGTATATTGGCTATGAAACTATAATTCATAAGATTTTTATATAAATTATATATAATAACTTTGAGAAGTTCCTTGGTTGGCTGCCTAAAACACTCTTTCTTGAGAATGGTGCTTCTCCTTCAAAGTATCAAAATATCATGGAATTTAAGTGTCCTGCTGCTTTGAGAAATAGTAAGACATACACATTGGGGTGGTGATTGTCTTTTACAGCAGGACTATAAGAGTTCTCTTTCCAACCAGCATAAATCCTCTTCTATGGGCTTTGTCTGGTGGGTATTGCGATACATACCCACTACCCTTTTCGCTTCCCGTAGGGCATCTGTGGGGGTTAGGTAATCAATCTGCGAGTAGTCTCCTTTTCTTGCCAAATTAGCAAAAAGATGGATAGTATATTTGACAGATTCAGGAAGTTCTGGAAGTTTTACTTTAGGATCAAACATTCCGTGATTTCTCGGGTCTCCATTCCATTCTGCCATATTCATACGCCTTTTTGATTAAAAACTCCTCAAACTTATCATCATCAGTAGGGCGCCATTCATTATACCATTTGTCCAAAAGAGCCCTGATTTTCTGCCTTGATAGCATATTTTTCAACCTGACTTATTTTTATCCTTAAATACCTTTCAACATATTTTATTTGATACATATGCCTTTCTTTCCAGAATACATCTTCATAGTTCTTTATTATTTCGTTTCTTCTGTCAAATCTTGCCCCAATTTTCTGGTATAACCTGAAGCATAAATTTGCATTTACTTCTGGATTAATATGCTTTGCATGCCTTATTATGTCAAGCAAGTCATCTGCGTTTGACATTTTAAATATCAGTGTGATTTATTTTATTTTTCTCGCTGTGGTCTTCTCTGAACTTTTCATTGCCATTTAATCCATCAATTGCCATATCCTCATACATTTCGTTTTCTTCTCCTTTTACAAAGTTATAATATGCAGGAAACTTAGGGTAAATAAACTGCAAAAATCCATTATTTTCTCCTGCTATAATTGGATAACCCAGCCTTAATTCAATTCCATTGGGAAGCATATAATTTTCACGATACATATTAATTTTATTATTTAAAACAACATCTCTATTTGTTATTGTGCCTTGAATTATTCCATTTTTTATATATTGCTTTGAACTGTCTAAAAATTCTCCAGCACTTGCACTAATTGGATTTAATGCTACTGCCAAAACTATTGAGCAAATTGTTTTTTTCATCTTACCCCAAAAATTAACTTAAATAACTTAACAAGCCAGTGTTCTTTCATTTTCCAAAAATCATTCTTATTATGAATCCAAGCCCCCCAGTATGCCAAGGCTTTTCATGCTCTCGTTCTATGATTGTGATTCTTGTGTCATGCCTTGAAACCATTTCCTTAATATCCTTAATATCTTGCTTTATTATAGGAATATTATTAAAAAGAGTCTTAACTCTCTCATCTATTCTTATAATTAGTTCTGAATCACATTTTTTTTTGGTCATCTTTAGTTTATTTTTCTGTATCCCGCCTTGAAGAATTTTTCAAGAACTACGGTTATTCCTGCTGCCATTGACGAATTTGCCATCATTCCATAGTCTAATTTAAGAAATCCTGCAATTCCACCTACAACTGCACTCACTAAAACCGTTGAAAAAAACCTGATGTAATCAAACTTTTCTTCTTTTGGCTTGTTTGCAGTGCCTGAAAAAGCATAAGCAAGCCCACCAATAACTCCATGAAATACATTTTCTAACATATTTATCACCTTTTTATCTTTTTTTTATTTTTTCTTTATTTAAATCTTTCCAAATCAGATAAATTAAAATCAATAAAATAAAGACAATTAAGACAGTATGGGCTAAAATCATGTTGTTCATTAAATTCAGGACTTTAATTATTTCTTGTTCAATAGAGTATCCCCCCACAAAAGTTTTTTATGTATTTTTTAACTGTCAAACCATCAGCCACTATAACATTGTCCCCCCTTGTTATAACTACTTCTTCATCTCTTTTGGTTACAATTCTGTGCATTACGCTTGGCGTTCCATCACTAATTCTGTAAAATTCAATAATGTCCCCTTCTATCAGGCTGGTTTTACTTAAAATATTTTTGTTTTCATTAAAAGGAATTAAAATTGCAAGATGCCCATAGTCAATCAAAGGTTCCATAGAATTTGTGTCTGTAACTCTAACTAACTTTCCATTAAAATGCTTTTTAATCAAGTCTCTTAATTCATTTACAAAAGCCAGATTCGTGCTTAATCGGGGTAATGGAGAAGGAAGTTCTTTTGCTTCTTCAATCAAGTCCACTCTTTTTCTTTGTTCTGATATGTCTATGTTTATTATGCCCAATAATTTTTCCAAAAATTTATCGGAAAATAGTTTCATTAATTTCCCTCCAATGCAGTTATTTCAAATCTTAGTTTAATATCCTGAGTAACTCCGATTTCGCTTACTCCGCTTAAATCTATCGTTTTTTTTCCATTAGTTGTGAATTTATAGGTTTTTAAAACTTTCGCTGCCGTATCTAACATTTTTATTTCAACATAGTTATCCTCATTTAAATTGTCTAAAGTAAATACCAAGTTCCCCCATGAAAAATCTGCTGTGCTTGGAAATTCGGCAAGTGAATTATCGCATGATTGAGATTGCCAAAAGCCAACTGCATAAGTCTTTCCGCCTGTTTCTCCCCCTATTTCTGGCATTATACTACCTCGCTTACATTATAATATAATCTCCATCTTAATCCCCTAAATGGCGCATTTATATCCTGAAATAGCCATACAAATTTGCTGACTATGCTTTTGGGCAATATGCAGAGATTTGTCCAAGTATTTGGCTGCAATACTGTGGCATTATGGTAAGAGCTTGTGCAACTTGCATACATAGTGATATATTGGCTCTGGTTATGCGTGGAGTTGGTTAAATGAAGCGAGTCTATGAAAAAATGATTTAATGTCCCTGTTCCGCTTTGATTTGTAAGAGAAATATTTATAATGGAAATATTCTTAACAGAACCCAATGAAAATCCTGAATAATTCCAATTTATGTTTTCAAGAGAATAAGAAGATGAGCTTGTTTTTGTCCCGCTTTGGTCTATTAAATTAATTATAAAAGTATTGGTTGAATTATCGCCTTTCCAGCTGAAATTAAATGTATTAAACCCAGAGAGATTCATCTGGCTTCCATTGAAATACCTATATACTGAATTTTGTTTTGGGCAGTTAAATGTAAAATTCATCTTATTTGATTCGTTTGTGCTGTTTAAATAATCCAGTTCAAGCGAATTATTAAACCTATACTGAACTACTCCAGATTCATTTGCATTTTGCATTTCTATGCAGAGAATAGAATGATTTACAAGGCTGATATTATTGGTATTGTTTGAGCGCAATTTCAAAGATGTCCAGTTTTTGATTGAAGTAAAATCTTCCATCATTTTTGAGATTCTCGGGTCATTAGTGATATTATATAAGATAGTTAAATTTAAATCAGAACTTGCTGAGCTTGTTGAAAAATTCAAACAGCCTATTGTTGAATTTTGTCCTGCACAGCTTATATTATTTTCCTGAAGATAAGAGTCCCCCGTATAGTAATTATAGCTGAAATTAAGCTTGTTTGTAATCCAAATGTTATCAGAGCCATTAAAGAGAGTAGATGAATTTGTGATTGTAATTGTCCCTGAATCTGCGTTTATAGTGTAATTGCCATTCTCGCTTATTTTGCTTCCATTATTGTAAAGCGTGTAGTTTCCAGCTATATTTGATTTAGAAAGCAAAATGGCAGTATTGTTCGCTATCCAAGTTAATGATTGATTTCCAAAAAAAGTTTGGCTTCTCAGGACATCAGGCCTGAATGAAAAGCTGACTCCTCCAGAGATTCCTGCTTCCAATCCCTGCTTATTAGTTGAAACTGTTCTGGTTTCTGTTGAATTTGAATTTCCATTGGTGTCATTTGCATAAACTTTATAAGTATAAGTTGTTAAATCCTCCAAGTTTGTTGTCTTATTAATAAGAATATTTAAGGTTGTATTAAAAATCACCGTTTCATTTGTCCCATTCCATTCTAAAGTATAATTAATAATCTTTCCTCTTGTGGTTACATTTATTAGAATAGAAAGATTATTTGTAACTGAATTATTTTTTAATGTAGGAAAAGTAAAAGAAATATTTGGATAGTAATTTACAAATAAGTTGAATTTATCGGTTGTATTTTTTAAATATCCATCTGAATTATTGCATCCTATTGTCCAAGAATAATCATTATTTATTGTTAGATTTGTATTGTTTAATATATACTTTTCATTGGTTGTTATTTTGCTGATGTTAGATTGATTTCTGCTTCCGTTTATGTAAAGAAAGCATTTATCTATGCTTTCTGTAAAGTTTATTGTAAAGTTAAACTGGATATTTGTCCCAGAATAAATAAGGGAATTATTTTTATGCTCATTTAAGGTTATGTTAATATCAATATCATTAACTGTAAAATTAGCTGAAGAACTATTAATATTATGAAATGAATCATTCGCAGTTATATTCCAATAATGCGCTCCTGCCGCCATAGTTTTTATAAATAAGGCATTTGTTCCATTTAGATAAGTATTATTAAAATATTCTTGAATTCCATCTATCACAATTTTTGCCGTAAAATTTTTGTCTATGTTATCAGTAGCAGAAAAATTGAATATAATCGTTTCATTTTTTCCGATTTTAAATACCATATCTTGCGTTGGATTATTCAAATCAACTTTTGGCGGTATTGGGTCAGTTATATTAGCTAAAAACATTCCAGAAGTGCTTGTTATGTTTTCATTTCCAGAACTATCCTTACATCCTAAAAATCCACTTGCCAATCCAATCCTGTTTAAACTGTCGCTTTCTGGTGCTGTGCAGGTATGTGTTGTGCTCCCTGTTGTTGAACATTCTCTTGAGGCATTTAGTTTAGTCATTAAGGAATAATTGTGATTTGGAGAAAGTCCATTTAATCTTGTATCATTAATTTCAAGTCCAGATAAACTTACATTATAAATATGGATTTCATCTATTGTGCCGTTGAAAGACCTTCCACTTGCAACAGACCATTCACTGCCTATTCTTTGTGCTCTGCTTACAGAATCAACTGTTATAGAGCCAGAGGGAGTTGCTGTTCCATCTAAATTTCCATCTATATATATCCTTACATAATTTCCTGCCCCTCTGTCCCATGCGCCAACAACATGATGCCAACTATCATCATTTACAGTTCCTGTGCTCGTGGCAGTATTGCAGATTCCATCTACGCAGAAAGATAATGTCCCGCCTGCATTTGTGAGCATATAGATTACTCCCTCAAAATCAAATATGTGATTATTAGCTACATTGTCTGGAGTCTTAATCCAAGCCTCAAAAGTTCCTGAGCCACTTGCCCCAAAAGTTGAGGATGTAAAACGGTCAGTTCCTAAATTTATGTTATCCTCCATTCCATCAAACTCACATCCACCTTTTATCTTTCCATTCTGCCCGCAAATTGCACCATTAATTGTCCCATCATTTTTATAAATGCTTTCATCACTTGCATTTTGGTCAAAAGTCATATGTAATACTTTGTTTAAATTATCTTCATTACTTGTTACATTAATTCTGTTATTTACATACAAAGAGCAAGTAGCCGCTTCGTTTGTTATTGCAAAAAAAGTAGGTGTTGTATCGTTTGTTCTCCATACTTTTCCCATTCCCTGCTGATACATTCTTGTTATTTCTGCTTGGGTTAAACCCCTGTTAAAAATAGCAACTTCATCTATTGTGCCATTGAAGTAGTCTGTTCTTGGTGTGCCTCCTACACCAATCAAAAAGTCTTCATTTGTATCTGACATTGATGTTCCTAAAGGATTTTTAGCCCATTTTTGAACTCCATCTATCCACCCACTTGCATTAGTTCCGTTGGCAGTTACTACCATGTGATGCCATCCGTCTATTGAATGAGGAGCGTTTCCAGCATTAAAAGCAGTAAAAGGTCCTGTTCCTCCTCCGCTTGTCCAAGTCCGTAATGTAAGCTGTCCCCCATTTTTAGCTGATGCTTGAATAGTATATTCCCATTGCCCTCCACCTGACACTTTGCTTATAGCTTCTCCACCTGTTCCAACAGTTCCTCCTCCCGAAACTGCGTTATAATTAACCCAAAAAGAAAATGCAAAAGTAGGGCTTGTTCCTGTAAATGATAATTCACTCTGGTCAGAAATATTAAGATATTGGCTTTTATTAAACATATAGCCATCACTTATTTTTCCTTCTGGAGTTACATTTGCCCCATTAACTACAGTAAAGCTATTTCCGTTATTAGAATAATCAGAAGTTGAATTACCGTCAAAATGAAGCAAAAGAACATTTCCATTCATGTCAATTCCGTCAAAGTTTCGTGCATTATTAGGCAAGTTAGCAGGCTCATTTTGCTTGTGAGTTATATATCCATCAAGGCTTTGGTTATTGAAAATAATCTGCCCTACTCCGCCTTCGCTTGTTAAATTTATTAAAGTAATCTCTGGCGGTGTTGTGTCTGGTTCTGAGGGTATAGTTCCATTTTTACCTGTTATAGCACCAATATAAAAAGTCCCACCTGCATTTAGATATTGTAGCATAGTTTCTATTTTTGTAAAGTTCTGGCATAAATTAACCATATTTCTTGTATATGCAGAGCCATCCTCATCAGTATCAGTTACATTTGATAAATTAACAATAATTGCATTAGTCACTGAATTTATTTTTGTTAATCTCACAGAAACATTAAAAGCCGCTGGAAGTGCACTACCGCCATTCCAGACCGCAAAAGAACCATCACTATCGCTTAAAGCAACCGAAGGAGTATTGTGCATATAAAGGGAATAACAAGCTGTTCCCTTATCATCATATATGTCAAAAATACCTATTTTAGCACCTGCATCCCAACCTGTTAAATTCCAAGCCTCATAAACAGTATTATTTCTATAACCAAAATTACCTGCACAATCTAATGATACGTTGCTTCCTATACCTCCTGTAGCCTCAACATTTTTCAATCTGTTTGTATCAATAGAGAAAGTTGTTGTACCCTTTTCTGTTTCAACCCAATCACCGCAGATATTAGAAGTTCCTACTGCTGCATTATCTGCCCTGTCAAAACCATCAATATTTATGTTGCCTGTTAAGACAGCATAAACTATTAATGATAAAACAATCAAAAGCAATAATACAAAAACCCAGATAAATGATTTTATAAATCCCATAGCATTTTTCTCCTTATTTGCTCTAATCCTATTGCTAAATTACTTAATTTTTCTTCCAATTCTTCTTCATTAAGTTCTTTTTCTTCCTGCATTATAACCCACCACAATTAAAACCAAATATGCTATATTAACTGCAACATACATTATGCAAAGGTAAATAAAAGTAAAAGCCTTCAGGCAGAATAAGCTTAACGTTTGGGTGTTTTGATTATTTTTGCCTGAAAGCCTCTCATCTACGAAAAAAGAGGATTTCATAAATGAGCATTTAGTTTTTTGTTTCATTTTGCCCAGCTAATAATAATTCCAAATAAAACTATGTTAATAAGCCATACGGATATTGTTAAAACAAACAATGCTTCAAATGTCATTTTATCATTGACTTCAATTTTCTTATAAGCATTTTTTCGTTGCCCAAATCAAAAAGATTATTTAAATTAATCCTTGTTATTAATGCTTCTGCCCTTAACATCTTTGCCCTTTCTGAAAGCCCTTTGTATTCCTTATCGCAATGTTCTGGGTTCATTCCATCATCAGCCTCCTGAACTGCAATTTTTTTTTATTTTCCTGTTTTGCTTTGCTTTTTCTTTCATTTTCTTATGCTTTTTATTGCAGGAGTGGGAGAATATCCCGAAGTTATGACTTTATTGTAATCTCTTTTTGCTATGTCTCTTATGTCATAAATATCGCATCTTTCCCCTGATTGGCATATCCCATCTTTATTGCTTTGAAATTGAGCGTCGCAGGTTATCTTAAATAAATTTCTTTTGCATTCCCAGCCTTCTTTTTGCCAGATAAACTCATTTCCAGAGATATTCAATCCAATTGTTTTGCAGGTAGTGGCATTAATATAGTCTATATAGCTTCCAATTCTTTGTGAAAAGATTTCTTGGGTTGTTTCAATTGAGCAAGTCAGGTTTTTTGGCTCATCAGAGCAAATTGTGCTGTTTATATAAATTATAAAATCATCATAGATATTGTTAGATTTAACAGTAACAATCTCATCATTACAAATCTCAATTTTTTCTATGCTGATTCCAAACCAAACTGGGTCAATTTCTATATCTTCCATATAAATTGATTTCATATCAAAACTCCATTTGACTATAGTTGAAACATTATTTCCATGAAGAATTATCCTGCTTGGCGAGGGATTTGACTGCGTAGTCCTATGGATTAAGCTGTCTCCATCTTTTAAAAATCTCAAGTAGCCGTATTCTTCGTGCCTTAAATCAGAAGTCCTGCTAATTGCAGGGATTAAAATGTCAACTTTGACTTCTGGATTTGTTGTAACAAGTTCATCTATTCTGTCAAGATTGAGCCAAAGTGTCCTTCCATAAGCTGTTTTCTTTCTAATAATTGGATTATCTATTCCATTGCTTTCTACTTTGATTTCCCAATAAGTTGAATTTATTTTAATTTCAGAAAAGCAGTCTGTGCATGTTTGATTGCCATCATCAGAATAAGAAATTCCAGAAAGATTTAAGATTCCTGCAAGAATGAAAGCAAGGCTAACTAAACTGCTTCCGCCATATTTTATTAAGTCCTGCCATTTAACCATTTTATTTTTTGCATTTTACTAATCTTCTTTAAACACTTCAAAGTAAAGCACATCTATTAGCACATTGCTGATAGTGCAAGTAGCTGAAGTTCCAGCTTTTATTCTAATAGTCAATGTTGTTGCAGCATCTTGGATTTTTAAGGGGGTAAAATATCCTGCTTGAACAGTATTTGAAGCAGAGAGGTTTTGATCAAATAAAGAATCTTCTGTAGTGTTTAATGCTACTCCGAGTACTGCTGTTCCTCCTACTGTTAAATTTACTTTTTTAAGATATGTAGCCCCAAGATTAGTTCCGCTTATTTTTAAATTTGCAAATGATCCATTTGTGTTGGTTGATTCTAATGTCATTGATATGTAAAATCCCAAAACTAAAGAATTTACTGGAACATTTAAAGTAAATTCTGTTCCGCTGTCTACAAAACTTCCACTTGTCGTGTTTCTTGAAGTTGCATCGCTGAATTGTTTTCTATGGAGAGTTACTGCCCCATAGGTATCATTTAAATCCGCAGCAAATAAAGTTTGCCCATCACTCCAATCGCTTCCCCCCAAATCTGATGTTTTAATTGCCATTTTATCACCTTAAAAATTTTCATTTTCCTTATGATGCAGTCTTATATCTTTTACAGTAATATTTCCAAGTTGCATAAATCCCTGAGATATATCTATATTTTTTGATTTGATTCCCTTGTTTAATTCATCTGTTGTATCCCAAATATAGCTTCTTCTAAGCAGTTCAGTTGTTACGCTTCCAGTAGTTGAGCCTAATACTATCTGTGAACCTCCTAATGCAGTTGCAGTTCCAAGTATTCCATTGACTGGATGCCCAAGCAAAAACGAATTGGAAGAAGAGTTATCTGTTTGTTCCACTATGAAATTCTTTATTTTTAATTTAATTGAGTTTTTTAATGCAAATGGGACTAATAAGACATTTGGAACATCTCCAACCTCATCTCCTGTTTTCTGAAGCTTTTGCGCCGTTGAATCTGCCATTATTCTCCCTCTAATTCATATACTGTTATAAACCTGAATTCTTTGGTATTATCTTTTGAAAGAGCAGTATGCCTGAACCTAATCAGGCTTTCTCCTGTGCTGAATTGATTTTCAAATTCTGAAAGATTCAATCCATTTGCTTCTGTTGTATCAAGAGTTTGTATAGTTGTAAGGATTTTATCAGCTTTATTTGTCGTAAGTGTTTTTAATGTAGAGCCTAATGCAACTTCAAGCCCAGTATCACTTTCATTTGCAGTTCCTGTTCCAGTTCCATTCTGCCCTTTGGTTAAGTTTGTCTCAAGCAAATCCCTTATTTTGTTTAAACCTTCTATTAAAACAACCATTTATGCCTCTAATTCTTTTTCATCTTCTTCTACATTTAGGTTTACAAACCAGCCTGATTTGGAAATATCATGGCTTGCTTCGGTTATTCTTAATTTTACCTGATAAATTCCGCCATCTTCACTTGTATATTGAATCAAGTCTCCTACTGTAAAGTTATGCCCGGCAAATTCAATTTTTCCTTTCCATTTTTGTTTTGCCACTCTTGATATTATAGCTAATGCTCTTCCTTGAGACCTTCTTCTTGCTTCTTTTTTAAACTCATCATTGTATTCCCCATCTGAAGAGACAGTTATTTTAGTATTCCAAGCAGGGCGAATGGCTGGGCTATAGGAAATCGGAAAGTCAAATCCAGATTTTTTTGCTGGATTTTCCACAATGTTTCCAGCCTGTTCATCTTGCCGTTTCATCTCTTGTGCTATTCTTGGCCAGTTTCTTCTTGTATCCTTAAAAACAGGCGCTCCTGAAGTTGCATCATAGACTATTCCAAGAATTTCATTTCCATTCATATCTTTTCCCGCTTCAAAATATATAAAATTAATAACTTCATAAAGAGAAAACTTTAATTTATGGCTTTTTACTTCAAAAGTGTCAATAGTTCCCATAGTTATTGCTTGGCTATTTTGAAACTTGTCTTTATCAACCGTATCACTTGGATAAAACCAATGAAATCTGTTTTTTTCATCAAGATAAAATCTCATTGTTCTTTTAATTACTGGAGAAAAACTGGCATTTTCAGGGTCTTCTTCATTTTCAGTATTGGTCATGTTTCTTTGAGACAGATCAAGAAGAACTTCATAGACTGGCTTTCCCACAATAGTATAGTCTTTTAATGGAAAATTATAGTTTCTTGTGCCAATGGGACTGATTGGAAACAAGCTATTATCTGTATCGGGAGTTCCAAAATCAGTTCTCGTAGTTTGAGTCCCGTCTTTGGCTAATATTTTTGTCCTGTCATCCTGAATAAATCCATCATCGCTTGCTAATCTTGAATCAACAAAAAGAGGCTCAGAGTTTTGCGAAATAAAAATAGTATTGCCTTCATTGTCATATATGTCATTTCCAGCAGGAACAAAATTAGTGGCTTGGGACTTAAAACGGATAATATGCTGGATTATTAGGGGAGCTGTCCAGCCTTCTCCATTTGGAGCATTTTTATCATTGCTTTTATAGGAAAATGTCCAGATTCCATTCAATAAGGCAAAGCTTCTGTCTGAACAGGCTAATTCAAATGTAGAATTGTTGTCATTTACATTACTGTCTATGTCTTTTAAGTCTCCTATGAATATTAAGTCATTTGAATTATCTGTTGTATCTAATCCTGAATTAGATATATCATATTTTGCATAAATCTTAAATCTATCTTGAACCTTAAAAACATGGCTTCCAGCGCTGTCTACATATTTTCTTTTTGTGTTTCTTCCAAATGGATTTTTCAAGATAATTGTCATCTGGTTATTTTTAAGCTCAGTGGATATTCTTATTCTTATTTTTTCCCAGTCTTCTATGACTTCTGGCTCTGAAGTTCCTTCTTTTTTCCATTCTAATCTGGTTAATAATACTCCCATTATGCCTTCACTACTCTTTCTTCTTCAAAAGTTATAGTTCCCGAGATTTGAAATTTTCTTGAAGTTGAAACTTCATCTATTTGAGTTCCTCTTATTCTTCCTACAATTACTGGAATTCCAGCAGTTGCTTCATTTCCGTGAAATTTTGTGTCAGTTCTTCCTATGATTTCAGGAAGTGATTTAATCACATCAGAAGTTGTGTCTGCATAGAAAAGTTTTATTCCCCTTGTCTTTTCCATTAAAATAAGTTCTTTTAGATAATCTCTTTCTGTAGAATCTTGGACATTTATAATAAAATGAATTTCATAAACAGCATTATTAAAGCTTGTAAAATGCGTTCTTGCTGGCTCATTTGAATTTGGATTTGGCTCATCAGCGAGATTAATTCCGCTTCTTCTTCCTATTCTCATGCAGTTTAATACAACTGCTGTTCCTGAATTAGCGCGATAAGTAGCTAAATTTGTTGAATCTGTTCCAGTTACCTGTCCGCTTCTGTCGCTTGTAAAATATCCTGTGTCTTTTATTGAGATATTTGTCATTTTGATTTAATCTTTTGGTCATCTATAATATTGTTGATGAGGGGGGAGTAAACATAACAGAATATGGTTGTTCTGTATTCTGTTGTGTTGTGGCTGTGTTTCTATTCAAGGCATTAGTATTATTTTCTAATTCATTTATCCATCCTTGCATTGTTTCATCCATTCCCTTTCCCCTTTGATATCCCACTTGAAACCAACCTTTTATATCTTTTGTCATAATATCTGTAAAATCAGGTTGTTTTCTAATATCCTTAAATCTCGGTAATGATACGCCCGTTAATGCTTTGAGCACAGATTGTGCATCATTCCACGCATTTTTAACTCCCCAAATGATTATAGCAACTATATATTCACCTAATCCACTAAAAACTCCAAAAATTAATCCAGCAATCCCTAAGATAGTTTGAAAAAAGACTCCTTTTCCAACTAAGTTCAAGCCTACTGCAATAGCAAAAAGCCATCCTGCACCTGCTTTCCCTTTTATTATTCCATATACTCCATAAGCAGCTATCACTGTGGCTGTTGTATCAATTATTCCTTTGATAACATCCCCTTTTATGAAATCTTCTATAGATGCTACAGCCAAACCAATTGTTAAAACAGTTCCAACTCCAGCAAATGTTTTAACCCAACCTCCCTTCACATCACTAAAAAATCCCAATAGGGTATTAAGTCCTAATGCAAGTTGTCCAAGAAATGATACAGATATTGCCAATACTACTGCTTTTGCTGTAACCTCAGTTATCCACTTTCTTGTTTTTTCACTTAAATTCATAAACCAATCTGCTAAATTTATTACTTGGCTGATAATAGCATGCATTAAATTTGATTGAGCAAATGCATCCCAAAAAGCTATAGAAATAGCAGCAAGAGATACTCTTATTACATTAAATCCTTCCATTAATTTTCCTTGTTCTCCTGTTGCTTCTTTAAAAACCTGAAACATATTTCTTAACATTCTTTGCAATTGAATCTGAATCCCAAACATAAAAAAAGTCATTCCAAGTCCTATTCCAAGAAGTTTTCCAGTAAATCCTTTCATAACAGCAGAAACTCTATTTACTTCAGTAGCAACCATTTTCATCTGCTTGGCTATTACATTTATGTTTTTTGTGGCTTTATCTATCACTTGAAATAAAATCTGGAAAATATGCGTAGCCACTACCATTTTAGTAAGTATGCCCTCCTATTGTCCTGTTAATCTGTTTGTCTTCTTCCATTCTTTGCTTCTCTTCTTCGCATAAATCGCACCAATCCAGCAGATTAAGAAATTTCAGCAGTAAAAAATCCCCATCAATTAAAATCCCTGTTTCTCTTTCTATTTTGTGTATTGCGTGCGCATAAAATTCATCTGCGCTTGGCTGGTTTTCCTTTGCGAGATTTGCTACAAATCTTGCTTCTCTTGCTTCTTTGCTCAAATTATCTTTTTTTTTTCAAATTCTTCCCCAAGAAGCTTGGATCTTGCCTTGTCCATATCCTCTTTGGTTGTCCATCTAAATCGGATAAGCATATCTGTCATAATTTGATTTAATCTCAAGCCTATGAATTCATCTAAATCTTTTTTTTCCTGTTCAGAAAGCTGAGGATAATGCCTCATAACTATAGTTTTATAGAGTTCTCCTACCTGCTCTAACTTCCAAGCAGTATCATCTTCTCTTTGCTTGTTTCCGTTTATTCTGCTGAAAGCCAGATTGTCTATTTTTTTCGGCTTTAATTCGTGCTTAATGCACTTAGAGCAATCTTCTTGTCTTTCTTCTTCTTTTTTGTCCAAACATTCATCGCAAAGCAATTTGTGCGACCATATTCCCAATGCTCCAGCATAATCCATTTTTATTTCACCCTTTCATTTTTCTATTGTTTCTCCGCCAATAAGATATTCTTCTTTTGGCTCTTTCTCAGTTTCTTTTTTTAACTGAACATCAAATTTGTTCTGAACAAGCATATCAAATGCTTTTGCTTTCTCATGGTCATGGACTATTTTTGCCCATCTGCAGCCTGAAAAGCCCAGTTTGCAGTCTTTTATCCATTCAGCAAATTTCTCATAGGGAAAGTCGCTGACTATCATAACCCCATAAGGAGTGCCATCTGAACGATATTTTGTCCAAAGCCCAGATGGCTTGTGTTCATTTTCTTTAATCTTTGAATTCATCTGCATAGTCTTCAGGAAGGCAAGTTGCTGTAAAATCCACTTCAAAATGCCCATCTGCCCCTGTTAGCTTTATATCTCCTATGTTCACATAAGGAGTGACTAACACTGCCGAGAATATTTCACTTCCATTGTTTAAGTCCACCAGAATTGCTCCAGCGCTTGGTCTTGCTCCAGTTGTAGCTGTAGAGTCTCCATAGGAATATCTTGTATGTCCTCCTGTAATTGCTGTTCCTGTTCCTGTTGCGAATAATTCCCAGTCTTCATCTCCTTTTAGAACTGCTGTTCCAGTCAAAACTGCATTTGTGAAGTTCTTTTCATCCATTATAGCGTTTTGAAATGTTCCTGTTCTTGGAATACCGCTTCCTATTGTTTTTGCTGTCTCTCCAATCAAGGGAACTTGCTCTACTTCACTTATTGGCTTTGACAATGTTATATTTTTACATGAAACAACTGTCAAAGTGCTGTATGTTTCCGCATTAAGCAAAGTTGCCGTATCAAATGTTACTGCGCTTGTAATAAACTTAATTGTTGCTTTTCTTGCGCTAATTTTCGTAACTGCCATTTTACTTTTCACCTCGTTTTGATTTCTTTGTCTCTCTTTCTTCCATCAATTCCAACGAGGCAGGATATTGCACATAATTTGGGTTGCCATCGAAGATTTCATTAATTTCATACATTCGCTCTTCCGAGCCATTCTCTCCTTTAGCCATCATGGCTTTAAGGACTTTGTATTTATTTCCTTTTTTATGCATTTTTATCAGCTTTTTTCAATAATCTGTTCTAAATATCTTCCAAAAAATTTATCTATATTAGCATTAATTCTGTTTGCTGTTATTCCCCAAAATCTGTTTTTAGGGTTTCCTTTTATGACATGGCTTCTTGTATTTGGTTTTCCTATTAAAATAAAAGGCTTATTAGCCCATTGCGGGGCTTTATCTCTTGCCCATGCCCTTAATTTTTGGTCAGGAAGGACTGAATAAGGAATGTTTTGGTATTCTGAAATATCTTCAGCTCCGAATTCATTCATTATAGCTTTCTGAACTTGGTCTGACCTTATCAATACTCTTCCTATTCCAGATTTTTTATTGATTCTTGAATAAATTCCTTTCCAAAGGTCTCCTCTCCATTGGTTTAACATAGCTTCCTGTTGCGCCATGCTTTTTGCTGCTTCTGTAATAAACTGAGTAAATGTCTGCTTTCCGTTGTCTATATTGCTTATCAGATTATTCATAACTTTATCTATCACCACTTCCATATTTGTCCCAGCTTTTATTCCAATATGAATCGTATGAATTGTTGCTCCCATTTTAGTTTAACCCTAATTTTATAATTGAGCTTCCTGTGTTTATTTTCTGCTTTCCTGAAATAAAAACATCTACATTTGAATCATCAAAAGGGTCTTCTTTTAAATAAAGCTTGTAAGTGTCTAAAGTGCTTGAATTGCTTAAAATAGTGTTCTGAACATTATCTTTTCCTATGTCTATCTGGTCTTTTCCTTTTTTTCCCAATGCAAAAAATTCAACTTCCGCATCTATATCTTCTACAATTATTCCTCCACCATCCATTGTTACAATTATTGGCTTAATCATTGCTGGATTTAAGATAATCATTGGAAAATTGCTGTTGGCTTCATCTTCCGGATATGCAGAAAATACATTCCAGCCAGTCGGCTTGTTGTTGTTTATTAAAGTAAACAAAGTAGCAAAAGTGTTCTGCCTTATTGTTGCAAGTTCTACAGTTTCAAATGCCATTTTATCCTACTGTCTCAGACAGCGTCAATTCTTGAGCTATTGTTACATCATTAAAAAAGATTGGGCTTATTTGCCTGATGTGATAAGTCTGGTTCTCGAAAGCAATCTTGTCATTTGTATCTAAAATTTCATCATCTCTTGCTATTAATCTTACTTCTCCAGTTCTCAAATCTCCAAATTTTACTGTTTCTACAAGCTCTTTTATATAATCTGAAGCAACTACATAAATTGTTCTTGAAGAACTTTCTGTTTCTGTAACTGCTTCATATCCTCCTAAGTCTCCTTTAGTTCTCGTAATTGGAGTTAAAGTAGCTGAACTTCTTATTGAAGTATTTGAAATCATTCCTCTTACAGTATTTCTCACAGATTGTCCTGCTGAACCCATTTAAACCACATCAATTTCGCTTCCTATGCTTTCCCAAAGCCTTTTTATCTCATTGTCCACTATTCTCATGTAAGATTCCTGCGCATTGCTTCTATCTATCATAATCCCTCTTAAACTAATTCCATGAGGGCTGTCAAAGAAGCTTCTTGTAATTTTTGACATGAGAATGTCTTTGACTGCAATTAAAGTAGTTAATCTTTGAACATTCTTTGGAGTTGAAGAATAGCCATATTTATAGGTGATTCTGACTGATCTTTTTCCTGCTCTGGGGGTATTTTTGACAAAATCAACAAATCCAGAAGATTTGCTTATTTCAGTCAAAGCATAATCTCCTCCGCTTCCTGTCTGTTCTGTCAAAGTTTCCCAAGAGTCTGTTGCATTTTCTCCAGCAGTATTTCTTTGAAGCGTGGTTATTGAAATTATAGGCCTGTTGTTTAGTTTTAATCTGTCTCTAAAAAACTTGCTCATATAGTCATTTCTGCCCCCTATAGTTCCCATCCACTCTGTCTGTTCTGGGCTTTGCCAAGTTGTATATTGATTCCAGTCATAAATCTCCTGAGTAATTGTAGTTGAAGCAAATTTAATGCCAGTTTTTGCATCAATTTCGGCTTCTGCCTCTAAAATTGCATTTACTATTCTTCTTGCGCTTATATCTGTAGAAGTTGCATCATCAAGAGATTCATAAACTCTTTGAACTGAAGTATATCCTTGAATAAGCGTTGAATCTGTTACATCTACTAAAGTTAAATCAAAATGATGAAGATTGCTTGAAACCAAAAAAGTAGATTCTACATAAGCGTTTTTGCTGAAAACATAAACAGTAAGTGAATCTGTTAATTCATAACCGCTTGAGAAATTTCCAGCATCAAGAGGATATTCCGAATCAGAATTAGTATGTGTGCTTGTTATTTCACTTGTTCTGTTGTTTCTTAGCTTTACTAATGTTCCAGCCCCTATTAAAGTAGAACTCGTATCATATACTTTTCCGAAGACTGGGTAAGGTAGGTTAACTGCCATAGTTTTCACCTGAAAACGTCATTGAGTCTGAAACCGCAATTCCAAACTATATATTTCAGTAAATATGATTTAAGTTAATTTTAAAAACCCTATGAAGATTTCTCTCCATAGGGGACTAAATGAGGTTGTGTCTATAGACTATTTTTTGTATTTCCCTTCTTGGGCTTTTTTAACTGCCGTAATCATCATTTTAAGCGCTCTTGCCTTATAGGCTTCTCCTTTTGCAATTAAGTCTTTATTTCCTGTTCTTTTTCCTTCTTTAACCATTTCTACGCCTTTATTGTAATAATAAGGAACTAAGCCTTTAATAAATCCCCAGAGCCCTAATGCCCCAAGAATAACAAGCCCAAGCGCATATAAATAATCATAAATGTCTTTTTCATCAGGTTCTATTGGAGGAGTAACTATAACTGGACAGAGTGATTCGTCAGCTACTGTAGATCCATCAGAACACACAAAAACAGGTTTTTCTTTTGGACAGAGTGAAGCTTCTACAACTTTGCTTCCATCAGAGCAAACATAAATTGGCTTTTTATCATAGATGATTACCTTATCCCCTTCTACTATCACTCTTTGAGTGGGAGATTCTTTGTATATATAATCAACTCTAAGAATATCTATTTCAGTTATGTCAAATCTTCTCGTGCATTCAGAATATCCTTCACATCCTGTTACTTCTACATAAACTACACTTCTTGCCCAATTGTCTACAAAACTATTTAAGTCAGTTGTATACTCTCCTTTCTCATTTGTAGTTACTTTCCATTCTGCTATTGTATTGTCTCTTAATCCTATTGCTTTTATTTTTACTTCATGATTAGCTATAACTTCTCCAAAGAAGTCTACTTTTCCCCATATTGGAAATGGAAAATTCTGCGCAGATACTGCTGATAAAAGCATTAAGGCAAAGATTATAAAGACGAATTTTCTCATTTAAATCACCGTCCTGTTTAAAGTTACATAACCAGTCCCGTTATAAGCTATTGAGCTAATATTCCATGAGGCATTTATGTTTATCCAAACTACTCCTCCAAAGTCTACAGTTGTTGCGTTGTTAAAGCTGTAATTAAAAGGATGCGGAACATACCTTTTTGTTGCATCTGCTGAATTATTGAAGTAAACTATTGCCATTAGGCTTGCATTGTCTGGAGTTTTTATAACTCCGCCATAAGGAACAGATTCATTTATAAATCTATTAGAAAGTAGCCACATTTGTTCTATATTTCCTATTGTTCTTCCAGATTGATTTTGTATTCCAATAATATTCCAATTACTTGAGATATTTGTTATATTGACTAATCCACCTGAATTATAATTTGTATCTGTGTCCCATGTCTGGTTCTCCCAGTAAGTATTGTCATTTACATTAAAAAATACTACATCTCCTTTTTTGAACAGCATATCCGCTTTAGTAGAGCTTCCATTATTATAATTTTCAAATTCTTTAGAGTTGTTAAATCTTGAAATAGTTACCCAATTTGCCCCCAAGCCTTTTCCTAAATCTGAAGCGTTTATTGTCCCTGATTCCATTAATGCCACTATATTCCACCCATTTCTTAGCCAATGATTTGTAACATCAGTTCTATAATAAAAGCTTGTGCAGTTTGTTGTAACCCTTGTATTTCCTGCCAAATCTGTTGAATTTATTCTCCAATACCAATTTCTATCTGAATTATTATAACTCCTTAAATTTGCTTCATACCATGTCTGATTTTTGACAGAAACTACATCAATCAATTCTGGGCTTGAGAAATCTGAATTATTATCTGCAGTTATGCTATAATTTCCAAAATTAGTTTCAACGGTTTCATTCCACTGGAATAAAGGAGTATGGTCTATTCTCTTCGTATCGTTATTTGGGGCAAAGCAGCCAAAATCAGCTGGACTTGTTGTATCTATTGTAATTGACCTGTTTGAAGTAAAGCTTGAAATATTATTTCCTATATTTGCGCATATAAATGCAAATCTGTAAACTCCATCTGCCATAGCAGTTGCAGTAAATCCAAGAGTTCCGTTTCCTAAACTATTTGTATTGTTTCTTGCCCAAAGAGGGGTATTATTTGCAGTAGAACTTGTAAATTCAGTTCCATTAGTCGTAACATTTGTAAGATATAAGGAGCAATTAGCAACAAATTGATGGGTGGCAGTTATTGCAAATGTCGGAGTGCTGTCACTTTGATAAATATTATCTGAAAAATTTACAATAGAGATAGTAGGCGCACCGCTTATCAAAGTTACATTTACATATTCATATGCTGTATTTCCTGCTTTATCTTCGGCTAATACCCTAAGCCAATATTGCCTGTTTAATGGAACAGCATTGTTAAAAGTTACTGTCTCCGTGGTTCTGGAAGTCACTAATTGTTCTCTGACTATATCCACGCTTTCAAAATCAGTATCATTTGCAAATTGTATTTTATACTGATTAAAATTAGCTTCTGAAGTATTAGTCCAGTTTATTATAGGATTTGCTACATCTAAAACAGTATGATTAGTGGGATTTCCTATCTTTGGAACTGTCGGCTTGGTGGTATCAATTTTAAAAGTATTATTATCCGCAAAAGTAGATTCTCCCGTTTCATTATTTCTGCAAAGAACACTCCATGTTATTGCCAAAGCATCTGAAAGAGTAGTTGTTTCGGTAAAATTATAGGTAACACTGCTATTAACTCCTCCGCCTTGGCTTCCATTAAATCCAAGAGTATAATTTGCCTTCCACGTTCCGCTTACATTATGGTATAAAGTAGCATTGTAAAAAGCTGTTGAATTGCTGTTGCATACAAATGAAAAATTCATGGGAAAAGAACTTATCCAATTTCCGCCAATTGGAGAATTTAAAGTAGAAGTAACAGTTGCCCTAACTATGAAAAACATTGAAAGCATCATTAATATAACTATAAAAAAAGTTTTCAATTGTGATTTTTTAAAGGTTATTTTCATTTTACAGGTTTATTGAGCCTCCAGCATAATCTGCTGATGTTTCGCTTAAAGTGATTCTGTTTGAGCCTTTTGCTGCATCAACGGTATAATATTTGACTCCAACCCTGATTCCCGTTGCTTTTATCCTAATCAAATCGCCATCATCATAACCGCTTTTTAGGTTAGCCAAGTCAACAGTAACTTTATTATTTGAATCCAGATTAACTATTTGCCTGTGCTTATCTGGATTTTCTGTATCAATTTTAGTAATGTTTTCTACTATAACTGTTGCTCCTGCATCTGTATTGCTCCCTGAAGTGATATTCAATACATGGGGAATTGTTGGGTCTGGCATTTTAAGTCCTTCCGAATACCTCTACTAAAGTATCTACAACTAAAACTTTTATCTTAATTTGCGAATATTTCATATATTGAAATTCATGTATATTGTCGCTGAATGGAGCATTTGCAGCCAATGGCTTTGGTGATTTTAAAATTACATTATTTATTTCAGTAATTTGTGCTATCTGGTCAGTTTGAACAAAAATCGCCTTTGCGGGCTTTTGGAGGTCAAAATACCATTTAAATGGATTTGAAATAGTATCTGTTCCAGACTGGTCAAAAAATACTTCAACAGTATCATTGACTGCTGGGATAACATCATTATTATATTCAACATTTTTTCCCATTTTGCCATATCAATTATTTCTTTTTTTTCTTTTTAGATTTTAATATTTCTTTCTTTGGGACTTCTTCAGATTTAGGTTTTGGAATTTCTTTCTTTAAAATATTTGGCTTGCTATCCCATTGGAAGATTGGATAATGCTGCATAATTAATTCATCTGTTGCTCCTACATCTCCAGATGTGTACCAAGTTCCTCCTTTTAGGCTTCTTCCAAATACATCAAAAACTGCATCTGGGTCGTCATTTATTTTAAATTTAGACATTTATCTTTGTCCCCATACTGTTATGAGGAAATCATCATCTGCTGTTTCTGCTGTCAAAGTCAGAGTTCCACCAGAAACTGCAACTTTCAATCCGCCTGCTGCTCCTCTTGTCTTATTTACAAATGCAACTCCTTTTATCCTTCTCATTCCTGTAGCTATTGTATTTGCTCCGCTTGTCTGGACATCAGTTACAGTATAATGATGGACTAAACTTTTGCCCATTACATCTACAAAATCTCTTGTTGAGCTATACACCATTTTTACATCACCTCAAAAATAAAAATAAGTCCCTTACGGGACACTTAGGTTATATAACAAAACTTGCGTTTGGAATCTTCTCATAACCAAGACTCCATAAGTTTTGAAATATCCGCCTATTTCATCTTTCCTTACATCAGTTGCATTTCCATTCACTGGAATGTGCTGCTTGTCTACGCCTGAAACCACTCTCATTTCAATGTAATCCAAGTCAAGCAAATACATTGCTGCATCTGTGTAAGATTTGGTTTTTGTACTCCCATCCCAAGTTATTCCATTTTTATCCATATATCTGGAAGTTACTATTGGAATGCCCATATAGGTAGATACTCTTGTCCCGCCTTCTAATTCAAGAGCGCCTGCGCCCAAAACAAATCTTCCTTGAGGCTGCAATAGCTGGTTTAGTTCATATCCTCTTGCTGTTGTGCAAAAGAAGATTCTTCTATGCCCTTTTGCACCTTTGTCATCAGATTTTAGAATTGCTGTATCTAAATCTTTCAAATCCAAAGCATCTTGGCTTGTTGCTCCTGCCGCTACAAGTGAAACATCCAATTCATCTCTTGCGCCTGCTCTTGCAGTTCCAAATACTGTATCTGTATCAGAAAATGTTGCATTGCTGCCCATTAACTGAAGCAGTCCGTCCCAAGCAGATGTTATTCCATAAGCAGAAGTATCGCTTCCACTTATAATTGCTTGTTCTTCTTTCAACTGCATTTCACTCAGGGCATCTCTTGCTTCATCTTCAAGCGCATCATAGAAACTTGCGCTTGCTGCCTGAACAAGCCCTGTAACTGCATAGTCGCTTCTGTATGACTTTGCTACTGCAAAATACTGGACTTTCGTGCTTTCATAAGGCGTTCCTGTTCCACCATCAGCATAGAAACTAAATTTGCTTGTTGAGCCAAGATTCGTTTTAATATTCCATATAAAAGAGAGCTGGCCCATCGGCTTTCTTGGAATCAATGGAGATAAATCCACATCTCTATTGATATCATCAGTTATGACTTTATCAATCATTTTTTGTATTTCAACTCCGCCTATTCCTGTTCTCGAATCTCCCCCTACTGTATTGGCAGTGGAGGTTAAAGCTGCCCTAACGCTTAATAACGGATCTCCTAACATTTTTTTCACCTTTGTTTTGAATTATATATTATCATAATACTCTTTTTGGTCTTGTAATAGCAATATCTGCACCCGTTCCGAGATTTGACCTTGCAATAGGCTCAAGTTGTGCATGCCTTGCCTGAGCGAATGTTCTTTTTCCATCAATGCTTTCATAATCCATAGCAAGAACCTGACCAAATGATAGATTTCCGCTTGGATTTTTTCTCGTTCTCAGGTTTTTTTCCATTAATTCATGAACCTCATTTTGAAGCTTGATTGATTCTAAAGCCTCATTTTGATTTTGCCCTTGATTTTCTGGAGAAACTAATTGTCTTGAACCGCCAGATTCTCTTGCCTTTTTTACAGTTTCCAACTCTGCTTTTAATTCATCTTTCATTTTTTTGAATTCTTCCTGTTCTGCACGCAGAATTTCCTGCTTTTTTGCTTCTTCAGATTTTCTAATCTCCTCTTCTTTTGCCTTGACAGCATTCTCCCTTTCCTGAATCTCTCTTGTCTTTCTTTCTAATTCTTCATTCATCTTTCTCGCCTCCAATTCATTTGAAAATTCTTGTGCAGCCCTCATTGATACTTCAAAAATCTGAGTATCTGGTGATGAAGCGCCACCTGTAAATTCAATTCCATACAAATCAACATCATCTATCATATCAAATCCATCTTGTTGGATTACTTTAGTTGGAACAAAAGTAGTAGAAAGCCCATCTATGAATCCCTCTTGCAGGGAATTCCAGACAGCATCAAAATATTTTGGATTTATTTCCCTATAATTTGGGTTTAATCTGATGTCAAAAATAAGCTTCCCTGAACTGTCTATATTCACTTCTTTTACCTTAGCAATAGGCAAATCTGTCAATTCAATCTGTTGGAGTATTTTTTCCTTGTCTTCCTTTGGAATATCCAAATTGTCAAGATAGGATTTTACATTTATTCCTACTCCCGTTTTATGCTCCGCATCCACAAAAATCTTTTTTGATTTTGCCTGCCTATTCATTGAAGCAATTGCATTGTCTGTAAAAAGAGATTTGAATGATTTGGTTACTATTCCAGATTTTTTATCTTTGATATATCTGTAAATTTCTGGACTATTTGGAACTGCCCCGTATCCTCTTATTACATATTCTGGATTTTTTGAGAGTCCGCTTGAACTTCTTATCTCCAAAGGCATTAAACATTTATACTGTTTCATTGTTTGTGCTCCAACATTTCTTCTTTTTTGATGCCTTTTTTCCGCTTTACCATCTTATCAAAAGGGTGCATATCTTCTTCATTCGTTTCTTTCTCTTCCATCATGTGTTTCATTTTTTCTTTGATATTTTTGCTCCATGTTTTCTTGCGACATCGAGTGAAATTGCAATAGCTTGGCTTTTGCTTCTTCCGCTTTCCATAAGCTCTTTTATGTTTTCTCCGATTGCTTTTTTTGAACCAGATTGCTTAAGTGGCAATTTACATCATCTGTTGGGCTTCCAGTTTTCTCATGCCTTCTTCTGACACTCCTTGCCTATCCAAATCTGAAGTCATTTTGTCCGTTTTTTTGTCTTTTTTCTGGAAAGGATTTGCAGATTTTTGTATGCCTTCAAATTCTGCGTCAAGAGGAATGCTAAATCCTTTATTTCTTAAATAAGCCAAAACAGGATGTGATTTTTTGTCAGCCACTTTAATTCCGATGTTTGCCAAAATTTCCGCATTTGAAAGTATGCTTTTTTCTGAAGCTAAGCTGATTGGATTAAACTTAAAAGTCAAATCTTTAAATTCAGTTTTTGGCATAAAATCCCGATTAAGATAAGAAGCTGTGATTTGCTGAATTTTTTGGACTCTTGATTCAAAAGGAATAATTACATTTTCTCCAATCCCCCTGTTTGCCCCATCTAAATCTCCAACCCAATGGGGGGGAACTCTTGTAACGGTAAGAACTTCTTTTCTAATCTGCTTCCAAAATTCAGAAAGGCCATCATCAAACTTATACTGAATCATTTCTGCCGTTGCTTCTCCCCTTCCTATTATATCCATAGCAGGATTCATTTTTGCCCTGATTAAATTTTGAATAAAATCTGTTTGCTGTTCCTTATTTGCGTTTTTTAAATTGTAAAAAATCTTTGGATGATTGTTCTTGAAAAGTTCCTGAAGGAAATGATTAAAGAAAATTCTTGTATTAAATGATTTTGCTATAGGGTCTAATTGTGTATAAGAATAAACTCTGCTGCCTATCCAGTTTAATCTAAAATGGACGATTTCTTCCTTTTTCCAAGTCGGTAAATCTTTTATTGGAAGAGGCCTGAATGAAGGTCTTTGGACATATTCAGAAATCTCTCCATGCGCATCATATCTCAATGCAATCTGCGAGGTTTCAAGGGGATAAATTGAATTTACATGATTAGAGCTTGTTTTAATAATTTGTCCGCTTTCTGTAACAAGCTCTGCATCGTCAAATTTAAGCTCAAGATAAGAATCTCCATAAATCTGAAGCTGAATAAGTATATTTTTAATGACTGCATCAAAATCAAATTCATCTTCAAACTTTTCTTTTGCTTTTTTAATCTGTTCTTCGTCTTTACCTTCAAAAGAATAGCCATTGTAAGTTACCATATCTGCTGTCAAATCTATGGCAGTCCAGATAACTGGATCGCTTCTGAACATATCAAACATAACTTCATAAGAAGAAGGAGGCTCTATAACTTGATTAGTAGTTGGACGGGAATAATCTTTGACTACACCTCTTGATGCCCGCACATCTAACAGGTCTTCATAGTTTACTAATTGCATATAATCTATATTTTAGAAATGATATATTTAAATAGGTGTAATAGGCTGTAATGAATTATCATATTTTTGGAGATGCTGCTTGATTGCATGGCGTATTTGAGAACCAACACTATTTCCCTGACTTTCAGCTATTTTTGAGAGTTTTTTAAGCTCTTCAATTTCTATTCTGACTGAAAAATTCACGCTTTTCTTTTTTTTAAAAAAATCATAAGGCATTTTAAACACATCTTTTATTATCACAATGTTTTTTCTCTATTTTTCATCAGCCAATATAATCTTGTTTTTCAAAATCTTCAATTTTAATCCCTTTTTCTTCAAGTTCCTTTTTTATCTCGTCATTTCTTTTTTCAATTCTTTTCTGCTGCTCCTTGATTTTTTCTTTGTCTATGTTGTTTTCAATTTTTGTTTTCTGGTTCTCAAAGTTTTTCTGAGCTATCTTGAAGTTTCTTTCTGCTATCTCCGCTTCAAACTTTTTAAATTCTCTCATTTTTTCTATCCATGAGTCCATTTTATTGTAATTCATGACTGCATTTGCAATTCCGAAGTTTTTAAGCTCTATATCCAGCAGTTCCTTGTTTAAATGATATTTTCTTTCTTCAAATTGAAAGTCTTCAAGATTGGCTTCTTCCATTTTCAGCTTTATATCAAGAAGATTTATATTATTTTCGTAAGTTTTCTTATTTTGCTCAAATTCAGCTTTTAAAGTATAGATTCCTTTGTTTTTCTGAAATTCCTGTTCGGAAATTTCTTTCGGCTTTTCTATTTCCTGTTCTGCTATGATCAAGCTTCTTTTAAGCAATTCAATCAGATTTGCTATGTTTTTTGCCAGTTCCCTTTTATTAATGAACCTGTCTTTCATCATATCCTTTGACCATTTTTTTATTGTGTTCATAGACTAATTTTGAAATATCTGGAGAGCTTTCTTTTAATCTTTCCCATTCTGAATCAACTCTGCCCTGATTGAACTGCCTTTCAATTAAATTAGCTGAATTGGCTTCCACAACTATGGTTTCAAAATCCCCTTCTAATTCTATAAAAGGAATGCTTGCCATAACCGCTGAGTCAATTCTGTCATCATTCATTCTATCTGGGGAAGTTATGCTTGTCGTGATTTTCATTCTGACTTCCATGAGCGATTTCATTTCAGCGATTAAGCTTGGTATTTCTGGAAATTCAACCAATCCTTTTTTCAAAACTCCCCTGAAGTTATAAAACATTTGGTTTTTTATCCCCATTGAGTTTCTTCCAGCGCTGAATACTATTCTTTTGACTGGATAGCCTTCGTTTTCAAGCTGCCTGTTTGTTCTGTAACCTTGGCTGCAGTCATCTACCAAAACAGAGCGGATGTCATATCTTTTCATTAAATTTGGAATTGAATGCTCAAAAGAATTATCCATCAGCAGGTTTTCATCAAATTCCTTTTCTGCCCACTGGAATAAGATTCTGATTTTTCCGTGAAATTTTGTCATGACGGTTAAGCATGTTGCGGCTTTGACCTGCCCGTAATCAACTCCGAGAGAGCATGGAGTCAGCTTCCATTCATATTCCATAGCAAGGGAATGGTTTACTGCATTGTTCACGTCATTGTTGTCAAAAAAAGCCTCTTCATCTACTGTGAACATTGCATTATATTCCTGCTCAAAGTTTTTTAGATTTCCCTTTTCTTTTGCTTCCCTCATCTTTTGCCTTATTATTTTTCTTTGAATAGGATCTTCAACCTGCTTCCAATGAAACCAGAATCTTGTGAACTCATGGGTTTTGAACTGGTCAGACGGATCAAACATCTCAAAGAAATATCCTTTCTGCCCGTTTGGAGTGGAAGCTATAATTATCTTTCCGTTGGTTTTTGAAGTTGTCGGCTCTATTGAGTCAAAATAAATTGAGTCTTCGATAAAAGCCCCTTCATCTATAAAAACTATATCCAGCGCTTCTCCGCGAATTGCATCAGTTGGAGGGAAACACTTTATAAAGCATTTATTTTTGAGGTTAATCTGATACATTGTCTGCGGGGCAAACCTTGAATTGTCTATTAAATTTTCAAAAGGATGTGAATCATCAATCTGGTCTCCAAGAATAAGGAACTTTTTTATGTCAAGAAGGACTTTTTTAGCCTGTTCGTTTGATTTTGAGACAATTCCAATCTTTGTGTTGTTGTGTATTCCACTTGGAAAAGTATTATTAACTGCGGCATAGATTGCCGCTATCTCTATTGCCGTGCTTATTCCAATCTGCCTTGACTTGCAGATTATGATTTTCTTTTTTTCAAAAAGAGCTTTAAAAAGCAGATGCTGATATCTAAACGGTCTTATTTTAAATCTCTGGATTGCAAATCTTGTAATGTCCCAAGAAGGAGATTCAAGCATTCCTTTTTCTATCTGGAATATCTCGGAATTATTTTTTTGAAAAATAGGCGTATATTTCATTTAATTGTGTTATTTTATGATATGTATTTAAACTTTTCTATTTTGTAGTATATAAATATTTATATACTAATACATATTTCTGTATTATATGGAAGATGATTATGCGACTGGAATGGCTACTACAGTTAAATCTGGAAATAACTTGTCTATTCACATTCCTAAAATGATAGAAAGGTATCTAAAATTAGAAAGAGGGGATATTATTAAAATCAGAGTCTTTAAGACTGGAATGAAGAGCCAAATCAAGCGGACTGATGCTGTTCAGAATTTCCAGCATAAGGGCAGAGCAAAGATAATCCTTTCTGAAAACAGGCTATAATAGTGCCTAAAGAGGCAGCAGCGAAAGGTCTGAATTGGAGGATATTATGACAAAACTTAATCCAGAGTTTGTAAAGCAGATTTTTTCTAAAATTCCTGAACTTGAGCAAATTATAATGAAGCTTAAACTGCTTGGGAAGGATAAGCCTATTTATACTGATTGGGTAATTCTTATTATTTTGATAAACACTTGTTCTGATGATGGAGAAGTTATGGGAAGGATAGCAAGGATTCTTCATAAGGCAAATCTTCAGCTTGATTTCTTTGAAAAGCAAAAAGTTTGAAAAGGTTTATACTCTTGTTATTCTTGATACTGCTTTCCCCCACACCCCATCACATTCTCATCTCACATTCCGAAAATATAAATAAATATTTATTTAATTAAAAAAAAAATTAAAAAAAAAGCTTATAGAGAATTTATTAATAGTATTTGTTTGTAGTGCGTGTGTGGTGGTGTGGTGCGGCAGTAGTGGGGTGGTGGGCTAATGCCCACTACCCAAATAGATACTTCAATACAATAATAAATATATACTTCAATCAATCACTTAATCAATCAATGGAGGAGTGATTCAATGAAGGTAATTAATATTGTAGTAGAAGATGATGAGCATAGGAAGTTGTTGGAAAAAAAAGGGAAGCTGACTTGGAGAGAGTTTATAGTTAGTGGGGTGGTGGGGACTCCCACAATAAGTAAAGATGATGATATAACTGAAGAAGAACAAGATTTCATTGATACTTATAGAACTACACAGAACAAAGACTATACAAGAGCTATGGGAGAAAAGCAATTTGGGAAAGAAAAGGTTATTAAATTAATTGGTAATTAGATATTCTAAAATAGATATTAAAAAATAGGTTCAGTACAAAATCTTAATACTGTTTATGAACATAACAAATTATCTAAATCTTAACTTAATAACACTTGCAGCTAACAAATAACTAAACAGATTAACTTTATATTATTGTTGTTATAGATTATCTACGTTGTGGAAAGCGTTCCACTTCCTTACTTCAATATATACATACTTATCTATATCTTTGAGAATAGGCTAAAACACAAACATTTATATACTTAATACATAACTATGTATTATGGAGGAAACAAAAATGAACAAAGAAAAAAACGAAAGAATAAAATTGTTAATGGAAGATTGGGGTTGCAGCAGGAAAGAAGCAAAAGCTCATATAGGGAACGTAGAACAATAAGACAATAAGCTTTATGTGAGGTGTGTTATGATCTATGAAAAAATACTAACTATCGTAGATGAGCAGGATTATAACCTTTATAACTGCCATAACAATACTTTATTGGTAGCTAATTCTATCTCTACTTTTGATTTTGGGTTGATTGTTGTGGGACTATCCCACTACCCTAAACAGGATAAACTATTTTAGGAGGATTGAGAAAATGAATAAAATTGATTTTAAAGTATTGGTTAGAGAAATTCAAAACATAGGTGTGGCCTGTGGCGGAACATTTGGCGGTGAAGTTGTGGATTTAATCTGGCAATTGAAACTTCTTTCCAAAAAACACAATAAGCTATGTGAAAGATACTGCAACGAACAGAATTTTGAGCATTTGCTTATAGAAAAATGCGAAGTTAAGATTGACAACACAGCAAATAAGCTTAACGCTTTTTTAAAAGGAAAATTAAGCATAGAAAAGCAACAAGACCCAAGAGGCAACACAATTAAGGTAAACATTGGAGAACAAGGGCTTTATGAGATTTTCCATTTAAAGTAACATAATAGAATAGGAGGATTGATTGAAAATGAAATATCTTATAAATAATGGGTGCTGTTTTATTTGTATGGGGGACTTGCCTTCAATATGCCATAAAGAGCAACATAAGGAAGTTTTGTTAAAAAGCATACAAAACTATGAACAATATTTAAGTAATTATAAAATTCAAAAATGGGTTAATATATGCCCTGATTGTTTTAATGAAGAAAAGAATAAATTTCAAATTTTTGAAGTAGGAATTGATTAAAACCAGAATCAAAAAGGAGGATTGATAAAAATGGAAGAAGAAGTGCAAGAGCAAAAGATGGGAAAAATAAGTTTTGAGCAGTTTTTAAAAAGAGTAAAAAATAAGCAGAATGTAAGCAAGTTTGAATTTGAAATAGATTTTAGATGGAACTTGGAATTAAGCAAGAAACTCAAGGAAATTGGTTTAAGCAAGGCTAATTTGAGCGGGGCTGATTTGAGAGGGGCTGATTTAATCGAGGCTGATTTAATCGAGGCTGATTTAATCGAGGCTGATTTAATCGAGGCTGATTTAAGCTATAGTAATTTGAGCGGGGCTGATTTGAGATGGGCTGATTTGAGATGGGCTGATTTAAGCTATAGTAATTTGAGCGGGGCTGATTTGAGAGGGGCTGATTTGAGAGGGGCTGATTTAAGCGGGGCTAAAGGAGAATTTATTTTTAACTTTGGAGTAAAATTAAAAGTTATGAATGAAAAAATAGTCGTAGAGGTATAAACGAAAGCATTAAAAAATAATTGAGGTGAATAAAAATGAATGAAGAAATAGATTATTGTAATGATTGCCATAGTGTTAGAAGGAATGGGATTTGTGTTTGTGATGTAAATGGTTGTCCCACAAATATGGAGGATTGATAAAAATGAAACAAACAATAAATAAAAGCCAGTTTATGGATGAGTTTAAAAAAATGGATAGGGCAACGCAGTTTTCTTATGGTGGCTTAAGTGCGTTATTTGATTATTTGGAAGATTTTGACGAAAATTACGAACTTGACGTAATCGCCCTATGTTGTGAATATGCAGAATATAAGGATTTATTGGAATTTCAAAACGACTACAATGAAAGACAATTTCCTGATATGGAATCGATAAAAGATGAAACAACAGTAATAGAATTTGAATCAGGCTTTATAGTACAATCCTTTTGAAGTAGTTTAAAATGCAACAATGCGAAATACATAATGAAGAATACAAGTATAANCCTTTTGGATATTTTTGTATAAGCTGTTATAATGANAATTTAATAAAATTAAGAAANGAAGGTGATTTAAATGAATACAAAAGAGGCAATTTTAGAGCAATTAGACAAAAAAAGGATTGATAAGATAGAAAGCGAATATAATGAGCTGATTGAAAAGGTTATTAATTCTCCTTTTTCTAATATTCCTGTTGAGGAATTGGATAGGGCCTTATTACGCAATAAATTGCAGGGTTTCCCTGCTAACCCAGATAATTTTTTAGATCGGTGTTTTGAAAAAATTGATTTAATAGAAAAGCGGATTAACTTTCTTTCTAATATTCAAATGGTATTAAAGCATAGTAGCCTATCTGATGATGATGTCATTCTTGGCTTAATTGCCTATATTAAAGGGATTTTAAATTCCCTTTCTGATGATTTAAAAAGCTATAAGGAGATGGTTTAAATGAAAGCATTAAGCAGTATTTCAGTTAATTTCGGGCTTTTAAATATGCCTGTTAAGGTGTATCCTATGCGAAACAAAGAGGATACTTTAAGTTTTTCTGGATTATCTAATTGTTGCCATTTTGAAACGGGATTAAAGCGTTATTGCAAGTCTTGCGTTAAAGATCTTTCTTGGAAAACCGAGCTTAAAGGCTATAAAATCTCTAAAAATACTTATATTGAATTAAATAAAGATGAGCTTGAAAGCATAGAAAGGCTTCATAATGGGATTGAAATTCTTTATTTTAGCAAAGTTGCGGATATTCCGCTTCCTTTACTTTCAAATCCTTATTTTTTAGAGCCGACAGCAAACTATAAACTTTATTTTCTTTTAAATTCTGTTTTTGCTGAATTAAGCATAATTGCAGTATGCCGAGCCGTAATGAAAGGTTATGAGCATTTTGCGGTATTAAGGCACTCTAAAAAAGGCCTGGAATTGCAGTTTATAGAAAAAATTACGGATTTAACCATAGATCTTAAGAAAGCTGAATATTCTAAAGATGAGGAAAAACAGCTTAAAGAAATTATTAAAGAAAATATTAAGAATTTTGATTTTTCTGAATTAAAGCCGATTTATATAAATAAGGTTAAGGAATTAATACAAGCCAAAGCCGAAGGCAGGGAAATTAAAATAAACCCTGTTGAAACAAAAGAGCTGAAAGAGGCTAACCTTCTTAATGCACTTAACTCTATGAGAAAAAAGAAAATTAAAATTGAGGTGTAAAATGCAGAACTACAAAGAGGGCTTTCATAGATTAGCAGGATTAATCAAAGCATTGATAGAGAAAAAATATACAACAAAAGATGGAAATGATTTTCTTGTTAGGGAAACTAATAAGATAATTAAAGAACTTGAAGGTTAAAATGCCTGAATGTGAATTTTGCAGGAAAAAAGGCGTTCATAAAATAAGAGTAAGTGATGACGCAGATGACAAAATAGGCTATGTTTCTTTTGTTTGCGATTATCATGGAGGTAAAAATGGCAGTTGACAAGTATATTGAGGAAAAATTAAATTCTCTTAAAATTGCTTTAAATATTTTTGTTGTTGATAAGATAAAAGAACTAAAAGCAAAAGAAATTTTAAACAAAATCTATATTGATGGCTTTGCTGATGGAGTAAGTGAAAGCAAAGATGAGGCAATAGCATACAAGGAAGCTATGCAGGATAGCAGGGATTAAAATGTTCCAGCTTTGCAATTCTATTAAAGATTTGAGCAAAATAGATACTAAAAACTATATTTTTGAGATTAAGATTGATGGGACAAGGGTAATGGCTTATTTAAAAGGCGGAAAGATAGTTAAGCTGATTAACCGAAGGAATTTTGACATTCTTGATAAGTTTCCAGAATTAAAAAGTATCAAAATACCATTAAAAAAAGATGTTGCCTTTGATTGTGAACTTTGTATTTTAAAGCCAAATTCCTTTAAATGCGATTTTTCCGCATTATTGAGCCGAGAGCATAACCAGAATGAATTAAGGAAATCCCTTTTAATGCGGGAATATCCCGCAACCCTTATGATTTTTGATGTGCTTGTTTCCAATGGGCTTGACACGACAAAATTAAAGCTAATTGAAAGAAAAGAAATACTTAAATCTTATTACATTTATTTAAACAAGAATGTCCAGATTATTCCTTACTTTTTTGATTTGCCTTTGGCTTTAAAAGTTATGGAATACAATGAAAGCGAAGGGTTAATCTTAAAGAAAATAGGCAGCATTTATGAAAACAGAAGGAGTGAAAATTGGCTAAAATTCAAGAAAAGAGCCGAGCTGGTTATGTATGCAAACAAATATGAAAATAACAAGGATAATTCAATAACTTTGACAGATGGCTTCCACAGGGTAAAGGTAAATCATAATATAGATTTTATAACTGCTGAAATTGACAAAGGGCATAAAATAACTGCTGAAATTGAGGGTTTGGAGATTACTAAAAATGGGCATTTAAGAATGAGCCAATTTAAAAGAATAATATGAGGTGTTAAGTATGAAACAGTTAAGCGTAACTGAAAAGGAAATTCCGGATAACTTTAGAAAATTCTTAAAAGAGGCATTTAAGGATAATCTTGACAATATTGATGTTTTTTCTGAATTTGACAAGAGCTTAAGTCTTTCTGAAAACAAAACTCATTTTCTTGAGGCATTTAATTCTATGCTTTCTCCTGAATTTAAGGAAAAATTAATGCTTAAAAATACAAAAGATAATGGGGAAAAATTCAAAATTGAAGAGATGAATAGAATAAAAGAAGAAGAAAGCAAACTTATACAGGAATGGAAAAAATCCGATTATGAAGATATTGATATTAAGTCTTTTGATGTGCCAAAGCATTTTTTAACAATGGTATGCAAAGGAATAAGCAAATCCTGTTTTTTAATAGGGCAGGGCGGGACAGGAAAAACATATATGGCAATAAATATTTTAAAGAAAGAGAAAAAAGACTATGTTTATCAAAATACTTATTCTACTCCTCTTGAATTATATAAGTTTATTTACTATAATAAAGATAAATTAATCATTCTTGATGATGTTGAAGGTATCTGGAATAATGACAAATGCTTGGCTATTTTAAAAGCGTGCCTTTGGGAAACTGATAAGAAATATATGGTTACTATGAATACAACCGACAAGGTTCTTGATGGCGTTCCTAAAGCCTTTGAATTTACGGGAAAGATTATAATCCTTTCAAATAAGCTTAATTTAAATGATTTGCATATATCTGCGTTAGTATCCCGCTCTAATTATTTTGAATTGAATTTTACCTATAAGGAAATTTTAAGGATAATGAAGGAAATTGTTAAAAAACCTTATAAAAATACGGATATAAAGTTAAGGCAGAAGGCTTTTGATATGCTGGTTAAAAATACCGATATAACGACGCAAGAGCTTAATTTTAGAAGCCTTGTAAGAACTTATGATATGCTTATTTATGATGAAAATAAGGCAGAAATGCTTTTAAAAGCAACGCTTAAAGTAAATGAAGATTTGAAATTAGTAAAAGAACTGATGGAAAGCGGAATGAATGTCCAGCAGCAGATTGCAGAATTTAGCTTAAAAACAGGAAAATCGAGGATAACTTACTTTAGAACAAAAGAGAAAATTAAGAAACTAATGGGTGAAAAAAATGGCAATTGAAGCTAAATTATGGCAACACGCAGATAAAAAGCCTTTCTTTGAAGTAACTTTAAGAAGAAAAAACCAAGTAATTACCTTTAATCTATCTTTCTCTGAAGCTGAAGAATTAAAGAAGCTGTTGAGTTCTTAACTATTGTTAATTGTGCTTCGCATTTCGGAATAGAAAGTATTAAATATAAGCTATCTTTAAAAAAATCTGTAAGATAGAAGTTTCTTACAGAACACTATGTCCATAGAGTTCTAAATGGATTAAGTATTTAATACTTTCGTTATAGAAGCTTCTTTCTTTAAAAAAAGGTGTGAAATTGTTTCCAGTAACATATACTATACGAATAGGTAAGATTCATTTAGATATTTTAAGCCTTGTTCTGTCTAATTCTGAAGGCATTTTACAGAAGGATATAGCCAAAAAGCTTGGTTTAAGCAAAAAAACAGTCTCAATTTGCAAACAGGATTTAATTAAGCTGGGCTTTCTGAAAGAGCTTGAAATGGCTAATTCTAAAGAGATTAAGATAGGTTTAAACGCCAAAAAGGAAGCTGAAAGGTTTCTCGGTGGGGCAATTTTCCGTAACAACTATATAAATGGACAAGCCCTTTTAGGCACTATGAAAAAGCCCCTTAAAACCATCTTAATCCGCCCCCACCACATCATAGCCAAAGCTGTCTGTCCTGAAAACAAGGAAATCAAAACAAGGAAAATAGAAGAATTAAGCAAGAAGTATAGGATTACTATAAACAACCTAATCAATAACAAAGAATATGTCATATATACTGATTATGGGAATATCTTTCTTTATGCTGATAGTCCTATTGTAACTCTATGTGGGAATCCTTTCCCACTGCCCTTCACTGAAAACGAACTTGAACATGCGGAAGATTATATCAAATGCTTAATAGCTGACAGAATTGAGGGAATGTTAAACATTCTTGGTTTCGGGAAACTTCAGCTCAATAACTTAACTTACCTTAAAACTCTCCATATCGGAATACTGCTTACTGATAAAAGGTTTAAAAAACTCCATTTAAACGCCGAATTTGAGGCTCTTAAGCTGGAAGCAGACAATTCAGTTTATGGCTTTAAGGAAATTGAAGGAAAAGGAAATCTTGATGAAGTTTTGGAAAGAATCAAAAAAGCCATTAATCTCATATTTGAAGCAGAATTTCACGGCATAGATTCAATACAAAAAGCAATCAAATTCATAGAAGTTTATGAGAAGCAAATGCAATAAGTGCGGGAATGTTGAAAAAGTCCATTTTAAGGCAAAAAACAGATTTAGAATTTGCTTTAAATGCGGCGGAAGATTAACAATTAGATTTACNAATGCTGGAGAATATTATCTTTATAAGAAACGGAAGCAAAAAGGCAGTGGATTTATCCACAATCAAATTCCTTAAATCCCTGAAACTTGCCTTTATTCAATTCGTTTGTATAGATTATTAAAGCTCTTTGGGCTTCCCAGCCTTTTTCAAAAGAATCTATTAGCTTTAGATTTAAACCCGCTTTTGACTTAACTTTAAGGGCATACGTTCCCCTGCATCTTTTGCAGGAAAGAGTCAGGCTTCCAATTATCTGCGCTAATCCGCAGCGGCAAATTACGATTTTAAATTTCTTGATTATTTGCATTTTCTAACACCTATGATGATGTCTTCCCACATTGCCGCTTGGTTTCCCTTCGCTAACGAGAGCCTCTTGAAGAAGCTTAATCTGCCTTTATGCACTTTTTTTGTTTCTCCTATTAAGGTTGATTGCTCGTAAGTTTTGAACAAAACTGCACGGTGATAATCTACAATAGAGTAGCCACTTTTTTCCAAAAGAAAAGCTGTATCTAAATCCAATCTTCTTAATTTTCCATTTCTTGTTGGATTTTTGGTCACTGTGCAGATTATCGGGCATACTTCTGAAGCAGACTTATACACCTTCAACATTTCCGACAAATAATTTGGTTCTGACTTTATCAATCGTTTCGGCTTTCCACAATTCTGGCATATTTGGTAATCCATTTTTTTCTACCTCAAATAGTATTAATTCAGTTTTCCTATGGTGTTTTTTACATAAAAGAATTAAATTATTTATCTGATTAAACTTTTCATAATTTTTCTTTCCAAAAACTCTTCTTGGAATTATATGATGAACATCTAAATATTTATCTGTAAAACATATCTGACAAACTTTATCTCTTCTTATTACTTCTCTTCTAACTCTCCCCCAGTTAGAACCATTATAATCAAAAGTTCCGCCTTTCCAAAAATGACTTTTACTGCCTGAATTAGTTATCCCTTTACAATCTGTACAGTATTTAGCTCTACCATCACACTTATCTCCGCAATTAATACATTCTTTTGGTGCTCTTTTAGAATTTGGAACTCTTCTTGAAACACCAAAACATTTTTTACTACAATATTTAGCATTTCTTGATTTATTTCTTACAAAAATATTGTTGCAAGTCAAACATTTAATTTGATGATATTCTCTTTGACTTTCATATTTACAAAGATAAGAACAAAATATTCCTTTTTCTGCTGACTTGTAATAATAAAAAATTTTACTACAAATTAAACATTTTCCTTCTGAAAGACTTGTTTTTTTTCTGGCTTTAACAAACTGATTTGGATAGTCAAGTCTATTAGAATTGACATCAGTTTGATTAAAGTATCCAGTAATTTTAACCTGACTATCCATATCTAATTCTGAATATAAGCAACTATTTAAATATTGTGTTTTAATCATCACACTCACACCATTCACTTTCTTTTTTAGGCGGACTTGTTATACCTACAATATCTCCCCATTCATTTCTTGTAAAATTACCAATTTGAACTCTATCATCTTTGTTTTTATTATAAGGATGTGGTCTATTTTTCACTTGGTTTATTTCTTGATTTCCACCTTCATCAGTTAATTGTCCTGCGTAAGGCGGTGATGTAATCCCTACAAAAGAGGTGTCTTTAAGATTGGCGATATTTTGAGGATTATCTGAATGTTTAACACTATCAGAACAAACAGAACCCATTTTAGGCAATCTGCCTTCTTTAATTGCTTTATCTCTCCATTCTTGGTCAGTTTCACTTCTATTATTAACATCGCTATAAGGCGGTGATGTTATCCCCACTATGCTTCCTGTATCTTTTAAGTTCCCTATGTTTTCTGGATTTTGGGAATAACCTGCTTCTTTATTTTGTTTATTCAATTCTTTCTGAAAATCTTGCCAATTACCTGTTTTCTTCCATTTTTCATAAGCATCATTAAATTCTTGTCCCTTTCCACCACCACCCTGAGTATTGATAGGCATATCCTGATAAGGCGGTGAAACAACACCAACCATTTGCTTATATTTTAGATTGCCGATATTGGAAGGGTTGTCTGAATATTCTTTTGAAACAACCTCACCAGCATTATTCTTATTTTTTATACACCAATTACATTTACAACTTTTATTATGATTATATATACCAAATTGAGTTATATTTTCTTGAGTAATCATATTTTTTCTAACTTTTGAATTGAAAAACTTATTTTGTTCTGCAAATGGCGGGCTTACAACAGCAACATCACTTTTATTTAATAACTTTGAAAGTTCTCGACTATCACCTTTTATAATCTCCATATCAAGCTTTCTGCCGATTTTGTTTTCAGCAAACTTTTTGTTGTCNNNTCCCATNTTCGTAAAATGTGTCTCTAATTCTACACCGATTGATTTATATCCTCTCAAAGAGGCAAGTAATGGGACACGAAAACTCCCAGCCATAAAATCTAAAACCGTCATTCCCTCTTTAAGCAGTTCTAATTTCTCAAGATGCTTGAATATCCGTTCTATAAGTAGAAATGAGGCTTTAGCTGGATGGGCATAGCTTTCTGGCGTTACAAATCCTTTATATTGAATATCTGAGTCATAACAACCGTACCAATACAAATCAGATAAACATTTATGGTATTTTGTAATGTCGAAGTCTAATTCTTCTTCAGTCATTTTATCTTTTCTTTAAGCAAATCCCTGTCAGTTTCGCCAATATAAGCCTCTGCATATATTTTAAGGCAATCTGAACAAAGAGATTGCTTCCAAAGCCTCATAGACTTGTTTATGCTTTCTTCTTCAGCTGTTTTNTTGCAATTAAAACAATTTAACATTGTGAGTGAGCTGTGCAGGAAANTGAAGGAAAGAGTAAGTTTATTTTTAATTGACCTTTCAAGTTTGTTTTGTTCATAGTTTGAAACCACCAGCTTTAGCTGGATTTATTTTTGGGAGTGTGTCATTCATAAAACGGCTCAAAAACCCTTAAAAACTCTCTTTTTTGCGTGTTTTGCGGCTTTACCGCCACTATGCTGTTTTCCTTAATCGTGCCTGTATTGCCATTTAAAGGCGGTTTTGAAGCGTTCTGTAGGGCTTCTTTTTCTAATTCATTAAACTTTTTGACAAAAAACTCCCTTGCCTGCATGTCTTTGAGATCATAGTAAAACAACTCAAAACCCGAATCTGTAACAATTCTTACTAAGTTTAACCCATCAGACAAATTGCAAGTGTTAAAATCCTTGTGCGCCCAGCCTACTTTGTATATATTTATTACTTCTTCATGGCAAACAGGGCATTTCATAAAATCACAGGGCGGATATCCACTTCTTTTGATGTGAGAAGAAGCCCGTCCTCCTTCTTGTTTTTTAATTCAGGATCGTAACCATCAAATAAAATAAGTTGATTGTGTTTTCTACTTTTTGCTCTAAAATCCTTGTATTGTATTAGACTCCAATAAGGATTATTCCAATTGTTATATTTTATCCTATTCCTTAAATCTCGTTTATTAGAGTTCCAAGTACAGTCGTCTATCTTCACTCCCCATTCTTTCAATTTGCTTAACTTGTAGATACAAACTTCATAAGGGATCTTCCAATTAACAATGACAAAAACTTGTATAAACTTTTGCTTATACCCCACAGAAACAAGCAAATTAATGGTATCTTTAGCAAGTTGTTCGTGAGTGTGTGTTCCATCCCAAGCAAACTTTATCCCCTTATACCACTTATATTTAGAGTTGAGTACACCAAATCTATTCTTGCTTAACAATTCAGCAATCTCCTTGTCTAATAAACGAAAATCTATGCCCTGATTTAAGCCATAATAAACAACTTTCCCATCTACTCGCTTTTGTCCGAGTTCTATAATTTTCTCTTTGATTTTAGGATCATATAAAAATCCTTCTCCAATTATCATAACTTTATTGTTTATTATTTCAGGTACATCAAAAACCTGATAGTTGGGGTCAGAATAACAGAAAGCACAACCTCTTTTACATCCACGATTAACTTCTATCCATTGTATTCCATAAGCTATTTTGTTTATTTGGGGTCTATCCTCTTCTTCTCTTTTTAGCTTGGGTAAGATTAATTCTTGCATGGTTCTTTGAAACCCCCAGCTTTAGCTGGATATATTTTGGGAGTAGGTCATTTTATCAGATTTTCAGCTAATTCTTTTGCTTGTTCTCCTAATGCTTTTATCTCTTCTTTTGAATCTCCCTTGACTAATTTAACCCTTACTTCAAATCCCATTCCGCCAGTTACTCCTTTCTTGATTAATATATCAACATAGCTTTTATCAGTTTCCATAGTTACTTACCTCCTCATATATTTTTTTAAGTGAATGTCTATGCAAAATAATTTCATATTCCATGCTTGATGACTTTATAGTTTTCGCTGAAATAATCCTGCCAGCTTGTTACTGCAATTATCTCTAATTCTTTTGGAAATTTTCTTATTTTCCATTCCAATTCGCTTAATTTTTCTGAAACCATAATTTCTATAACTTGGCATTTG
>C687J35021_10000186_pt1 | contig 45581 bp, 30 predicted proteins | sample RifCSPhighO2_12_FD_35021 | JGI IMG/M metagenome (IMG submission 35021) | reverse complement strand
AGAAGAAGAAGAAGAAGAAGAAGAAGAAGAAGAAGAAGAAGAAGAAGAAGAAGAAGAAGAAGAAGAAGAAGAAGAAGAAGAAAAGTTTTCCTTCGCTCCTTAATACAATATAATTAACTTTTCATTTATATTGTATTAAGGAGCGAACCTAAATAATTTTTACCCTTTAAGTATTATATAAATTTATGCTAATAATTTATTTGATATGATATCAAATAATTAAAATTATCTCAAAAATATCCTTCGTAAAACACGCACAAAAAGCTCTGGAATTTTTCTAGAGCTCCGGAATTTTTAGAAGAAGAAGAAGAAGAAGTTTAATTTTCCTTCGGTGCTTAATATAATACAATTAACTTTTCATTTATATTGTACCGTAGGAATAAGGAGACCCTAAATAATTTTCTTAGTTTAATCATTTTATCAACTTATACTAAGAAAATTATCTCAAAAATATCCTTCGTTCGTCTTGCGACACTCTCACGACTTTGCCGTCCGACAAGTCGGAAAAGCTCTACCTTGGAGCTCCAGAATTTTTAGAAGAAGGAGAAGTTAAAACTTAAAATTCTAGAGTCCTTATTCCTACGGTACAATATAATGAAAAGTTAATTATATTGTACCGTAGGAATAAGGACTCTAGAATTATTTAATACAACATCAAGAAATAATTACTTCAATTGAAGTAAAACAACTTCTCTAAATCCATCTTTGGTCATCTTAAATGAAGCATAATGATTAAACTGGAAGAAATTAAAGATGTCTTTAGAGCAGTTAAAAAATCTTTCATTCTTCAATTCAAGTCAAAGTAAAATAATATTTGATATAATTACTGAAATTCAAGAACTTACAGCGCGAATTAATAAATTAGAACAAGAAAATAAAAATCTCAAAGTGTCAGTTAAGACATCTAAACCTGTTGTACCACAAAGAGCAACACGTGTGCCTTCACAACGTAAGGTCCCAGAACCGAGAATAGAACATGCCTTAGATTTGGACGATAAAACTGAGGCATCTGGCAGTGATATTGATTAATTTTCTCAATTCTTAAATTGAGAAATATTTCGCGTAAAATTAAATAATAAAAATTTCAAGCAATATAAAATGGAAAAAACCGTTATCCAGAGACATCAAAGTCGTCTAGTTCAAAGTGTCAATAACCTAAATCAGGCTCAGGAGATTACAGTGTATAGTATGGTTGGAACTCCTTTAATTACTAGTTCTAATTATATAGTACCTGTAAAGATCCCAACAAAAGCATGTTTAGTTAGAGTAACTGTTGGCGAAGAAGAATTTACAGGATTCTTAGTGGAAGGAACCGATGCGGACAATATAACTATTAAAATTACAAACGACGATAAATTAATCACCATGACTTTTAAGAAGTATGATTTCATTGAATATTTAGGTAATCCTAAAGCTCAAATAATTAAAGCAGATCCCTTATATACAGATGGAACATCGTCTACGGTTTTTTCTTATATAACTTCAGATCTTCATTGGGATCCAGTAATCTATCATTTCATTAAACATCATATAGTTGAATCTATAATTATGGGTAAAATTGTATCTAAGTTACCTTTTGATATTGAAGGCGCAACATTAATTGCAGATTCTTACCCTTCTTATTTTCCAGGAGGTATGAAGATGAGGGTGATGAGTTCAGCAATGAGTTCATCAACTGAAGAAGGAACAGGTATTGAAGGTAATTGGATCTCTTACGAAACACCGTCTATAATCGAGAAAGATACTACTACTATTGTAGCTCTTCAATACGGACAATCGACTCAAGGATTAAACGAACCTATTCCTAGTAAAATTCAATCTCGTCATGTACTTACATTAAATCCGGGAATTACCCGAGCTGAAAAAGAAATATCCTTCCTTTCTCCGTTTGAAACTCCGTCTGGTGAACACGTCTTTATTACTCAAGATGGTTTAACCCTTCAAAGTAACAAGGAAGAATATCGTAAGGGACAAAGATTAATTCAATCATTAGGTCAAACTGCAGAAGTCCGAGCCAATACTAATATATCTGTAGAAAAAGTTCCCAGTGGTATTGGAGGTAATTCAATTGAAGTTATTAATATTAAAGCATCAGTTGATGTTGATATCAAAACCAGCGTATCGCTCCAATATTTTATTGGTTCAAGGAAGTATGAAATTGTAGGAACCACTGGAATTAACAAACTTACAATTTCCGCAGATAATCAATTTTTAACTTTCACTGCACTGATGGAAAAAGGTTCGTATAAATTTAACGCAGTTTTTCGTTTATTTTAGATTTTTTAAATTATCAATTTTAGGTGAACGAAAAAAATTAAATTCCGTTCCTCTAATAAATGGAATTATCCGTGGAGACTTTTTGGGTTATCTACATTGTCACCCTTCTTATTTTAGCCATCATCCTGTTTGCTATCTCTCGGAAGGGAAATGTTAAACTTTCGATCGGTATTTTCATAGCAGCACTTATTGCGGGAATATTTACGGGTATATTAATATTTTTCAATATTGATCCTGCCACATTAACTCCTTCACAGATGCAAACTCTTAACCTCCTTTACGGAACTATGGCTGTTGTCGCGCTGTTAGCACTTTTCTGGATGTTGTTCGATGTAATCGGAGGAGCCTCCGATCGTTGGAATCAGAAAGTTACCGTAACTTGTGATGAGAAGGAATGTAAAACAAAGACCGAAGATATTCATCCCCAACGAGTATCTCAAGCTCGCGATGAAGTAGATCTTGTTTGTGATGATTTAGGCTGCCGCGTGACTGGGATGACTCCCCATCACTCCGACGAATCACTTTCTATCACGTATCTGTTAAGTTAAATTATTTCTTTCGTGTAAAATACGAAAGATATCCTACGGTAAATTATAAAATATTTTATATACCCCACGGGTATACGTCCGTGTCCGTGCCGGTACCGGTGTCGGTAAATTAAACTATTTCTTTCATGGTGGTATGAAAGACACCCTCGTGGTAAACTATTTCTTTCATAGTGGTATGAAAGACGTTCGTACACTCTGAGAGTGCACGAGAGAACTATTATCTAGGAATAGGAATAGGAGCACTTCCAGTCCGAGTTCCCGTGACGCTACTAGCGGCATCACTTGAAGGAGTTTCATTTTGGCTGAGTAATAAATAATTCTCATCAAAATACGATTTGGGAGAATTAGAATCTTCTACAGGAGAAATATTGGGAGAAAGTGACCCAACTTGAAAACTACTCTGATTTTTTAACGTATCTACAACCTTTTTCTCCTCGTCTGTCATATCTTCGAGTATATGAGAAATTTGATGCCTGAATGTAAAGAATTCAGCTTTGACGGCATTATTTGTATCATACACTTCGGATTGCTTTCGAAGGGTTGAATCCATTTCAATTAAATTTAGAAAAATGTCAGGACGATACCGTGACCATTCGGATTTAGCCAATGCTTCCACAGATCTATTTATTAATCCTTTAGTTTTATCAATTAATCTGTGTGTCCCCTCTCCATACCATCTACGATATAACCAACCATACGGACTCGTATTACTCACTGTAGTACTAGTTGAAAAACAAATCTTTTCATTCTCTTTCGTCAAATTGTAAAAAGTTAAATCGCGTAATAAATTTCGAAGATCCTCAGGATAAGACATTTTTTATTAGAAAAGATAAAGTCTATTGTTCGAAGCGAGTTCGAACAATTTTATTTTTAGTTTCGTTTAATGGGTTTCTCGTGTTGACGATGCCCGTGATGATGACGCGGCTGCTCTTTGCGATGGCAGTTTAACACCGGGTACATCTACTAAACTCTTCCAATAATCAGACGGTGTTGGCAATGTAGTTGAAGCAGTAGCAAGAGCTGCTAAAAATCCATCACCGTAAGAATTGATTATTTCAGTCTTATTGTTCTCATATAATTCTTTTTGTTGTTCGTAAAATTCAGGAAGAGTTAATTCCCTTTCACCTGCGGCTGCAACTGTGTCTTCGTCAACAACTGGACGATCGTAAATTCCAACTTCGTTAATTTTATCCTCAAAGTAATTAACTAAAAAGTTACGGATACTTGATTCATCTAAAAGTTCGGCAATACCTTCATCTTTCTCAGGTATATCATTACGGACACACTTCCAACTACAATAACATCCAAGCCAACCTCCTCCTTCCACAGGCATTCTTACTGCATGATGATAGGCTTCAATCTTCTTCATACATACGCTGCAATTATCCTCAAACCAATCAAATGGTCCAGGATCGGATAATTCTACTACCGCTAAATCATCAAACGGATCAGCATCCATAAATTTAGAACATGTAAACATTCTACTACTTTGAGGGATAGTACTCTCAACAGGAACTATAAAGGGATTAGAAGGTCCGAATAATCGTTGAAGGTTGAAGTCTGTATCTTGTTCCAAAAACATTGAAACATATACAGGTTGAAGTAGATGATAAAGGTACATGAAATTGCACCCCTCTTCGTAAATCTTTCTAATTTCCGAATGTACTTCTTCAATCTTTTCTTGTTGTTCGTCTGTGGATGTCATATGGACAAATAATTTTTCTGTGAGAATTTTAGCGGTTTTATTCGCTGAGGGTAGTTTCAACGAATATGATGTCGTATCGGCTTCGATATCGTGAGCTCTAAGTTCAACTTCTTCATCTAAAACCCATCCAGGAACAGGAGCGTAATTTGCGATCTTCCTATATATTCGCTTCAAGAATTCAATTAAAGAAGTATTTACTTCAACTGGGACGATTAAAGTTGTATCATCTTTATCTTTCATTTCAGAGGGCGGTGGAATACTATAAGAAATATCCTTGGGTTTAATTTGCTTAATCAAACGTTTAATACCCTCGGGAGTTACAGAATCTAAAGGGTATAATTCTACTAATCGATTATACGACAGAGTACAACGATCATCATTCGGATATGATGCTAATACCATAACCATAGAATCAAAGTGCCAATTTAATTTACTCTTGATATCCTGAAGTGCAACACTTGATACCTTAGGATTTCTAATAATTGCTCCAATTGTAGAAAATTCCCCCTCATCAGGATTTACAGATTTCCATCCGTAAATAATCTCCCTGTAAATAGTATCAGGAGAATCAGCGCGTTGAGCGTCGCTGAGAAAAATGGCCATCAAAGTCTCGGACTGGTCCTGTTCGAGACGATCCAGTCTTAGACCTGGAAGCATTTTTCTTAATCCGGCGACGTTGTTCTTCAATATCGAAGTCCTGGCGGCGTTTAGAATTTGACGAGTAGCGTTTCCTTTCGATTCTTTTCCTTTCTCGTGAGTGGACATCTTTTTCTTTTGGTTTAGTTAATTTTTTATTTACTACATCATTTAAAGTCGTTTCTGGTATTGGATCACCTCCGAATGGAGGTGATATAGGTCCTAGACCAGGACCACTTGAAAAAATAGATGTAACATCATTCTGAATAATGGCACTTGCAAACCCAACTATTACTAAAAAGATAGCAGATGCTACAAATGCTACAATAAAATTATGATAAGCCAAATTTCTCTTAAGTGGGAGACTTCTGTACACAAAATTTTCAAAGAATCGTTCCCATATAGAAATAAGTACCCACCCTAGGACAATATAAAAGAAAGCTTCAACTAATGAAAGTTCTGATACCACTTGGGTCATTTTTATCAACTTTAACAAAAAGTTTTACAGAGTTTAATAAAAGGGTTTATTAAAAAATGTCGTCTCGAAAGTTAGTTGAAATATTATCAGCAACTGTTCCATTTACACCGGACCAGATTATTAATTTTATAACATTTTTTAATCGGACAGAAAAAATACCTTTTGAGTTTTGGGCAGGGTTTAAAAGTGCTTTAGTTAACGGAACTATAGATCCTAATCTATTCTTAGTAAGATTATTTGATTATCCTATTGTAAATAAACATATTTTAATAGTTGGTATGTGTCTTCGATACGGAGGAAATCCTAATATGTATGTAACAGTGGATGCTCTTAAGAAAACTGTTCATATAGTTTCTTTAATTTACTTTAAAATGAAGAAATCTGGAAGTCTTCAATATATAGATACTATTATTCTATTATTTATTCTTAGATCAGATGTATTAGAACATCTTGTCGAAGATCCTCAAGGAGGAAGAATTAGAAAAGAGATCGAATATTCGTTCACTCAAAATAATACTATGAATGTCGGAGAATACTTATTATCACAAGGATATAGTATAATTAAAGAATATCAAGATCATGGTATTATGAATGTAGTACCTATTAAAACTTTAATATTGGCAAATATAATTCTAGATAACGTTTCGAAGTTCGATACCTCCGATTACAACTTCTACATTATTAAATCATTAGGAGATAAGATTTCTGAGAAACTTCCAATTTCTCAAGAACATCATTTATGGAACTCTCAGGACTTATACGACTCATACAAATTTCTTAATTTGAGCACTTTTAAACTCTTATTACGACGGGGACAACTTCCTTCTTATCCTATGATGAATGAAATGATTCTTCGAGCCAAAACATTTAGTAGTAATGGAATTCAATTCGGTAAGGATGTTATGTATGAGATGATTCTTGAATCTGTTAAAGCTGGTTATAAAATAGATATAGATCAGAATACTTTAATTAGTCAAATCGTTAATGTAGATGGATCTCCCGACGATATATTCTTCGATAAAGTACAAGTAGCTTTTGACCAACCCGGATGGAAAAAAGTTTGTAATTATCAAGATAAAACCGATGATATCCCTCTAAAGCTCCGAGAACTTGGAATTGCTCTAGGTATATCCACCTCGAATAAAAAAGAAATTTGTGATGAACTAGAGAAGCTAACAGAGCGAGATCGAAACGAAACTATCGCAAAATTTAGACATAAGAATTCTGCCTATTTATTAGGATATCAATGTGATAATCGCTCTGTATTAGCTGATGATCCGGAAAATTATTCAGATTTAGAAATAACACATTATAAGGATCATAGGGGTGGCAAATGGTGTTTCACTAGCGATATGTACGAAGGATTACTTCAGCAAAGGGTTAATATTTATACATTAGAAAGATTACCTGCGAATGTTATACTTGAACTTCAGAGAAAGATGGATATTCTTAAGGAACTTGGAATACCTCTTCATTCTAGAAGTTTATCAACTCGTCTTGGAGGAATTTGGGATATAGATACAATAGAGGATAATGTTAAATCGATTGAACGGGCTCAAAAGGTTCTTCAAGATAGAGGAATTGATGTCAACCGCTTCAATAACTTGAAAGCTGATCAAGTTGATACATTAATTGAAAATATATACGGAGTTAGAACTAATTTACGTAAGTTGACACCTCGTCATTTCAAAATAACATTCGTGTGGATGGCTGATTGGCTATATGTCAATCAGAAAGACGCTTACGAACGACTTATTGATTTATTCTAATTTTTACATTCTTTTGGATGTAAAAATTCCGTTGGGGTATAAGTCTATAACTTTTAATGTTTAATTTATATAGACTTATACCTCCGCCCGAAGGTTCGAAAGAACTCGAATGTTCATTCTTTTAACTAAAAGAATGAAGTTTTTATTCAACGAGAAGATCAACAAATGATCGAGGTAAGGTACAATCGACATACTTAAAGACAACTTCTCCTAAATAATCTTTTGTTAATTCTAATACTCTGTGACTATCGAGTTCTTCTGGAAAAATAACTCCATCGTGAGGATATTTTACAATATGATCAATACCTGATAAAACCCCACAAGCTACTTGAACTATAGTTGGATTTGTATAAGGATAAAATTCAGAAGGTATATCATCTTTTGATAGTATAGTACCAGCCCAATATGATTCTCCATTACCTAACATTAGTAATGCACCTACAGCATCTTTACCATCAATTATATCATTACAAGTAACAACATGATAATATGGTAACATTTGATAATCGTTCTTCCTTACATCTTCTAAACTTTCCATGGCACATTGAGCAGGTTTATATACATAATATGACGAGGGTCTGTAATTATCTAATGTTAAATAGCGTGATATAGTTGCACTTTCACTATGAGGGATACACATACCAACATATTCACCCTCTAATGGATTGTATCCCCGAGCAAGACAATTCATACCTCGTTTTCGTAAGAATACTTGTTCTAAATCTTTTTCTGCACCCTTATCCGTAATTGGGGTTTCATGACTTCCCCATCCAATTTGAGCTGGATCACTACCCTCTTCGTGAAATCCTACAGCACTCCAAGTATTTACAAAGATTTCTTCATCTCGTTTAAAAGATACTGTCTGAGTGTCTATCTCACTACATTGTATTACTTGTACGTCTAAATCCCGAGCCATTTGTTGATATGATTTCATTGGAATTTTCTTGGATGCACATATTTTTTCCAAAGCCAATTTAGTAAAATGAGATATTAATCCAGGATTCATACCATGATCTACTAGTACGGTTGGACCTTTATATGTATTCAATTGCATCACAGCTCTTTGGTGAAATAAAAGTGTATGCTCGTACATACTTTCATCCTCTTTCCAAGGAGGAACACCTTCCCAATCTTCTATTGCTGTTGATATATAAGGGACATTGTTCACAAAACACCAATTAATAATAGTTGTACTTCCAACATACACACTCACATCTACTATTAGATCTGGGTTTAGTTTGAGTAATAACATATTATAATTTGTGGGTGTTACTCTATCTTTGATATGTAATTTCCCAGAAGTAATAACAGATGGTAAATCTATAGGTTCTATAATTGTAAATTTATCATATTTTATATGTGGAACTATTTTGTTCCAATACAGTATGACTGTCTTTCCAACAGCTCCACAACCTATCATTACGACATGCATTTTAGATTATCTATTTATTTTATTAGCATAAAAATAATTATTTATTCCTATTAATTATTTATTCCTATGAACGGGAAGCACTCTAAGTAGATCTTTCGATACTGAAGATCGTCTAAGTAAACATGTAATGAAATGATACGTGAACAATTTCATTCTTCTAATTAGAAGAATGAAAAAAATTGTTATTATAATAAATAATATAAAATGGCAAGTCGAGAAGAGTTCGATTTTGAGACAGATTGTTCCATAGGCGACTTAGAGTACGATTCTGATATGCAAATAACTCGATTGTATGTTAAAGCTTATCAAAGAAAAGCATCCTTAAAGGAACTTGAAAGGTTATTTAATTATTATCGTAATAAAGTTTTAGAATACTTGGACTTAACTACCGCTATGTTAAAGTTCTTGAAACAAGCTTATGAGGATATAATAACTTATATGTTATCTTTTGAAGACGGACTGGATAAATTCACTCAAGATATCAAAGAGAAGAAAATATATGTACCTTCGAGTGTAAAGAAGCGTATTTTGAATATTTTTTCTGTGTATTTTGGATTAGATAGACTTATGACGTACGGAATGACGGACACGGAATTCTTCAACGCAAAGAAAGTAAATGACAAATATACTGAAGTATTAAAACGCGGGGAAGTAAATATTACAGATCTTTATTTACCCGGATGTACTGATAAGTACATAGATGTTTCCGAATATTTAGATAAAAGTACGTATTCTTTGCTAGTCGAATTATTAATACCATACGTATATGATCGTTATAATTCTGATGAATTCAAAAAATGTTCCTGGTATAAATTTGCAATAGGTGAATCAAAAAGATTTAGATATAGAGATGTAAAAATTCTCACATCTTCTAATAAACCTAAAGATGCCGGAATAATTCTTATGGTAGGAGGAATATTAAGTCAAAAGTTGAGAAAAGATTATGATGAAAACAATTATTCAAAAGAATTAGATTACATTTACGGAATAACTGATTGTATAGAAATGTTAAAGATAATAGCTAATTGGAATTGCCTTTCGCTTAAATCCAACGATGTTATAACAAGAATACAACCAGATTTCTATTTACCTAATAATACAGGATTTTTTGGATTTAATACATATTTATGGGCATTGTACAATGATGTTAAAATTATAGGAGTCCCGAGCATCTTCCCTCAATATGATGGATTAAAAGGAGATTGTCCTGGTAGTTTTATTAAACATGATATCGGACACGGAAATGACATAGATAGCTATTACATTAAGATGGTAGCAACTACAAAACCTATATATTATAAATTAATATCCGATACTGAATTAACTTTACAACAGAAAAAATTGATGATACTGACTATATGGATACTCATCCACGAAAATAGTTCACAAAATCCCGATTTTGTGATAAGTACAATGTTCGACGAATTGCATATTTCCATTGAATATGAAGATTTTTTCCCTATATTCAATAGTTTCCGTAACTTAATATTAACACCTGAATTATTCGAAGATATGAAACCTTATTTCGAACAACTTACTTCCGGTCTTATTAAGAGAGATACATTTGAACCTTTGATACAAAAGATACATACATATGATGATCTAAGAGATATCATAGATAACGGAGATATAGATGTAAATTTACGAGGTGGACTCTATTGGATATTATGTTTATATTATACAAAAGCTATGATTGAGAAATATTATCCAGACCTCGTTACTTAAATTCATTCTTCTAATTAGAAGAATGAAAAAAATTGTTATTATAATAAATAATATAAAATGGCAAGTCAAGAAGAGTTTGATTTCGAGACAGATTGCTCCATAGGTGACCTAGAGTACGATTCTGATATGCAAATAACTCGATTGTACGTCAAAGTTTATCAAGGAAAAGCATCCCTAAAAGAACTTGAGAGGTTATTTAACTATTATCGTAATAAAGTTTTAGAATACTTGGACTTAACCACCGCTATGTTAAAGTTCTTGAAACAAGCTCGTGAGGATATAATAACTTATATGTTATATGATATAAAAAGTTTGAATATATTTATTCAACTTATGAACAAGGAGACAATATCTTCATCGCGAGCTTTAGATGTGAAGAATCGTATTTTAAATAATTTTTCTGTATACTTTGGTTTAATTAGACTTACGTCATTTGGAATGATGGATACAGTATTCTTCGATACAAAGAAATTAAACGGCGAATATATCGAAGTACCGGACCGCGGCGAAGTAAATATTACAGATCTTTATTTACCTGGATGTACAGATGAGTATATAGATACTTCTGAGTACTTAGATAAAAGTACGTATTCTTTGTTAGTTGATTTTCTGATACCATACGTATATGATCGTTATAATTCTGATGAATTCAAAAAATGTTCGTGGTATAAATTTGCGATAGGTGAAACATATAAGACCATGGAATATATAAATATAACCCCAGTTCCTTCACCTAATATACCTAAAGATTTTATAATACCATCCATAATAGGACGTAAATTAGATCGTGAATTGAGAAAAGATTATGATGAAAACAATTATCCAAAAGAATTAGATTATATCTATGGAATAACGAATTGTGTAGAAATGTTAAAAATAATAGCTGATTGGAATTGTCTCTCTCCCGAGCCACATGACGTCATACCAATGATCGAATCAAATTTCTATTTACCTAATAATACGGGATTTTTCGGATTTAATACATATTTATGGGCATTATATAACGGTGTGAAAATTATAGGAGTTCCTAGTACTTTTCCTCAATACGATGGAATAGAAGGAGATTGTCCTAGTAGATTCATCGACCACGATCTTGAACATGGCTATGATATAAATGCATATCGTAACAATATAATCGAAAATACAAAGCCTATATATTATAGATTAATATCCGATACTGAACTAACTTTACAACAGAAAAAATTGATGATACTGACGATATGGATACTCATCCACGAAAATTTTTCAATTGATGTTGAGTTTAAGACAAGTACGATGTTAAACGAATTGGATATTACAATTGATCATCAAGATTTTTTTCCTATATTCAACAGTTTCCGTAACTTAATATTAACACCTGAAATATTCGAAGATACCAGTTCTAACTTCAAAACCCTTACTCTGAGTCGTGAACATAAATTAAATTCTTTTGAATCAAAGAATCATTTGGTTGAATTGAATTCTTTGACACAACAGATTCATACCTATGATGATTTAAGAGATATAATAGATGACAATTCGATAAAAATCAAATTAAGAGGCGAATTCTATTGGTTCTTGTGTTTATATTATACTAAATCTATGATTGAAAAGTATTATTCAGACCTTGTAACATAATTTAATATTTTAAAAACTTCATTCTTCTTATAAGAAGAATGAAAAAAAATAGTATAATATAAAATGTCAAGTCAAGAAGAGTTTGATTTCGAGACAGATTGCTCCATAGGTGACTTAGAGTACGACTCTGATATGCAAATAACTCGATTGTACGTTAAAGTTTATCAAGAAAAAGCGTCCTTAAAAGAACTTGAAAGGTTATTTAATTATTATCGTAATAAAGTTTTAGAATATTTAGATTTAACGTCTGAGATGTTAAAGTTCTTGAAACAAACTTACGAGGATATAATTGAATATAATTTAGAAGATTATATCAATAAAGGTTTAGATGATTTCTCTAGAAACATTAAAGATAATAAGATAAATATACCATCAGAAGTTAGTCGTAGAGTTTTGAACAATTTTTCTATATATTTTGGTTTGAATAGACGCATTCGTGCGGAATACATAGTTGACAAATATCCTTTTCGTGATTTGATGGAATATCAAAATAAACGTTCCAATGTAAACATCACAAATATTTATTTGCCTGGATATACAGATAATCCGTTAGATATTAGTTCTCACCTGAATAAAAGTACATATTCTTTGTTAGTAGATTTTCTAATACCATATGTATACGAATATTATAATTCTGATACTTTTAAAAAATGTTCGTGGTATAAATTTATTACAGGTGAATCTGTTAAGAGATCAAAAGAATATATAAGTTATGATTTACGCAAAGCTCATGAACGAGGAAAATTAAACAATAAAAAGATCGAAAAGATTATAGGATCAGAAATGTATAATAAATTAAAGAAAGATTATGATGAAAACAATTATTCCAAAGAATTGGATTATGTTTATGGAATAACAGATTGTATAGAAATGTTAAAAAATATCGCTGAATGGAATTGTCTCAAATTTAAGAGATTTAGCCTTATAACATGGATGATACCAGCTTTTTATCTTCCAAATAATACAGGATTATTTGGATTGAATACTTATTTATGGTCATTATATAATGACGTTAAAATTATAGGAGTTCCGAGTATTTTTCCTCAGTATGATGGAATAGAAGGAGATTGTCCTGGTAGTTTCATCGAGCATGATATTGATCATACAACAGATATTTACTTACATAGAGCCGTAGTGATAGCAAATACAAAACCTATATACTATAGATTAATATCCGATACCGAATTAACCTTACAACAGAAAAAATTAATGATAATGACAATATGGGTCATCATTCACGAAAACCCCCGAATAGATAATAAATTTACAATAAGTACAATGTTAGAAGAAATAGGTGTACCAACAATATACGCAGAATTTTTTCATATCTTCAATAGTTTCCGTCAATTATTATTAACACCCGAATTATTTGAAGATATGCGATCTTTTCTTAGAAATTCTAGGTCTTCGAGCCAAAGTCCTGATTACAATTATATTACTACAAAAATAGATACTTATAATGATCTAAGAAATATCATAGATAATAATTTGATAAAAATTCGATTAAGAGGTGAATTATATTGGAAACTGTGTTTATATTATACAAAAGCTATGATTGAGAAATATTATCCAGACCTTGTAACATAATTTAATGTTTTAAATACTTCATTCTTCTAATAAGAAGAATGAATTTAAGTAACGACAGTGGATAATATTTCTCAATCATAGATTTAGTATAATATAAACACCTTCATTCTTCTTATTAGAAGAATGAATTTAAGTAACGATGGCGGATAATATTTCTCAATCATAGATTTAGTATAATATAAACACCTTCATTCTTCTTATTAGAAGAATGAATTTAAGTAACAGGAGTGGATAATATTTCTCAATCATAGATTTAGTATAATATAAACATCTTCATTCTTCTTATTAGAAGAATGAATTTAAGTAACGAGGTCTGGATAATATTTCTCAATCATAGATTTAGTATAATATAAACACAATTTCCAACATAATTCACCTCTTAATTCGATAAAAATTGAATTATCATCTATTATATCTCTTAGTTCATCGTATGTGTTAATCTTTTGTGTAAGTGTACCAAGCCTTGCCGTAGGAGAATAATTGTAAGCCATGCCTTTAAAATGAGGTTTTATATTTTCGAATATTTCAGGTGTTAATATTAAGTTACGGAAACTATTGAACACTGAGAAAAATTCTGCATATGCAGATTGTGCAACTAATTCGTTTAACATTTCAGAATATGTGAAATTATTTGAATTATCAATATTTTCATGGATGAGTATCCACATAGTCAATATCATTAATTTCTTCTGTTGTAAAGTTAGTTCAGTATCAGATATCAATCTATAATATACAGACTTTGTATCTGATACTCTATCTCCTCCGGTTGAAATATTATGTCCATGTAAAATATCATGGTTAATAAATTCACTGGGACAAGTTCCTTCTATTCCGTCGTACTGAGGAAAAATACTCGGAACTCCTACAATTTTAACACCATTATATAACGCCCATAAATATGTATTTAATCCAAAAAGTCCTATATTGTTTGGTAAATAAAACTCCGATTTTATTAATGTTACTAAATCAGGTATTTTAAAATTAAGACAATTCCAATCAGCTATTAAGTCTAACATTTCTACGCAATCATTTATTCGATGAATGTAATTCAATTCCTCGGAATATGTATCTTCGTCGTATTCTTTCCTTAAACTATTATACATTTCAGTTCCTACAATATTTTCTACCGCCTCTTCGTGTAATTCTCCACGTTTATGTTTTGCAGATATATTATTACGTACCGTCATTGTTCTAATTTTTTTCATAAATTCAGTTAATACAAATTTATACCACGAACATTTTTTGAATTTGTCAGAGTTATAAACATCGTACACATAAGGTATTATAAAATCAATTAACAACGAATATGTACTTTTAGTTAGATGAGAACTAATATCTATAGGATTATCTGTACATCCTGGTAAATATACATTATTAATACGCACCCCGCCTCGTTTCTTCTCGTCTTCTAGCGGATCGTCGAAAAATGTTTCCTCTATTAAATATTCGGACATTCGAGATTGTAACCCAAAATATGTTGAAAAATTATTTAAAACTCTATGTCTTACTTCCGATGGTATATTATTAGCTTTAATTATATCTACAGAACATTTATCGAAACCTTTACTAATATAATTACCCAATCTGTATGTATTCGTATCTTGGTAAGCTTGCTTCAAGAACTTTAACATGGCTGTAGTTAAATCTAAGTATTCTAAAACTTTATTACGATAATAATTAAATAATCTCTCAAGTTCTTTTAGGGATGCTTTTCTTTGATAAACTTTAACGTACAAACGAGTTATTTGCATATCAGAATCGTACTCTAAGTCGCCTATGGAACAATCTGTCTCAAAATCAAACTTTTCTCGACTTGCCATTTTATATTATTTATTATAATAACAATTTTTTTCATTCTTCTAATAAGAAGAATGATTTTAAGTAGCGAGGTCTGGATAATATTTCTCAATCATAGATTTAGTATAATATAAACATAATTTCCAGTACAATTTACCTCTTAGATCAATTTTTATTGAATTATCATCTATAATATCTCTTAGTTCATCGTATGTGTCAATCGTTTGTTTCCAAGAATTAACTTTATTTTTACGATCTAGAGTAAGTTTCTCGAAGTTAGAACTGGCATCTTCGAATATTTCAGGTGTTAATATTAAGTTACGAAAACTATTGAATATAGGAAAAAAATCTTCATATTCAATTGATAGGTTTAATTCGTTCAACATTGTACTTATCTTAAACTCATAATCAAATGAAAAATTTTCGTGGATGAGTATCCATATAGTCAGTATCATCAATTTTTTCTGTTGTAAAGTTAGTTCGGTATCGGATATTAATCTGTAATATACAGGCTTTGTATTTTTTACAGTATTAACACGATAATTGTCTATATCGTCACCGTGTCCAATATCATGTTCGATGAAGCTACCAGGACAATCTCCTTCTAATCCATCGTATTGCGGAAAAATACTTGGAACTCCTATAATTTTCACATCGTTATATAACGCCCATAAATATGTATTTAATCCAAAAAATCCTGTGTTATTAGGTAGATAAAAATCTGGACCTATAGTTGGTATAACATCATAAACTTTAAAAGCGAGGCAGTTCCATTTAGTTATTATTTTTAACATTTCTGCGCAATCCGTTATTCCATAAATATAATCTAGCTCTTTTGGATAATTGTTTTCATCGTAATCTTTTCGCAACTTTTGACTTAATTCGCTTCCTACCATAGACGATATTTTATAATCTTTAGGTATATTAGGCGACGGAACAGGGGTTGTAATTATACATTCGAGCGTCTTTGATGCTTCGCCTATTGCAAATTTATACCATGAACATTTTTTGAAATTATCGGAATTATATCGATCGTATACGTATGGTATTAATAATTCGACTAACAGAGAATATGTACTTTTATCTAAGTATTCAGAAGTATTTATATACTTATCAGTACATCCAGGTAAATACATATCATCGATATTCATTCCAGCACGTTTCGGTGCTTCCGTATATTTACCGTTTACTTTCTTCATATCGAAGAAGTACATATCTAATGATCGATGTGATATGAGATCATTCAGTCCAAAATATATAGAAAAATTATTCAAAATTCGATTAGTGATTTCCGACGGTAAATTTATTTCCCCGCCTTTAACATCCTGACTAAATTTATCCAGACCATCACGAATATAATTTTGCAATTTATAAGTTGTTATATCTTCGTAAGCTTGTTTTAAGAACTTTAACATGGCTGTAGTTAAGTCCAAGTATTCTAAAACTTTATTGCGATAATAATTGTATAACCTTTCAAGTTCTTTTAAGGACGCTTTTCCTTGATAAACTTTAACATACAAACGTGTTATTTGCATATCAGAATCGTACTCTAGGTCTCCTATGGAGCAATCTGTCTCAAAATCAAAAGATTTACTTGAAGTGCTAGCCATTTTATATTATTTATTATAATAACAATTTTTTTCATTCTTCTAATAAGAAGAATGATTATAGTTTACATTTCGATATCGAGTTCCTCCAGATCGACTCCCATATCGTCAATTCCTTCTGCTTCCAACAAATCTGCAACTTCACCTTCATCGTCAAAGGAATCATCGACTTCATTGTCGTCACCCTCGCCTTCTTCATCAGATACGAAGATATTTTCAAGAGCAATATCTTCTTGCTTGGCAGATTCCTTGCCGAAATCAAGATGGATGTAAATACCAGCGCCGAACATTAGTTGGACCAGAAGTTTGTAAACGTAAGGGATAGTAGTTCGAACGAATTCGGTTGTGTTATCGCACATAGAACATTCAATAATACGAGAATCTGGCTTCACAACTGCGATCTCTCCGCAATTCTTGCAGAAAGCAGGAGTGTAAGCGTCAGACATTTTAACCAAACGTTCAATTACGAAGTTGGTAGCACCATGAGTGATCATCGTATTACGCTCCATCTCACCAATACGACGACCACCATATGCAGTTCCTTGAGGAGGTTGACGGGTGAGAAGCTTAACTACGCCACGAGAACGAACTTGAAGCTTCTCAGGGCCAAAGTGGTGAAGCATTTGAATGTAGATAGGGCCCATGAAGACCATAGCCTTATATCTCATACCTGTTTCGGGATTGACCATCCATCTGTATCCCTTATTTTTGAATCCTCGACGTTCTAACTGTCGATAAACCTCATCCATATCGTGTGTTTCGAATGCGGAACCATTGTATCGTTCTCCGGTCAAAGCGCTAAGAATACCAAACAAAGGTTCTTTGATATATCCCATAGTCATACGTTTAGGAACTGAATGTGTATTGACATACATATCAGCGGATTCCCCGGTGATCTCATCAAAAGGAAGACGAGAAGAAGGATAGATACGAGAAGTTGTACCCTTCTGAGCATACCGAGACGTCAGCTTATCACCAACTTGATGTTGACGATCGTGGCGCAATTTGATCTTGATGTACTTCTTCTGACCTTGTTGAGATACGTAAACGCTATCAACGATACCATATTCTCCGATCTTCAGAGGCACACTAATATTCTTACCATCGGCACGAGATCGACCTACAATATAATCTCCTTGATTCAAAGGTGCGTTGATCATAGGAAGACCATCACCAGTCAAGAATCGATATCGAGCTTGATCTTCACCGTGATGAGGTCTAGGACGACCCAAACGATGTTTGGTTGCATCAATTACTACTTCAATTGTAATATAGTGAGATGTATTTAAGTATCCAGCTTCAACTACTTCTTTCTTGATGTAGAAAGCGTCCTCTTGTGTATCTCCTTTGATGTTCAAGAAAGCAACTTGAAGAGTTAATCCTTGTGGGGCTACATCCAGATTAAGAACTTTTTCAAGTTGATTGGCAACCATGGGACGAGTTGGACGCAACATAATCTTAGTCTCGTTATCAAATCTGTTGGAATGATTCAAGTGAGGAATACCCAAGGCTTGAGCACCCATTTTAGATTGATAGGTAACACGAGGTGCTTGATTAAAGTTCAAGAAAGGCATAATACTTAAAGCTACACCGTAAGTAGCCTGAGGGTGAAGTTCCAAATGAGTATACTTGTTTCTACGCAAGAATTTCATTTCATCACTGGCTCGAGCTAACTGCTGTTCATCCTCTGCTTGTGTTGCCTCTCTGATTACTCGATCGGTAGCATCGACATCCCTCGAGTATTGTTCAAGGCTTGCTTCGACCGAAGCAACTCGAAGGAACGATTGTTCATAAGCATCAATATACTCAACACACTCGTCTCGGAGCAACTCATCAAATGTAGAACCCCACATATCCTTTTTCTCAATCACAGGAACTCCATCATCATCTATGATAAGAACGGGACGAACCAGACGACCTTCATCTGCATGGATGTACACATATCCATCTTTGTCATCATAGACAATGGAGGCTTCTCGGTCAATCTTACCTTGTCGACGAGCGGCAACCATAACTCGACGAGTCTCGTACCCATTGCACCAACCGTAAAAACGCCCATTGATCAAAAGAATATCAGTTAGATTTTCAGTTCCTGCTTTCTTCTCGATTTTATCTGTGAAAGCGTACAATCCCTTTCGGTGAGGTTGTCCGTCAATAATAGGACCATCCAACCCTTCTAACACTCTGATAATCTCAGAAGCATCACCAGATACTGTCATCTGAGAAGTCACAGCTTTAGTCTTAACGATACCTACAGAGTTCGACTCAACTGTCTCACCCGGGCCGATAAAACCCCATTGATCAGGCTGGATCGAACGGATCTTGAGACTCTTAGCTCGACGAGACAATACCGTAACATCAACACGATTCAACATAGATAAGAACTCCATGAAAGTGGTTCGCTGAAGGGCTTGCACAGGATTATCTGACTTAACATTGACTGTAAATAATCCCCATTGACTCTTGAAGGAGGACTTAAGGTTCTCAGGAATGAAATTACGATTGTTAGTGATCTCTCGTTTAAGTGCTTCAAGGGTCAGTTCTTGTGCTTGACGACGCTTGACTCCAACTTGAGGAAGAAATGGTTCCAAAACTTTTCGAACAAAGGACTTGAATGTGCCTCGGAAGAGTTGTTCACACTTCTTTGCAGAAGTTGCCAAACGTTTATTAACCCAAGCATCTCGATCCGTCTCTTTCCTAAATCCAACAGCATGCTCAGATAACATAGCTACCATCATACAAATAGTGTGAACTTTTCGAATAGGATCAGCCGGGTCCAGATGAGACAAAATTGCACTATCAAGAGTATGAACAAGTGTCTCTTCAGCTCTGTTACCTCGAAGTTGTTCATCGGTCAATCCTGTCAATACAGTTCGTCGAAGATAAGTATCTCCATCTGGACGAATTGCAGCATCGTATATGCTATCTGAAAGAAATGTTTCTACCTTAGAACGACGTTCAGGCTTAACAAACTCGAGAACCATTTGGAGAAGGTTATAAGGACGACTAACATAACCCCAGAAATCACCGGCTTGATCTCCCAAACGATGTTGGACCATGTAGATATAAACTTGAATTGCTTTGAAAATATTAAGAGATTTTGTGTTCTTTTTGGTACGAGTCTTATCAGCTATACGATTCATTGTATCATTGAGACGAAGATGAACGAAAGAAGTTCCTAATTCATTCTTACCTCCAACACGAACCACTGTCAATGTTGTGATCATAGTACCACGCTCAGTTTCAGCAATAATACTACAATACTTGTTAGCATCTTTGTCTTGACCCAATCGATAACGATTTACCGCCAACATTTCAGCAAGGAATGTAAGACGTTCAACACCATCGATAATAAAGTACCCACCTGGATCACGTTCATCTTCTCCCATCGCCGTAAGTTTAGATTTACCCTTCTCGGCTAAGTTACAAAACTTAGAATGTACCATGCAAGGAATTTGACCAATGTTGATCGGAACTGTTGTTGCGAACGCTGGTTGACAGTCGGCTCCGTTTCTTTCACATTCTTCGTATTCATCGCGATAATAAATACTAACATGAGATCGGATTTCACTCATGTAGGAACGTTTATTCAATTTAGCAACAACTGGTGTATCTGGAATTGTTACACCTTGAGTAGTACGATATGGAGGTAAAACAGTCGATGGTCCAAATTTCACAACATACTCTCCGACAATATGGGTTCCTGCTGAAATCTGAACTGGAAGAATCTTCTCTACCCAGTTATTGAACGAGCGCCGAATTCCGTAAACTGGATCTCTGGATTTTAAAGCCTCGACCAAAACTTGTCCCCCTCGCGAGAGGGGAATTTCCTCCATTTCAACTTGTTCCATTTTAGAAGAGTGATTTTAAATTGAGAGTGAAAGCGATTCACTTCCATCCACTAGTTCATTTATAATTTTTGTAGTTACTAAAATCACCCTTAATAATCAGATTAAATAGTTAGATTTAAATTGTTGTGTAAAAAAATTAAATATATTGTGGTACATCTAATATTATATTTATTACGTTGGTGTGATGTGAGTATGTTTTAATAATTTAACTTAAATGTGTATTTTAGGTACTATGGTACGATCATAAATGAATATTTTTTATTTGTTGATGTATCTCACAGTGTTGGTGTGTTAAAAATATTTAAGGGTTTGTATTGCATTATGCCACAATACAATTATAGAGCTGAGATAATTTTGATTATTTGGAGGTGTATCAAATAAATACTTAGTATAACATAATAAAATAATTAAAGAGTAAAAATTATTTAGGGTCTCCTATTAATACATTTAGAATAAAAAGTTAATTGTATTGTACCGTAGGAATAAGGACCGAAGGAAAACTCTTCTTCTTCTTCTTCTTCTTCTAAAACATCTTTAAAATTCTGGAATTTTTCTAGAGCTTTTTGTGCATGTTTTACAAAGGATATTTTTGAGTTTAATTTCATTATTTGATGTTGTATCAAATAAACTCTTAGTATAAATTAATAAATGTATTTTTTGTTGAAAATTATTTAGGGTCCCGTATTAATTCATTTAGATTGAAAAGTTAATTATACTGTATTAAGGACCGAAGGAAAATTAAACTTCTTCTAAAAAAATTCTGGAGCTCTGGAAAAAATCTAGAGCTTTTTTGTACATGTTTTACGAAGGATATTTTTGAGATAAATTTAATTATTTGATATCATATCAAATAAATACTTAGTATAAGTCAATAAAGTACTTAAAAAGTAAAAATTATTTAGGGTCCCGTATTAATACATTTAGATTGAAAAGTTATTTGTACTCTATTAAGCACCAGAGGAAAATTAAACTTCTTCGTGCTTCGTGTCTTCTCCTGAAACATCTTTAAAATTCTGGAGCTTTTTTGTGCGTGTTTTACGAAGGATATTTTTGAGATAATTTTCATTATTTGATATCATATCAAATAAATACTTAGTATAAGTTCATAAAGTATTTAAAATGAGAAAATTATTTAGGGTCTCCTATTAATACAATATAATTAAAAAGTTATTTATACTGTATTAAGGACCGAAGTAAAACTTTTCGTCTTCTTCTTCGTCTTCTTCTTCGTCTTCTTCTTCTAAAACATCTTCGAAATTCTGGAGCTCCAGAATTTTTCTAGAGCTTTTTTGTGCGTGTTTTACGAGAGATAATTTTGATTATTTGATACAATATCAAATAAATACATACTAAAAATTGATAAAGTACTTAAAAGGTAAAAAAATATTTAGGGTCCCCTATTAATACAATATAATTAACTTTTCGTTTATATTGTATTAAGCACCAGAGGAAAAGTTTTATTCTTCTTCGTCTTCTTCTTCTTCTAAAACATCTTCGAAATTCTGGAGCTCCAAAGTAGAGCTTTTTTGTACATGTTTTACGAAGGATAATTTTGATTATTTGATGTCGTATCAAATAAATACTTAATAAGATTTAATAAATGTACATTTATTAAAAAATATTTGGATATCCATGTTAATACAATATAATTGAAAAGTTATTTATAATTATATAGCTCCAGAATTCCATTGTTTGATACAATATCAAATAAGTACTTGTGATAATTTAAAGATTTCAAATTAAACTCAAAAAATATCTCTCGCAAAACACGCACAAAAAACTCTGGAATTTTTCTGGAGCTCTAGAATTTTTTTAGAAGACGAAGAAGAAGTTTAATTTTCCTCTGGTGCTTAATACAGTACAAATAACTTTTTAATCTAAATGTATTAATACGGGCACCTAAATATTATTTTAATAAATGTACATTTGGTAACTCTTACTAAGTATTTATTTGATACGATATCGAATAATGAAATTAAACTCAAAAATATCTCTCGTAAAACACGCACAAAAAAGCTCCAGAATTTTTCTGGAGCTTTAGAAGTTTAAAGATGTTTTAGAAGAAGAAGAAGATGTTTTCCTTCGGTCCTTAATAGAGTATAAATAACTTTTTAATCTAAATGTATTAATACGGGTACCTAAATAATTTTCTTACTTTAATTACTTTATTGACTTATATAAAGTAATTATTTGATACAATATTGAATAATGAAATTTATCTCAAAATTATCCTTCGTAAAACACGCACAAAAAAGCTCTGGAATTTTTCCGAAGCTCCGGAAGTTTAAAGATGTTTTAGAAGAAGAAGAAGAAGTTTAATTTTCCTCTGGTGCTTAATACAATATAAATGAAAAGTTAATTATATTGTATTAATGGGAGACCCTAAATAATTTTCTTATTTTAATCATTTAATTATATTATACTAAGTAATATATTAGTACAATCTTAAGATTTGAATATTATCTCAAAAAATATCTCTCGTAAAACACGTACAAAAAAGCTCTAGAATTTTTCTGGAGTTCTAGAAGAAGAAGAAGAAGAAGAAGAAGTTTAATTTTCCTCTGGTGCTTAATACAATATAAATGAAAAGTTAATTATATTGTATTAACGGGAGATCCTAAATAATTTTCTTATTTTAAGTACTTTATCAATTCTTAGTATGTACTTATTTGATACTCCGCCAAATAATCAAAATTATCTCAAAAATATCCGTTGTCGTCTTGCGGTACTTACACGGTTTCGCCGCCCGACAAGTCGGAAAAACTCTACGTCGGAGCTCTAGAATTTTTAGAAGAAGAAGAAGAAGAAGAAAATCACCAAGGTCTTAATATAATATAAATAACTTTTCAATTATATTATATTAAGGCGGGACCCTAAATAATTTTCAATAAAAGTACATTTATTAACTCTTACTAAGTATTTATTTGACAACATACTAAATAAACAAAAATATCCTCCATCAAGGAACGTGTTACTTTAGAACATCTTCTTCTTCAACATACAACATAAATAACTTTTTTGTATCATACAAATATATCAAAAAATTGTACCAACTACGGTTGGTACAATATTTAAAATACGAAGTTGAATAACTTAGCTTTATAGACATCCATACTTTTAAGAATTCTCGTAAGGTCTGCATGATTTCGATCACCAGCACGAATTTGAGCTTCTAATTCATTTCTAACATCTGGTATGATATTATTGAAATGATTAAATATATCATAAATACTCTCGATCATTTCATTTACAATACCTTCGTAAACACTAATAACTTGATAATATCCTGAATATATTTTCTTAGTAGTTTGATCATTAAAATCATTGCATGCAGTTACACCAGCGGCATATAAAGTATTAATTTCGCGTTTTAGGTTCTTGATTTTCACAACTTCCTTAACCATATCTTCGATAATTTCATAATTCTCAGGTTGGAATACGTTATATCCAAGTTCTTGTATAAATGCTAACTTAAAGTAAAATTTATGATAAGTTTTCGCATCCCCGATCATTAAATTAAGATTAGCTATTTGTGTCTTCATAATATTTAAATTTTCTAAAGTCATAGTTGGATATAATAAAGATTTGTTAATATCTTCTATTACTTTAGTTTTATCAAAGCCGGGAGATAAGGAGAAATATTCTTTAATTGATTTTATATTAGTGTCTTTATTCGGTGCAATTCCTATTTTTTCGTAGGTTTCCAAATCTTCATAAGTTTCCGAAGAATATGAAGAACTCGCGGTACCCGTGCCTGTACCGGTCTCTGTATCAGGATGTCCCAATATTTTTATATTAGGATTTAAATAAGCAGACATTTTTATAACTTTAACTACTTCATCTGTGAGTCTACGTTGAATATGATGAACAAATTTAGTTATAGTTAAACTTTTAGTCAAATCAGTCTTAGGAAGAATGTAGTGATGTTCTCGTTGATCTCTAATAGCATCTTTAAGCTTATCATATGAATTAAAGAACCCAAATATTTCTTCAACTGTATCGCGAAGATCCAGATGTAAATATTTGGTTTCATTCAATAAATAACTAGCAGAAGTCATAAAGAATCGATAAATATCTGCAATTGGAAAACTTACATCTGGATCTGTATTTCCTCTAAGACTACCATGGCCGTATTCTATATCTTTATATCGAATGTGACTTCTTCCATAATCTATTATAGTTGCAATATATTTAGTCTTTAAATATATTTTCAAATTATCTATGCTGTAATAAATATATCTATATTCTTCGCCAGGATAAATTAAGTTAATAGGACGAAGTAGAACATTATTAGTATGAAGATCGTTGTGAGCCCAATTGAATTTACGATGGGCATACTCAGTAGCGAAACAAATTTGTAATAATATAGATAAATAATCTTTTACTTTCATTGTATTCACAATTTCCTTGAAAGGTACAGCAGGTTTTATATTTTCATATAAAACATGAGTGTATGTTACACCTTCCGAAGCTCGACATAAAAGTGGTTCATTTACATCTATTATGGGACTACAATTAAATGATCCGAATACATAAGCAAAATTAGGAATATCCTTACGAGCTTGATTTGTCCCCAACAATCCGACGAAGATTTCATGAACTAAATCTGAGTTCTGACCTTTAGGAGCTTTTAGTACCATCAAATTACGAGCATCTTTTAATGATATTTGATATACTACACCGTCAGCACTTTCAACATCTATTTTCTTAGGGTTATTAAACCAATCATTAACTCTATTTGATAAATCTAAACTATCATAATTATAAAAATCGTACCCAAGGGATTGTGTTACACAACTAACAGTTTCCATAACTTTTGAATCGTCAAAGTTAGTTCGAACTAACTTTTGAAGAGCTTGACGATCAAGAGAACCTAAATATTGTTTAATATTACTTATTGGACATAGTTTAGTTTCTGCTAAAATGGACCTTTCAATAAGTCTTTTTCTGTCAACACGTCGTTTAAGTTCTCGTCTAACATTTGTATCTTTCCCTAATTTGACATACTCATCCATCTTATTCGTAATTTCCTTAGTAGTGATACTGTTTAAACTCATTTTATATACGGTTATAATTTAAATTTATACATCTCGCGAATTCACGAGATCGCGAATTCATAAGATCATGAATTCACGAGATTTAAAATCTCATTAACGAACGTCCAAAAGACGTTCGATTTAAGAATTTTAGTATTTCTGGTGAAATACAGAAGCTTTAGCTTGTTGATACGATGTGGTTGGAGAAATAAGATTAATATAAGTAGGAAGAATTAATCTGGCCCAGTCGTTTCCTTTTACGAGGTTTCTATCCTTATCTGTTTTTCCACTTGTATGTTTTGCCAGATCAACTAAGTAAAATGCGGATTGTCCCATCTTATACAAAAGAGTCATAAGACGTTCTTCTTTCTGTTGAAGCATTTTAATAGTTCCAGAATACCCTTCAGCGGTTGTTATATCTCCGTATTCATAAGCAACATCGATTGAAGCAGCAGCCATAGTATTCATTCGTTGAGATGTCATTCGAAGTACAACAATGTCGTTAATCATCGTTTTAATTGAAGTGATATTTGCAACACCAAAAGCATTGATACCAAGTTGTTCTAATTTTTCAATATTTAATATTTTACCAGGTGTGAACGGATTACCAATTTTTCTTTCGAGATCGTTATAATCTTTGATTAACCCGTTCATACTTTGGGTATGACGTTGCATAGCATCTTCGTACATAGTACCAAAATTAGTTCGAAGTCGTTGGAAGTCAGATTCGTTTCCATTGGTCTTAAGTATAGCTTTCTGATCAAAGAATGCATATACGCTACCAGCGGTTAATTGACTTCGAGAATCTATGTTAATCTCATTCTTCATTTCAGCTTTTGACATACACATTAAATCATCACAACCAAGTACGGTACCATTATCTAAATGGGAGACATTATCTTTAACTAATTCATCGTAGTATTCAGGAATTGTTGTCTTAAGATGATTAAGAAGTCCCATAATACTCAGTACTTTAGTGGTGTAATCGTTCTTAGGAAGTTGATAAAATGTGTCGGTTTGACGAACACCTGCATCAAAGATATTCTCAGCGGAATTGAAATAAGAAAAGAAAGCATTAGCAACTCTAGAAATTTCTGTATCTGTCTGGTTTAAACGATTGGATGTGAACATCAGAAGTTTATAAATATCAAACAATGGGAAACTCTCATCTGGATATGTGACTGCTTCAGGGAATCCAAATCCGAAATGTTGATTTTCGTACATAATATGAGATCGACCATAATCAATAATAGTTGCAAGATGTGTAGCTTTAACATAGTAAGTCTTTTGACCAATTCTGTAAGGAAGATAGAATTCTTTTTCTCCTTGATGTTTAGTATCCTTCTTAAGACCTGCTAAATTAACTTCTCTCATTAGAACATTTTCTCCATGAAGATCATAATGAGTCCAATCAAACGTTTTATGTCCATATTCAGTAGCAAGCATAATCTGAACCATAGCTGAGAAATACTGAGAAGCACTACAAGTTTCACAATAAACATCCATAGCTTTGGAAGGCCAAATATTCTCATATAAAATATATTGTACATCAGGCATCCAAGGATTTCCGCACACAGATATAACTTGTTTAGTACCAGGATCTACAACTGTTGTAGGGCACTTAAATCCTCCCCACACTAATGCGAAGTTGTAAACTCCGTCTTTTCGAGCTAAATTTGTCCCGTGAGTTCCAACCATTAATTCGTGGATGAAATTTTCATTATCCGGACGTCTGGGTACTTTGAGAACTGCAATACTTCTGTCTTTTAATTTAGCAGACATGGCAATTCCGTCCGCACTTTCCTCTCCAATTTGACGAAGGTCATAAAACCATCTATTGATTCGACTAGTTAATTCTAAATCACCGTGATTATTAGGAGATTGATAGAAAATACCATCTCCAAACCAATCAGGAACTTCATAACCTGAAAAATGAGAATTTAATTTCTTATAAAAAAACGGTTGTGTAACAGCTTGAAGAGTACAAGTTGTTAATTCCATAACATCTGAGTTGTAAAATTGTTCCGAAACCAAGTCTGCAAATTTATGGACATTTAATGATGAAAGATGTTTTTGAATATCCGTAATCGGACATGCTTGATTAGACTTCAAAATTGTGTTTTCTCTTATCCGTTGAGCTTTTACTTTTTCATCAACTTGAGATATAAGTCGAGTATTATCTCCCAGCTTATTTGATTCATTGAACGATTTAATTACTTCAACCGAACTAATCACTCTTGACATTTTCAAACAAGCATGATTTTTTTGTGAAAGGAAAAATTAAAAATCATACATATAATAATTTAATCGCTGTCGTATTCGGAAGACATCTTTTGTGTTAGGATCTAGTAATCTTGTTATAGAATAAGTTTGAGTTTTCAAATTATCATATAGTTTATCTCTTCCTATACAAAAACGGGAGTGTACGATAATAAAATTTCTTTCTCTCTTTTGAAGTTTTTTGAGTACAACTTTATATATTGATATATCCGATTGTTCATTGAAACATTCTGATATATTAGTTCCAGCAACTGTCAAATGATTTACCCGAGTATATAACATCTTCCAGCTATTCATATACTTTTTCAAATTTAATGCTGATTGAAAAACAGCATCTTCAAAATATCCCTCTATACAATATTTAAGTCTACGACCGTTGAAGAATGCTTTTCTTAGCTTAAATATTTCATCGTATAATGCGTCAAGTGTATTAATAATTTCTATAATATCGTCAATATTAAACCCAGTTGTAAGTCTATATACTTGTCTGTAACGAGAAATAAGACTGCGTTTCTCATCTGGATCTGAAGAGTTTGTATAAATATCATTAAAACAAGGTATAGTTAACTGTATTGATGGATCTGGTGGTGGTAATTTTATTGTAAATAAATGGTCGTATCTCATTTTAATTAGATTAAAATTCGGTTTAATTTCAGATACTGTGCCGATAGGAAATAAATTTATTATAAATTGGGCATGTCGATACGGAGTTAGAACTGTTGTACTAAATCTAGACCGAGGTAGTTCAAAGAAATATTTCTTTTGCTCTCTTACACTCACTTCAAACTCATCTAATGTAGCAACTGTATTAAAATATTTATACATTTGATGACACACCTTGAACAATCGTCGATTGTTTGAAGCTAAAACCGATCCACAATTCATAATTAACTTATATATGTCAAACATAGGAAATGATTTATCAGGACGAGATTGGCCTGACCCGAGATTAAATCCGTAACTATTATTGTGGTATTTTACATGAGACATTCCATAATCAATAATAACCGGAACTACCGTAGTTGTAATAGTATATGTTTTATCACCGAAAGGATATGTAATACTTTGTGGTGTCTTAAGCCTTCGTATTATTATATTACCAGTATGAAGATCGTAATGAGTCCAGTCAAATTTCTCATTTGCTAAATTAGTTGCAAGAATTAGTTGAAGTATTATGGATATAAATTCTTTCTTTGTTAGAAAAGGTAATTCTTTGGTTAATGTTTTCCCAGGTATATATTCATACATACAACAAATTATTTCATCATAAACTCCTCCAGTTATTATCTTACCATATAGTTCTAAAGGTGGATTAATTTTGTGATATCCATATACGTACATAAAATTAGGAATATAACGCCGAAGCTTATTTGTTAACTTGTATCCAACAAATGCTTCATGGATTAAATTATCATTATTAGATATATCAGCAGGGGTTTTAATTACTAACATTTCTGGTTCAGTTGAAAGTACAACTTTGTATATTAATCCAAATACGTTATTACTATCTATCTTTGTAAACTCTGTAAACCAATTATAAAAACTAGAATCTATTACTGGAGAATCGTCTTCGCCGTCGCCATCATCGTCATCAACGGATTCACCGCCCGATGAAAAATCTGAAGTTGATTGTGAAACAGAACATATACAATTCACAATCTTCCTCATAGTCTCAACAACTCTGTAATCATGGAAATTTTCTCTAAGTAATTTCTTCAATTTATAGATGTTTAAATTTCCTAGCTCTGGAAAGATACTCTGAAATTTATTTAAGGTATTTTCCATAACAACTTTTTCTACTTTGCGCTGCTTCAATACAAATTTTCTTAAATCGTAAGTCTCTTCTTGGAAATTCTCATGACTTCTTTTAACCCAAGATGTATCTATATTCATTTTATTTTAATGAATATTAAAGTTTATTTATTCGGATAAAATATCAAATTAATAAATTCAAAGTTCCTATTAACTTATTAATATTATCATACGTTTGTCTATCTATATTTCCTTTCTGAACTAACCGAGAATAAGAGTGAAGATCTTTCGCCAACAATCTGGCGTTTCTAACTCGTTCATCGGTCATTTCTGTAATTGTTTGACTATCAAAAATATCTTTAAGTTTAGCACATACTTCTAAGTCGTTAAAATCTGTAGTTGTTTCTAATCCTATTTCTAAATTTCGATGAATTGTATCACATATTCTGTTTAGAAGTATTACATCGTTGAAATTTTGAATCAAATAATTTATCCATACATTGCCAAATAATTCAAAGTTTTCCAACTCTGAAATACGGTCGTGGTTAAAGTACGTATCTTCTTCTATTATTAAATTCTCTGCAAGATGCTCAAAAGATCGGACTAGGGTTTCGCATTTCTTAAAATGTGCATGCATGTGATCGTAATATGCCTTAGTTGTATAACTATTTTTCAAGTGTTCAAATCCATTACTTTGTTTAATTAATATATCTTTTTGAAGATGATAGTCTGATAAGGAATTAATATGATACAACCCATTATAAGTTCCAACTAAACCTGTAGCTGTATATAGTTCATTTAGATTCTGACAGGACATATCAGAACAATTGAGCACAGGAAAATAAGCATTCTTCTTAGTTATCTTAACTACATGCCAGAACAATTTAGGTATAGTTTTTCTGATATGTCTAATTAAATCCGATATCTTAAACATAGATTTAACAGCCTCCAATCCAGGTAATTGATATCTAGCTTCATATTGTAATTCAATTGCTTGCTCAATCGTTTCTTCGGTATTAAAGAACGAAAAGATATTTTCAGCTACATCTAAACATTTATTACATGATGGATGTTCAGAATGATATAAATATCGAGCCGTTAACATTAAAAATTTATAAATATCGAACATAGGAAAGGATTTAGCCGGGTAAATTTCGCCTCGTTCTAGGAAATATCCATAATGGTTTCCATTTATTTTAATATGAGATCTTCCATAATCTATTATAGTAGCTACATGAGTAGAACGAACATAATACTCTTTACCATCTATCGGATATTTAATACAAAACTTACGTTTCTTGATCTTAACCTCTCTCATTAAAACATTATTAGTATGGAGATCGTAATGAGTCCAATCGAATTTTAAATATCCATAGTATGTTGTAAATATAATTTGCATTATTAATGAAAGATAAGAACCGGGTGTCGCGTTATCTAAATACGATTTAACTGAGATAGATGGTTCAATATTTTCATAGATTATATATTGTACAGATTTACCGCTAATACCTCCGCATAGGATTCCTTTTCCATCTTTATCAATTCCAGATCCTTCACAATTAAATCCGTCAAATGTGTACGCAAAATTAGGGATATCATTTCTACTATCATTTAAGGCCATTTTACCAATAAAAAGTTCATGAACAAATTGGTCATTAGACTCGGCTGATATTTTTCGAGGGGATTTAAGTACTACTACGCCATCTTCTTCTCTAATATCAGTCTTAAAAACTATTCCATCTGCACTTTCCTCTCCTATTTTTCTAGAATTAGAAAACCATTCTTGTACAGATTTATTAGATCTATCATAATAATCAACTACAGTTTTATTAATGCAACTTGTAATTTTCATAACAGCAGGGTTATAAAACTCTGTTTTTATAACCTTACTAAGTTTAGATGAATCAATGTTGATTAAATGTGACATAATTTCGTCAGTTGGGCAATCTTTTCCCGAACGTTGTTGAAGTGAACGAAGTAACATCTTCTCTTTAGCTCGTTGATCTTTCACTTTCTGTATATCGTATATTGATATATATTGACGATGACGGTTTCCTAAACTTCTAAACCGACCAACTACATCTTCGGACGTTACACTCGTATTCATCTCAGAATTTATCCACTTTTAAATTCTCAAGATTTATAATCTTGAGATTTTTTTTCTCGACAGAAAATACAATCTTTAATTAAATGGATCCAACATTACTTCTATCTCAGAGGAAAATTTCATTGCTTGACTCCGATCCAGAATTAATTGAAACAGCTCCTTTATATCGAAATAATTTTACACCTCAATTTACCGAGAAAATTGTATTGAAAGATTTCGACACCTCCAGTGTCGGAGGTACCTCCGTCGCCTTCTGGGAAGGTTCAGAATTACTAACCAATTTAGGGAAAAAACTTTTAGAATTATCTCCGTTAGAAGTTGACGAGAGTATTGTCGCTGCTAATCTCGATGCAATATTTAAATTTACTGGACATGTTTTAGGTGTTCTAAATCCTCAAGTTCCTGATACATTTTCCGAATATATGTTTGTTGATTTATTTGGAAATCCTGGAGGATTTACAGAGTATCTCCAATGGCGTCGGCCTCATTCATCCGGGTTTGGATTGGCTAAAACTAGCGAAAGTAGACGAGAAGTAACCGATTGGAACACTGCCCGATTAAATCTTCATGAATTTCGACCTTTCGAATATGATTCAAATTTAACACCCTTTGAGAACTATGAATTATTTAATAGTCTTATTGGTAATCGTGATATTGATTTAGTATATGGTCTATCGGAAGATCCCAGCTTATTATTATTTGAAATTGTTACAAGTCTTAAACTGGTAAAGAAAGATGGAAATGTAATTATTAAGCTCCCTGTACATATTTTAGAAGAAAGCGGGATAGTTGATTTAATTTATCTTATTTCGAAGTGTTTTAAGACTTTATCTGTATTCCATCCTTTAACTTCAAATGTTAGATATTTAATTTGTTGGAGTTCTTTGAAGACCGACCTTGGGAGGCCGTCCCAAGCTCAACAATTCTTAACATCTCTTTTGAAGGATAATATAGATATACGACAAATCGATACGTTAGTAGAAGGGAATCTTCCAATAGAATTTGAAGATTGGTTAGACAGACAATATCAATACTTTGTTTGGAATGATGATCCAAACGAATATAATATTACTAAAATTTTAACTATGTGGGGAATTCCTGCTGGACCGGGAGTAGTTTCTAAAAAGAACAGTTATGAAGAAGGAATTTCTAATCGAGTTGGAACTATGTATCGTAATTTAATGAAACTTGATCCAGTGTATTTAAATGAATTCTTTTTTAATACAATTTCAAATATTAGTAATATGGATGAAGCTATTCACCGTTTATCAGTTAGAACTAATATAGATGAATCAACAATTAGAACTCGACTTGATGTAGTTTCTAAAGGGTCTAATCTAGAAGTAAACAGAGGAGATATTCTCACTACTGTTACTACATCTCGGGGATTTAGATTAACTATGAAAACTAATAGATTTGATTTCTTAACTACAGATGTACAAAACTTTGCTGAGGAAACAGCTGGTTTAATAGATAGATATTCATTCTATACTATGGAATGTCTTAAATTCGAATTCAGAGATTCACTAAATCATCTAACCGAGGCTATTTCATCTCCATTAACTAATACTTTAGAACAATATTATTCTTTATATTCGGGTGATTCTATCTTTGGATCAAAAGGCACATTTACAGATATGATTAACTCAGATCTAGATAATCTTATATTCGTTCTCCCTTCTAATGTCAAACTTATGAATCTTATTTATGATAAATTGAAAGATGTTGAGAGTAAAGAGTTATACTTTGTAGCTCCTTATTGGCCTGATCATCCATTAATTAAATGGATTACCGAGAAAGGAAAGACCGTACTGAGTACCCGAGAAAAAGTATTTACTCGACTAGATTTCTCTAATGTAAATAACCCCGATGGTAAGATTGTTATTGGATATATGGGTAAAAGTTATGAAATACCTCCTGGTATCCTTTCAATGTTCACTGAATAATTCAGTCATTCACAATTTATTAACAATAAATCCGTTCATTCATTCATTGAATAATTCAGTAGTTTACAGAATAATTCTATTCCTTTATTAACAATAAATCCGTTCATTCATTCACTTATAAAGTGAATGATGTTATATTAAAATAATTTCAATCAATGCCGACAGTGATTATCATAGGATTTGGATATTCTAATTTACCATCAACTATAACAGATATCTACCGAGTTTATTCTGCTCATTCTAAACTTGGTCATAGAATTTATATCGGATCAGATATAATTAAACCAGTCAAACCAGATGGTATTATAAATCTTTTAGCCAGTCGAAGTGTTGATGAAAAATTTATACCATTCATCGAGAATGAGTTTGTTAAGATCAGAACGTTGATATCCGATCGGGATACACTTATTAATTTTCTCCATCAGATAGAATTAACAAGTGATAGAAACTTATTATTCTATTATACTGGACATGGAGTTTCAGAAGGATTGAAAATGCCTGATGGTAATGTATACAATCCTTTGGATTTACGTGATCAACTTTTATGTTTGAATCATTCCAAACTTAACCATTTACGTTCTGAGATTTTTATAATTTTAGATTGTTGTAAACCTCATGATATTTATTTACCATTTAAACACGATTTAAACGATGGAGAATTTTATCAAATTGGGAAGCATTTCTTACTTCCTAAAATTTTATTAATCGTTCCGACAAATCCAGATGGAATGGTTGAAGCGTCTCCATCTGAATCACTTTTTACTAAAGCTCTTTACGGTGCGTTATTTAATCCGTGTAGTGGATATGATATTCAAACATTAGTTGAAGGTGTAAATGATAAACTTCCAGAAATTAACTGTACTGTTTACTCTTCTCGGACTTCTGAGAAAATAATCTGGTCATGGGTATGTTCTAAATTTAATTTGTATTTTGATCAGAAAAATTTCACACTAAACTTAAAAAATGTCAGAATTCAAGGCATTAAGTAATGTCGATGAAATTTTAGATAAATATTACAAGTCTAAGGTCGATTTCTTCCAAATGTTAAAATCTGACAATAAATCAGACGAAGAAGTATTATCTGCCATAAAGAAGTACATTAATGTAGATCACGATTGTATTTGTCAAATGGGTAAAGGAGAAGCTTTTACTAGGTTAGCATGTACTAACTGCTTAGAAATTGGAAGATTGACAAGTTTTAAAGAAACGATCCCCAAAGAGATTAAGATTCTGACAGGAAAATATAAACGAGGAATTCTTAAGATTGCGGAACAAAATTCTCCGTATTCAAATGTTTCTTGGAGTGAACAATCTAAGAAGCAAGCTAAACATCTTGACGAAATTCATACGAATTTATCTAATTGCGGATTAAGGAAGCCTCCTTTATCTAGTAGATATTTATCAGCGGATAATTGGATAAATGAAATTTTAATGAATTGGTGTATTTCTACAATTTTTGAGGAAGAACATTTACCTCATATCAGAGCGATTGAGAACGCATTTGTATGTGGTGAATTCGGCTACCAATTAACATTTGACGAACATCAAGTTCCTCTTCTAAACGGAATTCATAATTTGAATGAGAAACAAGCTTTTGGGCTGTTAAAACAAATTGGAGTTATTTTAACAGCTTTGAAAGATCATCATTTCGTTCACGGAACCGCAACCATCGATAAACTAATGATAGATTTAAAATCTCCGTGTAGTTATCGATTTGAGGAACACGATATAATCTCTGAATATACACTTCTTCTTGGCGGATTACATTTAAGTTCACTTACAATTGGAGATACAAGAATTCATCCTAGCACGGAAGGACGAGGAGTAAATCTTGACACGGCTATTAATAATTTTAAACCTGTAGTTCAAGGTTATGAGCTTCCAGGAAATACAAATATTTGTTCTCCAGATAAATCTGGTCATTCATCTTTCGGATGTACGCCAGATGGAGGAGCTTACATATTTAAAACTGGAGGAGCAGATGCTACATTATTTACAACTATGAGATATTCAGGTTATCCTCTTTTTGGAGGAGCTTTAGACGTTTACGGATTTTTAGTATCTTTGATGAGTTGGAAACCATTTGCTGAAGCTGTATCAACATCAGAAACATTAAAATCTCTTTGGATGGATATGTTTCCAGATCCTCGAGAAGTCCCTCAAATACGAGTTGATGAAAAACCTATTACTTGTTCGTATGTTGTAAGTAACGTCATTAAGGATAAATGGTTATATTGTGATTCTGCCGAACGTCTTCTTATGTTATGTTCTAAATACTCTTAAATTCACCATTGAATTCACCATTAAATTCACTTACATTATCATTCTATAGAATGATAATTATTTAATCACATAAACTTTCAACGGCTGCGATAACTGCATCGGATAGTTGACTAAAGTCTGTAATAAAATAATCTGTATTTAATACAGGAGTAGGTCCGGTAGTCGCAGATGTAATTACATTAGTATTAGGTACAAATACTGTACCTGAACCTGGATAAGGAATAGGTTGAGTTAATAATGGTACATTAATTACATTACCTATTAATACACTAATAATTCTAGTTGTTGTACCATTGGGAGAACCAGCTGTAGTTTGAAGAATATTAGCTACGTCAGCTGTTCTATGAGCAAAATAGTTGGCATCGGCTACATCAAGTGTATAACCTATAGCTTTGGTCGGATCTCCGTCTGTAATTAAAATAATAACATCAGGTTGTATTGTCATATCTACAACACGTTGAAATCCAGCTTCCCAGTCTGTAGCTCCTACAAAAACAGAATTTGGAAATCCGGCTATAAGTTCATTAACTAAAAGTACTGCATCTATGGGAGCTGATAAATTTCTATATCCATTACCACTCGGATTTGAAATTAAAGTACTATCAACAGCTACAGAACCAGGAGTTACAAAATCTCCATCAAATTGTATTACTGAAACATATGAAGTAGCTATACTTGTAGTTGTACCTAAAGTTGTAATTATACTTGTAAGTGCATCTCTTACATCTTGTTCTGCTCCTGCCGTCGCTATTGACGCAGAACAATCAACCAATACTGCAACATGTATACTTTGAGTACAAACGTTACGAGACCAGACTTGTACTATTTTTTCAGTATTACCATACTTAGCTATTAATAATAAATCTCCATTAGTATCCACTTTAAAGCACCAGAAATCCGGAACATTACCTCCCGTTAATCCAGTTTGTCCCTGACCAGTTAATCCAGTTACACCTGCAGTACTTATACAAAATCCTCCATTAAATACATCACAACAAGGACCTGTTCCTCCACGATATCCAGTTTGTCCTCTGTACCCAGTTTGTCCTCTGTACCCAGTTTGTCCTCTGTACCCTGTTTGTCCTCTGTACCCTGTCTGTCCTCTGTACCCTGTCTGTCCACGGTACCCAGTCTGTCCTCTGTACCCTGTCTGTCCACGGTATCCAGTTTGTCCTCTGTAGCCCGTCTGTCCTTGGCACCCTGTTTGTCCTTGGTACCCTGTTTGTCCTCTGTACCCTGTTTGTCCTCTGTACCCTGTTTGTCCTCTGTACCCTGTTTGTCCTTGGTATCCAGTTTGTCCTTGGTATCCAGTTTGTCCTTGGTAGCCAGTTTGTCCTTGGTAGCCAGTTTGTCCCCTATATCCAGTTTGTCCACTATATCCCGTTTGGCCTTGATAGCCGGTTTGTCCTTTGTATCCAGTTTGACCTCTGTACCCTGTCTGACCTCTGTACCCAGTTTGTCCTCTGTACCCAGTTTGTCCTCTGTACCCTGTTTGTCCCCTGTAGCCCGTTCCGCCTCTAGGACCAGTTTGTCCTCTAGGACCAGTTTGTCCTCTAGGACCTGGAAGAGGACATGGAGGAGGGCAGCATTTAACCTCCTTTATATTCTTAACATCAAACCCTTGTTTATAATTATCACGAGGGCAGCAAGGACCACAGGGATCACATGAGTGACGAGAACAACATTGGTCACGAGGACTACAAGAATCATCACACTTCTTTAAACTACAAGAACTGTAAGAAGTGTAGAGGTTAGAAGAGTCCTCGCATTTTTCCGAACGTTTAGGATGACACTGGCTAGGTTCATTAAATAAACTGTCCAAGTTTTCCCATCGAGCACATTTGCATTTTTGAACTCCTCTTGAATCGGAAGTTATATATTCATGGCAACGTACACATTTAATTTTTCTAGAACCAGACATTTAAGACTATTTTAAATGTACGAATTTAAATATTCGAGCGAAACTTTCGCAACGTATAACAAATAAAAATAATTTAGATAAAAATTTTAAAGATAAACTTTTCTTAGTTAAATATAATGTCAGATCGTTTAAAAATTTTAGTCTTTAGTTGGAATACTGCTAGTATAGGTTTATGTGAAACATTAAATCGAGAACAAAAAGATTATAATAGATCAGGGTTTACAACTTGGAGATGGGAATCACATATTGCTGATTTTTGGCCCTCATTGAAACTTCAAATAGAGAAGGAAAATCCAGATATTGTAGTAATAGGATTTCAAGAAGATCGAAGACCTGGTTCATATTTTCATTCTCATCTTTTACCTGGAGAAATGGATAATATGTCTTATAGTCTGTTGAATAGATCCAAATTATTAGGAGTGGGAGTAACTTCGTATAAAAACACAATAAAATGTGATCCTATGGTGAGGGGATTGCGTACATCTGTATATATTCGTAAGTCTCTTAGTAGACGTGTATCTGGTACGAAAAGATATTGGGACAACTATAATAAAGGATCCGCTAATTATGTTTGTACTTCAACTCTTACTAGAAGTAAAGGAGGTAATGCTATATATTTAACAATTCCAGATATAGGTAATTTAGTTCTCATAAATTGTCATCTTCCATTCAATGCCTCAAGTTTAATTGAAGCAAAAGTTAAGAAGAACCCAATGCTCCGACAAAACGAATTAAATACTACAAACACGGCATTCAATAATATTTTAGAAAAATTAGTTTATGAAGAAGATGCGTTAACTAAGAATTATGGTAATTCAGGGGCAACTCATATTATATATTTTGGAGATTTTAATTTTCGAGTATCTGAATGTCGACCTGCAAGTGAAATCGCTAATGAAATGATACAAAGTTATCAATCTGGAGGTGATAAATTACATGACATATATTTGGAATCGGATGAACTAATTATGCAAATGAGAAAGAAGAATATTTATCCACTTAATGAGGGAATTGCTGATGTGGGACCGACTTTTCTTCCAACATGTAAATTAATTAAAGGACGTCGTTCGAATATTGATGTCGTTGTCGATGAAGATACTCGTTTAAATTTATACAAAGATCTTGGATTTGAAATGGTGGATACTCCTGGTGCATCCGCTTCCGCTTCCACATCGTCAACGGAGGTAGAAAGATATAATGTTGGAAAATATGATCAAAGAATACCTAGTTGGTGCGATCGAATATTATTTAGTAGTTTGATAGACCAAAAAGTAATTGATTCGCCTGAACAACATCGTCAATTAGAGTGTATCAGATATGAATCTTTCGATGAAGGAATCACGATGTCCCGATCAGACCACTCCGCTGTTCTAGGTGTATTTTTATTGTAAATTTTATCGTTCAATTGATCGATGGAATCAGTGTTCAATCATACAGTAATATCGTCATTTAAATATTGTGAATTTTATCGTTCGATTGAACGATAAAAGTTCTCGTATGAACCTCGTAAAACCTCAACGCCATCAATATAATCTATTTAAAATTAATTTACATGTAAATTTTAGAGACACAGAGTCTTTTCCATAAAAATGGCAAGGGCAGATTTAGTTAAAAAGTATAGTAGTTTCTCTGCATATCTTAGCTCGTATGACAATGGATCGGAAAAATTATTTAATGAATTTGCAGAAGAACTAAGTAAGACTCCAGATGATATCTTAGTTGGAGATATTGTTGCAATTCGCAAACATTTCCTTTCTTTTTATCAAAAAGCGGATCTTCCAAAAGAACCAATCCAAAGAGTTATTAAAATTTTAATGGACTCACATGAAGCTCTTAAGACATCTGAAGGTATGATTACACTCCCGTTATATGAACATTTTGGTCGCGATATTATTTCGTTAAAACCTAATCATATAGATAAAAGTATTTCAGAGAATCCTCGGGTTGTTAAAGATTTAATAAGAATGGATTTTTTACAGTACATGCCGTCATCTTTACAATTTCTTCCAGATATTTTAGATAAATTAGAGCACGTTCATTCAGAGGAACCAGAATTCTTTGAAGAATACACTAAGGTTATATGGCTTCCTTATATCCAATTGATATATCGAGCAACTCGTCAAATTAATATACCTCACATTCTTATTCAAAGATGTCTTAAATTTTACCGTAACGATCATCTTCAAAAATCTCTTGAAAAACATGGAGAATTATATCGAATTAATAATCTTCATAAGAGTGTGATTCAATATGCATTAGGAATACCTTTCATAGGTACTAATTTTACTAAAGCTGAATTATTCCGATTACTTCGAAAAGCTTTGTCAAATAAAAACGCTTGGAATGCTAGAATTAAGAAATATAATCAACAACACCTCAAGGAGCATATTCGAAGAATGTCATTATTTGATAAGAAAAATATAGTTGCAACTAATGAAAAGAATACATTGTTGGACGACATAGACGAGTATAATCCAGAGGATATATTTTATCTATTAGATAAAGACAATAAACTTTTTCGCTTTACCCATAACGAATTTGAAAGCATCGCAACTTTGGGTAAAAATCCTTTCACTATGGTACCTCTTCAACATAATACTATAGCTGCAATGAAAAATAATCTTTCTTCAAGACGATGTGTGATCGAATCGTCTCGAGTTATTGAAATGATAGAAGCTATGGTTGATCCTCAAATAACTTTTCTCCAATATTTACAATTTGAAGCGACTGAACAACTAAAAGAACAACAAAAATTATTCGGAATAATGTTCGGACAGGTAGGTTCTTCAAGTTAAATACCGTTCATTCTGAAGAATGAACGCGAGTAATTAACCAATTACATCCGGAGGGATATACCCTACATAAATTAATGTAATACCAACTGCCCATACAAAGACTATTAATATAGATATTATAAGTAAAGGTTCTTTAGTTTCTCGATATAACATACAGACAAATATGAACATGAAGAATGTACTAGTAATTGCTAGTCCATACCCAACTCTTCCAGCAACCATAGCTAACATTGTAAATATGGCGAAGAAAAGATAAAGATAACCAACTGAAGTAAATCTTTCTACGTTACTATAAGTATAAACTGAATATGCTACAGTAACTAATACAAATAAGGTAGCAACATAAAGAAGATTACGAAGGCGAGTATCGAAAATAGAACTACCTGTAAATGCTTCTACTGTAGCTAATACTACCACTGGAATAGCCACAGCGATTACACCGAATAATCGTTCCCTTTTTGAAAAGGGTTCCAATTCAGGTTTATATTTCTCAATTAAATCTTCAACATTTCTTAAGTTTAATTCAGGAGAGGTTCTTAAAGTTATAGGTTGAATAGATGTGTCGGATGGAAGGCTAGGTAATTTTATTACAGGAGAATCTTGAGACGAGCTCATTTTATTTTGTCGAATAAAATAAAATGCGCACAGCGAACGAAACTTACGTCGCTATAATTATATTTTTGTTAATTCTTTTAATAGTTCTATTTATTCCCTATTACGGAACTTCCGTATTAGATGAAAATAGTTACGGACATTGGAGATTTACTCGAGGAAATTGTGATAATGGTACTCGAACTAATATATACGAATGTATTCCTAATCCGTTAACACAAAGAGGATGTCTTCCTTTAGATTCTACAGATAAAAATCAAACATTCGATATTCAAGTAGTTAAGGAAAATTGTGTAAATCAAATAAATTCAAGTATATGGCAATTAGTAGATACACAAGAATGTCAATTAGATCCGTTATCTCCATTTCCAGATACACCTACAGTTAAAAGTACTTTTCAATGTAATAAAACTTCTTTTCCATCAGGAATTAATGCGTGTGAATACTTAGGGTTTGCCTTTTATGGAGGAGCTTTTGGTAATGGAGAAATACCTACATGGACCGTTGCAAATGTTGGAGATCAATATAGTACATATGCTTCTTGTACTTTACCCGGAGAAGATGACTATTCTGGTAATTGGGTAATTATAACCCCTGGTACATATAATCAAGGTCCTTTAAATACATTAATACCGGAAGATCAAGTTAGTTATCAAGTTACAACTCCAGATCAGCAAATTTATTTAACTCGATCTGAGTGTGTGATTAACCCCGAGAATACGATATTTGATTCTCTTAAAGAGGGAATTATGGATAACCCTGTGGCGTGTTTGTCTGATAATTATGTATATATTCCAGAAGATCAAGAAGTTCCCGAAGCCCCTCCAATTAACGGATTTAAGGGATGTTTGACATATCAAGAAGAACCGAATAGAGAGATAGCCTGTAGGTACATTCCATTACAGTTTCCTTTTGATTCAACAGATAATTTAGTTAAATTAACTTCAACTTATGGAGTTATGTATTCAACAAACACTACTCCATTAACAACTGTTAATTTACCTGCGGATAGTAGTGTCATACAAGTACCTTTAATTAGTAATTCTAATATATTTGTTAATTTTAATACAACTCGAAGTATGAGTTCTGTAGTTGTAGCATCTTTTATCCCTGAACAAGGGCCGGAAACTTGTACAATTCAAGATATTGTACTTACGACTTCATCTAAGTTAATCATTGCTCCTCGTTCAATAATTAACGTTGATGGAAGTACAATTACATTTGAAGCGCAGATTGGTCTTCTGGCTGATTCTGGAATACCAGGATGGTTATCTTTTGATGATGACGGTAACTTGATATGGGTTCAAGCCTTATATCAAGTAGGTGGATCTGGATTAAGTTCATCTCAAATTAGTACATTTAAAGTAATCGCTTCGAACTTTGAATGGAAGGACCCTTTGGCTGATTCTTTTGGAGGATTTTCAGCTAATACCGGAATTGTAGGTTCCGTAACTATAACCTTACAAACTAACGTAAACGGGACTGTGTACAATCAAGAATTAATAAATTCAGAATTAACCCCAGATCGTTATATTGTTAGCAATTATACAATGTATTTATTTACATTTGAAAATAATTATTACTCAGGGATAGACCAGAACTGTAACCTCCATCGAATGCCAACGTCTTCTAATATTTAAATCTGAGAAGAAGATGTGTTCTAATTTTAACAAAGAACGAGACAATTTTTAACGGAGGATAAAATCGAGGATCGATAAAAATCAGAGATAATTTATAACAAGGATTAACCGGCTAAAAACTGAAAATATAATTTTTACAAAATAAAAACGAGTTTTAGCGTAAATCTCTTTTTAGGGTTTTCAAAACACACACTTTTTACTACACTACACTATGTCTGACCTCTACACTATCACTGCACGCGCACAAAAGGGAGCTCGCGGTCTCGCGGGTATGACCAACCAGGATATGAAGGACTTACTCGAAGAGCACGGAATCGAGTACAAGAAGTCTGGAAAGAGATCTGAGTTAGCTGGGTTGATTATCGAGAACGATCTTCCTGTTCCCGAAACAGGAACTGATCCCAAGGCGTCCCCTGCGAAGAAGCCTGCAGCCAAGGGTAAAGCATCCCCAGTTGCCAAGACTGGAGGTCGCAAGCCCGCCGTGCCTACACGTGCGGCTAAGGCCAAGGCTTTCGAGAAGATTCTTCCTCGTTTTGATTCTGCCGATGAGGTCCCAATGGGAAACCTGGTCTGGGACATCCGCGAAGATCCTCACGGAGAGTCTGGTGCTTTCCTCGAGGTTGGGTCTCCTCTTACCTTGGCTTTCCTCAAGCAAGCCGAGATTGAGAAGAAGACTCGCGAGCAGATGATCGCAGAGCTTGCTGACCCTGTGACTATGACGCCTGAGATGGTCGAAGAGCTCAGTAGCACTACTCTTTACCCTCCAGTAAAGCATGTCCAGCTCAACTTCGACATCAAGGACGTCGACCCCATCGAGTTCGATGGAGAGAAGGTGAACGGAAAGGTCTCTGACATCACTTACGCTGATGTACTTGAGGCTCTTCGTCAGTTCGCGGAGGAGAACGTCGATGCACTCGATGGAAAGGTCATCTTCCGAGGTCTGACTCCAGCCGCTAAGTCTGACGAGGTTTACACCGTCATTCTCGAGACTCCCGCTCAGTAAATTTAAAAACTACCTATACTAAAATAATACGTAACACCTTACGTATTAATTAAAAATGAATTACTCTTGATGTTTATCTGAAGTATTTTTAACAAACATGGAATCTCCAGTCTTATTAGTTCAACCTTTAAGCTTTGAAGTTAGAGAGTTATATCGTATCTTTTATTCAGATAACTCTGAATCGGTTGACTCTGATTCTGGCTCTGACGAGTGTTCTAAGTGGGATGTTTTTCGTATGAGAAATACAGGAGAACAGTCTGGATTGGATCTTCTTTGTCCTCAAGATGTTGTAATTAAAGCACATAGTTATGGGAATAAGATTCCTTTAGGAATTAAAGGCGTTTTGGTATGTGGTGATAAAACATATCCATATCATTTAGATCCTCGATCTTCAATGGGATTAACCACGCCTTTACGTCTTTCAAATTCTCAAGGTAAGATTGATTTATGTTATCGTGGAGAACTCTGTGCACTTGTCGATAATTTCTCTGATACAGATTACTCTATTATGAGAGGTCAACGATTATTTCAATTAACTCAGCCAAGTTCTATGCCATTTAATTGGAGACTTTATGACGGAGATTTAACCAAGGATTATCCAACTAAACGAGGCGAAGGTGGATTTGGATCTACGGGTAAGTAATTTTTTGTATCTTATACAGGTGTAAAAAATATTTCACGTTCTTAAAACGTGAAAATGGAAAAGATGGTATTTAGTACAATTTATCCAAGTTCAGATATGAATAGTAAGGAAGGGTTGTACTTATTTATTACATTAATGTGGGGTATTTTAATTTTAGTTTCCGATTATTCTTATACAAATACATTAATTGGCAAAGTATGGATGATTTTTGGATTTCTCTTAATCTTCACAGCTATCTATGTATGGATATCTTATTGTATATATTCTCTTATTGAGGACGTTGTGTGGAATTATTTAACAACCCAAGTATTTAACACTGAATGGGCTGTTAGATTGATAGATTTAATTAAGAAATATTTCTCTCGATAGAATCGAATTTTAGTTTTAGTTTTAGTTGGACAAAAAAAATACTTCATATAAAATGACAGACGAGAGAGATTATCGTTTAGGTTCTCCTTCTTATGATCAAGATTATGATTTTGTAGAGTCATATGTCAGATGGTACAAAGGGGCCGCAAGTGAAGACGAAATTAA
>C687J35021_10000177_pt1 | contig 46810 bp, 80 predicted proteins | sample RifCSPhighO2_12_FD_35021 | JGI IMG/M metagenome (IMG submission 35021) | reverse complement strand
AATTTGTGGCGGGCTGACGCTCCCGCCACGTCCCTAGCTCGACGCTCCCAATCTTGCCGCCAGCTTCAGCGTCTTGCCCGCTACCTTAACGATAGACTTCCGATCTGCCGCCGTGAATGGAGCGAGCATTACCGCAAGCTTCATCGCTGCCTTATCGGCAGAAATGGGCTTACGCATCCGCACCGTACCTTTCTTTCCCGCCATTGTGGGAATCACCTCCTTTCTTTTGGATTTACTCTGCCATAATTTCCAATTAGGATCATCTTCAAGCATTTTTCGAGAAAGTTTAATAGATAAAGAGTATTGTTTTGGATTATATTTAAACATTTTTCCTATTAATTTGCTCTAGCAACATCGTTGCTAACTCAGCTTTCATTTCTTTTTCTTCGCGCTTTGAAACCCAACCAGCATTGTTGAGCCTACCATTTTTATTACTCCTATCACTCCCTAACTTTCGAGCAAGCATCTTGATTTCCCTATCAATCATGCGCTTTTTATTTTTCCTCGTATGAAATTTTACGTTAGGCACTTCAAAATCACTTCTTCCCAAAAATTGTAATCCGAATTTGGTAACGCAATATATTTCGGGAGCTTTCCCGAGCTATCCTTACAACGCCAAATTCCCTCCGGTTGAGTTTGAAATGCTCGATATTCGACCATTTTTCCGCCCTGCATTTCCCTCCGGTTATGCATTCTAAATACGAAATCAACGAAGAGCATAACTTCGAGAGCGAGCTTTCCAGGGACCATAGGCGCACCGTAGCGATCTTTCGTATTCTCGTCCTCGTCAATCTCCGAAAGAGCGAGATAAACCTTATGAAGATGCGGAATGTTATTCACTTCCATGAGGAAATTGGTAAAAACCCGTCTTGCATGACCATAATCTTGCATATTTGGAGTTTCAGGAGTGTCCCTCTTACGAGAAACCCTATGAATTATATCATTCATGTAAAGGTTGTAAAGCGTTGGGAATTGGTCAATGACAAGAGTTTTAACTTTATATCCGCCGATAACTATTCCCTCACTGTGATCTTTCCCATCCAGAATCTTCGCCATTTCAATGACTTCTTTTGGAATCTTCGTTGATTGAGTCCCTTTCAGGTCCAGAATTAATTCATTCCATTCCTGCATTGTGTTAATTTCAGCAAAGGGAATTCCTGTCTTAACCAAAGGTAATGGCCGATGTTCGCCACCACCACGAATCAGGGCGAAAAACGGGCTCGGCATATTTTTACAAATGGTCGTTTTACCAATACCGCTATCTCCATAAATGATTATACTACACTCTTCACGGATGAAATCTGAATCAGCAAATTTTATCTCGTATGGCATTTCCGGCTCCACTTTTCCAAAAATTCCTTCCATTTCTCGAATTGCGCTTCACTTATTTTAACTTCTGTGCTTGAGGTATGGTTGTAATGTCTGAAAAAATCCTTCCCTAACTCTAGCACTCCCATTCGGAAAACTTTCCTAATTACCCAATCTACCACAGAAAAAGATCCCTGATATTCCAATACCGAAATTTAATGAATTTAAGTATCCCAAGTTTCAAGAAGTAAAATTTGCGCCATACAAAAAATGGTAGCCATCTCGGTGCGGTTAATTTTGCGTGAATTTCTGCTAACATTTCTAATTCAGACAAGAATTGATCCATTGCCGCCTTCGGATTTGACCAATCAAGCGGCGTTTTAAGACCTTTTATAAGCTCTTTAATCTCATTCACACCACGCTCTATCGCCGTCGTCGTTTTCATGGTAGCTTCTCTTTGACATAGCGGTCGTATCGTCCAGCGAATAGGGCGAGATAGTCGCAGTCTCCGTCATGGGTGGCCAGCGCCGCTTCGTCAAAAATCCACCGTTCCAAATCCGGTGCAGACACAGTAAATCCATGCGTCTCCCGGTACTTCTCAAAGCATTCGTAACCGATCGCGATTAGCACCGCCCATTTGAACGGGTCGCTCCCTTTGTTCGCATGGGCGGCTTTCATGTGTTGGTCAACTGCTCGTTCCATGCATTGAGCCTCTGACTCACCAAATTGTAGGACGAACGACGCCCGAACGCTGGTAGTCATATTTCTTTATCTTTTCCGCATCTACTACAAATGGTAGGAGCGGGGGGAGTCGAACCCCCACGGCTTTCGCCAAAAGATTTTAAATCTTTCATGTCTACCATTCCATCACGCTCCCTTATGGAATTAATTCTTCAGCAATCCTGAAATCCATTTGGATACCTGAATCTAAATCTGTTTTTCCGAGTAGGTATCTTGACACAGAATGGCGCGAATCAAGTAAATAAATGGGTAATTCTTGATTCTCCATTCCATTTTTTCCATCATCGGACATTTCTATAACAACTAACCATCTTTTCATGGATTAATTCCTCTACTCATCATCTGTGGCGGTCCTGCACATAACCCTACCCGTGGACCTTCATATTTAACATATTCAGATTTCAAGTAAAGTTGATTATATTCAGAACTTCTATAAGCTATAACAGTTATAATCATCGCTGCCGTTAAACAAGCTATTCCTGTCATTAAAACCTTCATCACATTCTCGCTCATTTCTCTTCCTCCAAATTTATAACTGGAACTTCCACTACCATGTACTTATTTCTCATTACGTGAGGATCAAACTTTGACTTGCAGGCATCAAAAAATTCACATCTCCCGTAAATCCCAAAGCAAGAATCTTTCGTTGGCGGAAAGTAGTCATGCTCCATCGAGTAGGCAATTTCTTTCAAAAGCTCTTCTGTATCTCTCTTAAACTCAATAATATCATCGCTATTAATTGGGATAAGTAATTCATCACATTCCGGCCCTTTCTCTTTACCTGGTTTCTTAATCACGTCAAGTAAGGTTCCGTATGGTGTTTCACCCGTTAGAATGGATTGAGCTAAAGAATAAGCGATATGTTGATCGCTCATGTATTCCTGATCGAAGTATTGAGCGAGCGTAGTTTTCGTTGTTTTGAATTCCCAATTTACACGATACTTTTCCAAATAAATCGCATCCGCGTCAATCGTTCCTACCGCAAACATTTCTAACTCTTCAAACTGCGCTATAGGTACTTCAAATGACAATTCTGTTGCTAAAACTTTAATACAACCATCCGGATAACGCTTATCAAACTCCTGGCAATAATACGCCACCATTTCTAAAACCATTTGTCTAGAACACTCTGTACACGGCCGCCGGCCACATTCCTTTCCATGAACATTTCCCAGCAGAGACGGAAAAAGACTAATTTCCATCTCCATAGAAGCGAAGGCTGTCTTGAGGGCTAATGCAGGATCACGGTTAACAAGGAAATTCGCCCGGCCGGCATGGGTCGCTGTTCCAATACTGAGAGCAGGGTGCTTAATTAGCGGGACTAAGTTATCTATTACTTGAAGTTTATACTTTCGCTTACACTTTTTATAGGTACGAGCATGGGATTGACGGACTTTTAGGGTTACCATTGGCTTTTTATAGAAATGAGTAGTAATCTTCCAGGAGTTATTACTAAATTTTCAGAAATCCAAATGTGATCCACCGACCAAATTGCAATTTGCGGTTTAATAACGCAATGTTCATTATCTTGAAATAACGAACATCTCCTAATCATTGGAAAGCTATCCATTTTTAATCCCTTATTTTACCAAGGGTAATTATATTCTGTTCCATACATAAAATGGCAGAAAACTGCATCCCAAAATAGTATCTCGGAAGAGGCATTTTCTAATCCTAATTCAGACCGCTCCCAATTTCGCCATTCCGCTGTACGAAACGCTCCATTTTCAGGATTGGGCCGAGTACCCCAGGGAAACCAATTTTTCATTTCATCCTCCCCCTAACAAAATCTTTATTTGCTCCTCCGTCGCCCCTAGCACCTTTGCCGCCTTTACCATCTTCGCAATATCACTATCCATTCTCACACTTTTTACTTTTTTTACTCTTCCGCTTTGCGTTGCCTTTTTAGCTGATTTTTTTTGGGCGATAGCGTCTAGACGCTTTAGTAGGAGCTTTTGGCGACGATCTATCTCACCTTTTATCGTAAGAATTTCACTTGCTAAAAGCATAATCAAATTTTCTCAACTCCATCGTCTAAATCGCTCTCATCTAAATCATCAAATTCCCGATCGTCTTTCTTTGCTTCTTTCATTTCCTCAATTTGCTCAATCGCCCAACTGAATTTATCCCGTAGAGCTTTCGCCGCTTTCAGCGTAAATTTCATTTCCTTTTGCAAGACGGAGATTTGCTCTCCGCTAGGAGCAGCTTCGCTGCCAAGAATTTGTAAAACGATTAAATCGAGATCGAGGGGTTTTACTTTGAAACTTGCCATTAGTCTCTATCCCCTTTTTTCTCTTCACTAGCTTCGTAACGTGCTGCCATATTTTCGTTGAATGCTTCTAGGAGTTTACTCTCGAATTCCATTCTCCATTCCTGCATTTCTCTCTCACGTTCCTCCGGAACTTCCTCATAAAACTTCGTAGCATGTTCGCACTCCCCCAAAACTTCTTCGATACTTTCATAAATTCCTACCGACCTATCAGGGGGCGCAACATTTATTTCTAAATCTGCACCACATTCAGGGCATGGAACATTGTCATGCATTTTCATTCGCTCCCATACAATCTTCGCATTCCATACATCCCGGCGTTTTACTTTCTAACTCCTCAGCTGGACAATCTGGATTAGCGTGGTTCCACAATCCACCGCATTTCTGACAGACGTGACTGTGCCGGAACGCTTCAAGATAGATTCGGAGAGATTGCGCTAATTCCATTTCCTACCGCCGATTTTGTTTTTATTCATCACCTTATCTCCATACGTTCTCGAAAATTTTCCAGAGTACTGTACAAATTCCTACCGCTATTACAGCATCCCAAAGCGATGAACTTGGTTTTGTAAGAGGACCATTAGTCATTTTGTTTAGGACTCCCGTAATACGCTCCTATATCTTCCCGTCTGCGTTTTCCCTCCATAAGCGCAAGGATGTAACGGTCTAACCAACGATTTACTTTCTGTTCCGCCGTTAACTTATGGTGGTAACGGTGTTTTCCATTCTTTTGAGCCTCGAGGAGTTTTTGGACGATTGAGTATTTCATTAGACTATCCTCCCCTTTTTAATGAAGTTTCTGGCGCTTAGGGTCTTGGTGGCTTTCAGCATGGCGTTATTGCTGAGGGGTCCTAGTACCCCAAAACTTGAAGCCGGGTATTTTATATATACAATATAAATATACGCCGCCACCTTAGCGTCTCGCGCCAGAAAACCTTTTACCACTTACTTACATTCCAACGATTGCTCCCCACCCCTATAGGGAAGGAATCCAGAGAAAATCTCACGATCGTTTTCGGCGGACTTACCGGGTTCTTCACTCGAACCTTGTCACTCGTGATGTTCACCTTAATCCTCCCTCGGAGCCTTACTCCCTGTGGGGTAAATTATCGTTTTTGAGTGTTCATGGCAATTCTGAATCATAGTAGCCGTGTGAACGCCGACACGGGCAGCGATGACGGTTTTGCAACTGTGGCAGAAAATGTCAAGAGAATCCATTTTACTTATGCGCTTTCTTGGATTGCCCAGTTTTTGTCCCATGATGCCTTGCGCGGGACTTGAAACGGACCCTTACATGGATTCCGTGGTATCCCGAAGGACAAGTCATGTTGTAGCAGCATTGTCTGACAAACTCTTCTGGAAACTTTGAAAACGCCACAGCATAACGCCTCAGTTGTGCTCTTATTTGCATTAGTGCTTCTCCCCGCAATTCGGGCAAGTACCGTTCGGCCGGCGATGTCCCTGAATCCAGTCGTCACAGACCTTTGCGGGAATTTTACCGCCAGATGTTCCACCGGAATTCAACTCGTCGAGAAACTCCTGGGCACATTCCTTACAATACTCTGTCAAGCAAGCGATAAACTTAGCATGCTTTTCCGGCGATGAGAATATAGCGGCGGAGTGAAGATTGATTAGCATATGCAATTCCCATTCGAGATGCGTTGCAATCTCTTTGGGAATGTCGCTATTCGCCTTGAAGGCAACGCTGAAAACGGGAGTTTTGAATTTGTTAATCACAGCGCGATACTCCCTTTTTTCTCATCCGCCGCATCGCCCGCAGTGAGCATTCCCGCGATTTTCTGCTCAAGCTCTTTGAAGGAAACCGTCTGCGAAGAACCTCCAGTTCCCACAGCAAGGCGGTCCATGAATTCTTTTGCATGAGTCATATCCTTTGGCCCCACGAAAAACACGTCAACTTTGCAATTGAGTGCTTTCGCTGCCGCGATGCTAGCAGCGCCGCCTTGCGAGATATCATCGGGCTCGCCGTCGCTTACCACGATGACGTGTTCAGGATTGAGCTGTTTGCAGAATTTCAGCGCACCCGCGAGATTCGTGCCGCCGGAGGGCTCAGGGATGACATCGCTCCACATAACGTCGCTGTTGAAAACGAGTTGGCGCGGAGCGATACCTTGATTACGAAGCATTGTCACGACGCCACGTAAGGCGTCGATGCGCCGTTCGCCGGGAGAATCTGCCTGTGAGGCCATGCTACCAGACGTATCAAGCACAAGTATGACCTTGTGCTGAATAGCCCGCTTCTCGAGAATCCTGTCAAGCCGTGATTTGACAATCGCAGTTTCTTGGCGTTCAAGCGATTCGTTCATTTCGTTATCCCCGTGGCGCTCGCAAGTAAATTCCATGCGAGTATGAAAGAGTTTATCTGCTCTCCCGGTGTACCACCGCGCCAAATCCTCGCACTTATTTTGTCATACTTATCGAATCGTTTTTCAGCGTAACTCTTCTCGATTTTTCCGGCGGCCGCGAGCGAAACGAAAAGTTGTTCCATCGCTTTCAACGCTGAAACCTTATGTATCGGCTGATCGCTTTCCTTTGCCACGTCGTAAACCGCCTTAGCAAAATTTTGCCTCGCCTTAGTTGACGTGACAACTGCTAGAGACGGAGTTGAGAAGAAAATTTCGTCGGTGGGGCTAATTGAGGAGGCGTCGGTGAGGGAATAAGGTGTGAGAATGTTATGTAGCACCGCTAGTTTAACGTGTAGGCGTTGTTCCTTCGGCGGAAAGTAAACTTCCACGAAGTCACCGATTGAAATATCTGCGAGTATGAAAATCGGATTACGGCCGCCATTCGCCATGAAAGCATTAACCTGCCATGAATGGCGACCACGGCGGCCGGGAATAGATTTTGTGAGGGTAATTTCTGACTTGGCAACCACAGCCGACATACCACGTTCCCGCAACTCTATGAAGATAGCGCGTCGTGCGTCGGTGATGCGCCCGGAAAGGCTCGAGCGAACGTCGGCGGTGGGGCCGGTGGAGACTTGCATTAGCTTGAAAGTTCCTTGATATACAACTGCTCATCGTAGGGTAATTCCTCTTCTGAAAACATGCAATCTATGACATAGTTAACGAATGGATCGTCTGTGAGGAGCGGCCACTTGTTTCCATCGTCAACTGCTATAACAAGTTTTCTTAGTTGCCCCGTTGTGAGAGTGTGAGTCATTATATTCCTTCCTCTTTCACAACGTCTTCCACCACACGGCATTGGCCCTTTTTCGGGGAGTCGTAAATTATCCTCACGTTGCTTTTAACTTCCTTAAGCATATCAAAGGCTATATCGCCGGCTTTCCTATCGAGAACAAAGAGAGTTACTTCCGTGGAAATTGGCTTTACCTGCACGCCAATGGAACGTAGTTCTTTATCAATCTCGAAAACGCGCTTCTCTCGGCTTTCTATTTCCTGGTAAAACTTTCCTAACTCCACTTTCAAGCCATTTCGTTCGCTTTGCAAAGTCTTACGCTGAGCGAGCATAGTGGGAATTATCGGAGTCCCCGATGGCGCCTTAGTTATTTCCTTAATCAGATTTAATCTTTCTTCCAGGGTAAGCGGAGTAACTTCATCAGGATTTTTCATGATTAGCCCTTCAATTGAAAAAAACTATGAGGTTCTGAAGAGCCCGCTTCATGGGTCGAGAGTACCAAAGGGGCTCCTAGGTCGTCAAGCCTTACTTTTCTACCAGATATAGGGGTCGGCTCGGTCAATCGACACCATAGGTTGTGTTAACCTGTCTAGACAGGTCCGGATTGCCAAGGTGACATGGCCGACGGGCTCAATTGCCAGCTTTTATACGGTACTCTCCTAATTTTAACGCTTTTCTTATCTGTTCTTTTCTGTGGGGAGATAAGAATAAGTAAATTGTCATAAGAAATCCCCGGCTTCGCGGCCCAGCTAATTGCCACAAGTAATGCTGATTGTTATTACTCCCTTTATATGGCCCGCCGACGCTGCCTCCGAATAAATCCCTTATTCTATCCAATAGCCATTTTTCTTTTTGGGACATTGCTGTAATTCCTAACTTGTTAGCGTGTCCCTCACCTTCATACACACCAGCGGCCCACGCTATATCACGGACCGTCGGGCTAAGTATTGGATTTAACTCACTTTTTAGCGGCCGCCCAGGGTGGTTCATCCCCACTCCCCTTCCCCTTTTTTGTTAATGATTTCAGTGACTTACAGAATTATAAAAATTACGGTCATTTTATAACCCAAAATCAGCTCTAACTCCTCGTAATCATTGACTAAACTCCCTAAAGTTATAGTTATTGGATTATAACGTTTCTCCCTCGGCCCTCCTGTCTCTCTAATATAATAATTATTATATATAAAATGTAGTATGTCAAGTGCAAAGAAACTTACCAGGGCAGCGAAGCTGAGGGGGAGAAACGTTATAACCATAACCTTATAACTCTCGTCCTAACCCCTTGATTCTACTGACAAAAACAGTCATTTCCGGGTTATAAACCCTCCCATAACGGTTATAACCCAAAAATCTCCAATGAAATCACGCTCTTACAGCCGAGCTCGCCGCCAGGTTTTTCCCCCCCTTACCCTGGGTGCCACGTTGACAATTTTTCCAAAAACGGGGCTCGGAGTTGGCACGAAAAATCTTTTTTCGAGTCTCTGAAAAAAAACTTTGACATCCCTTTCCAATCTGATAAGCTAAGCCTAGGTCGTCAATGACGGCGGCCGAAAAAAGGGAGGAACGAAAATGGCGACGGCGGAGAAAAAGAAGTTCACGTTCGATCCAAAAAAGGCGAAGCGCAATCGCTGTGTCGGTTGGGACCCGAAGGAAAACAAGGGAGTTTACTCCAACTCCCTGACAAACGACGACGGTTCTATCCGTGTCGAGCAAGCGAAGCTTCTTGGCATCGATCCTGCCACGGTGAAACCGATCACTATCGCCGACCTACACAATCGCTACGGCCAGTCAGCGAAAGAGGCGCTGGCGCAGTTCGTCAAGGACAACGACTACGCAACGCCCGATGACGCGGTGTGGGATTTGATCGTCGCATCGGCGATGCAGAACGCTGCGAACGCGAGCGTAGCGGAACACCGGCCCGTCACTGACAAGGCCGTGGAACGCGCGTCGTTCACTCTTCGCGCTGTGCTGAAAGCGCAGGGAAAGAGCGACGCGGAGATCGACCAGCTTCTCTCGGCGTTCGGCAAGTAAACGCAAGCTTGACAAACTACCCCGTTAGTGCAATGCTGATGGGGTAGTCAAATCTCCGCAATGGTGGAGGGAACATGGAAAAGCGGAAGCTCACGCGAGTGGGAGCGATCAAGGAATTTTTCGGTGACGTGCGCCAGGTGGAAAACAAGGAAATCATGGCGCTCCGGGCGAAGGACGAAAACGACGATAGCTACCTGCACACTCTCGGCGACATGGCGCTGGATGCGCTAGGCGCCGATCTCGACACGACGACGAAGTAGTAAGGGAACCCCAGGCGCCCGCCGGCCTGGGGTTTTCTTTTAATTGCACGATTGTCTAGACAATAGGACAATTGCCATGCTACTACAGCTAGTGCTCACCACGCCGCCGGCCACCACCTGTAGTTTGTCTTAATGTCTAGACAAGTGACCATCGCTGTCACAATGCCAATTTCTGTCACAGGGGGGCTCCCCCCGTGCCAAAATGGCACTCGCTTCGCTCGTGTTAGGACTTGCGCAATACCAAATCCAAATTACAATATTTAAACTAAAAATTTTTTATGAAGCGTTGCTAGGAGCAACTATATGGGGAATGGGAGATAGTGGAATGGGGAAGAGTTCAAAGAGAAGATTTGTGCAGGGTATAACTGGAGTTTTTCCACCTAAGGTTATTACCGTTATTACTCCGCCATCCCAAACAGCGGTGGCGTGGGTGAGTATTTCTGCAACTTTTAATGTTCAACATACTTACGCTACCGCAATTTTTACCACTTGCACCCAGTACAGTTCCGCGACTCCTTTTCCAGACGAACCACCACCCAATACCGAATTTGAAGAGTTAGCTGATAAGGCCGAAAAGCTGGAGGCGGAATTGGAGTTGCTAAAGAACGGGTTGGAGTTATCTCGAGATGAGTTGGAAATTATCAAGCTAGTTAGGGATGAGAAGCTGTCGCTTGAGGATTTGAAGATGTTTGAATTTTTGAAGGGGGAGAAGAACGGAAATGGTTGATGAGTGCAAGCACGAAAATTGGGAACCACGAGATTCTTGTAGAATCGGTTTTGCATGGTGCCTTGATTGCCAAGGGGAAATTGGGTTAAATATTTTAGTATGGAACTTTCAAGAAAGGTTTAATAAGTTTATGCACAAGCTTCTTGAAAGTATAAAGTCTTGACATGACATTCGGGTATAAGCACAAAATGGTTTGGACATTCAAGTGCCCACGTTGCGGGCGGATGACTTACAAGGCGTTGCCGACGGATAAGTACGAATGTAAGTTGGATAATGGTGGGTGTGGGTGGAGAGAGGAATGATTATTAAAGTTCCAGGAAGAATTAAAATCGGCAATCTTGTTTATGAGATAAAAGAGTTGGATGAAGATGGACAAGATGAATGGTTTGGGCGTTCCTCAACTTCTAAGCAAACTCTGAAACTTGCCAAAAATTCCTCAGCCGAAAGATTGAGAGATACATTTTGGCATGAAATTATGCACACTCATTTAAATGACGCAGGATATTCAAGTCTCGGAAAAGATGAAGTTTTAATAGATAGTTTGGCAAGGATTATAAATCAAGTTAATGAGCAGCTAGATGTTATCACTGATACTTGACACAGAAACCACAGGGCTTTCACCAGTCCACGACCGAGTCTGCGAGATCGGCGTAGTCTTAACTGACTGGAAAGAAATCTACTGCGCCCTCCGTACCTACATTAACCCCCAAATGGATTTTGAGAATAGCCACAATGGACTTAACAGCTTTATACTCAAAGACGCACCTACGTTTCACGAGATTCTCCCAATATTCTTCATGCTTCTTCTGTACGCTGACGAGTACGTGGCGCATAATTATAAGTTTGATGCGAGGTTCCTCCAAGAAGAACTCAGCCGGGAAGGGCTGCGCCTTCCTTACAGAAGGACTTTCGACACAATGCGCGCTGCAAGAGGTCGCAATTTGCAGGATGCCTGCCGGGCGGCGGGTGTGTCTACGGCGGACTTGAAATTCCACACGGCTCTGGACGACGCAATTGGGTGCTTTCGCCTGGCCGCGAGCCTTCGACCTAGGGGGTTCGAGGGGGTAGATGGCGGGGGGGAGCCCGCTTTGGCCCTCACGCCCAGGTTCAGCTAGCCAATTGCCGGCTTTCGGCCGGAAAGGGGGCTTAAGTGAAAAATCACGAATATAAACTTTGTGGTTGCGTAAGAGCCATTAATGGGCATTGCATGAGTTGTTCTGGTTTTCCAGAGCAGCATACAAGGGAAAGTTTGCTTAATGAGTTTAAGTGGCTAGAAGAGGCAATGCCGGCTCATCGGGGGCTCCCAGCCCTCCGGGCAGCCCTCGACAAGTTAGACCGGGTTCCGGAGGGGGGAGGGTAGAATGAGGTTGATGACAGAAATTAAGAGAGACGTAGAGGGGGATTTTGACAGCGATCGAAGTGATCTTCGCTCCATCGTTGGATTCTCTATCATTGTCATTTTATTCGGTATTTCTCTCTTCACAATTTGGTTATTCAGGATTTTTTTAAAATGAACATCCGCGATCTTGAAATTCTTAACTCCTTCATGGCAGGGAGGAATGTCGGGCAGATTGCAAGGGATTACGATGTAAAGCATCAAGCTATTACCAGAGTCCTCACGAAGCCTGATGTTAAAGCAGCAATGCAAGAGCGGCTAGAAAAACTTGCCGGCCGCGTTGTCGAGTTTAAGGAAAACGCCTTTAACGGCGCAGAGAAGGGACTCAAGAAACTCGTTGAAATGCTGGACGATGGGACAATCACTGACCATAACTTAAAAAGGCTCTTATCGAACGACTTAATCAGGGTTTCAGGGCTTGAGCCCCGGCGGAGGGTTCTCGTTGAGAACAACTCCGTTAACGGGATTGATGAAGATACTCGTGACTGGTTTAGTCAGGTTCTCAAGGAAATTAATGGGAACGTGATTGATGCAGCGCCATAATCATCAGCCAAGCGGTTTCATAAAAAACCACGCCGGTTCTCTGCCGGGCAGTTGCTTTTGCTTTTTGCTAAGAGCGAAGTTGATTTTGACTTTTCCTGCTTTTGACTTTACACGTGACGGCGGATGACAAACGGAACTACAACTTCTCCAGGTTCGTTAGTCGTTGATAATACGAACGAAGAACAACGCCAATTTCTTCGTGCGCGTTGCCGGGGATCGTTGTATTTTCTCTGTAAAGCTGTTCTTGGCTTTAAGGATTTTACTCCGGGCGTTCACTTGAGGGCGTGTAACTTCATTCAGGAACAGGCTCATGTGAGGAAGTTGTTTATGCTTCCTCGTGGTTTCTTCAAGAGCCATTTGGCGACGATAGGGTATCCTGTTTGGCTAGTAATTCAAGAGCCAAATGACCGTTTTCGTGGTTCTGATGAAAGAATTCTTATTGCAAATGCTACGGCGACAAACTCTGAGCATTTCCTGTCGAAGATTAAGGCAATTTTTGAGCGTAATGCTTTATTTCAGTGGTTATTTCCCGAGATAATTCCTGATTTCGCTTCTCGACATATTACCTGGAATATTGGATCGGCGACGTTACCCCGTAAGAACGATTATCCCGAGCCAACTTTTTCGACGATAGGTGTAGGTGGTGCGGTTGTTGGTCGTCACTTTACTCGGATCATTCTTGATGACTTGATTAACGATCAACATGCGGCATCTCCGGAGTTGATGAGGAAGGCGATAGAGTGGTATAAATATACTGAGTCGCTTCTCGAAGTACCGGGACGAGATGAATTGGTCGTGATTGGAACGAGATGGGCGTTTTCCGACCTTTACTCAAGCATCGAAGAGAGTGAAGGTGAGATTTCGGCAACGAATCCGCTTGGTTACGCTCGACACATCCGTTCGGCGCTGGAGGATGACCAACCGATTTTCCCGGAACGATTCAACTTCGCTGAACTCGCTCGACTTCGAGTGAAACTCGGCGATTATATGTTTGCATGTAATCCGAAGGGTGCTCCTATCTTAATGGGCGACTTTCAATCGAAGCCCATTGAAGATGTTCGAGTTGGTGATGAAGTGATTGGGTTTACCGAATCTGGAATTTTAGGCCGCTCAAAGTTAGCTTTGACTCGTGTTGTTCATATCGGGAGTCGAATTGCCCCGGTTGTGAAGGTTACTTTGAGATCGGGTCGGGTTGTTCGATGTACTCCCGACCATCGTTGGTTCACCGGTCGTTGGCCAAGTGAAAAGCATTCAACTTATCTTCCTCCAAAGATAGGTCGAAAGATGATGTTCGTTTGCGATCCACATGTTGATGCTACCGATACTGATGGGAAGTGGTTAGCGGGAATTTATGATGGTGAAGGGTCTTGTACTAGGCATCTTACTATTGCCCAAAAAAGATCATATAATCCCCTTATTTGGGATGAAATAGAGTTTCAATTAAAGGTTCATGGTTACTATTTTAATACAGCCAAAAATGATGAGATGTTTGTTTTTGGCTGCTTATGGGAAGAGCGACGGAGGTTTTTACTCCAAATAAACCCTATTAAAAAGCAGAAAATTATAAATTCACTCCTTTGCGGTCGATGGGTTAAAGAACAGGATGAAGTAATTAAGATTGAAGATGATGGTATCGAGGTTGTTTACTCTTTACAAACTGAAACAGGAAACTATATATGTTGGGGTTATGCTTCTAAAAATTGCCTCTATCTCAACGCCCCTCGCGGTGTTGGAATCAACGACTTCAATCGAGATTGGCTCCGGTATTACCGCTTTGGCGATAAAGGGAAGTTAATTCTTGATGATGGCCGTGTTGTCGATCCTCTCGAAATGGATCGGGTTGCGATTGTTGACATCGCAACGAGTGTTCGACGTGAAGCGGATTATTCTGCTGTTGTCGTTGTTGGTGTTGATGAGTCTCGACGTGTGATGTTGCTTGAAGCATGGCGTGGACGTGTACAAACCCGTCAACTTATTGAGCAAATTTTCAAATTTGCTGCTCGTTGGCGTGTTCGAGCGATTTACTACGAAGATTCTGCTCAACAAAAGTTGATTCAGTATTCTCTCGAAGAGTATAGGAAGGAAACGGGGCAGTATATTCAGGTTTTGCCGGTAAAAGCCGGGAATAAGCAAACAAAAGAGCAACGAATTAGGATGGTGTCACAGTATTTCCAACAGAATATGGTTTTCATTCGTGAAAGCATGACGGATTTTGTAAATGACTATTCTGACTTCCCCCTTGGGAAGCATGATGACTTAATTGACGCTTTTTCTTACTTTCCCCGTTGCGTCAGGTTTAATTATCCCGAAATTGAAGAGGAATTCGTTCCAGAAGAGGATAGAATCGAGGCGGTTCAGCATAGTTTTGATATGGACGTATTTCTTAGGGGTAGAAACCCCGTTAGTGGGTATTAGCTATGAATAGAAGTGAATTAAGTGAGATTAGGCGGGAATATTAATGCCTGGCCCAATTCCTATGGATTGGAAATTACAGATTAAAAACTTCGATCCTAAAGAATGGCTCACCGATTTTAGAAAAGTTGATTTTGAGTTGGTCAAACTTGTTGATGAGCTTGCGAGTTTTATTAAGAAAGGGTATTTAGGTGCTCCGGCGATTGTTCATGTAGCTTACGAGGCATCGGGGCATACGAAAGATAGTCAACATTATGACGGGAAGGCTGTTGATATTGATTTTCGTGGTGTTGCTTTATTCGATCAGTTTATGGCTGCTGAACGATTCCCTTTCACTGGAATTGGTGTATATCCTTTTTGGAAAAACCCGGGATTACATCTTGACATTCGTGATTTAGGGGGAAAGCGTTGTGGAGCGCGGTGGTGGAAGGATGAAGAAGGGATGTATCAAGATTTGAATGATAATCTTTTTAGAATCCTTTTAGGAGATAAAAAGTAATGCCTTATGGCGATATGGAAATGTCTCCTCAATGGTCAAATCAAGATTACATGAGTGCGTATCCCGACGTTGCCTCACGTCAAGCAGCAAATACTGGAACCTCTTCAACTTATGGTGGGTGGCAATCAGGAGGGGTGGATTGGGGTGGAATCCTTAAAGCTATGAGTGCTCTGAATCAGGGCGGTCAGGCTAAAGAAGATTTGCCAAAAACTTTCCAAACTGGTGGCTCTCGTATTATGATGCCACCGATGATGCCTCGTCAGGGTAGTGCTGGAATGGGTAGTGGGATGGGAATGCCAGGGGCGCAGCCGAGTCTTGAAAATTTTATTCATTTAATTCAGATGTTGGGACCAATGATGTATGGAAATCAACAGAGCGTAGGGAGGGGTTATTAATGGCTGGCGGAGCTAAATCAGCATCGCGGAGGCTTCCTCGACAAGTGTTTGTCAAGGCTGCGCACATGATGAAAGAAGGAAAATCCCGTGAGCAGGCAATAGGCGCGGCTGCCGGAATGTACCGTTCAGGGCGTTTAACAGATACAGGAAAATATATCCGGGTTAAGGGAAGGTAATGGCTCGTAAGTTAAAAGAAGAATTTATGGTTGAAGAGGCTTTTTATAAGCCATTTGATCCCGAGAGTGAACCTGTCAAACGGCTTATGGCCTATTTAATTGAAGAGCACCGCATGGCAATTGCGGCGTATGATGAGTATTTTCAAGAGTTAAGGCTACTTCGTCGAGCGATTAAAGCGAAGCCGGCGATTAAGGTGAAAACTTTTCCGTGGCCTGGGGCGTCAAATTTTGTTGCTCCAATTATCAGAATTGCGGGCGATGCTGTAAAGGCTCGCATTGTTAACACACTTCTTGGGCCGCAGCCCTTTTGGATGGTAACTGCTACATCCAGCACTTACACAGCCTACGCGAAACCGTGGGAGAAGTTTCTTGAGTGGGCTAGGAAGAATGATTTAGATTTGCCAAATGTTGTTGAACAAATTTCAGATCAGGTAGTTTATTTCGGTAAGTGTCCTGTTAAGATTCATTGGGTTGAAGTTATTAAGAAGATTTTAACCTACGATACAAAAACTAAGAAACGAGTTTCGCTTATTAAAAAGTTGAAGGATCAACCTTGTGCTACACCAATTCAACTTGAAAATTGGTTGGAACCGTGGGGAATAGAGCCGGCGAATGAAAAGCCGTGGAATTCTCATCGTGTTTTCATGCGAGCCGGAGATATTTTAGAACGGGAGAAGAATGGTTTAGCGAGTAATGGGAAGAAAATTGTAGAGAATTGCTTAAAGGCACTTCCAGAAGATATGCAGGAGTCGGATGCCCTTCGGAAACTTGCTTGGGCTGAGACTCGAGTTATTACTCTTTATGAAACTCATGTTTCCTTTGATATTGATGATGATGGATTTCGTGAAGAATTAACTGCTCTTTGGGATTATGAAAGTGGTTTGCCTATTCGTGTAACTTCTAATTTCTTCTTTCATGGGCAACGGCCAGTTGAGTGCCTTTATTATTATCGGGATAGTGATAATCGTTCTTCTGGCGAAGGGTTAGCGCAGCTTCTTTGGCAGATTCAGGAAGCTATTACCAGCTTTATTAATCAACGCGCTGATAATATTACTATTGCTAACACAAGATTCTGGAAGGGTCGTAAGGGTTCAGGAATTAAGAAGGGTGAACAGATTTGGCCCGGAAAGATGATGCTGCTTGATAATCCTGATAGTGATTTAATTCCTGAAAAGCTCGGTGATGTTTCTCCCTCGTCTTTTACCCACGAATCTTTGCTTAGGGATTATGGTGAGCGACTTAGTGGTATTTCCGATCCCCAATTAGGCCGTGAGTTTGATAATCCTCGTGTTGCAGCGACGACAACTCTTTCTGTTCTTCAAGAAGGAAATCGTCGTTTTGATATGGTTATCCGACTCATGCGAAATGAGTTTTCTAAGATTGGCATTCGCATATCTCAGCTTTATCAACAATTTAAACCTCGTGTTGACTTAAGTGAAATTTTATCTCCTGAAGATGAGATTTATGTCAGAGAAATTCTTTCAATGTCGCCGGAAGAAGTTGAAAAGAATTTCATTATTCAGGTTAATCCTTCTACCGCTTCGAGTAATAAAGAAAGTCAACGTCAGGGACTTCTTGCTCTTCACAACTTGATAACAGGATTTTACGGCCAGGTTCTTAATATAGCTATGCAAGTTATGGTTAATCCACAAATGCCTGACCAGATTAAAGATATGGTTGTTGAGCTTGCAAGGTCGTCTTACAATATTCTCAAAGAAGTTGTTCAATCCTATGATATTTCCAACCCTGATGAATTCCTTGTTGACGTGGCGGCTGCGCTTGACTTTGTAAGACAAGGTGGCTCACCTATGCAAATTCAACAAGATTTTCAACTTGGGATGGAGAGTTTTGCTGGAAGGATTCCTCCACAGGGTCCGACAGTGGAGGTTCTTCAAGAAGTAGTTTCTGAACCTAATCCTAACGCACAATCGGTGGCTATTGCATGAGTGAAGAGAGGAAGCAGTTAATTGACGATTTGGTTAAGAGCGAAGCCTGGAAAATTATAAGAGGGGAGGTTATTGACCCGATTTATCAGAATTTGATAGGCCGTTTTAGGGCTCTTACCCCGGCGAATGCTGCCGATGGGCCAGTCATTGCGGCGCAGGCGAATTTATTGGACAAAATCCTCGATGAGATTGATACTCTAAGAGGGAAAGGGGAGTAACAATGACAACGCCAGAGGAAGAAGCAGCGGCGGCAGCGGCAGCGATTGAGGCGGCTAAGGAAGTTGACAAGCCTTTAAGTAAGCAAGAGTTATTGGAAGAGCTTGAGAAGCGGCTTGAGGTTCGTGATAGGGCAATTCTTGAATCTATGCAAAACATTGCAAATTCTGTTAGGGAAAATAAGCAGGTTGAGCCGAAGAAAGAAGAGCCGACGAAAGAGTTAGACATTACAGCGGATGACTTCTATCGTGATCCTGTCAGAGCGATGAGTGCATTTTATCAGGCTAAGGTAGCTCCTTTAGTCGAGAAGGCTCAAAAGACTAGTGAGCCTGATCCTAACGCAGTTATCGCCAGGATTGAAGTTGAAGAAATGAAACTTCGTGATCGTGTTGGGGTAGAGGCTTTTGCTAAGTATAAACCCTATTATGACAAGGTGAAAGCTCAGGCTGATCCTCGTGTTCTTGCAGAAGCGGCGGGAATTGATGCTGTTTGGCGACTTACTCGATCGTATGCTGATGATATGATTACTCAACAAGATAATGAGCGTTCCGAAAGAACCAGAAAAACTCAGCTTGAGCAAGAAAGAGTTTCTGGCATAATAAAACCCGCGAAGGTCGAGCTTAGTGAGGATGAAAGGACCGTCGCTGAAAGGATGGGAATTTCTCCTGAGCTTTGGAAGCAGTATGACCATGCTGAAGAAATTGAAATTGGTTCTAATAGGAAGGAGAAAAAGTGAATAAGCCATTAATTGACTTAGTTGAAGATTTAGACCAAATTGATCAGTTTCACGTTGTTAATAAGGAAAAAGATGATGATGGAGAAGAGCATTATTACTGTTGGCTAAATAAGAAGCCAGAAAACCTTGAACGCATGAAGGCCATATATGGCTATGAAATCCTTGGGGCAAAGCATAAGGAATCGGCTCTTGTCCCACCAAATGCTGTTGGTGAGCGTGTGAATGGCGATCTTGTTCTTGCTCGTCTAACCCATGCGCGTTATGAGAAGCTTATGGCAATGAAGGAGAGGAAGAACGCTAATCGCATCGCTTCGGCGAATGAAAATTGGAAGGGTATGGCAGAATCGGCTGGACTTAAAGTTGACGACTCGACAAAGCAACTTTCAGAAACTCTAAAGGTGAAATGAGGGGGTGAGTAACTAGATGGCTACGCAGACAGTTAGGGCGATTGAAGTAGCTTTTGAGCCTTTTTACGCATGGGAAAATCTAGAAGCAAATTCTTCAACCTTTAAGATTGGTGCTCTTTTAACTAGAAACGCGAATGGATTAATGGCCGAGGGCGGCGCTGATGTAAACATGATTTACGGCGTTGCTACAAGAGCCGGGCAGAATAATACACCTTCAGGTGGCAGTTACAAGACAGTAAGTTTTACTCCTGTACTTCCAGGTACGATTCTTGAGGGTAATTTAGTTCTTGCGGCTGATGGTAATTTAACTCTCGTTGGCGCTTCTCATGTTGGTTTGCGTTGCGGCGTTATCAAGCGTACTACTGAGTCTGATACTCCGTGGGCGTTTGATGCTGGTGATACTACCGACGTGAGGGTTAAGGTTATTGGGTTGAAGGATGCTTCTGGTGATGTTAATGGACGTGTTTACGCTGTTGTTCTTGCTTCTTACATTGGTTGGGCAGCCTAAAGGAAGGGGGTGAAAACTTAAATGCCTACTCCTACTTCTACAGGTGCTTTTAGCTCGGTATTAGCACCGGGATTACGGAAGATTTACACTGAGGATCTGAAGGATCGTATAACGGAGTATGACAAGATTGCACATATTGTCACTTCTAAGCGAAACTATGAGGATGACTTAGAAGTTGCGTTGCTTGGAACGACTCCTAAGAAGATTCAAGGCGGGCCGACAACCTTTGATAATCCTATCCAGGGTTCTTCGGTGCGTTATACCCATGTTTCCTACGGTCTTGGCTTTAGGGTAACTCGTGAAATGCAAGATGATGATCTTTATGATGTAATGAAAAAGGCATCAAAAGACCTTTCTGCCGCCAATGCTGAAACGGTGGAAACTACGTTTTGGAGTATCTTTAACAATGCTACCGATGCAACGGTGTTTGCGGGATTTGACGGACTTGCATTAGCAAGTACGGCGCATACACTTCTAGGTGGTGGTACTTACGCGAATCGTCCTACAACGGACGTGCAGCTTAGTGTTACTGCCTTGCAAGCTGCTGTTGAGTCGTTTGAAAAGATGGTGAATGGACGGAATCGTAAGATTCTTGCGAAGCCGTGGCGTGTGATTATTCCGGTTGAGCAAAAATGGATTGCTCGGGAAATTCTTGGGTCGGCTTATAAGCCTTATAGCTCTAACAATGAAATTAACTCATTGATAGATGAGGAACTTTCTTTCTTCGTCTGTCACTATGCTACCGATACGAATAATTGGGCGCTTATCGGAAGAAATCACGATTGGAAGTTCTTCTGGAGGAAGCGCCCGGTGTTTGAGAATGGTGATGATTTTGGTACTGGTGACGCAATGTTTAAGACCTTCTTCCGTTGCGTTGCCGGCTTTGGCTCTTGGAGAGAAACGTACTTTACAGCTCCAGCGTAATAACCGCCACCATAAAGGGGGTGAATTGATTGGCTAGAACGGGAGAAGCGCAGGACGGTTACTCCGATTTTGGTGGCGGACCAAGTAAAGCGTGGCTACGAGTAAGGGCACCTTTTAATACTGCTTTAAGGGACGGTACTGGCTTATCGGATAAACCAAGCGGTATCGTTCTTGAGGCAGTTAGCGATGCAGGTGTAGTGACTACTTATTGGATGTGGATTGACTCCAATGGGTTGTTACATACTTCAACTTCTGAGCCAACAAATCAGGACGAAACGACTACGTATTCTGGGCCGAAGAATATTCGGACGGGTACAGTTAGGTTAAATCCTAATACTTTAGGCTCTCGAAGTACCGTAATGATTTCTACTATCATTACTGGTGTTGCGGCTGGTGACTTGATTATCTTGGAGCCGCCGTCTTTTACGACAGGTGTTTCATTAACTGGTTGGACAGTTGAATTGGTAGGTCGAGTTGATAATACCAATGAAGTTAAGTTTAAATTCATCAATATTGATGATAGTGGTGCTGCCGTAACTGTAGGTAACGACGCTTACCGATATTTCTGGTACGACTTTACATAGGTGGTTGACTTACTCGGTGGTGGAATTATCCACCACCGAGTTAACCTATCTCCGATAGGAGTGATCATGGAGTGGATATTGGCGGCTTTTGCATTTGCAGCGCCGTTAATAGGGTTTTACCCTAACCCGAAAGTTGTAGGGTGGACGACATATCGGGATAGGATAGTTATACTCTTAAGTTTTGTTTTTCTTGGTTGGGCTCTTATCAACACTTTTCCCTTCGGACTTATCTTCGGATTACTCTTACTTCGTTATAAATCGTCTGATAACCTCCATGGAGTTGCACTTTGGGGTTGTGTTGTAGCTCTTTGGTTTATCACTCGCAGCCTTCCTAATAAAGAAATTCTAATAACGTCAATTATCCTTGCGGGTTTAGGGCAAACTTGTTTCGCTTTGGTTGATGCGAGTGTTATGTCTTATAACAAAAGAGTTGGAAAACGCTATGAGCCCACGCAAGGTTCACTTGGAAATAGAATTAACTTAGGGGCTTTTTTAGCAATAATTCTTCCCCTTGTAGCGTCTTGGGATACTTGGTATTTGTTTATCCCGATGTTTATTGGACTCATTTTAAGTACATCGCGTGGTGCTATCTTGGGAGGGATTTTTGGGTCTGTTATTGCCTGGCCCCAGGTTGGTTTTTACTTAATGCCAGTTTTCGCTGTTGTTTGGTGTTTTGTATGGCTTAAATTTGTCGAGTCGGCATTGGCTGATTCATTCAGGGCACGCTTGGCGATAGCAGAATTAGCAATTCGTTATGCGCTAAGGTGGCCTTACTGGTTGGTAGGATATGGTTTTAATAGCTTTAACAAAAAGTCCCTTATTTGGTTTACAATTTATCGTGAAAAGGTTTCATTACATGAGGGTTTTGCCCATGTTCACAACGATTACATTCAAGTCTTTTTTGAATATGGTTTGGTTGGTCTTATTGCATTATCCAGCTTTGCTTATTCGTTGGCTCCTTATATGTCTCTTGGCGATCCTCTTACGGGGTGCGCCGTTTCGATTGCTATAATTTCGTTTATCATGTTCCCAAACCATATTGCTCCTATTGGAGTTACAAATGTCATCTTACTCGCTTTATTGTCTGCGAGATAGTATGAATGTGGTAGTTAGGTGGATGAATAGGGTATTGAAGAAGTATGAACTTCTACGCTTTAGCACGTTAGAACCTGATTTTAAGCGGGAGATTTGGGTGACGTTAACGACGAGCAATGATATGCGTGTTCTTGCAACGGATTTGAAAACTAAGGATGATGCTATCGAGATTTCTAATGCACTTGTACGGGCGGCGCATATTGTTGCTTTGCAAGCTAACTTGAGAATGGTAAAGGAATAAGGGGGTGGGGTTTTGGCAAACGATTTAACTAAAAGACCGTGGTTGGTTGATACTGTTTCATCGACTACACAGATTACGGGAAGAATTAAAGTTAAATCAATTCGATGGGCATCTATCACGAGTGTTGGTGATGAATTGATTATTTTGGACGATGCTGGTACTAAAATATTTCAGTTGACTAATCCGACTGCAAAGAATAGTTTAGATGTGTTTCTTGACGCATGGTGGACGAATGGCTTCCGTGTTTCCACTCTTGGAAGTGGAATTGTCTTTATCGACTATGCTTGAAAGGAGAAACTAATTGGCGACATCTAACGTAACCCTTGGGTTCGTCTCCGGCGCAAAGCTGTTTACAGAAACTGACTTGGAAAGTACAGGTATTTCTGTTCAGGCATCAGCGACGGTTATTTACGAGATAGAAGTTGATAATACGGCGAATGCCGCGCAAGATAACTATGTAAAGTTTTATAACACAGCCGGCGCGGTAACTGTTGGAACTACGGTTCCTGATATGGTTATTGAAGTGAGGCAGGGAGTTAGTAGGTCACTTGTCATTCCAAGTGGCTTATCTTACGAGACTGGATTAGTAGTTGCTTGCGTGACAGCGGGTGGAACGGTTGGTACAACGAATCCTGGTTCTGCGGTTATATGCCGTATTGTCTATACTTAATCTAATGGAAGAACGCCGGAAGATTTCTATTAACGGTTTACCCGGTTGGGCACAAGTTGTAAGTACACTTGGCTTCCCTATTATAGTTGCTATGGTTCTTCTTGGAATGTTTACTGGACACGTCCCGTCGCCTATTACAACAGTAGTTAATATGTTAAATACTCATGTTAGACAAGATAGTGCTCGAACTAGAATTATTAGGATAATGTGTCGACATCAAGCAATGGCTTTGAATCAGAAAGCGGATGAGTGTGATGTTAAGGAAAATGAGAATTGATAGTTGAATGGGTATTTCTTTTAACAATTTTTATGTCTCCTAATGGAGAATACGGAGGGGATATTGAATTGGAAGGAAGAGCTAAAACGGAACATGGCTGCGGGTTAATGCAATCGGCAGCGAGGAAGCAACTTGCTCAGTATCTTGTTCAACATAGTATGACTAAATGTAAGTTAAGGGAGAAAAAGGTTAGCTATGAGAATTAAGATTTTAGTTGCTGCTTTGTTAGCGTCGGGATGCGGTACTGTGAGTATGGCTGGTATGTCTCCTGAGCAGCTTAGGGAAATGGTAAAAGTTAAAGATGCGAATAGCGGTTGCATTGTTTTGAATACCCCTTATGGTCGCGCTGTGAGTGTGTGGGCGAATACTGATAAGGGTGTTAATGGAAGAATTGCTATTAAGGGTGATACCTGCGATACCATGTTGGAAGGATTAACTAAGGATAAGTAATGGCACGTTTACCTACCAATTTTTCCGATCAAAATACATGGGGAACTGTTCTTAATCAGTTTCTTCAGGTAGCTCATAATTCTGATGGGACACTTAAAATTAGTGGCGGTTTTAGTGGTTTAACTGCTGGTGATCTCCTTTATGCGACAGGTGCATCTGTTGTAGCTGGTCTTGGTATTGGTTCTGCAAATGCTGTTTTACGCTCTAACGGTTCACTTCCCTCTTGGGGAAGTATTGTTTTAACTACAGATGTTACAGGGATTCTTCCGGCTGCCAATGGTGGAACTGGATTTGCGTCTTATACTGTGGGTGATTTGTTATATGCAAGTGCAACAGCAACAATTTCAAAGCTGGTTGGTGTTGCGACTGGAAATGCTCTTATTTCTGGTGGTGTTTCTACTGCCCCATCATGGGGGAAAATTGCTTTAACAACCCATGTTAGTGGAATTTTACCTGTTGCTAATGGTGGAACGGGATTAGACGCTTTAACCGTAAATAGAATACCTTATGGAAATGGAACGTCGGCATTTCAATCGAGTGATAGTCTTAAATTTGATGAGGTAACGCTTACTCTCGCTTCCGGAATTACATTATCTTGGGGTGATGTTACATTAATCCGCGACGCGGCCAACATCCTCGCGCAGAAGCGGGGCACGACACCTCAAACCTTTCGCGTGTACGGAAGCGGGACGGACTATCTTTCGTTACTCCATAACGGTACAAACGCGACCGTCAGCACCACGCTCGGGCAACTGCTTCTTTATTCTCAAGCAGGGAACAACATCGGTTTTGGTGACGTCACGAACGGGGTCGGGTGGGCGTTGTCTCCGCAAGGCGCCTTCACGCCTGCGGATGATAACAACGCCAACAAAACGCTTGGAGGCACCTCGAATAGGGTGTCGTCGCTGTATCTTGGGACCGCTGCACACCTGTCGAGCGCCGCCAACGGTGCAGCGATGGGCTGGAAACGGGTAACTACAACAGTAGATGCAGTTAATTTAGCTTCGGCAATTACAGCTTCTAGTTTAATCCCTGCTGGTTCTGTGGTGTGGCACGTCGTTTCTAGAGTTACAACGGCTTTTAATGGCACATTATCTTCAATTTCAATCGGAGATCAAACCTCAACAGCTTTATTTGCGAATCTCACGGCATTAACATCTGGAACAACTACTGACTTGAAAAATCATTTTGACAAATTTAAGCCAACACTTTATGTTGGTGCGACAGATATTATTGTAACTGCCAATGGCGGTGGTGGTTTTGGAACTACTGGAACTATTCGTCTTACAACATTTTATTATGACTCAACTGCACCTACTAGTTAACGAGGATATAAATAGTGCCTAAAGTATTTACTAGAACCTATTTTGATTTGACTTTAGCTGATATAAACTCAATTACATTTACTAGAAGTGGGACTAGTTGGGTTATAGTTGTTAATGGAGGTGTTCGCGCTAATGATGGACAGGGTTATACAGCTATTTTAACTAAAGATATAACTACCGGCCAAAAGGCTCAAATTGAGAATTTTATTTCAACTCACGCTTTACCGCTTTTAAATACTCAGGAGAAATTACAGTAGTTTAAAATGGAGGGATGAAATGGGCCAGGCAATAACTAAACTTTTTGCTTCTGGCAAGGCTGTTAACTTCGATTTTGATGTTATTGAATTGCATATTTCTCCTGGTGATAAACTTGTTTTATCACGAGATGCTGACGGCATTTGTCCTGAAAAGGTTAATACAAGAGCTACTACTGCATTAATTATGTCTATCATTCAAGCGTCATTTCCTTCTGGAATGAATAGGAGGGATGGTAGAATTTGGCAAGCTTGGCTTGAAATTCTTGGGGAAGATATATTCAAGTGTGATATTCCTTTTAGTCAAGTTGAATGGCTAGCGCGTTACGTTGATGATGAAGAGGTAAAAATTCCTTTTGGAATGGCTCAATGGCGTGAGGCGCTTTCAAGGTATCTTAATAAACTTATGAAGGAATCAATGAAGGAAGATGGCTAATACCAACGAAACTAATTATTATGGTGTTGGCGTTTATGGCGGAGCCACTTACGGCGGTGAGGAACAGTTTGATCTTGAACAAACTGCACGCTCAAAACGCTATCGTGAGCAATGGGAAGAATGCTCCCGCTGTGGATTCACTTATCCTTTATCGCAACTCCGACGTCAGCAGGGTGATGGTGGTAGTGTCGTTGTATGTGTCTCTCATTGCCTTGATGAACCATCAAGAGAGGATTTACGGCCAAATGAGTATCCTACGGAAGCGCCTTTGTCGTTTGTTGACGATGGCGGACCAAGTACCTAATGGCTAGGCAAACATGGGCTGAAATTAAAGCTGAAGCTACTATAGAGTTACGCACTCGTACTGACATTTCTTCCAGAGTTGAAGGATGGCTCCGACAGGCTTTTCTTGAGGTTGCGTATGGCTTTCGATTCTATGAACTTGAAAGCACGAAAACATTTACGCTTTCAGTCAATGCAAGTGAAATCTCGTTCACAACAATGGGGCTTACCAACCTCAAACACGTCTTATCCCTTAAAGACACGACGAATAACCGAAAAGTTATTCCTTCTAGCTTCCGTTTTATTGATAAGCGCAATACTGGCACTGGTTCTCCTACACATTATTGCAGATTTGGAAATAGTTTATTGTTTGATTCAGCACCTTCTTCCTCCGGAGTGGAGTATAGATTGCGGTATAGGAAACAGGTTACTGAACCGAATTTTTCCTCTACTTCTGCCTATCCTGACACTCCGGATGAGTGGGATGAAGTGATTAGGATGAAAGCGTTAGTAAGGGGTTCTCACTCGTTGTATGAATATGAAGTTTCTGACTTATGGGAAGCGAAAGTAAATAGATTAATCGCAGCAATTCCGATTGACGAAACCGTAGAATCGGAGGATCAAGACTTTGGAATTACACCGAGGATATAGATGGCACTCCCAAATTCGATAAACCCAAGCACTCCGACGGGTTCTTCAGCAAGAAGTCTTGGCGACGATCAACTTCGCGCGTTAAAGCAAGCGATTATCGACATATTTGGTTTACCACCTGTTGATTCCATTACCAGCGCTTGTATTTCAGTTAATACATCAGGTACAATTACAGCTATGAGTCTCTCTGTTGCATTAGCTTCAACGATTGCACTTGAAGCAGGAGTTTGGACTGAAGTTACAGGATCACGAGCGATTGCTAGTGTTTATCAAAATACAAGTGGTAGAAAAAGACGTGCATCTGGGGCAATTCTTGGAGCGGCAGCCGATGAAGCTGGGGTTCTATTTTGGGCAAGCTCCGTTAACCCACCAGGGTTTGAACTTTCAGGGACGGCTATTAATACAGTTTCTGGCGCCGGTATATCTCATCAAATAGCATTTTATGGGGAGGTTCCAAATAATTGGTATTACAAGATTACTAGGGTGATTGGAACAGAGACTCTTTATAAATGGTTTGAATTAGATGAATAAGGCTGAAAATGGCTGATAGACTTCTTGGTGGCTTGTTTCTTAATCAATTCAAGCCACGCTTAAGTGCGAAATCGCGTGAATTTTTAAAAGATCGTAGGGTTAGGATAAGACCGGCTGACAAGGGTTTAAAGGTTGACGTGACAGGTGAGCTTATTCCACCTGAATATTCACCAGCTATGCGTGATATTCTTTTTTATAAAAATGAAATCCGTAAAGCTTATGGCGGAACACAGCTTGGAGCGACTTTTGATGAGGAACTTGTTTGGGTTGGAATTTGGAAAAAAAGCGATGGGCTTATAATTCCGATTGCTATAACTAGTAAGAACCTTCTTTATTATAGAAATAACATTTGGAATATTGTCCCACCGGAAGATGGTCTTGATGGAACAGCTAAAGATTTGGTTAGTGTTTCAATTATGGACGATACTTTCTTCTTTACTTGTAGACAATATTCGTTAAGAGCTTGGACGGGAGATACTTCTGCTTTACATTATGAAGTCACAGCTGGCGTCGCCGCGAAAGGTTTGGATACGATTAATAATCGCTTGGTTCTTGCCCATACGATTGAAAAAGGCGAAGATTTAGCTCAAACTATTCGTTGGACACAAAATGGACTTGTTAACTTCACTGGAACAGGGTCTGGAAATAGGGATTTAGCCGATCGTGATGACGCTATCCAGAATATAAAAAAACTTGGCCCTTTCCGTGGACTTATTTATAAATCAGAAAGCATTGTTGATATTCGCGCTACAGGAGATGTATTTAATCCATTCGACACAACGGAGCTTGTTGGTCAACTTGGGCTTCTTTTATCTCACTCACTCGCAGAATGGCGCGGTGGTCACTTCTTTACTGGGAATGATGAAAATATTTATTATTTTGACGGCTCTAAATTTGATCCTATTGGTAACGATGTCAAAGAAGAAATTTTCGCAAATCTTAATCCCAATGGGCATGACCGCGCTATTGGCACATTTGATCTTATTACTCGCGAATATATTTTAGCAATTCCTACAGGAACCTCTTCGGCTTCAACTGCGCCATCACTTTATTACGCCTATGATGTAGTTAGAAGGCGTTGGCGTTCAGGGCAGTACCCTAACATAACTTGCTTCGGACAATACAAAACTGTTCAAGGAATATCTTGGGATGAAGATGTTGGAAGTTGGAATGAAGCAATAGATACATGGAATGATGAGACAGGAATATTTTCTCGTTTACAAACTATTGTTGGGACATCAACAAAGAAAACCTTTTTACTCGATTCAAGCTCAACAATTTTCGACGGAAATCAACTTCAATTTAGTTGGGAAAGTTTTGATGCGGTTGGAGAAAATGATGGAGATGAGATAACACTTCTTGAGGTTATAGTAGGATATATCGTTGAAGGAACGGCAACATTGTCTCTTAGCACCAGTATAGATAGAGGTAATTCATTCAGTACCGCTTTACCTATCTCTTTGGGTGGAACCACATTAACTACTGGTGATATTCAATACGCTCACGGCTTTCCCTTAGTAACAGGAGATAACATTCGTATTCGCTTACAAAATTCAACTTCAGGTGAGAAATTTAGGATTATTAGCGTAACTTTACGATTCAGTGGCACTCATTCTTCTCGTGTTGAGAATGTTAAGTGAAGATTACTTTACCCCTTGAGATACCAGATTCCTTGGAAGATTTGAGAAACTATATTAAGATACTATCTGATGAAATCCGTAGATTATGTAGTAATGGGATAGGATTACAAGAAAATTGCAAAGTTTCTTCCGTAACGGTTTCTAGCACTGTAGCTAATGGCGATATTGTTGTTAGTCACGGCTTAGGGAAAAAGCCTTTTACCTACATAGCGAATACCAACAATGGGGGTATAGTTTATGACTCTCGCAGAGACGAATGGAATGCAGACAGAATCTTTATTAGATCAACTCTCGGAGGAGCCACTATCAACATCACACTTTTTGGATGAGAAGCCGCTTTTCTTTGCTGATGGAAAGCCGGCTTATCCATTCAAGATGACGATGGAGAATGTTCAAAAAGCTGGAAACTTCCTCAAGACATTTTCTTTGGCAACGACTTGGCAAATGGATGACCAAGAAATCTTGGAATTTTTATTTGCTCCAGATACAATTATCATAGAAATTGATAATTCGTTAATTATGTTTGAAAACTTAGTTCCTAATTTTAAGGCTCATGTGGGCTTCGTATTTTGGGATAGAAAAATCGCCGGCCGAGATCAACTTGTTCACGATACTTTTCAGTATGGTATGATAACTTTTGGGCTAAAACGCCTTTATGCGCGGGTTCCTGCTAGGAATAAGGTAATGTGGCGGATGCTTGAGCGGCTTGGTTTCCAACGTGAGGGGACATTACGGAATGATTTTATCTTGCCGAAGGGTGATACCTGTGATATGCTTGTTTATGGAATCCTCCGGAGCGAGTTACTAAAGGAGACGGCGAATGTCCCTTGAACGAAAAATAAAATTCAAGCAACCACCGATGCCACAGACGCAGACCATTGCGCCGCTGACACCGGATATTGCGCCTAACGTCAATCGTATTGCTAAAGAATATGGGACATTTTTATCGTCCAAGCTAGGTCAACCTTCATTAAGTTTTGCCGATTACCTTAAAGGAGTTGATTTATCTAGTTTATCAACTAGTTTAGGGGCTTCTCCAGAATTAACTGAAGCTACCAGTATGTTCCGTAAGCCAGTTGATGTTACGGGACCTACAGACACTTCTTCAATTTACAGAACCGCCCTTGAACAAGGGAATAGGAATTTTCAACAATACGCGCTGCCACAAATTCTGGAATCTTTTGGCCGCCGTGGGGCTCGTTATGGTTCTGACGTGGCTGGTGCTGGCGCTCGTTCTTACGGCGATTTGATGGCGAATATTCTTGCGAAAAGTGCGGAAGCGGAGGTTGGCGCAAAAGAGGCTTATGCAGGAAGAAGGATGACGGGTGAACAGATTAGAACGCAGCGGGCTGCCGGATTAGGAAATATTGGACAGATTATTCAAGCGATCCTTGAAGCGAATATGGGTAGAGCAAGACAGGATTACCAACTCCGTTCCCCCGAGAATTACATGCAATCGGCTCAATCTTTCTTGGGGACACAACCGATATTCCCACAAACTCTTGTTGGTCCTTCAGCGATAGGGCAGGAAAAGCCAAATGCTTGGGATTACGTTAATCAAGTCCTCAAGACTGGACAGGGTATTGCTAGTGTTGCTGGTGCTTTTGCTAAAGGTGGAGCGGGTGCATAATGCCTTATAATCAAGGAAACTTTTTAGTTTCTGGTGGCTCTTCTGTTCTTCCATTTCGAGCGCCGGAAAATGTAGCTCCCGAATTTGGCAAATCAGTAGCTGATTTTATAAACCAATTCAAAGCTCGCGATCTCGAAAAATTCAAAATGATTCTTGAAGGTGTTAACCAAGGATTACTCGATCCAAATACGGCTCTTACAGGTGGTGAGGGAGCACAACTTTTCGAGAAATTCTTTGGCTCGAAACCGCCAGAGGCGCCTCGTGATGTTACCGAAACGGAGCGTTATGGAATCCCTCAAGAGGTATCACCGGAGTATAGCGCCGCAACTGGCGAAGCTGCACCACCGACACAACTTGCAGAACGGCAGGTTACGAAACGAGTTGGAGGATTTCAGCCGCAGACATTAGCACAATTACAACGCCATGTCATCAGCGAAGCCGCTGCCGGCCGTGTTCCTAACGAGCAAATTGTTGCCCTTTCAGGACTTGTTAAGAGCAGGGCTCAGGAAGATTTGTTTAACCCCGCTTTTCAAGAGCGCCTTTTGAAGATGAAGGGTGATAGGGAAGCAGCTAAGTTATTTAGAGATTATCGCGTAAAGTATCCTTCATCCGTTTCTGATTCTGATATTTGGCAACTGGTTGAGGCAACCTCCACTGGTAAGAAACCATTAGAGTCTTTAACTGGAAAAGCGAGTTTACAAGAGCAAAAACAAATTGATATAAAACAATACAAATATGCCGAACTTGCACAACGAGAAAAAATTGCCAGTAATCTTCTTGCTCAAAAAGATCGTAAACTAGATCAGGAACAAGAACAATTTGTTAATAAAGTTCGCGCCGATAAAGCTGTTTCTATCGCTAAAATTATCGGCCCCGAAAACTTCCCTCTTGCTCAACAAATAGCCGACCAACTCTTAGCTGGAGAGGATGTATCTGGACTTCCGCCCGAAGTGGTTTCTAGAATTAAAGTGGGTGAGTCTAGAAAAGATCGGGAACTTAATCTTCGAGCGTTGTCTATTCAAGCAACGAATGACTATCGTAAAGCGGTTGTTGAGGGACGACAGAATGATTACGAAAGCAAGATAGAACATTGGAACAATGTTTTACAATATCAATACGATCAAATTGGGGATAAAGCTCAAAAGGATTACCTCCGGAATGTATTGAAAATGGGACTAGACAAGATGAAACTTCCCGCTACACATAAGGAAGGTCTTGCTATTCTCCAAAAAGCCAGCGACCAACTTGGTTTCCAACCTGATGAACCAATCGGATTTCAAGGTTTTCTTGAATTTGCTGGGCAACTTGTTGGTACACCTGGACTTGGGAAAGGAATTCTTGTACCCCCTTCCGCAGCTCCTGAAAGCCCAAGAACTGAAGCCCCAAAACAACAGCCAAAACCAAAACCGCAATTAGGTGGAAAACCGACTTCGGCAGCGCCAAAAACAGCAAAAGAACTTGAACAACTCATAATGGGGCGCTAAGTGGAACCACAAGAAATCATAAGACACGTTTACGGACTTCCACAGGAAGAACGATATTCTTTCATGTCGAGAAATCCTGATATCATGAAAACTATTCAGGGATTTCTTGAGCAAACAAGTGAATATAATGGGTTACCTGAAAATGAAAAGGTTGTCGCAAAGCAGAATTTAGGATTTCCTTCAGTATCTCCTGAAGAAACGATGGTGGCAAAACCGGCGATTAATCCAGTATCGCTTCCTAACTTAGCAGAGACTGAACAGCGTCATGCTCAGGAACTTGCAGCAAGACCGAGGATGGGAACTACTGCGCTTGTTGGTCCAGCCGTTGATTTGTATTATAACTATTACAAGAATTTAATAAATGAAAATATAAGGCCGGCATTCAATCTCCCTCCCGAATCTGTTTTAGAGACTCCCTTCGGTAATTTACCAGTTGGAAAAACTCCACAATTTGCTCGTGGAGTCTTTCGTGGATTACCGGGTGGAGGAGCGATAGTTTCGCCCGGCGAAAAGCCACAACTGGCTCCGGATTTCTTTTCTGCTGAAAATGCGGGAATGATGGCAACGGATATTCTCATTACGCTTCCTATATTTCAGTTAAAGGCTCTTCAGGCAGGAGCGCAAATCCCGCAAGCAGCTACAGCTTTATTTCAATATTTTGTCAGGTATCCTGCTATTGCTCGCGCTGTGACCAACGCTTCCCTTCAAGGTGGAGCGATAGCGGCTTATCAAACTTTTTCTCACAGATTAGCCGATAGCATACAAAAAGGTCATATAAGTGTTGATGGATTAGCTACAGAATTTGGTGGAGAATTTGCAAAAATATCTGGTGTTCTCTTGGGATTTCACGGATTTCACCAAATTGGTAAAGCTGGTTGGGATGCGTTACATCCGATTTCTAAAAGGGCAATGATTAAGTCAATTAATGAATCTACTGGCCCAATGGGTCGGCAAACTCGTTATCAACTTGAAGAATCTATCGCGCAAGATATTGGTGAAGCTACGACGGTTGGTTATATTCGCCCGCCTGTATCGTTAATCCCTGCAACTTCGGGTCGAGAATTCGGGAAGCCCCCTGTCGTCACCCCTCCGACGACGCCTTTTTCACCTCCTGAACCACCTCCACCCCCCGCTTTTGGTACACTCACAACAGAACCAGCAAGTGAAACAACTGAGTTGCTTACAGCGGGACAAAGAGCAATTTCTAGAGAAGTTAATCCTGTGTTACAAGCTGCTGCGAATGCTCCGAATCAGCCGCCGATACCTGGATTCCTCCAATCAGCGGAGCAGATTCTTAATAGGTATCCAAGAGCTAAAGCTACTGTTGATAATGTTCTTGGGCCGATGAATATTACTATAGCTCCTGGCGGAGCCGTTTCAGCGATAGTTCCTGAAACGGCTGTTAAAGCGTCGTTCATAGAAGAAGCGGATTCAATCGTTGGTGATCTTGTTTATGCAAGCGGTAAAGTCGTTAAAGTGCTTGAAAAGTTTCCAACTGGAATTCGCGTAGGTCCAATGGAAGGTAGTGGTAGTTACTTTGTTCCCTTTGCGAAAGTTACAGGAAAATTAGAATCTAAGTTTGGTATAGGCGAAGAAGTATTTAAAAGTAATGGTGAAAAGGTTGTTGTTGAAGGAATTATTAATAATAATACTGTTCGCGTTATTGATTCTAAAGGAACGAAGTATGCTATACCAATAAACAAGTTAACAACCCAAGCCGAGCAGCTTTCAGTTGATGAAACAGCAGAACGTATCGCTAATGGGTTAGATACTCCGGCTCCGAGTGGTGGAAGTGTTTGGGAATTACTTAAAGACGAGGGCGGATTTTGGTATCCATTCGGCGGCGGCCGGACACGGGTTCCGCCTGCCAATAGAATAGATGTCCAACTAACGACGCAACCTGATGGTAAGGATTTTGGTGGCTATCGTTATGTTTTCGACGCTGCAATAACTTACGGAATGAAAAACAAGAAAGAATATGATGTTGCAGCTAAATTAATATTTGACGCAAAAACTACTGCTGCTGTTTCTGAATATGAGTCTCAGCAAATGGTTCGGGGATTTAGGAAATTAGTTGGAGCTTCTGAAGAGACTAGCCAAAAACTCACTCGTGCCTTAGTAGGGGTTCCTTCAAAAACTGATAAGTATACTAAACAGGAAGTTGCTGTTATTTCCGATATTCAGCAATGGTCCAAAAAAGAAGTTATTCCCCTTGTTAATAAACATAGAGCATCTATTGGAGAACCCCCTGTACCTCCTGATTATAACTATGTTCTTAATTTAGTCCCTGAAATTGTTCTTTCGGCGGGTAAACAGGGCCACGGTTTTGCGAGTATGATTGGCGGAATGATTAAGACAAATGGAGTTAATAATCTTGTCAACATTCCATTTGGAACTAATCCAGTTAAACTTGAAGTGAATGCGAATGTTTGGGAGGTTCTTGATGGCCTTTCAAAATATGTGACTAAGGAAAAATCTTGGCGAAATTACTTAGCATACGGTGAGATTCTTAAAAATGCTGAAACTTCACCTTCCAATAAAAAGTTTATCCAGTGGCATCTTGATAGCGTTTCGGGTAAGCAAATTTCTCCTGATATGGCTGATTTTTCTCATACCGCATCTAAAATTGATAATATTATTGCAAAATCATTTCCAAGTAGTACGGCGAAATTTGTAACTTCAACTGGTCAGGAAATCGTTATTCAGGTTCCGAAAGTTAGTATAGCTGATAAATCGCTAAATAGTTTTGTTACTTCAACGAAGAGGATGAATTACGCAGCTATGATCGGAGCTAATCTCCGAACGATGCTTCTTAATACAACACAGCCAATTACAGACGGATTAGCTAGAATTCCCGCAAGTCCTATCGCAGCCGGCTTTGACTTAATGCTTGGTTACGCTAAAGGAATGGGAACACTCACCGAAGTTCTTTTTTCTCCAAAAGCTTTGAAACATTATCGTGATTTAGGTGTTGTTCACGATATGGAAGAGCTTTTCACACCTAACCTTACTAGAGTCAATGCCGGAAATTGGAAAGCTGCTCTTTACGGGATGGAGTGGTTATACGATAAAGTTTACAGTGCGAGCTTCCTCGGTATGCGCGCCGCCGAAATTTTGAATCGGGTTACGGTTTATGAGGCTCATCAACAAGCAATTCGTCGGGCAGCCAAGAATTTCAATCCAGCAACTCTAAATGATCCTGATTTTGTTGTTGCTCTTAAAAGAGCATCAACCTACACAACAAATATTACAAATTTTCTTTATGGCGAGGGTTTTAGGTCGCCCGTTCATACAGGAGTTGTTGGTGGATTAACAAGAGGTGGAATTGTAGGAAGAATAGCAAGTCCTCTAGGTGAAGCTGTTATGCAGTTTAATACATTTTCTATAAAACACATGGGAGCGATGGGACTCCTTTTAAGGCAGGGTCCTAAAGTTGGGGACCATATCAATTTTGCTCATCGTATGGCAGCGCAAGGAGCACCACAGGAGTTTGGGAAATTCATTGAGGCGTTACATCCTCAAGAACGATACGCCTTTCTAAAGGCTCTTGTTTATCAGCAATCAATCGCCTCTTTCCTTGCTGGTGCAACCGGGCTCACAAGCCTCGCTTACCAATTAAGCCCCCCTGGGCTTATTGGATTAAATCCCTATACCCCACTTCTCCAATCTTACGTTACCATGCTTAAAGACCTAACCCAACTTGATTATCAAAGCATGGCTAAAAACTTAGCAAAGAATTACCTCCCAGGAATGAATGCTGTTCAACGTTGGGGACGTGGCATGACTCCCTTACAAAGCACCTTAGCAACAAAACGTGATATTCAATCGCCAGAGGCAGGATTTGATTTCGATTCTTTGGTCTTTGGTTGGGGCGAGCCGGGTGGGACGAAGTCTCGTTGATAATCTTGTTAATCTTAGTTAACGATTTCGTTAATCCGAATGCCCATAGCTAATCCATTCGATCCTAATGAGGCGCAGATAAGTGCAGGTCCGCAGGGCAAATCCGTCTACGAACCTAAAGGATTTCCTCCATTAGATTACATTAGCGAATTAATTCATAGCGTCCTCGGCGCGTTAGGTCCTTCATCTCCCGATATTACTGAAACGGCAATGCCGGGGGCGAGTAAAGCTGTTCAGAGTGCATATCGTGATTTTATAAAAAGGCAGGTTAAGCAACCAGTTGAGCTTAGTGAATTACCAAGTGACTTTGCTAAGATGGTTGAAAAGATTATTCGGGGAGGGTGGTTTCACGGGACTGATGTCGGTACTGGTTCCCAAATTCTCAGAAAAGGTTTTGATCCGTCACGGGTTGGGGAAAGATTTAGTCTTCGATTCGGTGAACCATCTGGAGTTAGTTTAACTACCACTCCAACTAAAGCATACTCTTTTGGTGCAGATGTCCTTCGTGTAGCACCAACGATGAAACCGAGCCAAATTCAGCCGGCGTGGGGTGAACAGGTTCAAAAGAAACTTGTTGAGTCTTATATTGATGCTTTAAACAAGACTTCTGTTAAAACTCCTTCAGGTGACGAGTTATTTAATACTGCTCTAAAAATGGAAGATTTTGCGAAGTTGCATAATCTCCCCTTTATGGAAGTTGTTCCAAAGTTATTTGAAATGAATAAGATGCGAAGGTACATTCCAACTGGCCAACAAAGTTTCTTCGCTTCATTTCCAAAATTGGTCGGGGCGAGCAATACAAAAGAATTCAACACCGCTCTTTCAGAGGCTTTAAGGAGTAGAGAAATTGAGGGCTTACTTTATAACCCGAAAAGGTATTTCGAAGGTGAGTTAAGAGTTCTTGATACGAAGAAGGCTATTCCATTGGAATTAATGAGTGTAAGATCAGAAGGTGGCGGCCCTAGAATTGGTTCGCGGTATAGTAGGTCTAAAGCTGATTTGGGTAGGAAATTTGAGGAAGCTATGGGGAGTCAGCCACTCTCTCTTAACGAAACTTATAAGAAAATCCCTCTTGGGGGAAAAGAGGGAGGATTGGTATTACCCGAAATGGAAAATTATCAACCATCAGTTCCTTTTGGACTGAGTAAAGAATTTACCGACACTTTTAGTTTTAAAGAATGGCTAAATACTCATCTCGGATTTTCTGATAACGTCATAAAAACTATGAAACCTGTAGAATTGTCTATTTGGGAGCACAAATTTAATAAGTGGAAAAGTGCCGGAATAATGAAGGATGAAATTTCTAAAGCTAAATTACCGGAATATGATTATAAAAGCTATAATAAAGGATACACAAAGTATGTTGGATTGAGTAACTCTGAAAAGGATGCACTTCTAGAATCTCTTGGGCTTTCTACAAAAATTATTCATAACCCGGATAATTTAAAATTATGGCAAAAAGCAATGACTTTAATAGGCCAAATGGAAGGGGGGTGATAAACAATGCCAGGCAATCAGATGAAAACAAAGAAGGGCCAAGCTACAAAGCCTCCAAAGAAAAAGTCTTACTAAAAGGAGGTGATCGAACCTGATTAGGGAAGGAGGTGATTATTATTTTTTTAATTCCTTCACTAAAGCATCTATCGCGCTATTCCAGCCCATATTATATAACGGCCCTATGATAACTCGTCCCTTTATGTAAAATTCCACCAAGAATTTTAGCAATTCCTTCTTAGCTGAGTTACTCAAATTCAATTTCCGCATTTCAAGTCCTTTCCATGTTCACCAACATGACAGTTAACGCATCTCCAACATCTTATGCAAATCTTTTCGGTTTTTATTACTAATCCACAGCTATCACAAACCGTTTCCGGCGGAGTCACGCTTACCATAATCACCCCGAGATAATTAGCGGTTTTCCATCTTGCGGGTCGATTATCTTGTTTCCTTCCCCTACACCTACACGTCGGCCCTGGACGATTATCCTAAATTCCGCATCATGGGATTTATCCTCTAGCCATTCTGTAGTCAAGATTTCACCTTGTTTTAGCTCACGCACGAGATCGAGGAGAGTGAGGTTGACAAGAACTTTGAGTTGAATTTCTTCTGAATAGTCATCTGCTGAAAACATATCAACAAACATTATTTTCCATTCCTCGCGGTGAAGGGGGCATCGTAAATTATTTTTTCTGGCTTATTATTTAGTCCTAATTTGCTTATCCTTATAACTACCATTGGAGTTAAGCATGGAGGGTGATAACGAACCGAATAAATAGTTGCTTCTTCCTCTGCTATAAATCCGCATGAAGAGCATTTATGAAGTGTTGAATAGAGTTCAGTAAGCAATATCTTTCACCTCTTCTTCTATAACAACCATCACTCCACGTTCATCTACGATAACGTGTTGTCCCCCAACAAAATACTCATCAACATCATGGGCTTGTTTTCGGCTGAAGATAACCCAATCTCCTTGGTTAACTTGAAAGCACCGTTCCCCCACCTTTAACACAACACCCTCACATGATCTTTTCATTGCAGTGTCAGGGACGAAAAGAATATTCTTGTATTTCACCTCGTCTTTGAAAGTTTTGATTAAAACATTATGACCAACGGGGCGGATCATGGTTTCTTTCCTTTCTTCAACCGATATATTTTTGCCGGCCGACCCTTTGTTGTATCCATGTCCACTTCAATTTCCCCACTTTCTTCGAGAGTGTCTATCATTTGTTTCAATTCGTCTTTATTAATTCCATAAGGACTTAATCTCCTAAGTAGATCAGAATGATAGATGAATCCCCCATTATGTTGCATATGACCAAGAATCATTAAACTTTCCCGACCCTTCGGATTAGCCGTGAGAATCCTAGCTAATTCTGGCGCTCCTTCCTCTTGCTTATCAAGAATATCGCTACTTACCTGGAGTAGCTCGGGAGTTATAACTAAATCTTTTCCTTCGCTAAGGGCAAGAATCATTGCTAGTTTTATCTGATGAATCTGCCTCCGTTCAAGTGCTGGTGCGTCGGACTCATTTGCTTCAAGGTGATCCCTAAACTTGTTATACCAATCATCATTCCAATCAAAGCTACTCTTATCTATCGAAAATTCGCCCTTTACAGCTTCGATGTACACAATTTGCTCCCGTAAACTTCGGGCTATGTTCTCATCCGGTAATCCAGGCCACGACAATCTTTTCTTCGTTCTATTCTCAACTACCCAAATTGCCCGAGATAACATCCCACCGCCGGCAATGAGGGAAGAGAGAGCCCCTTGAAGCCATCCCGGCGTTGTCCCACCAAGAAGTGTTAAGTGGAGATTAAGAAGCTCAATAACATTATGAGAAATTGAGCGAGTTGCTCTCCTATCAGGGCAATCCCACCAGTCGATAAGAAACTTCATCACTCCCGCGTTGTAACTTTGGTCGTCAAGAATTGCTACTAATTCCTCAGCACATAAAAAGGCTTGCGCGTCACAAGGGACTTTCGTTGTCTGCCCACCCACAACCTGAACGCGATAGGAAAGATCATGCGGGAGCCTCTCCGTCGTTGTCCTATCAATGAAGTTAACATCTGGAATAATCTTTACAAACTCTTCCGCCGCTTTAATCGGCGCTCCTTTTCGGGCCATGCCAGCAGGAGCAACGAGGATAACATACATATTAGGATAAAGATTTTTCGGCCCAAAATTAACGTAAACGTGTCGTCGTATAACAGCCGATAAAGCTGCGACTCCAGACCAGAATAGAAAAGAATCAGGCGATTCCATAATTCGACCATATCCAAATACAAATTCACCAAGCCAACCTCCTTGCGGGTAAATTGATTTTTCTGCCGGCTGTTGTTTCTCCTTATAAGCTCCGGGTTTTTGACTTTGAAGTTTCAGTTTCTCCCAATGCTCTTTGAGTAAACGAAGTTTCTCTGTGTCTCGACTGATAAGTAGGCGATACCACTCATCACGAGACATTCTAAGCCTACGTTGGAATTCTGTTTCGGCGCGGCCACAGTCTATAAGACTGAGTTTATCGCGCTCTTTGATAAAAAACTGAATTACTTTTAACTGCTCAACTACTTCACTTTCATCCCAACGTATTTGCCCGAGTTTCCGGAAGAGAGGGACAAGGAGATCGGGCATTCATTAGCCTGTTAACGGTTTTTCTTTCCAATCACGTTCCCTAACAATTTCCCAAGCGTTTTCAACGCATCGTTGCAAATCGTACCCTTTCCTTGCACAGTAATCGGCTAAATAAATCATAATATCACCAACCGCATCTCTCGCTTCTATCTCAAGTGTTTCTTGATTTCCCCTAATTCCCTGCGCGATTTTGAGATGAGCATGGCAGAGTTCACCGACTTCTTCGCACACGCCGAGAAGGGGTTTCCAAGTATCTTGATCTCCGAAGTTTTTCTCAGACCATTTGTAAACCTCATCTTGAAATTGCCAAAGGGAAAATGATTTAAGCTCAGACATATTTCTTTAATCCCTCCCAGGAGTAACCAACTTTACATGAAGTTGGAAATACTATTTCCCTACCATTGAGTTTAATCGGCTTTTCCATAACATTTTTACTCAACTCAACATATTTATCAATCTCACTTTCTCTCACCTCTAGGAGCAATTCATCATGTACCTGCAAAGAAATACCATTAGGATCGGGAACAAGACTGTCAAGAGTAACTAAAGCGGGATTAATAACGCCGGCGGCTGATCCCTGGATCGGCGTGTTGTATCCCGATCTAACAATATTTTCCTTCTTTCCAAGAAAGTACCTCACCCGTCCACCAATCGGAATAGTAAGTTTCCTATTTTTCAGCACCTCCACTTCGATTTCTCGTTGAAACTTCCCAATATTAGGGTGCTTTTCAAGCCAATTCCCCTGAACCCGTTTTACCTCCTCAGTTGAAGGAATTGCCATTTTCTTTATCTGGCTTATAGGAAGTTTCTTCTCCCAAATTTCTTTTAAAGCGCGACTACGCATTTGAGCACGGATCGTTCCGGCTGTGCCGCCGTAGATGACACCGCCGTAAACGAAGATTTTTGAGGCATCGCGTTGTTGTTCTGTCACTTTGTTAATCGGAATGCCAAACAAATCACTCGCATTTTGAAGGTGCGGGTCTTTGCCAGATTCAAAGATTTCTATGAGACTTTCATCATTAGTGAGATACGCGAGAATTCGTAACTCAATTTGAGAATAATCTCTTGAAAGAAACTCGAATCCAAATTGGCTAATAAAAAGTTGCTTTGCTCGGCCATCTGGTTGGTTTTGTAAATTTGGATTCCGAGAAGATAATCGGCCGGTTGGGGTAACGTGGAGAAGAAGATTCGTGTGAATTCGGTTATTGTAATCAAGAATAAATTCCTTAAAATAAGTTGAATGTTGCTTTTCAACTTTACGTAGTCTGAGGAACAGAGCTAATAGAATCTCCAAATTCCCACTAACCTGATCCATCAATTGCATCAGTGAATCAAAATCTACAGCTGGAATCTTGCTTTTAGTATAAGAAACAGGTTCCAGCTTCAAATCCTCGAAGAGAAATTTCCGCATCTGTTTACCTGAACCCGGGTTAAACTCACCGCCTAAAATTCTTTTTATGTCACTCTTTGCTTCTTCAATTTCTTGAAGAGTCTCTGCCCTATACTTTGCGAGAAGGGTCGTTTCAATTAAGATACCCCGCTTTTCCATCCTTCTCATGGGTAAAAGCATCGCCATATCTTGATTGAACGTCTCTCTCACTCCATATTCATCTAATTCAAGATCAAGCTCGCTAGCTGAAAGGCCAGTAACCCGGCAATCACGGCAATTATAAGTCCTAAGAGTTGTTTCAGGATGTAAGGCAAAGTTATCTTCCCCCTTAACATCATCTTTGTAATAGGGAGTGTCGGTGTAAATCGAGGAAATAAAATCAAGAGTGTGGGGAACGCCCTTTTCGGCGATTATTGCGTGATGAGCAATCATGGTGTCGAAAGCAAAATTTCTTACTTTGAACCCAACATCTTCAAGGACTTTTATATCATAGTTACCATTTTGCAAAATCTTTTCGATACTTTCATCGCCCAAGATTGAATCTATCAGAACTATAATTTCTAAAAGCTCATCGTCCTTCCAAATTGACACTCCATATTGTCCAAAGAAGGGAACGCATATAGCTCGGTTACATTTCGATAGATAGAATCCAATGCACAATGGCGCGGTGTTCCACCATGATCCTGCGGAGGTTTCGATGTCGACGGCAACCTTACCTTCATCTTGAGCCGCCTTTTTAAGTTCTCGTATATCATCAATAGTTGGGGCAATGTTGAAATTCTCGGCCGGCGGAGAATACTCCGCTGTTTTAGCCTCCTTTATTCCCTTCCCAAAATCGAAAGAGACGAAAGGCCACATTATTATTGCATTTTCGCCTTTGTGAAGCCATGACGGATGAAACGTGGGAATTACCTTCCCAAAAGTTGTATTAAGTATAGAACCACGCCTACGACTGATACCACGCTTACCACTGAGATAGTTAAGACTATACTCGCCCAGGGCGATAATCGCATTAGGTTTCACCAGTTGTAAAGCGGGTTTAAGGTGGCGCTCGGTGCAAAACTTAATTACCTCTTTAGGAATTTTCTTTCCTTTACCAATGGGGGGTTTGCAACGTACTACGTTATCACAATAAGTCTCCTGCCGTAATGCGCCGTTGTCAGAAAGAAATTTGTTGACTTCTTGTCCAGTGTAACCAACGAGGGGAATCCCTTGAATCGCTTCATTTTCCCCTAGGCTCTCTGCGATAACAGCTAATTTAGCATTGGAAGGACCGCTGCCGGTGGCGTAGCCGATGCTAAGGTGCTCCCACGGGCAGCCGTTGCAAGAGGGGGGTTTTTGTTGGTAGTTAGGCATTCTTTATAATTTCTGCCAGCTTTACCAATTCAGGAAATGTTTCTTCCATTTTTTTCGATTCACTTTCAAAGATTAATTCTGCTGTCCCAACTAAGCAAAGAAAACGGTGAGCGGAGATGAATTTTAGTGCATTGTATGTTACGATTTTTAATATTAAATCGACTTTTCCGACTTTTCCGCCATGAAAGAATTCATCTTTTATAAGAAATTCAATGTGAAAGTGATCGCATTCTACGAAAACCTTTATTGCTCGATAATCCCATATATATTCTGTTTTTATCTCAATTTCACAATTTAAGTCTTTTAATAAATCACATAATCCATCAATTATATAAGACTCTCCAAACGTGAAAAAATCAATTGGGGTACTCACGCTCCACCCTTCATCCCTTCCTCCAAGAAAAGATTAGTGGAGTTGAAGTGTGTGATGGACACAAAGTTATTAGCTTAGATGCCATCACCGTTTTCCCCCAAATTTCCCCCTTATTTCTTTTCTCCACTCATTCCAGCACAAATCGCAAATCCCATGACTTACCTGCCACTTCCACAATGGCTGCCATTTAATAATCCCAAGAAATTTCTTTTTACCTCTGTATTTAATATGCCAACTGCACATTCTAATCAGCATTGGTTCTTTCTTTTGTTGAAGCTAAAACTTTTAAGTATTCTTCGGGAAGTCTTTTCGTGTCGAAGTTATTAATCTCGATTCTTAATCTTTTTAATATCTTAATTTGCATCCAAATATTCCAAACCTGCAATGGTGTCCATCGGTCAAGTGCCGAAATTTCAGAAAGTTCTTTGTACCATCCTCTTTTGACCCAAACATAACCAACTAAAATGTAAAGAAAAATTACCAAAGGCGTCAGCCAAGCCAACGCCCAAAGTGGTACACCAAGAATTTTAAGTGCAGCGCCGGCAATGAGTAATCCACGAAATCGCTCAAGGAAATCTTTTCCTTGATCGAAGTAGGTATGGATACGCGCTGCCCAACCGCGCCAGGTAAGTTTCATTATTTGTTTTTATTTCCCGCCCAGCCGCCGCAGCGTCTCGGCGCGGCAGTTATTCCAAGCTTCTCGATATCGAACCTCTATGCTCATGCTCTCGGGCGGCACCAGCGCCCGCGCGTGGGCGAGGGCGGCGCGGGCCAAGTCCTCAGCGTCTGACCACGTAATCACAATCGGCATACCGTCCACGCGCACGGACTTGAGCACCTTCGCCAGCGCCTCCACGGGGTCCGCGGGGGCGATCACGGGATGTATTCCTCCCATTTGTACTCGTCATCGTGGCGGCTGACGCGAATGATGACGCCGCATCCTGACTCAGTCTGATCGCGGCGCGCTTCTACAAGAGTCTCTGCCGCTGCGTACACGATCGCTTCCCCAAACTGATCCGGGTCCATCGCCCGCTCGTCCATCAAGAGATAGCTCACGTCGTCCTCCGCGCGAGGGCGGCACGTAGCGCGTTCGACGCCTCGACGACTTTGCCCAACAAAATCTTGTCGTGGCCGCAGTCGTCGGGACACCCCTCATGCGTTACGGCGTGAAGAATCCGCTCGTTGCCAGCACATTCACACTCCATTATGGTCTTCCCCAACTCCCGCACGCGCGCCTCTGCGTCGGTGAGTTTTCTCTCACAGATATCTAAATTCAATAATCTTTCATCAGCTAATTTTTCCACGTCGGCGAGGCGCTGGATGAAAGCCTGCCCGATCCCCGCAGTACAACGCATATACGGCTGCTGATGCGTCACGCAGTAATGGACGCTCAGCACAACGGAGCAACTTCTTAATCGTATCGCTTCCCGCGCCATCGCCACGAGGCGGTCGCGCTCAGACATGATCAGAGGAAACTTGTCCGTCATCGCCTTCACGAACGCCGCGTCGTCCAGCGGAGCCATACCACCTACATTGCTCGGATGTGGCCAATCTCCCGTTATCACGGCGTCTCCTCCTGCGCGCGGATCGCGGCAGCAACGCAATGAATGTCGATCAAGTCGCCCTGCGCGTCCTGCCCGACGTGCCGCGTGTTCCCGTCATCTAAAAACGGCCGTGCTGTGCGACAAAACCAGCACACCGCGAGCGCATCCGCCTCCCGCTGCGCCCGCCGCGCCTCGGCGACACGATGAGCGACGACGCAAACGATCCATTCCGGGTACATCATCGGTGGCGTTTTCGCGTGTTCATGTCCGTGCGAGCAACCGAGGCCAGCAAGAGTGTTCTTGATTTCGTCAAGACACCACTCGAAACCGGCGCTCTCCTGACGCGCCTCGGCGACGAGGGCGGTGAAGGCGGTAGCCAACTCATCAATCGTCCACTCTGAAAACGGGTTGAGATTGGCAACGCACCAATCACGCGCCCGCGCCCGCAGCCCCTCCGGCGTCAGGTCAATCATCGCGCGTACCTCCGGATCATCGCCGCGATCTTGAGCAGCGTCTTTCGGCCTGTGATCGCCACGAAACAGGGTCCAGGATCGCCTCCGATCCAGAGGTAGCCGTGTTGTATGTCCACGAGGGTTCTGAACTTACCCATTTCAGACGTGTTATTCCGCGCCCGGACGAGAATACGCTTCGGCATCTGTTTACTCATCGCGGCCCTCCATACTTGATCTCCACGACCCACCGTCGCCGCGCCTGCCCGACGCGCCCGACGACCCACGCCGCGAGCACCAGCGGCCACAGTGCGAGTGCGTAGGCGGCCAGGATCACCAGCGCCTCCCACAGCGGCATCGGCGTGAGGGGGCCGACGCGGTAGGGCTCAGGCACGGGGCGGCTCCGAACGCAACGACCACGGAAGTAATTGTCCGCACTCCGCGCACCGGGGTGGCCATGGTCCTGCCAAGCGCGCCTCCCCGTCTCGCCCTGGGACTCTCATCACCACGGCACGCCCCGAATCTTCGCCACCGCCTCCATGACCGACCGCGCGCCAGTGATCGCCAGCGCGGCGATCAGCAGGCCGAGCAGGACGTCCGCGAGGTCGCGGCGGGTCATCGTCCAGTCACCGTTCCCGGCTTCGGCGGCTTAGGCGTCATAAAATTCCTCTCCTAAATATTAGCGCGTTATAAAGTATGCGCGCCCCACTCGCCTTACAGCGTTAGTCTTTATGCCTTGAGATACTCCTTCACTTCGTTCTTAATCTTCCTAATCGCCTTCCCATCCTGCCCCGTTTGCTTCGAGTCATAGCTCTCCTGTTCATGCCTGATGACAACCTTCGCACCGATAGCATCTTCTGTATTGAAATCAATCTCGAAAGAGCCACGTTCAGTAAGCGGCATCGCACTATGCGGCACTTGCGCCTTCTCGAGAAAATCCTTCAACTTCCATCCTGATTGCGGGAGTAAGCTAAACTCATCCCACAATTTCCTCCCTCCATCCACATCAAGAATCTTAAACGTCGTCTTAATCTTCGGATTTCCCGTGCTTGACTTACCCACTTCCATCGACTCCACTTCCGAAAGATTCGTCCCATTCGGAAGTGGTTCAAACTCCTGTGACGTGCTTGAGAAATTAATTCGCATTTTCATTCCCCTTATCTGAGTCGTATTTCTTTATGAGATTATCTTGCTCGGCCCTTTCTACATAAAACTTAGCAATTTCAAATGCTTTTCTCACTAAATCTTGAGGTTGCATATCTTCGATATACCGTCTACCACTGGAATCTTCATTTGAACTAACTTTTCCCATTACAGGTCCCCAATGCTCTAGCATTACTAGAGCAATTCGAGCCCGTAATTCAAGAATGAAACCGTCCTTTTCAGCATTCCATTTGTCTAACCTACCCCAATATTCNATAAATCTCCTCTTTTTGTAATTTGTGGCGGGCTGACGCTCCCGCCACGTCC
>C687J35021_10000170_pt1 | contig 47450 bp, 61 predicted proteins | sample RifCSPhighO2_12_FD_35021 | JGI IMG/M metagenome (IMG submission 35021) | reverse complement strand
CATGGTGGAGAAAACCAAGCAACATCCCATTTCTCGTTTACAAAATCTATAATCGGAAGTTGCAAGAAGTCAGCACATTGGTCTGGTTCTAACTCTTTATTGTTATCAATAGTAAAAGTATCGTGTTTAAACTCTTTAGCAACTTTGCTAAAGCTTTTTGTTCCAGAGAACACTTCTATTGTGTTCACTGCACCCACCTCTTCAAGTTAATTTGGACAGACATTTGTTATCCTCGCTACCGACGGCATAGCCACTATGCCAATACTCCTCGACAGAAAGTCTCGGAGATACTTTTTCAGAATGTTTACAGCACCATTCACATCTGCATTGATTTCATATCTACACGCTTTGCAGACATATAGACCCCTATACTTTCTATTGTTCTTTCTGACTTGACTGCAAGAGTATTTCGTCATTTTTCAACACCTTCTTCAAACCATTTAGCTTTTATCCGTTCATAAGATTTTAAAGGTATTGCTATAAGAGTTATAAGTTTAGCATTATCAATTTCATCAAATATCTCTTTCGCAGTTAATCGGACGGCTTCTCTTATCATTTCAGGAACGTACTCTCCTTCAAAACATAAATGTTGCCATTCTCTCGGATTTATCTCAAACTTTTTTCTTATGGCTTCCACAATCTCATCTTCTTTCCTCATTTCCTTTCACCCTCATCGAGCCATTCACTTAATTCTTTAATTATTATTCCATAATCACATTTTGCCTTTGTATGCCAACATTCACATTCACCACTATTGTGTACCCTACATAGTTTTTCAAATGTTTCTCTCATAGCTTCTTTTCTGAAATGTTCTCTCAACCATAAGGGAGTATTAGCTATGATTAATGATTGTATATGTTCTGGAGGTATGAAATATTTAGTTCCAGTTTTCTTCATTTCTCCTCACCACACTTACCGCATTCTTTAATAACTGTTAAAGGAAGTTTTGTGATGATTGTATTTGTCAAGCAATAACAGTTCTTACAAAAACTTACGTCTTCAATTTTCATTTTTCATCATTATTATTTAACATATTTAGATTATCCAAAACTATTGTTGGATTATTATCTTCCTTATTTATATAAAAAAACCCATTACTAATACCAACATGATATCGTCCAGGCTCGATTATCTCCATCTGAAAGCTTACGTTAAATTCATCACACTTTCTGATTTCGTCATTTCGCTCTTGTATTCTGCTTTCTACATCTTCTAAGGTAAGTAGTGATTCCTCCCGAATTTCATACAAAATTATTTTACTCACCAACAACATATTTAAAAATATAATCATGGTTGCGAACATTACACTCCAAAGATGATTATCTTTCATTTCCTTTTACCCTCACTCTTTTTCTTTGGCACATAGTAAAGCAGAAACTTTCCTTTTACCATGCCACAGACATAAAATCCTTGTTTCCATAACTTAATCAATTCGTGGAATGGGTTTGTATCCCAGCCTTTTGATTTCAATAAGTCGGCTGATACTTCCCATGCTGCATCCCTTGTTGCATCCCATGCTACATTCCTTGCTGCATTCCTTGCTTCATCCCATGCTGCATCCCATGCTGCATCCCATGCTACATTCCTTGCTTCATCCCTTGCTTCACCCCATGCTGCACCCCATGCTGCATTCTTTGCTACATCCCTTGCTGCACCCCATGCTGCACCCCATGCTGCATTCCATGCTGCATTCCTTGCTGCATCCCATGCTGCATTCCTTGCTGCATCCCTTGCTTCACCCCATGCTGCACCCCATGCTGCATTCCATGCGGCATCCCTTGCTGCACCCCATGCTGCACCCCATGCTGCATTCCATGCTTCATCCCATGCTTCATCCCTTACTTCACCCCATGCTGCACCCCATGCTGCATTCCTTGCTGCATCCCATGCCGCATCCCATGCCGCATCCCTTACTTCATCCCTTGCTGCACCCCAATCCATTGGAAATTCTAAAAGCTTTAAATCCAGATTAACTTCAAATGTTAGATGAAATGCAGAATAAATATTTGCTATTTGTTTTTCTAGCTTTACTTTATTTGGCTTGGTCATAGGTCTGAACCAATGGATTTTCTTAATCTCTTTTATTCGTTCCTTGACACGTTTTTTATATTCTTTCATAGTAGAACACCCTTACCAAGCCATTCTTTTGGTGAATATGAAATAAAAAATTATACATTTTCTTCACCATCCTCATTTAATTCTTTAAACCACTCTCTAATTATTTTTTTATGTTTTACAGATTTTTCTAATAGAAGAGCAACAAAATCATTCTTCCCCATTCTAACCTCTTTAGACAACTTATTAATTTTATCATTCAAAACTTTTTTTACTTGAATATTGATATTTGGCATTTTTCATCCTCCCATTTTTAGACCAGTCTCAGTTCATTATTGACTAATTGTAGATTCTTACCGGTTCCCATCCTAATTTCTAACGTCTTGCTTTCTTTCATTAATAAGCCAACAAAATCTTCCCATCCAGGAAGTCTTCTGCCTATCTGTTCCATAAACCTTGAATAATCGATACTGCCAAGATTAATATGTTCTAACTGTCTCAAGAAGTTTAACAAGTCTTGTTCCTTGTTCTTGAAACACTCAAGTAATTCTGACCTTTCTTTTACATGGGTGACTTGTTGTTTCTTCCCATATTTATTCCAGTCGTTCACACCCATTTTAAAAGCGTCTCTATGATTAATTCCCAGCTTATAGTAGTGTTTTATTCTTTGAGACATGAATACTCTATAACGAGAAATACCACTAGCCTTCCTCTTTTTTATAGTATTTGGTTTTTGATATTTCGTGTTATACTTTTTGATAATTCTTTGCGGAGGTACACCAAGTTTATATCTTTCCGATGTCACACTAGATTCTTTAGTGCCTAATCTTTCTGCAAGTTCCAAGTCGGTCAGGCTGGTATCTCTTGCTAATCTAGTATTTTCCTCATTCCATTTAATCCTTTTAGTAGATAATATTTTGTGAATTAAATTGTGTCGTTTTATCAGACTCTTTGTACCTTTAATAGTTCTGCCGAGATTTTTTGACAATTCTGTAATAGGGAGGTGGAAATTATCTTTTAAATACCGGATTTCCTTTTCATTATAGTGTTTATAATGTCTTCTTAGGATATTATCAGTTTTTAAAAGATTTTCTGCTCTTAAAGGTTTTTCTTTATATTCTTCTTTAACAGGTTGTTCTTTAATACCTCCTAGATTATTATTTAATAATTTAATCACTGCTTTCGCTTGTTCCAAGTCTAGTTTTTCAATGTCGATTTCAATTTTCATATTGTTTACCTCCAACAAACTTCTTTTTGTATCATTACCATTCTGTTAAGTCACTTCTTTTATTATTATAATAAGTAAAGTATAGGTACTATATAAATTTTTGGTATATACTTTTGGTATATATGTTAAAAACTTGAAATAACTGTTTGTCCTTTCTTAACAAACCTATCAAAAAAATCAAAAATACCCAAAACATTCAAAACTCCATCAATCTTTTTAAAAATCAACTTTTCCCTCAACAAGTCAAAATCAGGCTCAAAACCATCAATCTGCTCCAACTCCTCAAAAGCAACAACATCAGTAAAAGGTAAACCCTCCCTCACTTTCTTAACATACAAGACTAAAGGCTTAGAACCCTTACCAAAAAATGTGTTTAAATACTTATTACTATACAAACAAGCACGTGTCTGTAACGTAGCAACCTTATACTCATTAATATTCATACCTAAATTTCTAGGAATACCCAATTCTAAAGCATTCTTAAAATAAATCTCATTACAAACTTTATTAATAAAACTCTCAATATTCCCTCTATCCCATCCAGTAACTAATACTCCAACAAGTAAATCGTTCAAAATATTTTTAGTAAACTTACTAGAATCAGAACGTCTCGTCTCAATCCCTTTACTTTCCAACCTACCCTTTTTATAAAGAAACCCTGAATATCTTTTTTTAGCAAGAATAAGAAACTTTTCATAAATCTTTTCTAAAGAAATAGAAATACTACTATCATCAACTCCGTATTTCTTAACAAACTCAGGATAAAAACTGTTCAACTTTTCTTCAACCAAAAAACCTTCCCTAAAAAGAGACTCTTCACCAACAGATTTCCCTAATAAAAAAATAGAATCAGTATCACTATAAATAACCTTATATCCTAATTTTTCAACAAACTCAATAGTTGCTTTAATAATCTCTCTACCCATCAAAGTAATACTAGCCCCAACCTCTGGAACATAACACCTACAACCACTATAACTTAAAATTCCATAAAAAGAATTACATAAATCCTTAGCAAACTGCCTATTATTATTCGCAATCTCCCACTCTCTAGTATCCTCCTCAAACTTTTCTTTTTCCTCCTCATAAAACGAACGAATATGAAATAATTTTTCTAAAATCTGTGGAGTAAAACCTTTCTCTTTCTTACTAAACTTTAAACCATTAGGTAATGTAATACAATCACCCTCATAATCAGGAAGTAGTATTGTATTAGGAGAAAAATGGAATGTTGTAATAATACTAGGATATAACTTATTTAAATCTAAAACAATCACATTATTATAAAGACCAATCTCTGGGTCTTTCACAAAAGCACCCTGAAATGTTTGAGGTTTTGTACTAGACTTTGAAGGAAGAACCTTATTATCATACTCTTTTTTATACTTTAACATTAACACGTCAATCATCCTACTAGCACTTAAAGTATCTTCTATCCTACAACCAATAAACTTGCTTAATTCCCAAAAATATTTGATAATTCCAACTTTCTCATCAATAAATTTAACCAACTCTACATCTCCACAATTATATTCTAACATTTTATCAGGATTTTTCTTATATAAATCAAAAATATTCCCTAAATAAGCAACCTTTTTAACTCCTAATTCGAACTCTCCAACATTACCAAGACTTTTAGATTGTAACTCTGAAACACTCATCTTTCTATAAGCCGGTAATAAATCAAAGATAAGCCTTCCTTTTATTACTGGAGGATTATCCTCTCGTTTTCCAGACTTTAAGCGGATGCTTGGAGGTTTTATAAAAACATTATTTAACGGACTTAACATATTATAATCTACATTAAGATTTTCCATTCTTTTAATAATGTATGGATAATCGAAAAATGTACTATTCCATCCTGTCAAAATATCAGCATCAATAAGTTGAAATAATTCTAGAAACTTTTTCAACAATTTCTTTTCATCATTAAAAAAATAAATACTCCAATCTTCTTTCACGCCTGTAAGTCTGTTAGTCCAAAATGTTTCTTCAACAAATTCTTTTTTTAAATCAAGAAATAAAGTGATGTATTTTTCTGAATAATTACTAGCCAATGTTATAGAAACAATAGGAAACTTTGCCTCACTAGGTTCTGGAAAACTCCCCCGCTCTACATCAACCTCTATATCAACATATAATATTTTAGGAATTTCACCAAAATCTATTATATTATCAGCAAGATATCTTGTTATATACCTGACGTCTGCTTCAAAATCTTTCTTAAAAAAACTTGCTACCTTTCTTAAAACATGATGGTTTTTTACAAAAACTTTTTTCACTTCATCATTATATATTGTTTTATACCCTTCTTCTTCAGAAATAATTAAATGACTTATTCCTTCAGGATTATCATTTGATAATGCAAAAAAGTATGGTTGAAAATCTTCAATTTTTTTATAAATTTTTTTCTTACTATCTCTATTCCATAAATGAATTATTGACTTATCATTTTCTATACTACTTTCAATAATCATGACAATACCTCGTCAAAATCTTCAACTCTTTCGCAATTTATGCAATAAAAAATATCATAATCAACTTTTTTAATAGTTTCTAAACAATACCTACATTTTTTTATATTGAAACCTTATCCTTGGTCTTCCAATTTTTTCCCTAGTCTTCCACCACTTATAATATTCACAAACACAATGTTCAATATTCATTAAGCTTAACTTTTTTTCATTTATATATTTGAAATCTAAATTTAACTCTTTAAAATATTTTTCTTGATTGTTTTTAAGATATTTAAGTCCTTTCTCATAATTTTTTCTTGTAATATTCGGGAATAATATTCTTAAACCTTTAACACATCCATTCCCCCAATGAACCCAATCGTCTTCACTCCAAAGTCCTAACCTACTTTGAATAATATCAGTACAGATGATGTATGCTAAAAATCCTCCAAATCCTTTATATGTCATCAATTTATTATGAAACGTTTCTAAAGTCTTATCCTCATTTTTTAAAACATTATAGATACTTTTAATATCCCAAAAAATTATGTCAATCACATAACAAATATTATCTATCTTATCAAGACTACCAGCAAATCTTAATCCTGTAATCATGAAAGCATTCGTAAAAACCTTATTCCCATTTTCACGATAAGCTTTTAACCTATCCTTTAATCTTCCACATTCATAATTTTGTATAGATAATAAATCTTTAATCTCTTCATACGTTTCAATCTTATTAAAAATTCTATACACTATAATTTTAAATAATAATTCTATATCACTTTTAGTGTTTAAAATATTTTCTTGAAGAAAAATTGTTCCACTATCGTTTTCTCTATAAACATTGCAAAACTTCCATTTTTGTAATATTTTATCATTAGTCCATGGAGGGTCTTCTTTATTAATAAACCTTTTATACCATATTTCTTGCCTTTCATTGATGAAATGAAAAAAGTTTTTTATTTCCTCTTCATTTATCTTCATTTTTCCCCAATTCTAATAATATTCTTCTAATAACTATATACCCGCAAAGGTCTGTCAATGTGTCTATAATATGCTCGTCATCAATTTGTCTATCATTATTATTGAAAAGATTTAAACACCTCCTCATTTTATCCTCAATCCTAGCCTGATTTTTAACTAATAAATTATTTCCAGAAAAACTAGAAGCAGAATAATCAGTATTTTTTTTAATTACAAATCTTAAAATTTTTAAAAACTCTTTCTCAATATTTTCATTAGCTTTTTTTGTGAAATCATTCATAATCAATCCCTCCATAAATATAAATTCTATTCATGTAATCTAACTGGTTAAAATCAACCCATTTTTTAATAATATCCCTCATTTCTGGATTTTTACTACTATTTCTAAATTGAAATTCTAACGCAGAAATTTTCATGTCATAACTTTCTAGACGAAATGTTTTTTCTAAAGATTCTAAATATTTATCATTTTTTCTAAGACTCCAAACTTCCAACATTGTAACAATATCATTCCACCAGTTATTTTTTAAAAAAAGTTTTCTCTCACCCCCAAAACGTAAACACTTTTCTTCATAAATAATCTGTTTTAATACCAAGTCAAACTCTCCTTTTTCCATCTTGCAATCTAAAGGCTTACAATAATCATAAACATCAAAAACTCTTGAATTAATATATTTCAAAACACCATCAGTAATAGGGTTGTCTAAGTATAAATGAAGACTTTTTGTGAAACTATACAATTTTCCAACTTCTAATCTTAACCATCCAGCCATTATTTTCAGTATGGTCGGAAACTGCCATGTAAGATTAACAGCATAAGCCCCCCAATTTATATCGTTAGACCTGTTAATAATGTATAAATTAAGTTTTCCTTTTCTATTCTGAAACATTAATTGAGTATTACAAGGAATATCGTTATGCCCTTCTTCAAGGTCGAGATGAGGATTGAAAAGATTTATTATAGCTTGTCTAGAATCAAGATTTTTCGATAATCGTTCATACACTTTTTCTAGTTGGTCAATTACTGGAAGGTTTTTATAATATTTTTTTCCCTTATAACTACCCCAATGTCTTATACGTTCTCCATAAAAACCATGCCAGTAACTATCTGTTGGAGAGTCTAGATATTTAGAAAAGTTTTTATTATAATACTCTATCATTTCACGTTCTGGAATCCCTCCGAGAATAGATAACATTTCTGCAATGTAAAAAAAGATATTACCACCCCTTCCTATCGTGGTTAAAATATTTTCTTCAGGGTTTTTTAAAATTGTAATACAAGGTTCAGAAAATTCTAAAGTTTTTAATCCTCGTGGTGAAACGATTTCTCCTTCATTTTTTAATTTATATAATATATTAGGATATGCTTTATTCACATTTTTAAAATCGAAAACAAAAACCATCAAGAAACTTCCAACATTTTAGCTTCCGACCCAATAAGCCAAAAACAAGTTTTTTCATTCAATAAATGGTGAAAATATTTTTCATTATCTTTAATGTAAGAAAACATTTTTGCTTCATATCTTGGATGAAATGTTAAATTTTCATATTCATATTTTATTAATGTTTGATACATACAATATCCAGACCCGTTCAGATTATAATGTGAAATTTTATATGGAGCATCTTCATTTATTATATCACTTGGAGTTTTATCATGAACAAACTCATAATTAAATAATGAATTGATAGGTTTTCCATAAGTTTTTTCAATAATATGCAACCTATCAAAAATATATCTAGGATTTTTAGAACCGAGAGAACCAATACCCATTAAGATAATATTTTTTAATTTTTTAGGCTTATAATGTGCTATTCCGTATAAGACAGAAACTACACTGTTACAACTCCCTGCAGGGATAAATAAATTTTCTACATTTCCAGGAATATTATCTACTTGCCCCCTACTAACTTTATGAAATTCTTCAATTACTTTTTCAGAATTATATTTTTCACTAACAGTAATATTAGTTTCTAGTACAAAAAAATTTTTTAATTTTTCTTTTTGTAAAAGAAAAGCTTTATGCTCAAGATTTTTAGCATATCCAATCTTAGAATGAATAAATTCAGCCCCTAATTTTTTGGCAAAATTTAGATTATCATGTTTTAAAATATTTTTTGTCCCTACAATATTAACACTTCTTATTCTATAATGTTTTGCGACAGACGCCACCATAAGATGTTGTGGCGACCCTGTTACTGCTCCAGAAACAACCCCTTCAGGTTTAGTATTATTAACTACATAGTTATTAATCAGCCATATTAATTGTCGTAATTTTGTACCGTTTATATTACCATAACCGAGTGGTGCGAATTTATCCTCTCTTTTAAACCAGAAGTCTCCTATTTTTTCTACAGGTGTAAGAGTATTTAAATAATCTTCCCATCTTATTTTTTTCCTATCAAAACTTTGGATGTTAAAAATGGTTTCCATCGGACACCTTACCAAAATTATTTGTAAAACAAGGAAAATCATTTTCCATCATTATAACTTCTCCAGTTTCTAGATAATGATTTTGTTTAACACTTACCAGTCCAGGGTCTTTAGGACAATCTTCTAATCTTAAATATTTTGGAAGATTTTCTTTTCTAGAGTTCCAAAAAATATTTAGATTTATGGTTGGAAACTTTTTTTCAGAATTTTTAATACGATTATAAAACATATCATTATAAACATTGGGGTATCTCCTATTAGGTTTATGCCAACCTTTATAACTACATAATGTTGATTCTAAAGTGAAAAAACCAATGTCTTTTAGATTAGGATTACCATTATTTTTAGAAAATTCTAGACACTCAATTAAAAGAAGTTTAGCTTCTTCGTCAAGCCATCTAAATTGTTCTTCAGTATATTTACCACTAAACTCTGGATTATTATTCCACATCATTAAATCATTCCTTCCTAAAACGAGAAATAATCCATTTCTATGACTTAATGAACCGTTTATGTCTCTAAAAAACATATTATCACATTCTATATTAATATTAAAAATTTTAAGATATTCTAAAAAACTAAAACATGATAATCTTCCAAACCCTAACAAGTTCTTTTTTGAAAAATTCCAAGCGTTCATAAAATTACTTTTCTTTTTATCTTCACTAATAACACTATTCCACATATCTTCCTGCCCCTTATAAAAAGCTTGAAGTTTTTGATATTTTTTTAATGCTTCAGGCAATAATTTTTTTTGATATCTCCTATCAATATCAAATTCTAAACTTTTCCAATTGTCAAAAAACCATTTCTTAAATTCTTCATACCCCACATTTTTTAATTCAGGAAATTTTTTAAATATTTGGTAAGAAGTTATAGGATTTTGAGTGTTTCCGTTTAAAAACGCAAAATAAAGTTCTTGTTCTTTAGTCATTCCTAACTGTCTAGAAAGATATGGTAAAACATAATAAACTGCTCCGGGATGAGCCTTGTATCTTATATGAAAGTCATAAAATCTTTTAAAAACTCCCCTCCTATATTCTGGTTTTCTAAAATCAAGTCCTTTAGACAAAATTTCAACTTCTTTAACACCTTCAAGTTCACAATATCTTCCAACCCCTTTTTTTCCCATATTCCCACTCTAAATATTTTCTTTTATTATAGCTTTTAGTTCAGTTTTGATTTCATCCATATCATTATTTGTGTCAATACTTTTTTTCCTATAATTCTCTGTCTCTCTCAATCTTTTAAAAAGAGCAATAGCAGTTTGTTTTTTACCTATTAAATTATCATATCGTTTTTTACTCATTTCCTTACCGTTCGACCGAATTTTAAATCGTTCAACCATTTTCATAATAGAAGTGTTTAAAAGATAAATATATACTTTTCTAGGATGAGTCTCTTGTAGCTTATAATATTTTTCTAGAAAACTTTTATAATAACTAATAATCATCCCTTCCGCTACTATCACAGGAGTATTTGTTTTCCAAGAAGCTTCTATCATCTCATATCTTTCCTTATTTGTTAATCTTAAAGGGTCTAGTCCTCCTGTCTGATAATTTGATGTCTTACTTTTTTTATAAGTTCCAAGAACTTCTATAATTCCTTTAGGATATTCCTTTTTAAGCCATCCAGCAACGGAACTCTTACCACAAGCATGCCCCCCTATAAATTGTATGAATAGTTTCATGTTCATTCCCCTCTATGCTTTTAATACGTTTTCGAAACGTTTCTAGAGTGGAGGTAATAATTTTTTATGAAAGACTTCAAAATCATGAAAAGACCTAGTCTTATTTTTCTGACTTTGCTTTTTACCTTTATATATTATTTTTACTTTGTCTCCAACATCAACCCTTATCATTCGATTGTCAAGAATTGTACTACCCCAGATGGAAATAAGGCTACCATCTTCTTCTTCAATTTCATACATTATACTTTTATTTTCTCCGACATCTCTCCTTATATTTTTAAGTATTCCAACAATTTCTTGTCCTATTTCTTCCCATTCTACAGCATCACCAATTTCTACTTTTACCCATTCTTCATTATTTTTTTTACTCATTTTTATCATCTCCTTATATTTTTAAAACTCGTTTTGTATCTTGTTAAAACGACGACTAGACTCGAAATTTTCCCAAAAATTATCAGTGCATAATTTGTGGTCTATATCTTTCCCTATTTTTATTATTTTTTCGTCATTCTTTATTTCTTTTTTACAAAAACTACACGTTACCATTATTTTCCTCGTTTTTAGTTTTTGTTAAATATTCAGAGTATGTTCTTAATAGTTCGCTTTCTTCTAAAAGTTTTTTTATCATATCATTTATAGATTCTTTATATTTAGCATTTTTACTTGCATATTTTAGTAATTTTTTATGTGTTTCTTTTTCAACAGTTATTGTAGTATATGTTTTTTCCATTAAAAAGTAATAAAAATAATGTGTTATATAAATATTTATATTTAGTATAATATAGTATATAGAATATATAAATTTAAAAATGAAATTAAACATACTAGCATAATTATCAATAATGTTAAAAATGGGTGAAACTGATGATAGAAATACCAGAACAACTTAATAATTTAAGATTCATCAAAACTAAAGGAAAAATTCCTTGTGAAGAAGGATGGCAAATAGATAAAAACTATAAAATAAACGATAACCAATTCATTGAATATCTTAAAGAAAACGATACCTATGGCGTCCTTTGTGGTTTTAATAATCTCATAGTTATAGATATGGATGATGAAAATGTTCAAGAAACAATATTAAAACAAAACTTATTACCAGAAACATTCACTGTTAAAACGGCAGGAAAAGGATTACTACATCTTTATTACTATTCAGATGAGACAAAAACGTTACGAATAAATAATAAAAAAGGCGATAGATTACTTGATATTCAAGGTGACGGAACTCAAGTTGTAGGTGCTGGTTCTACACTGTTAAACGGTAATAAATACAATGTTTTTAATAATAAACCAATCTCTTTCCTTAAATATGAAAAATTAAAATCTATAATACAAATCTTAATACCAGAACAATCCGAAATTTTAAGCGAGAAAGAAAAAAATGAAAATAAAAAATCTATAGAAAAAATAAAAACAAATGACCCAATTATAAGAAAAATTAAAGAAAAAATAAAAGTTTCTGATTTATTAAAAAAGTACGATATATCATTAATGAAAAATCCAACAGACTGCCCAATGCATAATAGTATTGGCGGTAAATGTTTAAGTTATACAAATAGTGCGTGGCATTGTTTTCATTGTTTAAAAGGAGGTTCAGTTATTGACTTATGCATGATTAAAGAAGATAAGAAACTTCATGAAGCTGTTACTTTTTTACAAAAATCTTTCGGACTATATACAGAAAACTTATATCTAGATAAGGAGATGAAAAAATTTTATATCTATAAAAATAGGGAAGAAACTGTTTATAAAGTAGAGTTTGAAGAATTTTTTATCATTTTAAAACCTGAAGAAATTCTTTCATCAAGTAAATTTAGAGTGAAATATTTTAATGAAACAGGAATGTTACTTCCTTCATTAAAAAATAAGAATTGGGAAGATATTCTTAACCAGTGGGTTTTAGATAAAGGAGTGTTTATTGATTTAAAAAATGAGGCAAATTCTGACGAATTAATGAAGGAAATAATTATTGAAGAGATAGAAACATTTAGTATCATTAATAATCCTAGTGAAGCTATAAACTATGGGAGGGGATTGTACAGGAAAGATAAAGACCCTGATAATATCTATGTATGTAATAAGGTTTTAAACGAAATCATTAAAAAACATAATTTAAAAATATCACTGGGAAACGTGAAAGTTTTACTAGATAATTATATTGAAGGAAAAATTGAAATAATAAAATGTGGTAAGAAGACATATAGGTTTTTTAGGATGCCAAAAAAATTATTACCAAATCTATTCATTGAAGAAGATATTGAAGAAAAACATTCTCCCATATAAAAATGGTAGTGAAAAAGAAAACAATAAAAATTTTTGGAGTTGCTGGTAGTGGTAAAACTACAAGATGTCTAGAATTTATAAAAAATTTTTTAAATGAAAAATATTTTATTGAAGAAATCACTTTTACAACATTCACAAATGCAGGATTAAAAAGTATGAAAGAAAAGCTTGAAAATGAAGGGATAGAATTACCATATAAAAATAATTTTAAAACACTAAACAGTTTAACATGGAAACTTTCAGGATTTACAATGGCGGAAATTATTAAAAATAGTGAAAGAAACAAGTTTTTTAAAAGTATCCATATTAAGACGAGTAAAAATGAAAATGTAGAATTTAGTGAAGCTGAAAGTATTATTGATTTATATAATAAAATTTTAAATAGTGAAGGGAAAAAGCTTGAAGATATTAATAATAATGTTGTGAAAGACTATGTGAGAAGGTATATAGAAGTAAATAATACAAATATTTTACCATTTAACATCTTACTAACAGGTCTTTATCTTTATAATAAATGGAAGAACACGAATGGGAAGAAAGATTATGTTGATAGTTTTATTCATGTTATAGAGAATAAGATAGATATTGAAACACCAGTTCTTATAGTTGATGAAGCACAAGATTTAAGTAAGGTTCAAACCATGCTTATAGATTTATGGACTAAAGAATATGATAGGGAAGTTTTCATGATTTGTGGTGATGATGACCAGACAATTTATGAGTGGAATGGCGCATCTCCTAAATATCTTATAGAATATACTAATGAAAATCTTGAAGTCATAAAATTAGAAAGAAGCTATCGTATTCCGAAAAAGATTTCTTTATTTCTCAACAATATCTTAAAAACTATAAAATATAGAGAAAAGAAAGAAATAAACACTGGAAAAGAGGGTGGGGTTTTAAAGTATTATTCGCTTTCTGAATTTAAACTTTGTGAAATGTTAAAATCTCATATTGATAAAGAAAAAACAAATTTTATCCTTTGTAGAACAAATTATATAAAAAATAAAGTGTCTAATTTATTATTTAAAGAAACTAACATATTTTTTAATGAATTAGGACAAAATTTTTGTGGTAAATGGTCGGAAAAATTTGTTATATTATGTAATGTTTTAAACAAGATAGATAAGAGAGTTTTTTATCTTGATTATAGAGAAGTTGAAGTTTTATTTGAATGTTTACCTGAAAAAACCTGTTTGGAAGAAGGGTCTTTAAACTGGTTAAAAAATAAAAAGGGTAAGATTAAAACTGAAGAAGTATTATCTAGAACAATATGGAAGGATAGTATTAATCTAGCTGGTTTTATTGAAAATTCTATTAGTTTAAAAGATAGAATGATTAGATATATTGAGTATAAAAAATCAGTTGGGTATAAAGATATTGTAGAGAATGATTTGTATAAGAAAAAATTGATGATGCAAAAGAATATTATACCATTTAATTATAATGAGGGTGTTGTGAAAAGTAATGTTTTTCTTGGAACTTTTCATTCTTCTAAAGGATTAGAGGCTTATAATGTTTTTGTATTTTTAGGTACTTCTAGACATTTTAACATTATTGATGATTCTGAAAAACGAGTTTTTTATGTTTCTTGTAGCAGATGTCTTAATTCTCTGACTTTTATTGGTAGTAGTATGTTGGGTGATGAAATGTTTGGTTTGGAGAATGAATTTTTAAAGACGATAATAAGTCATATACAAGAGAAGAATATTGTAGAGGTTTGAAACTATATTATAGATGATAGAAATCTTTATAAATTGTTTTACTTATATAGATTATTAGGGAGAAAAAGATTGTGATAATTATAGATTCTAGAGAACCATTAAGGATAGGGGAAAAATTAGGTGAGTTAATGGTTGAAACTAGAAGTGAAACTTTAGAATTTGGAGATTATTTAGTTCATGATACTTTAATTGAGAGGAAAGAGGTTAGAGATTTTGTTTCAAGTTTACGTGATGGAAGGCTTGAGCGTCAAGTTTATCATTTAAGTCAGTTTCCTCATTTTATTTTATTGATTGAGGGAGACATTAATAAGTTATTTTTGAGTAGTAAAATTAAAAATTTTACAGTTTCACATTTTTATGGAGAATTAGCCAGTTTATATGCTCGACATCGGTTATCGTTTATTTTCACTAAAAATATTGGTCAGACTTGTATTTTCTTAAAAAAACTTGATGATAAGTTAGAAAAATATGGGAGTGGTGTTATTGAGAAAAAGGGTTTTTCTAATATTAACAGGGTTAGTAATCATCTTGATAAGAGAGTTACTGTTCTAACAGCAATAGATGGTATTGGAGAAAAGAATGCAGTTTCTATACTAGATACTTACAGTTTGAAAGAATTATTCTCTATAAGTGTTAGAGAGTTGGAGAGAGTGAATGGGATAGGAGTAGTAAAGGCTAAAAGTATTAAAGAGGTGTTTGTCTAGATGGGGAAAAAAGTTATTAGTGAAGAGTCTGATTTTTTCAGAATTTTATTTAGTAAGTGGGCGCATGTTCTTTTAGATATTGAAGATGGTATGATAGTGAGAGATTTATATAAGAATTTTAAGATAAAAAGGAGAAATATTTATCCTCCACAGTATATTTTTAAAGTTACAAGTTTTCTTGAAAAAAACGGGTTTTTAAAACGTGAAAAGAAAAAAAATTTGTATATACTATTTTTGACACTGAAAGGATTAAAAATGAAAGAATATTTAAGAAACATTGAGGAAATACTGTTAAAAAATGGTGAGTGATTTATGAAATTATCTGAAACCTTCAACTTCCCTTACGGACACCGATTATTGAATAATCATGGGAAGTGTTTTAGCCTTCACGGACATTCTATCAGGCTGGAAGTATCCATTTCTGGCAATGTTGATGAAGAATCAGGGATAGTGTTAGATTCTAGAGAGTTTAGAAGGATTGTTGAGAAAGAGATTGTTGAAGTCCTCAGTTTTTCTTACATCCTACAAGCTAAAGACCCCTTATTGAAATATTTGGAAAAGTTTGAGGAAGAAGCATTGGATGATGTGGGGAAGGTTTTATGGAGGGTGGTTGGAGTACCTTTCACTCCTACGAGAGAGAACGTTTGCCGATGGGTTTATAAACAACTCGTGACCAAGTTCAAGCCTGATTTTATTGTTGAAAAAGTGAGGTTGTGGGAAGATGAAGATTCTAGTGTTGAGGTGATTGAATGATGGGTAAGAAAGAACGAAAAACATTATTAAAATTCAAGTATATAAGACGATGCGAGTGTGGGAAGAGGTTTACCTCGTTAGATAAACGAATAAAGGTATGTACGGATTGTAGGACGTGGTGAAAAAAATGGTTTCAAAAACCTTTTTGAAAATTATATTGTACTCTTTCTTATTACTTTTAGCACTATTCTTAACCGTTAATAGTGTTCGTGGAATCATCCTAACCCCTTCAAGCCTTAACGTTGAAACATTCACAAGCCAAGAAAAACAAGTCAATCTAACAATTAAAAACGATTATGGTACGGACTTGTTTAACATGAGATTTTCTCCAATACAAGACGTAACATTTCCAGAACGGTTTAACTTGTCTATTGGTGAAGAAAAAAACGTATCCATTAAGTTCTTAACGAGTACGGGCTATCAAAGAACGCTGACGAGTCTGGTTAGTTTCTTCACGAAAGGCGGGTTTAACTTCACCCAAACTACAGAACTGGTAACTATCAACGCTACAGGGTATAATCTTAAAGAATTAACCATCATACAAGGGAGTACAGTATCATGGCGTAATGATGATACTATAAGTCATACAGTGACTTCTGGCTTGTTTGATGAAGAACTATCTCCAGGAGGGACGTTTACTCATACTTTCCAGAATGACGGGATTATTGATTATTTTGACGAATTCACTAATTTTGTAGGGAAGATAGTTATCCAGAACAAGGAAGGTTTAGAACTAATCCACAACCCGAACACTGACACTGAATTATCAATAAGTATCAATAGTATTTTAATAGAAACAATCTTGAAAGTGGAATTGTTAGAAGATAATAATTTCACCATCAGGACTGGAAGTCAGGAGGAGACGGTTATCAGGATTAGTAATACGGGAGAAAAACCCGCTTTTGATATTATATTATCTGGTGAATGGCTGATTCCTAGCAAGACAGGATTCGTTCTTAACGGGGGAGAATCCACGTTTGTCCCGATTGTGTTAAAACCATTCATCCAGAATAGTACAGAAACTAACCAGTCTTATACGAAAACATTAACCATTTCTAGCAATAACACGTTAAGTCATGCGTTAAGTTTTGAAATATTCATCCCTTTCACTCTAGAAGGGAATATTACGATTGGTGAAGATGCAGATTCATTCTTCAAAAGTAAGCTAGAATTTTGCAGTGCCTTCCCTACAAGTCCATTATGTATTACAGAACCGTTAGTGAAAGAAGTTGAGAAAATCATTTTTAAAAGTCCCCCACTCCCTTACAATTATACACAGGAGGACGTGGACAAGCTTAACAGGAACTATCTAGAATTGAAGAGGGACATGGACGGTTTAAGCAATATTGTTAAAGACACGAACTTGAAGGTGGAAGAGAATATTGGTGCTATCACTTTAAACGTTAGAGGGATTAGAGAACAGAATGACGAGCTTTATAACCAGTCTAGGACGAATCAGATAGTGTTGATTACAATGAGTTCATTATCCGCTATTGCTTTTTTATTATTGATAGGATTAAGTATTGGCGGTTATCTAGTGATTAAAGGTAGAGGATTGTTCCAACAGGATAGGACGATAAAAACTTGAAATCGAAAAAAAACTTCGATAAAAAAGAATACCAAAAAGAGTACCATTCTAGATATTATCAGGAGAATAGGGTTAAGATATTGAAATACACTCGTGAATACAATCAGAAAAACAGGGATAAGATATTGAAACAACAACGTGAGTATTATCAGGAAAACAAGGCTAGAAAGAAAAAACAAAATTATGAACGTTACCATAAGAGAAAAGAAATTTGGGGTTCACTATCAGAGGGTGAAAAGCACGAACTAATGTTTGCACTTGCACAAAAAATACTTTATGGTGAAGAATGATGGAGTCTGGAACGAAGGTAGTGTTTATATTCATGATAGGTTTTATATACGCCATCACGAACTGGTTCATGGATATTAGTGCTAATTTTGGGAATGCACTATGCAATGGGTTTTTTTGTTTGAGAAATCTTGACGCAGTCTTTCACGTTTCTTGGTATTCGAGCATGCTACTTTTTGTATTCGTTAGTGTGTGGTTGCTGAAAGAGGTTGTACGTAAAGTATGAAGTATAAGACACCAGTCATTATTGGAGTAATCGTATTATCCTTAACCTTTTTCATACTCGTAGGACTAGCCATTCTACAATGGATTAAGATAGTACATTTAATAATCGTTATCGTAAGCACACTCTTCCTTTTCGGGATAGTAGTCGGGATTGGCGTGTTAATTCATGTTTTAAATACACGAAAAAACCCTGCAAGAAAGAGCATAAGGATAAAAGATGAAGACTTTATAGACTATGGAAGAAAGTATATAATGGAAAAATATTACGACCTGATAGAAGTACAACATTACAGGATTTGGCATTTGGGAGAGGAACGAACCCCGATAGGATGGTTGCACGGTACTGGAAGGATTACAAAACACGTTCTAGACTTATTGATTAACTTGTACGAGCCTGAAGAAAAGATAAGCTTGTTAATAAATAGTGACTATACTGAAGTGAAGGAAACTGCAGAATTACTAACTGCAAACCCTCCAAAGCATAACGTGATAGTGCAAAAAACTACGAATCCTAATACGGGAGAAGTTACGGAAAAGAAGGAAACGATACTCGTACAAGATAAGGTGGAAGAAGAAAGGGAGGAACTTTAAAAATGGTGAATATAGTAGTGGTTATTGTAGGAATATTAATGGTTTTAACACTATTTATGGGAGTTATAACATTACTAGGATTCCTAGCCTATTACCTCACTAAACAATTCAAGACCATACCTCCAGACTTGCCAATGGTAGTGAATTGGAATCCTAACAGGAGTGGCGGTTATGCTTTAGGGTTAGAAACCGAGTTTACTGGTGACAAGTTTGAGGATAGGATAATGTGCAAGTTCTTGCCTCGAGACGTTAAGTATGATGAGAAGAAACGACCTGTAGAAGCTAGTGAACAACCGATAGTGTTAGCGAGGGGGAAGAGGATTAGTATTCCTAAAGGAAGTCATAGTAGTTATCGAGAGATAGTACATTACCTACCAGAACACGCTTATGAATTGCCCGAGAATTTTAGGAATACTCTTATCGGTCAAGCAGTTAGTAACACGATAGAATTATTAAATGTTAGGGATAGTGCCATGCAAGCAATTAAAGAAGGGGATAAGGCTCGTGCGGAAATCATTCGACAACTTAATCAGGGTGAATTAACTGATGACTTGGTGAAGAAACTCCATGATTATTATAACTCGTTTTTGAGGAATGAATTACAAAAACAAGGGGTTAATCCTTCAAAAGACGTGTCTATTATAGAAAAGAAGCTATGAATCAAAAATTATCTGACTGGGAAGTGGATATTATCACGAGAATACTAGTAGCTGACACTAACTTTTATAGGTGTAAGGTTGAAGAAAACGTTGGGAAAGACACCCTGCAAGGTTTCAAGGAGGCACGAGAATACACAGAACTATTCCTGGATTCTAGATATTTACTTTCTACATTTCTTCTAGAAGTGGAAGAACAACAAACTTTTTTACTTTTTCCTAACGAAATATACTCCCGCAATAACCACGCCCATCAAGATGACCAACCCACCAGCCAAGAATACGAATAATAACAAGTTATTCCCTTCCTTCTCTTTAGCCAATACTTGAACTGCTAACGCTTCATTCCCTTCCTCATCACTATACAAGCTAAAACTGGTAGTGTTACTATTACCCACATTATCCGTAACCGTACATCTTAAAGTATAGATTCCTGGCTGGTCAAAATCACTACCCCTAAAAGTACCTATTGTGGTTGTAGAATTACCACTATTTCCTGAAGGCTTATTAACCTGAACTGCAAATGTCAAGCTAGTATCTACACGGTCACTACCCACACACTGATAATTTAAGATGTCAAACAATTCTATAAATTGTGGGGGTATAGCTGTTAGGTTCAGACTATCTGGTAAAACGTTATCAAAAGTCACAGTATCTTGAGTATCGTTAGCACCATCAATCATTACCACCCGAGTATGTGTAGTGTTGAAAGCACTAGCGTTCACGATATAACTTGTTATGTCATTCATCGTGATAGAAGCTGTATCGAAAGTACAGCTTGCTGTACCAGACAGTGTTGCTAGGGTGATGTCGGCACAGGCATGAACACTACTTGTACTGTTTTCAATGTTGAAAGTGATATTATTCCTATTATCTGTTTCGGTAAGGTTACCAACGTAAGTGGCTGAGAAAGTTACTGTACCCCCATTAGAACTCCCAGAGAGTGGTGCGGTAATCGTGACTGAAGTTAAATTACTGTCTGGATTAGCATTTGTTAAAAAACTAGAGAGAATCATTACCAAAAATAAGAGTAAGATTACACTATACTTTCTCATCATTTTTTAGTTCCTCATTTCTTTTTCAAAAATAGTAATCCCGTCCTCTCATTCTCTCCCACCTTATAACCTTCTGGCATGTCTATCGCCCTCTCATCCCGATTTTTCGAAAACCAAAACATGTGCCCGTTACTGTGGAGGAAGTACCTGTCTCCTTTACTATTCCGTTGTTCGTAAACCATAGTTTTTTATCTTCCTTCTCGGATAAGTCTTAAACTACTCAAAGCTACCAGTATTCCAGCGATGAGGATGGTGAATCCTGCAATAGCTTGTATCGGGGCGAAAGTGATTTCTAGTATTGGAAGCGTTAATACTCCATTAATCAAGAGTATCACACCAATACCCCCTACTAGGTATTCTTGAAATTCTAGTTTTTGAATGCTAGAAATGTTTGTCAATCTTTTCGTTCCTACCGTTATGAATAAGACGAATGCGACCATGATACTGACTGCTGGGAGCATGTAACTACTTGCTGGAAGCCCGAAACTTGCTAGTCCTGTAAGGATTAGTACGGTTGCTGTGCTCAATCCCAGCCATCCCATCACTTTTTGAGGGAATGTTTTTCCTAGAGAGTAGTTAGCCATTGTTTATATCACCCAGTCTTTGTATAAATATATGGATTATTTAAGTTTTTAGTTTTTCCCTCCTTTTTCATTGGACACTCGTATAGAATGGCAGGAAACCGAATATTAAAACTAGTAAGACTATCCCTTGTAGTATCATTGAACTACCGAATATGAGCCAGAACTTACCCTTGCCTAAACTACCACTATACGCTCCTGTAATAACCATAGAGATTAATGGGATGAATATGAGTAGTAAAAGGCTTAAACCATAAATGTTTATTCCTAAGTATTGTAAGACTTCTAAATCACTCATGTCCGCTATTGTCGTGATTAATAGTTCCTTGCTAAACGCCATTTTCCCTACATTTTCTTATTATTCTTCCAGATGACGTATATGATACCGCTCACGATTAGTATGATTATCAAGAGTCCTATTCCAGTATTAACTCCTGTGTTAATAATTTCTATCGCTTGTTTTCCGATAGGTTCGGGAGTTAGTATTGGTATTGGTGTTGGTGTTAGTGTTGGTGTTAGTGTTGGTTCTTCCGGAAGAACACAACTACCCAACCCTGATACTAACTCGTCAATCACCACTTCATCCCTAGCTTTTGAAGAAACTAGACCATTACTACATGTTAAACGATATTCTAAATCCTGATTAGCCCTACACTCACCAAATTCAAAGGTTTGAAAAGTACAAACACGCTGTTCTACAAACCCGTTTAATTCTTTACTCTCTCTACTTAAATACTCCCAGTCCTGGCAGGGATTAGACAATACAGGGCAGGATGATACCTCATTTTCCACTACAAACTCGAAAAAATTACTTGTGATAAGCCCTTGTTTAATCCCTTTAACCACATAAATTACAACATAACGCCCTTCTTTACTCGGGGCAGTAAGTGTTAAGATAATGTTTAAAGTACAAGGTAATTCACACCCTAACGCTTCTCCCGTAATGTCTCTCCTCCAATAAACCGTGTTTGTATCTAGACTGTTTATCGTTATTTCCGCACCAGATACTTGTTCTCCAGGCTGAGCGTGTTCCATGTCTAGATTCAAGACTATCGTGAACTGTTCTAAAGGCTTATAGACTGTTTTTCCTTGTACTGCTATTATCGTTTGCTGACTGAAGAAACTAGAAAGTTTATTCCAGAACGTTTGTTCTCTTACTTCTACTTTTAATAATCCGTCAGGAGTTGGGTAACTATTTTCAAAACTTGCGGATACTACTAAAACACTATTAATCGCTATTAATAGTAATAATACCATTCTAATAATGTGACTTTTTTTCATCAGGAATTCCTCAACATAATTCTAGCCTTCCTAATCGCTTCGGTTCTATTCTTCGCCACTACCTGAAAAAATCTGGTGTGTTCATCAGTATATTTTTTTCCTGATTCTACAAATTGCACGGCATATACTCCTTCCTCAAATTTTAAAGGATGAAATGCTTTTACTAATTTATATTTTTGCATTATCTAGTTCTTCCTTCATTCTGTTAGTGAAAAGTATGCCATCACCATTATCAATCCTAGTATCGCTATAAAATGGTAAACGGTAATCGTGAACACTTCCCAAACGAATAAAGGAAACTTCTCCACGTGTAAGACTTGTAAGATTCCACCAAGTATTAAAAAACTGAAAAAGAAGAATCCTATCGAACCTACCACTACATCCATGATAGTATTCCCTTGCCTGTTAATCACACTCCTCACTATTAAAACTGTGATTAAGAAAAAAATAAATAATGCACCAATCCACATCATTAATATCATAGGAACTAGGAATGTTTGAGTAATATGGGCGTTGTAGCCTATCCCTAAATCTGCCACCTTATTCATCGCCACATCCCATAAGAATATCGAGATAGAAAGTAAGACTATCAAAAAGGCATCCCATCTTTGCTTTTTCCAATCTAAAACGATATTGGGTAACTTCCTCATTTTAACCCTTTTACTATCTTATTCCATGCTTTAGTACTGAATATTACTATCGCTAGTATTATTAATCCTAGTGTAGCCCAGAAAATAATCCATAACCCGAAATTCTCAAAAATTAGGGCGATGGTCGCACTAAGGAAGATATAGATGATAAACCCGAATATTATCAATCCTGCAGTTTTCACCTTGTTACGAAAACATTTCATATCATTTTCCCTTCATAACTCAAATCTTTTCTAGAGTCCATAATAACCCCCACCAAAATACTCCAACACCCATACTAATCCCGAAAGTCCATGACAAAATGTCAGGACTTATTGGGAACTCGAAAATCTTGAAAAAGTCTATTATCGTCGTGAAAGCAAGTAGGAAAGTGGACACTATAAAGATTATGAAAAAAACTATTTTCGCTATTTTAATACCTTTTTTCCTAACCATTTTTCGATTTCAACCCTAGTATTATTGCCGTGATTATCGTGATGAGTTCTAGTATAGACTCGGCTAGAGTGCTGAAAAACGCTCCGATAAACGGGATGAATGATAGGATGTTCGCTCCCAAGTCTAGCAAGCTTAGAAAGATGATTAATACTACCAACATCCACACGGTCTTATCAGTCATACATTCACCTTCCAAACAATTTTAACACTTTACTCCCGAAATTCTCACTTTCTTTCACGACTAGCCCGTCCTCGTCATAAACCGTATAATGTTTTCCAGTTATTGGTATGAAAAACAGTTTCCTAGTCCTCTCCCCAGCCACTATAACAGTATCTACATCTTCAGAAACTATCACCATGTCATAAACTATACCATTCCTCTCTTGTTTCCTGATAATATTCCTCTCAATCCTATCCCTAGCAACCTCATTCTTTACAACGGTTAAAGCGTTTTCTAAACCTTTCTCCCTAACATCATCCACTATCTCATCAAGTTTTTCATCATCAATATTTCTTCCAGCACATTCTAGCACGTTATCATTACTCAAACACTTCCTGATAAGCTTATGTTGTTCGTCAGTATCTAACCCTTCCCACACTTCTAAAGCAGTCGTCGCCTGTTCATCACTCAAGCCTTCACCAACTAATTTTAACCTAGCCTGTTCCACATCAACCTTACCATCATGGAAAGCCGACACGCTAAAAATAGATAAAACTAATACTGCCAATAATAAAAAAGTCTTTTTCATTTTCCTATTCCTCAATATAATTTAATAATACAACAATAACCAACGTAGAACTTACAAATACGAGCACTCCAGCACCCATCACACCTGCTCGTGCGAAAAATGACAAGTCACCAAACAGGAGATGTCCAACCGCATGAGCAAATGTTATGATAATACCACCGAGTATTCCAAACACTAGATAAACCCCCAATTTTAATGACTTCATCTTTTTCACCTCACCACTTGAAGCGTTACCGATAATAATATGATAAAAACTGTGAAGATTAACAATACCACCCCTATTTTTTTCTTCCTAAAAAGTATAAATAAACTACCAGCTATAAAATTAATCCAAGCCATGAAAAAAAAGATTACATTCCACATCAAACTCATTTTGGAAACCCCACAATTAATGAAATAACAGTAGCCAATACTGATACTATGCCAAACCCTATCCAGGAAAGTATTGGATTATTACTGATTAATCCAGCCCCCCACAATAAAAAACCTAATTGACCGAATAAGATAAGTATAACTCCCATGAGTTCGATATTTGCCAAACCCATTTTACTCATCGCTTCTTACCTCCTCGTGATAAGTTACCACGTGACATACTCCCACACCACCTCTATCAACTTCACATTTACCATCCCCTTGATGCTAATAAGATTAATAGGATTGATAAGATTAATTGTATCCCGCCAAATATTGCAACCATATTCTTTTTCCCCATAAACGTAGTGACTGAAAAAGGCACTATATTTATTATAAACAATGCGAATACTATCAATAATAATTCGTCAATCATTTCACAAACCTCTCAAGAATTGTTACAATTAACGCTATCGCACCGAAAATGATACTTCCAACCCAGATGAACCTTGTATCTTTCAGGACGAAACCCATAAAAGCAATTATCGAACTTAATATTCCAACCAGTAATAGTGATAATCCTATAAAAACATTGATGCCAATCTCTCCTTTTTGACCAGCCATTATCTTTTCCGTCCTCCTCGTGATAAGTTACTCCCTAACAAGATAACACCACCAACTACTAACCCTATAATAACGTATAAGAGAATGCTCGGCTTGTCACAAAAACTTTCTGACACTACACTAGGCTGTTCTAACCAGAGATTACACAATATCCCGCAAGTCCTACTCTCCTTATCCACCCATTGACCACCTTCAGCCCTACACTCGACTTCTCCAGGCTCTGGAGGCACTGGCGTAAACCCTTTCTCGCAAGTTCCAGTTATCGTGTTGAAGAATGGCTTGTCTAACGGACAGTTCGTTCTAGGAATACATTCTGAAAACGTACTAATCTTTCCATCCTCACAACTAACCCTGCAATACTCATCCCCAACAATCTTGAACTCTTGAGTAGTTCCTAACGGACAGTCTTCACCAATCGTTGGTTGCATTTTTTGTTTTGCGTCTGGAGTGCAAAAGTTAATATCAGCAGGATAACACTCTATACGTTCATCAATCTTACATTCTTCTAGATTAACTAGATTATTCCCTTCCTCATCCTTAAGGATAGGACACCATTGTCCAGGACTGGGAATATACACTGGCTGTCCATTATTAATCTCGTCAATCCTAACATTATTCGCACTTATCACTTCCTTCATATTAGCTACGTAATTAACAACTTCGTCAGGCTTCAACATTAAACCACCATCCCAATACCTTAATGTTTCTAGACTATCACGCTCATTCTTAAAAATACTCGTGATACTACTATCTTTAAGCTTCTTGTTCACCCCTCCAACACTACAATCTTTTGCTAATGATAAAAAACCATCTCCACTCGTACTTTCTAACCTGTAAACTACTGATTTTTCTATAATGCTTGAATCCTCGTTTGGACTGTTTAGATTCAAAAATAGTCGTCTCCCACTTTTTATGTTAAACACTTGATTTCTTTCACCTATCTTGTTAATATTCACACAATTGTCAGTATTCCTATCACAATCTTTAGCATTAAATATACTGCTAAACGCTCCAGAAACTAAAACATTATATGCGCAACTTCCAGTAACATAACTATTCTCTCCGCAAATGATACTACCTCCACTTTTAAAATTTTGAGGATTGTAATCTACTTCACTATTAAAACCACGACAGATACTATTCCCGAAATCATAAGAAAATACTGGTTCTAGAAAGAATACTGCTGATTGCTGGGTGAGGAACAGGCTAGTAATGACTAGAAGTGTTATGATTCCAACTATCGTAATCCCAATCCCTACTTTTTGTTTAACACTTACAACCATTCTCTAGTCCCCATATCCTAAGTAGTAACAATACTATACCAAAAACACCCAAGACACTTGAAATGACTGCCAACCAAAATAGGAAGCTTTCAAATATTTTTTTCCTTGCCATAGTGTTTTAAAATACGTATGAATTATTTAAGTTTTTAGCTTTCAACCCTTCTTCCTATAATTCTTGTTCGCCACGAATACGAAGATAGTGAAGACTATAAGAATGATTAAAATAATGGCTAATCCAAATCCCGTCCTCACATCTAACAATTCTTCACTAGCAGGTTCTATACTAAAATCAACATTTTCAGGAATTTCCTGAACAATCTCGTAATTCACGACTATCCCTCTAGTATGGAAGAACTTATCACCATTCACAGTATAATAAGGCGTGATTTCGTAAGATATTATGCCTAACTGACTCGTGTCTATCGGTATAGAATACGTCTGACTTCCTTTATCGAATGAGATACTTGTTAAAAAGCTTTCTTCACCATCTACCAAATCCTTCACCACATTCACTCGTACACCACTATCAGGCAGGTTTGTAAGTTTGTTATCAATATTAAAACTTAACTTTTCACCACTTTTTAATAGTTTAAAATAATCAGTATCCATGTTAAAACTTGGTTGAGTGATTGTTAAAAAACTATCATCAACAATGCCGAACTTGAACTTGTTGCTTAAACTATCAACCTCTACACTATCAAGCGTGTAATCATACCGTCCACTCGGTAAACTTTCTATCCCAAAATATTTATCAATAACACCCATCCCGAAAGGTTCTAAAACCATGTTACTCCCTAAACTGCTCGTATAAACCGTACTCCAACAATCACTCTTAGGATTAGGAATCATGACGTTACCCATGACTTCATTCCTACAAGAGAATGAAGGTATTCCAGCAGTTAAAGAATAATCTCCAATCACGACACGTGATTCAACAACCTTCTCCCTACCCCCTACCTCAACAAGTATTATATCCCGTACTACTTCAACAATATCAGGGGCTTCACTAACCACTTTCACACAAACGCCAGATTTTATATCATACGCTTCATCAACACCACACCTTAACACTTGTCCCTCCCTAAAATCAGCAATATAATGAATGGCTAATGTACTATCTAGAGGGACAGTCACGCTTTCTCCACCTGCTAATTGTCTCGTAATCTTCCCTTGCAAGTCGGTAGCTACTCCTTCCTCTGTAAAACTGCGTAAGACGGCAGGATAACTGTCTAGGCAAAACTTTACAGGAGGATAAGTTAGTTCATTAATCGTGACTATACTACCTTCAGTAAATACATCCCTAATAACTACTTCATCATTCTCGACTTCACAACTATATAAAGGCTTATACCTGACCTCTTGTAACTCTACAAAATTCCTATCCCCACCAGCCTTCAAGACCAGTTTTGGATGGTAAGGTGATGGTATAGTAATCGTCTTCACCATGCCACCATCAAGATAAATAGTGACTATTTCAGGATTTAACACGTCAGGCACTATCTCGAACAAGAAATTCTTACTCATACCAACACCACCATTACTTTCTAGATTAACCTCTACCCCTTCAAAAGTTATCTTCGCCTGTTGATACTCGAACTTTAAACTATTCTCGACAAGAACCACCCTACCATTAAACCTTAAATAACGCCCTTTAAAATCTTCTTCCAACCGTAAATCCACTCCATAACCCCTACAATCTCCTGTCGTAACCCTGTAAGAACCATCATTATAACTAGGGACTGGACAACCATCTGGGAAGGTGTCTGTAAAACGCCACTTACTATCTACACATTCTAGACTACCACTATTCTCTCCACAGTCTGCAAGTGCTAGGGAAGGGATTAAGAAATCATCATATAAGAACCAATCCTCGCCGAGAATCGTTTGCTGACTTAATATGATGAATAAAGGAATGCTTACCGCTATGATAAGCATTGATATTAAACTCCCAATCATCCACCGACTCATCCCCATATCACGCCATCTTTAATATCTTCCCGATTATTTAATTTTTTAGTTTCAGATTCAAATGATTATAATCATCACTATCACCAATAATAACGTGGTTAAAAAACTACCCCCGATAGATAATGCAGGATTAATCTTCAAATACATCAAAACGCTACCCAACACTCCAGTAATGGCTAACAACGAAAACAAGCTGATAACCCATACTGGAATATTCAAATCCTTCCCCCCACTCACTGGACTATGAACCGTCTTAACCTCTCGTAACTTATCGAAAAACTCGAAAATCACGCCACTACTACTCACATCCACCTGAACTTCCAACCTATCCTCAGCAGACTCTCCACCACTTCCTACTCCTCTTGCTAAGATGTTGAAAAATAAACTTCCAGTATTAACATCTTCTGGAATACTAACCGTGAATGGCGCAACATATTCTTCATTACTCGGCTTTGTTAATAATTCGTTCGTGTTTATCGTTACAAACTCACAACTACCCTTAGTCACTTCTTCACAAGACAAGAAAACAGTAGCATTAACACCACCATCATTCAAGACTACAACATTCCTAGTCCTCACACCCCCCTTCCTTAACAACATCAGATAATTCCCTCCACCCTTCTCATTCTTAATCTGTAAACTCATATTACCAATCTTCAATATTTTAAAAGGGGCTACTTCTGCACCGCCACCTCCACCACCCCCTTCATTCGGAGGGCTACTGTAACCATATACTATCCTCATCTCGTACGTGCTACTCGCTCCCAAGTCTTGAGTAATACTCACGCTACCCAAACTAAAACTCACCTCATTACTAGTTAATGTCGTATCATTCTCGGTCAGTCCTGTACTGTTAGAAGTAGTACTATTTGGAATAGTCACGGTCTGGTTTGTGAAAAATTCTGTTGGGTCTTCAGCACCACCACCACATAATTCACCACCACAACCACCCCCACCACTACCTCCTTCCGTACCGTTATAACCATAATTAGTCACGTTCACGCTTATAGTAACATTCTGTACCAATACTTGCTCATAAGCCCCCCCGCCACTTCCACTCACTAAATCCCAAAACACATCAACATTCTGTCGCTGACTAAAATGGGGTAAGTCCTCATCACCAACCCTAATCGTTAAATCATCAAGTACACGGTTATGATTATTAGTCACGTTTATTCTAACCGTACAATCCCCACTCGTCAATCCTGTACAGACACTCCCAACCCCCGTAGTATTTAATGCTTCAACCTGATAACTAATATTATACAATCTCGTCAATCCTTGCGTAATATTATCAGTAAAATTAACAAGTAACAATGTCGTGTTAAATGACGTATCAAAATCTGTTCCAGACTGGTTTTCTACGTCAATACTACTAACAATCGTGTAGCGTGGGAGGGTGCTGTTAATATTTATTAAAGTATTATTCTGATTAATGTTAGAAACTGCTATTGTTCTCGTATAATTAATATTATGTGTCGTATTCTTCCCAATACTCACGGTATAAGTCTTTTGCAAGCTTACATTCTGGTCACGCTCAACCACTCCACCTTCTAAAATTGTGAATGGTGTACTGTTAATAAAAAGTTTTTGAGTATCATTACTATCACTCACGCTCAGGTTCATCTCATAATCCCCAACACTAATATCATAAGGAACATTCCACCTAAACGTTCCAATTCCGTTTGTAAACGTTGTGTTTACAACATGACTCCCTGTGAAATTAATGAATAAAATGTCTAGGTCTGAAAGACTATCATTATCAGCCACACTCACATTCACTAAAACACTTCCCCCCTGTAATGCTGTAATGTTAGTAATATTTACTAACAATATTCTTGGTCTAGTATTTTCTATAATAACGCTAATGTTTAAAGGTGTTCCGTTTTCATAACTATCAAAAGCTAACACTTCAAGAGTGAGGTTATCATATTTTGTTAAATTCCCTACACCTATAAAAACTGGCAATGTAGTATTAAGGCTTTGTGTTGAATAACTACTATTCCCTCCAAGACTCGTGTTTTCAACATTGTTAAGATACCATTTATAAAAATAAGTCACAGTATCACTATCACCATCTGTTGCGTTCACGACAGGAGTAATCACGCTACCAACACGATAAGGACTACCATCCAACCTTATAGTGTTCATTACTGGCAAACTATTCAAGACTAGACTAATGTTTAATTCTTCAAGGTCTTGCTGTTCACTCACGTTAGTCTCGTAAGAAAAAACCGTTCCAACAACGGGGCAACTTATTAAAGTATTTTCTGGAGGTCTAGAGAAATTAGTCCCTCCACCCTGACTCCAAGTCCCTGTATAATCGTTACAGGAGAAATTAAATAATAATCCGTCACCAGCTCCTGTCTCGCTACTATTATAACCGTATCGTCTTATAGGATTTGTAGTAACGAATTTATTACTCCTTACAAATCCTAACGTTGTATCATTCGTTTGTGAAGTACTCCCGTTAGTAATATTCAGATTATCATACCCTGCATCAAATGGGGGATTATTAGTTCTTGCGACGAAAAAATCTAGCTCTGTCAAATGCTTAGCTTTAGTGTAATTACTCGAACTTTTAGTACCATTCACCCATACCCAGAACAAACTTTCATTATTACTAGATACTCCAGATAATGACGTGTTAAATTCTAGAATTATACTACACTCGTTCCCATTATTACAATCCAAACCAGTATCAATCACTGCATCATCATAAATACATATAGCATCAGCAGGACATCCTATACCATTCCCTCCTACTATCCCTAAATCATCAACATAAGTACCCATAGTAGCGTTAGTATCAGTCAATCCAATACTCATCCAATTAGCGATATTAGTTATTTGGAAAGTGAAAGACGCATTAAAACCTTCGCCATTCCTAGAATAATCTTGTTCTCCCCTAATACACTCGTCATCACCAGGAGTTGTTAAACCACTAAAGTTCAGGGAATAAGTCCCGTCAATCGGATGAGCATCGGTTATTTTACAACTCCTCTGGTTTCCACCATCACCCCCGTCATACTGGACTACACTGTTATTCTCGAAATCGTCAATGATATAATAACTACCTACTCCACCAGTGGTTGGAATACGCACACTACCAGCAGTTATTGTTGCCGCCTCACTATCGGTAGTGTTAATATCTGTATCGAAACCGTTAGCACCACTCCCTGCTTTATACGTTGTACTATCCGTAAACGGGTCTAGTTTATCAAGGTCAAACTTTAACACTTTTCCTAGAATGTTTTTGAACCTTGCCCAGAAATATTTAGTTTCACCATTCCCTATCGTTATTGACGCACTACTATTAACTTTCCTACCATACTTACTATCAAGATTATTCAAGAACTGTTTTGCTGGCTCCCAACCATACCCATAATCTAAGCTTAAGCGAGTAGTAATGTTTTCTTTAGACTCATTCAACCCACTAGATATGTTAAACACCGTATAATTCCCGTTATCATCTATAATTATAGTGTATGTTCCCTTACTCTTATTCTCCCACTCGTAAAATACTACCCCGTCCATCTTAGTATAAAACGGTATATCCCAACCTATTTTTACACCACCTAAGTTTTTCACACTAAAATTATAAATATCACAATAGAACCCTTGACAAGTAGTATGGTTATCAACAGAAATATTAAGGTTATTAGATTGTTTAAGACTTACTAAAACTCCACTACTCGAGCTAGTTTTTGATAAACTAGAAACGCTCCCAGCCAAGAGTATAACTATCAAAAAAGATAATAAACCCTTCCTCAACCACAATATTTTTTCCATATTAAATATTAAAACTCTTTCCCAACAAGGATTTCATCTTTTTCTTTATTAAAAGATACCATATAAAAACTAAAGCAATATACATTATCTCAAAAGCTATAATAAACAAGATTACACGGTCATCAGCAAATAAAATATTTGCCTTACTCACCAAGTTATTAATCACGTGCAATATCCACCAAGGGATAGCACTACCAGTAAGCCAGACGAGCACCCATCCTACAAGAGCGAACAAACCAACCCCTAATAAACTAACATCACTTCCACTATATCTTGCAGTATGATAAGCCACCCATCCCAAGACTAAAAATAAAAAAGATAATACCATTCCAGAAATGACCATAACATACTTACTGGTAGTATCCTTCTGCCTGTTACTAATCCACCACGTGAATCCTATAATCAAACTAAAAGGAACCATGAATAATAAGGTTTCACTACTACTTGCTGGTTCAGTCTCTAAAATCATTTTCCCTGTCGGGGCGATACTAAACTCTGTAATGCCTGGAGTAGCAACAAATGCAGTATTACTAATTACTCCTATAATACTTAAAAACCCGAAAATAATGATACTAGCGTGAACGAGATAACTAACCCTGAGATAAGGCTTGAATGTTTTAATCTTTGATAATAATCCTACTTCAGGGTCGTGTATCACACCCCTCATCCATCCCAAACCCTTTTTTAGGCTCGGTTGTTTTCTGGTTAGTATCTCTCCAAGGCTTAACATTGTTAAAACGATAAAACTAGCAAAACCTGCCATTCCGTAAAAAGTCACTCGGTCAAAATAAAGCCTATCCGTAATCCCTCCGTAAAAGAACAAGCCAAAGATAGGAATAAACAGCATGAACATGAAAATGAAGATGCTACTAACTATATGCTCTACTATTTCTGTCGTTTCATAGGTACTCAAGCCCTATCACCTAATATTCATTTATTATTAGGATTATATAAATCTTTAGTAATGACAATTGTTTTCGCCCCTACATCTTCACCCTCGTAAGAAACAGCCCAAATCCTTTCCTTCGTATAATCTTTATCAATAATGTAAAAAGTTAAAAAGTCATCTTCTTCCAAGTCAAGAGTTGTTAATGTTGCATCAGTATAAAAACCATCCATTCCTGAAATGTTCAAGAACCAACACTTATCAGTCCTACCAATAAAACTAGGAGGTTCAAACTCTGGATGGTCAAACTCTAATCGTACAATGTTAAAACTCCACGCAACACAAACCCCTCCCATCATCAAAAAATCATCATATTCAAGAACTAGTCGAACAATCTGGGTAGTATCATTCTCTACCTTACCAAACAAATTAACAGACAAGTTTTGGAAAACCTTTTTCAAAAAGACAGTGCTAGTATATTGTGTAGGATTTTCAGCAATTATAAAAGTTTCGTTAGAATAATAACTCTCACTCTGGACGTACAAGAGATAAGTCCTGCTAGAAGGTTGTGAAACCCTATTCCAACCATCCACAAAAACGCCATAATCTCTCAACTTATAAAACACATTATCTAAATAACAAGATTCGTTCACAAACGTTTTTCCTTTAACATTAGGATTCTTCTCAAAAAAGAGGGTTATATTCTCTTCCAATTCATTAACTTCTTTTTCTGACAAGCACTTATATTCTTTAAACTCTTGAAACAGTTCATAATTCCCTTTTAATAATTCACCACTATTCACGTCTATCACGTTAAAAGTTAATTGTGACGTAGGAATATTCTCACTCGTCTTATCAGGAAAAAAATTTTCATACCATCCAAGAAAATATCCTAAAACAATCACTCCCCCCAATAGTAATACGAGTATAAAAATCATGAGTACGGGAATTATGGGTTTCAACTGCCAAACCTCGCCAAGTTCCACTTCTCGATAAACTCGTCATCACCATTTTCTAAAGCAATTTTATAACACCATTTCTGAATGGTTGGGGTAGACACTTTATTCATCTTCGCCAACAAGTTAAAACTGATTCCTGGATTATCCTTCTTCTCCATATAAGCCTGTTTCATACTATCATGTTTCACTTGCTGTTTTTCGGTCTGTTTCAACTTTTTAGAAAGAACATTCCTCCTTTCAAAACCTTCACTGGACGATATATTACTACCTTCTCCCCCATCACTTTTCTCCTTATTCTTTTCACTAATAAACTTGTTCTTGTACATGGTTTGTAATCCTTTCTTCTTATTAGACAAGCCTTTCACTAATTCATTATAATCTTTCAAGTTATCACGATAATGTTTTTTATACATTTCACTAAACTTATAATCTTCTTCAGCATGCATGAAAGGGGTTGGAAAACAAAAATATTTATTATCCCCTTTTCTAGGATTCATGAAATCGTCAAAAACAATGAACTCACCCGTTCTCAACTCTAGAAACAAGTCTATTCTATCCCTGCTAATATTAAACTCGTTTTTAATCTTCCCTATATCGTCTGGAGTAAGCTTGAAATACCAACGAGAATTGCAACTATCGATAAATTCTTGATTACACTTTTTTAACGTTTGAGTAGTGGCAATAACATATACTCCCTTCCCAAAAGCTCTCACACCAGTCAAGACCTCCCTCAAATATTTAGCTAACATCTTCTCATAAGAAAATGCGGTAGAAATACTACTAGGTAGTAAATATTTTATTTCTTCAAAAACTAAGACTACAGGATGTTTAGCATATTTCAAATTTTTAACAATCCCCTCCATAAAAGTGATGATACTAAAAATCTTAGTCTGCTTATTCTTAATCCATTTCGTAGTCAGGAAATGCCAATTCTTATTATCATTAATCATACTCTTATAATCCATCTTAGTCTCTGTATCAGCCTCGTGAATCATGAAATCTTCATTATTAAACACGTCAAAACTGATTAACACCCTTTCAACCGTCCTCTTATCACCGGCTAACGCACTATCCATTATAGTCATCAAGTCAGTCTTTCCACTGGTAACATTAACATTCTTAGAAGTAACCCCTTTCTTCAACTGGTACATAAACTCGTACATGGTAGCGTCACGTTTTAAATGCTGGGCTATCGTATAACAAACCCTGACAACTTCCTTATCAGGGTCAGCGTTTAATATTGTGCTAAACCCCATAGGGCTAATGTCTTGTGGGGAGAATGAGAAGAATGTGAATTCTCTAGGAAGTTTCGTCTTAGGAATATTCTCTGTCAATGGATGATATATCTTTATCGGGATAGTTTCTTTAACCATTCCCGTACTATTCAGAATGCTCTCATGATACTCCTTCTCCACATTAAATATGCAGAAAGCATTATCTAACTCTTGCTCAACCTTCTCCGTAACATAGATAATAGTATAATCATGCTTCCACAATTCGTAAGAAAGATTATTAGCCCCCATGCTCTTCCCACTCCCACTATCTCCAGCAATCAATAAAAGCCTATTATGTACTTCCCCACGACTTATCGCTCTAGACTTATCTTTTAAAGTCCTCCCTTCTTTATACATCATCAAATAATTATTACCCTTCCACATGTCGTTAAACAAGGTTCAAAAACCTCCCATCATCTGCTTCCCAGACTCGTCAAGCTGGGGTTCTCCAGCATAAACATGTCGTTCTTCCTTCCTAAAAGGTACTTTAGGACGGTATATTGCTTGAAAGATAGCGTTAGACGGTAATGGGATATTCCTCAAAGAAGTTTGACTGATTAAAACAATCCACGCCCTATCCAGCTCGTAATTGATTAACGGAATGTTTATGCACATCCTCCTCTGTCGTTCTAACAATTCCTGCCTTACCAGTTTTGGAATCTTATCATTACCTATCTGTTTCTCTAAGACGAGAAGTTCAGTGTTCAACCCCCTATATTTAGTCATCTTATTCATAATATCATCATAATCTACTCCTTCATCCTCTAATATCTTCCTTGCTGGAAATCCTGGATAGTTCAAGAGTATTGATAATATCCTGAACCTGTACTCGTCACCATAAGGAAGGTTTGTAGCCAAACTTTTTATCGTGAAGAACCTAAACATTTCTTGCACTGGCTTTCCAATAGGTAATAACGTCATTAGTCAAAACACTTCTACCGCTACCGCACCCTTCCTCCTCTCCCAATTAATCATCTCATCCTGAGAATAATCATCAGTAAAATCCTGTGCCTTGTCTAAAAAATTATAGATTACCTGCTGGTCTTGCTCTATCTGCTCTATTAAACGATTAAAAACTTTCTTATCCCCCCCTTTAAATGTTGAAATATAAAATTCTCGATATAACTTATTACGTTTTTTAAAAATAGAAGTATTAACAGATTTTAACACGTCCATCCCTTTAAGACACCATACCGAGATAGAGAATGCAGTGTAAAAGTTTCTTATACCCAATATCTTATTTTTATTATTTTCATAATTTTCTAAACACCTGTTCACCATACTTTTAGCGAATAACATTTTGTTGAAAACGGGGGGGAGGTGAAAGCTTATCCTTTTTAATCCTTTGGGGGTAGTTCCTTAGAATTAAAAAAGAAAAACTTTATCAGGAAATACTTCACCTCCCCCAGACAAAATAAGGTCTATGTTATTTAAAAATGTTTTGGTGAAAAAAGAAGACAGACTATGCCAAAACTTTAAAAAAATTTATAAAGCCCAAAATTTATAAATATTATTTATTGAAGAAAAGCCAAAAACTCAAACGGGGGTGAAAAACTAAAAAAATGGCAACAAGTAGCCCTATAATGTTATTCCTTGCAGTACTCTTAACCGTCGGTGTAGTATCCATTGCTGGAGTAGCACTCATGCTATTCACAGGACAGACAGGCATTGGCGGGGGAGATGATGCGAGTGTAACATTAGCACAAGAAGTGGCTTCTGCAACAGAAGAAGGCAAGTCGGCAACACTACAATTCAAAGCCAACAACCAAGTAAGTGATACTAAAGCCCAAGTGGCTAGTGCACTATACGTGGTAGAGTTCAATGGTGATGGAGTACGCAGGTTATTGAATGATGGGTCAACCCTTTCAGCAACAGCCTTAACAAGTACGAGTTCGACTGTTGGTAAGAAAATATTTGCTTGTTCCTTTGATGGTTCCTATTACGGGGACTGTGGTGAGGAAGCAAACACTTTCACCATTACTGGAAGAATCATGACTGTACCGTTAAAAGTGTACGATATAGCAACTACAAACCCTAACGTGACTTTTGATGATGATGACGCAACTACAGGAACGAGTGATAACGCAGGAAACATCACGTTATCATCAAGTCAGACAGGAACTATTGACGGTATCGAATTCGAGAATAGGGATAGTGATGACCAACTTCGTATTAGAGGATTAGGTCTTAACGTGGTAGCAACTGGTACTAACATTAGTGATATCAGTATTTCTGGTATCGAGTACGAGAAGTGTGACCAGCCAAAGACAAGCTGTGTACTTACTCAAGCAACAGTCAGTGAACCAGCCGAACCGAAGAGGTTGCAGAACACTCTAGACTACTACTTCCAATTCGACGATGGTGGCAAACCATTAACACTAGACGAGTTCCAAAGTCTAACCGTCAAGACCGTGAAAATCACGCATGACGGTGATACTGCCGCAAACGAAGAACTTATCGACCTTTACTGGCTTGATGAGTCTTGCTTCCGCAGTAATAAAGACCCTGAACAAGTCAAGTGTGGTGTCGAAGACGACCAGCCTAGCGAGGCAGATGTTGGAGCATCCGATTTCAGCTATACGACAGGCGAGTATGGTCGTATTGAAGTACAAGGTAGCGGGTCATAAGCCGACTAGGGAAACAACTATTTTTTAAATTTTTTTTAATTTTTTTTTCAAGAAAAGAAATCTAGGTCTAGTCCTTCCGTCCTGTCCTGTACTAATGATAGGTAGAATCCTACAAGTTCACTAATGGCTTCTTCTTGTTCTCTTACGAAAAAACTAATCTTATGCCTGATAAGGTATTCGTTTATCATGCTCTGGTTTAACCTGTTGAGTAAACTTTTCAATATGGTAATACCCACATAATTAGAGAGTAGCGTTTCTAGTTTATTACTTAATCCTTCCTCCTTACACCTACCCACACAATTTTTTAATGTTTTATAAGAGTAGATGAAGAATCTTGCTAGTATCGCATCATCTATGAATAACTTGTCCACTTCTCCTTTCATGATTAACGGTAACGGTTCTATCAGGGTTTTTAGTTCGTTCAAGTCGTCTTCATCAAGCCATACTTGTAATATTTGCTGTCGCATTCGTCACCTCTTCAATCGGTATTGGTACTGGTGGAGATTCTACTAAAAAATTATATAATGGCTTACTAAGTTCTGGAAGTTTGAAAAAGAATAGTCCTAACCCTTTAAAAGGGATGACGCTTACTGATACTTCCTTAACCAACACGTTACTAGGGGGGAGGGTTGTCTCGGCATGGTCTAGTATGAATAAAGAAAGTCCGAACATCATCTGGAAAACGATTAGGATTACTCCAGCAATCAATATATTCCTTAACATTCTGGACTCGTCGAAAGGTTTTATCAAATAACGGTAGATGAACCACCACATGAAGTAGATAAACCATAAACTGCTGAAAATGTCGAAGTAGTAGAAGAAAGTGTTGTAGGATGTTTTGAAGAATCCTTTTATCGTACCGTCATAAACGGATGGGGTTTCTAGATTGGTTAATCGTTGGTATAATACTTCGTCAGCACTCACTACACGACCCCCAACTTCATAAATGAGTGGGATGGGTGTTTTCTCTTCTATACTTTGATTAATTCCTTGTATGAATATTAAGAGTATCATTATGGTGGTGATACTTACACGCCAGTTTTTGATGAGTCCCCATAATATTCCCGTGAACCAGCTTCCTCCCTTGTAGCTTTTCCCTAGTCCTCCTTTAATGTTTATCTTGTTTATTGCTTGCGGGATTTCAGTCACTAGGCATCACGTGTGGGGTTATAGATTGTTTATCAACACTTTCTAGGATGGTATAATTATTTTTTGACGGGAATACTGTTCTAAAGCTTGGAGTTTTTAGATTGTCTATGAGTACGTCAGCATTGTCTTCTATCATGTTATAGTGTAGGATGAATAAGGGTGAATGGTTTGATAAGAGTTCTAAAAGATTATTTTTATCGACGTAAAACTTGTTAGAATCCTTTTCTGGCTTTAGTATTTCATATCCTTCTATCTCTATTCTTGATAAGAAATTCCTGACAAATAATTCTGTGGCGATACCGTTCATTTCTTTTATGATGTCTGTTCGTGTTCCTGAATTTTTTGAGAATGTTTTCTTCTCATATTTAGAGTAGTATAAAAGTCCTAGTATTATTTCCTCTCTTAGTGTGAACTGCATTTTGGAAATAAAGTAAGGGTGAGGGTTTTTAAATAATTTTAGTTTTGAGGGAGGAAATGGTAGAAATGGTGTGAGATTTCCCGCCCGCCATTGTTAAGCAACGCTTAAAGGTTTTAAGCGTCGCTTAAAACCTTTAAGCGGTTTATAAACCATTTATAAACCATTTATAAATGTATACGCATTATTTAAGAAGTTTTTAGCACGACACCCCCCTCTCACACCAAAAAAGAAACCACAAAAACACCTCAAGACACCAAGACAAAAAAACAATAAAACATACACCCAAGCCAGCAAGAAACAAAAACTAAAAGATTATTAATTCATACCTATACACTTATAATGTAAACTTAAAATTTTACACCCATAAAAAACTTTGGAAACAAAACCCCCCCTCACAAATATGGCAGTAGGATATGTTAGACTATCGCAGGAAGATAGTCGTTCCGAAAGCACTTCAATAGATAACCAAGTCAAGGAGATAAAAAGATACTGTGAACTGAAATGCTTGATTCTCAAAAAGATATACAACGAAGGGTATGTGAGTGGGAGTGGAGACACTGAAAGAACACAATTCTATAACATGCTGAATGATGCGTTGAAGAAAGAATTTGATACAATCATTATAAGAGACCAGTTCAGGTTTTCAAGGTCTCCATCAGAAGTCTATGAAGTTTCTAGAAGTATGAGGAATACTGGAGTATGTATCATTACTTGTGACGGTTTCGAACTTACTAAAGACTTGGTAATGACTAGCATAATGGCGGGGGTGGGTTTGGGAGTTATTGAAAAAGGGAGGAAGAGTCAGAGGACAATGATGGAACAGAAGGAAGAGGAAGGCTTACCATTCTCTCACCCACCACTCGGTTACGTGAAACATTGGGTGTATAGTGAAGGTAAAGTGTTGAAAAAGACTTGGAGTGTTGATAGGAAGAATAGTCACATTATCAAGAAGGTTTTTGAAATGTATGTATATGAGGAGAGGTTTCCTAAAGAGATATGCGTCCTTCTCAACATTCCCATCTGTAAGGTTTATCGCTTCTTGAATGAGAAGAAGTATGCTGGAATATTTTATTATGTTAAAAAGGAGAAAAGTAAGGGTGCTGATGGTAAAGTGAATATTCAAAAGGATTATAAGGAGTATAAGATGAAGGATGTTACTCCTATCATATCTTTAGAACTTTTTGAGAAAGCACAGAAAAAGTTGGGGGAGAACAGGATTAAACATCCTAGCCAGTTCCGATGAGAAAGGATAAAGAAGAGAAAGGTTTCAAGACTGAGATTAAGATTCAACCTGTCAAGTTTATCACATTAACTGATGAGGAGAAGAAAGGGTTTAAAGGTAAGCTTAAACATATTGTTAAAGTTCGTGGTATTCGCTTAAACATGATGATAGTACCTGTTGATGAGATTACTACTCCAGCCGGTATTGCTCGTGTGGTCAGGAATTTTTATGGTTATGGCTTATTTACAGTGATGGGTTTTGCTGTTTATAGGGTGAATAGACGGTTTAATCCTAGTTTCATCTGTATTGGGGATAGGTGTAATTTTAAAAAGTCTGGTAAGTGTAGGAAGTGGAAGTGGCATGAGAAAGGTGATGATTGTAGGAAGAATTCGAAGATTAACCCTAATTGGAAGAGGATTTGCCGTATCGAGATAGTGCCTAAAGAGCCAGAATTTTGGGATGTTGGCGAGTTGGTGGATTATAATTTTAGATGGTTTCCAGCTTTTAGTGAGATGCACAAGTATTGGTTTTGGAAGGGGGAGCGTGGAGATTCTCAACAAGGAATATAGTAGTATATGTAATAATATTATGTTTTCTGCATATAGGGCAAATTTCGAGAAGAAAAAATATTAATATTGAATTTTCTTTCAAAAAGGCGTAACTCGTAACTTTTTATTTTCTTTATCACGATATTTAATAGGTTACGTTTAGGTTACGTCTGAAGGTTCGGCATCATTTTTCGTAACTTATTCTTCAATTTCTTCTCGAAATTTGCCCTATATAGGGTAAAAAATCGTATACTAGTATAGGAAAAGGTATACTAGTATGGGGAAATGGTTTTATCATAGTTTTTTCCATTTTATAATAGCCGTAACCTACTACTAGTATACCTTTTCCTATACTAGTATACGATTTTTTACCCTATATATGTGATAAAAATTTATATATTAAATTAAATATAAAATAATTTATATATTAAATTAAATATAAAATAATTTATATATTAAATTAAATATATAAAAATTTATATATTAGATTAAACTTACTCTTTTTTATCCAATCTCTTGATGATGTTGAGAGGTACAAGAATAAACGGGCTAGATAAGTCTGTCCTTGTATGAAATACGGAAGAGGGTGAGGATGTGGAATTCTAGGAACCAATGCCTACAATTTCACCTCTTTATCCCTAACAACGCCGAAGTCCTGCTGTTGTGAGCCACCCTTAGAGGGACGTAGCGAGGGTGAGGGTTTCCTATTCAATAATAAAATGGTTTGTAGACGCTCAGAGCGTGTAGGTTGAACGATTTGAAAAAAATAATACTAACCCCAAACAAGCTGGATAAAATATCGCTAGGGCTTTCTATAACGATAATCGTGATTTTCATAATGAGTTCTATCATCCTGATAGGTACTTACCTAGACGATATGCCAGATTACAGGAGTGAATTACTTTCTATAAAAGAAAGTGTTGTTCAAGAATTAAATAATCGCTGGAAGGTTAATATTAACGAGTTTGGTGTTTGTCTAATTATTGAAGATAGGGTTATTACTGGATGGAAAGATGTAAAGTATGAAGGGAATGGGGATAATCTAGAATTTCTTGAAGAATGTCTTGAAGATAGTTTTGAACTCCACAGTCACCCTTCAAGGTCTTGCGACCTTTCCGCTCCTGACGGAACATTCTTCATGTTTAGAAATGTCAAGAAAGGAACAGTATATCAAGGTATCATGTGTGGAAAGGATAAGATAATAATATACGGTATTGATAACTTGAAAACCCCGTACCGGCTAGAGATAATCTAGTAGTTTTTGTTTCTTCACCCCTTTCCTTTTCCTAACTGATTCTTGTATCTTCACCCTACAAGTCTTGCAGATGACAAATTTCAAATCTTCATCAAACTTTTCTTTCCTACATTTAACACATCTTCCCGAACCTTTCAATTCTCTATATTTCTTCATAGTCCTCCTACTACTCCCTCTTCTAGCACTTAACGAAGACATTAGTTCACAACTTCCACTTCACTTCTGATAGACTAATCCAGTTCTTGTTTAACTTAGGTTTTTTCAGTTCTGCAAAGCGTATCACACAGTCTGGCTTTTCTATAACCCCACAATTTTCATTCAGTATAGTACACCAGTCTTGATGTTCATGATTATCTTTAAAAAACTCGCAATTGTTATTATAAATGAGTTTTTGTATTTTTTTAATCACTTCTTCCTGTCCTGCTAGGAAACGGTCTCTACCCCCCACCTTTTTTTGTTGTTTACTGATATTGTTTAAGAGTCTCCAACATTCTACATCAACTTTCTTTCTTAAGATGGTATCGATTGCGTGTGACAATCACCCACCTCCTTTTATGACAAATAATGTCCACGCAATGATTCCTGAGATGATACTGACAATGGCGATTGTTCTCATCTCGTTTTTTTCATGAAAGCTTACAATTCTACGCTTATAATGGTTGTAGAAGTTTCTAGCTTGTTCAGTAAAAGACACATCGTAAGTTTCTATCTCCTTCCAGTCCCTACCTGAATTGGTCATCTCCTCCTTCCAAGCTTAATTCTAACGTGTACGTTGCGTTGGGTGCGGAAATGTTATACTCTACACTAATGATTCCTCCAAAAAAACTTCCAGCTTGCAAGAACCTGTTTGTATCCCTAACTTCCACGACGCCTCCTGTTACCGTGCTGGATTCTACAATTACAGTACTCGTATTATCCATCAATCTTAATTTTACATTTCCAGAAACGAGGGTGGGCATTGAAATATTATATACGGTCGTTAGGTTGTTAGCTTGATTTGCCGTATTAGTGATATTAAACCCGTACTCGTAATAGTCTCCAGCACTAGCCAATTGTATAAAGGGTAGGGAAGAGACTAGGGTTGGTCTGGTCAAGGTTATAGTATCCTTGATAGAGTATAACACTGCTCCTGCCGTGACTAATCCAGCAAGTAGTAATCCCAATACTATAAGGATGGGCAGGTTATACACTTTCATACCCGTCCACACTCTATTATTCGGTTGGTTTCTCAATATTTTCATCGTTATCACCTGTTTTTAACTTGTTAAGTATGCTTGAATGGACATTAATCATTTCTTCATAAGTGTCTTGGATTTTCAACATTTCACTATCATATTTTAACTGTATTGATTTATCATATTCTTGGATTTCTGCTTGTCTCTTCTTTTTTACTTCCTGAAGTTTTTGTTCTTTCTCAGTATTCAAGTTTCTAATCTTTTCTTCTTCAAGATGTATTAAAGTGTTATATTCAGAATCGTCTAGTCTAGCATCTTTTTTCACCTGCCACCTCTTTAATAATCCCATAACACAATTTTGAAATTATTATTAACGTATTTAAAAAGGTTTTGTTTTTATTTCACTTGTTGATAATGTCCAAAATGTTGGCGTAGATACCTGCAATTGTCAGGATACTTATCGTTATTAGAGCGGTTTTGTATTTCGCAATTCATCCAATGACTGAAGCCATTGGGTTTCTTGCTCAAAACCGCTCTAATCAGATAATGAATTTCAGCTTCTTGTGGTAATTTATCCACATCTTGAAAATGTGCTTTTTGTTTATCCATCTTTCTCATCACCACACTTACCGCATTCTTTAACAACTGTTAAAGGAAGTTTTGTAATGATTGTATTTGTCAAACAATAACATTTCTTACAAAAACTTACGTCTTCAATCTCCATAAAATCGTAGGCAGGATACCCAACTCTTTAGAGTTGGGAGGAATGCCGTTGTGGGCAATCTTCTCTTCCTGCAAGCCCTCCTTTTTGTTTATACTTTTGAATATCTCAACAAATAGTTTAGGTGGAATTGCTCCACGTTCTTTAGCATCTTTCAAGCCCTGCGTTCCCTTGCCTAAGCAGTTAAACGCTTTCTTTGCTGAATATCCTCTTGGTTGGTATTCATGACAAGTTGAGCCAGAGCTGCACATTTTCTTTGGATACCATTCGATACAATTAGTCCATATATCCGTAGGCTTCTGCCTCTTCTCTCCGTATTGACAATAAGATAAGGTAACTTGCTTGTAAGGTCTGATTTTGTATTTCAATAACAAAGGAGTTATTAATTTCCGCATAAGTCCTCTTGGATTTTCTATAAACCAATATCTTGGTTTCACTTCTGCAATAAACCTGATAGTTCTCTCAAGCAAAGCTAAACCCTGCTTTGCTTCCTCTGTCTTTGGGATATATTTGCCAACTCCACCGCCAAAATGTTTACTGAATGACGACACGCTAAAACTTGTACATGGTGGAGAAAACCAAGCAACATCCCATTTCTCGTTTACAAAATCTATAATCGGAAGTTGCAAGAAGTCAGCACATTGGTCTGGTTCTAACTCTTTATTGTTATCAATAGTAAAAGTATCGTGTTTAAACTCTTTAGCAACTTTGCTAAAGCTTTTTGTTCCAGAGAACACTTCTATTGTGTTCACTGCACCCACCTCTTCAAGTTAATTTGGACAGACATTTGTTATCCTCGCTACCGACGGCATAGCCACTATGCCAATACTCCTCGACAGAAAGTCTCGGAGATACTTTTTCAGAATGTTTACAGCACCATTCACATCTGCATTGATTTCATATCTACACGCTTTGCAGACATATAGACCCCTATACTTTCTATTGTTCTTTCTGACTTGACTGCAAGAGTATTTCGTCATTTTTCAACACCTTCTTCAAACCATTTAGCTTTTATCCGTTCATAAGATTTTAAAGGTATTGCTATAAGAGTTATAAGTTTAGCATTATCAATTTCATCAAATATCTCTTTCGCAGTTAATCGGACGGCTTCTCTTATCATTTCAGGAACGTACTCTCCTTCAAAACATAAATGTTGCCATTCTCTCGGATTTATCTCAAACTTTTTTCTTATGGCTTCCACAATCTCATCTTCTTTCCTCATTTCCTTTCACCCTCATCGAGCCATTCACTTAATTCTTTAATTATTATTCCATAATCACATTTTGCCTTTGTATGCCAACATTCACATTCACCACTATTGTGTACCCTACATAGTTTTTCAAATGTTTCTCTCATAGCTTCTTTTCTGAAATGTTCTCTCAACCATAAGGGAGTATTAGCTATGATTAATGATTGTATATGTTCTGGAGGTATGAAATATTTAGTTCCAGTTTTCTTCATTTCTCCTCACCACACTTACCGCATTCTTTAATAACTGTTAAAGGAAGTTTTGTGATGATTGTATTTGTCAAGCAATAACAGTTCTTACAAAAACTTACGTCTTCAATTTTCATTTTTCATCATTATTATTTAACATATTTAGATTATCCAAAACTATTGTTGGATTATTATCTTCCTTATTTATATAAAAAAACCCATTACTAATACCAACATGATATCGTCCAGGCTCGATTATCTCCATCTGAAAGCTTACGTTAAATTCATCACACTTTCTGATTTCGTCATTTCGCTCTTGTATTCTGCTTTCTACATCTTCTAAGGTAAGTAGTGATTCCTCCCGAATTTCATACAAAATTATTTTACTCACCAACAACATATTTAAAAATATAATCATGGTTGCGAACATTACACTCCAAAGATGATTATCTTTCATTTCCTTTTACCCTCACTCTTTTTCTTTGGCACATAGTAAAGCAGAAACTTTCCTTTTACCATGCCACAGACATAAAATCCTTGTTTCCATAACTTAATCAATTCGTGGAATGGGTTTGTATCCCAGCCTTTTGATTTCAATAAGTCGGCTGATACTTCCCATGCTGCATCCCTTGTTGCATCCCATGCTACATTCCTTGCTGCATTCCTTGCTTCATCCCATGCTGCATCCCATGCTGCATCCCATGCTACATTCCTTGCTTCATCCCTTGCTTCACCCCATGCTGCACCCCATGCTGCATTCTTTGCTACATCCCTTGCTGCACCCCATGCTGCACCCCATGCTGCATTCCATGCTGCATTCCTTGCTGCATCCCATGCTGCATTCCTTGCTGCATCCCTTGCTTCACCCCATGCTGCACCCCATGCTGCATTCCATGCGGCATCCCTTGCTGCACCCCATGCTGCACCCCATGCTGCATTCCATGCTTCATCCCATGCTTCATCCCTTACTTCACCCCATGCTGCACCCCATGCTGCATTCCTTGCTGCATCCCATGCCGCATCCCATGCCGCATCCCTTACTTCATCCCTTGCTGCACCCCAATCCATTGGAAATTCTAAAAGCTTTAAATCCAGATTAACTTCAAATGTTAGATGAAATGCAGAATAAATATTTGCTATTTGTTTTTCTAGCTTTACTTTATTTGGCTTGGTCATAGGTCTGAACCAATGGATTTTCTTAATCTCTTTTATTCGTTCCTTGACACGTTTTTTATATTCTTTCATAGTAGAACACCCTTACCAAGCCATTCTTTTGGTGAATATGAAATAAAAAATTATACATTTTCTTCACCATCCTCATTTAATCCTTTAAACCACTCTCTAA